>Ga0335080_10002580_pt1 | contig 18101 bp, 16 predicted proteins | sample Lox_Sample_34_FD_206720 | JGI IMG/M metagenome (GOLD analysis project Ga0335080, IMG submission 206720) | Soil microbial communities from Loxahatchee National Wildlife Refuge, Florida, United States - Lox_Sample_3.4 | ecosystem: Environmental > Terrestrial > Soil > Wetlands | place: USA...
CGGCAGCACGTCGTTCGTGTCTCAGCGCACCGCACATACGCCCCACGACTGCATAACCGTCCACCCAGAGTTCGTCAGCCCCGCCCGCTACGACTACAGCCTCAAGGCCACCTCGCCATGCCGGCGAACCGGCGTGCACCCCGGCAAGGCCCAGGGCTTCTCACTGACGCCGCGGTTTCAATACGTGCCCACCGCCGGCCACACACAACGAACCGACGGCGGCACCACCGCCGGCGCGTTCGGCTAACGCCCGGTCCAGGTCGGCGGGCGCTTCTGGAGGAACGCGCTCATTCCCTCCTGAGCATCGGAGGCGAGTGCGTTCTCGGTCATGACGGTCTTGGTCTGCTCGTACGCCTCGCGCTCGGTCCGGTCGACCTGGTCGTAGAAGGCGTGCTTGCCGACCGCGACGGTGTACGAGCTCGACCGTGCGATCGCGTCCACGAACGAAGCGACAGCCGAGTCGAGCTCAGAAGCGGGGACGACCCGATTGACCAGACCCCAGTCGAGCGCCGTCGACGCGTCGATCGTCTCGCCAGTCAGCAGCATCTGCAGCGCGCGCTTGCGCCCGACCGCCCGTGACACCGGCACCATCGGCGTCGAGCAGAAGAGCCCGATCTTGACGCCCGGCGTGCCGAAGCGGGCGCCCTCGGCCGCGACCGCCAGGTCGCATGCCGCCACGAGCTGGCACCCGGCTGCAGTCGCGACTCCATGGACGCGAGCGATCACCGGTTGCGGCAGCTCGTGAATCGTCTCCATCATCACCGTGCATGTGTCGAACAGGTGGGTGAAGAACGTCTCATCCCGATCGATCATCTCCGCCAGGTCGTGGCCCGCCGAGAAGGCCGGACCCGCGCCCTCGATCACGATCGCCCGCACGGAAGCCCGCGCGGACACCTCGCGCAGCGCCGAAATCACCTCTTCCATCAGCTCCAGCGACAGCGCGTTTCGCTTCTCAGGGCGGTTCAGCGTGATTCGCGCGGCGCCCGCGTCCACCGACACGAGCACGTTCCGGTAGTCGATCCCGGAGGGTGAGCTCACGAGCCCAGGGTACCGCCGCTCGGAGGTCCGCCCGGAATCCGACCGCCTACGGGCCGCTGACCTAGCGCTCCGGGAACTCAGGTCCGTCCCTGTTTGCGATACCGCGCCACCGCCAGGGGCGCGAAGATCGCGGTGATCGCGATGCTCCACGCCACCGCGCCCCACACGTAATTGCCCGCCGGCAACCCGAGCCACAGCGAGCGCATGGCGTTGACGGTGATCGTGAACGGGTTGACCTTGGCGAACGCCTGCAGCACGGAGGGCATCGACGCCACCGGGACGAACGCGGAGGAGATGAACGTGAGCGGAAAGATCGCGATGAACCCGACCGAGTTCGCGGATTCGGGCGTGGAGGCGACGAGGCCGACGAACGCGAACACCCACGAGAAGGCGTAGCCGAACATCAGCAGGAGGACGATGCCGGCGATCACGTGGAGTACGTCGGCGTTGAACGAGAAGCCGATGATCACGCCGGTCACGAGCAGGATCGCGATCGACAGCGAATTCGTGACGATGTCCGAGAACGTGCGCCCGGCCAGCACCGCGGGCCGGGCCATCGGGAGCGACCGGAAGCGGTCGATCAGCCCCTTGTGGACGTCCTCGTTCAGGCCGAGCGCGGTGACGAACCCACCGAACGCGATGTTCTGGACGATGATCCCCGGGATCAGGAACTGGACATAGGGGATGCCCGGCGTGCTGATCGCGCCGCCGAAGACGTAGCGGAACAGCAGCAGGAACATGATCGGTTGGACCGTGAAGGCGAGGAGCAGTTCGGGCGCGCGGGGCAGCCGGATCAGGTTGCGCTCGGCGATCACGAGCGTGTCGGTGACGAGCCGTCTCATACCGGCGCCGCCTCGGGCGCCTCAGACTCGTCCGGACTGGGCTCCTCGGCGGCGTGACCGGTGAGCGTGAGGAACACGTCGTCGAGCGTCGGTCGCCGGAGCGCGAGGTCGTCGACCTCGACGCCCGCGTCGCTCAGCCGGCGCACTGCTTCGACGATGGTTCCGTGACGCCGGCGGACGCCGATCGTCACGAGGATTCCGTCGCACGAGGGCGGCTCGTCGGCCATCGGCAACAACGCCTCGATGGCCGCCTCGGCGTCGGATGGATCCTCGAGGCGGACCTCGAGCCGCTCTCCGCCGACCCGGTCCTTGAGCTCGTCCGAGGTCCCTTCGGCGATCACCCGCCCGTGGTCGATGACCGCGATCCTGTCGGCCAGCCGGTCGGCTTCGTCCAGGTACTGGGTGGTCAGCAGGACGGTCGAGCCCTCGGCGACGAGGTCCTCGATCACATCCCACATCCCGAGCCTCGAGCGGGGATCGAGTCCGGTGGTGGGCTCGTCGAGGAACAGGACGGGCGGCTTGGCGACGAGCGCCGCCGCAAGGTCCAGCCGGCGGCGCATCCCGCCCGAGTACGTCTTCACCGGCCGCTTGGCCGCATCCGTGAGATCGAACCGCTCGAGCAACTCGTTCCCGCGCGCGCGAGCCTCGCGCCGGCTCATCCCGTACAGCCGGCCGACCATCACCAGGTTCTCGAGGCCGGTGAGGTTCTCGTCGACGGCCGCGTACTGGCCGGCCAGCCCGATCCGCTCGCGGAGCTCGTCGGCGTCGGCCACGACGTCGAGGCCGAGCACCGACGCCGTCCCGCCGTCGGCCCGGAGCAACGTCGCCAGTACGCGCACGAACGTGGTCTTGCCCGCGCCGTTCGGGCCGAGCAGGCCGAGCACGGTCCCCGCGGTGACGTCGAGATCGACGCCGTCGAGGGCCTGCACCTCGCCGAACGACTTCACCAGACCGCGGACGGTGATCGCGGGAGCCTCAGAGGTCATGGCACCCACACTACGAGATTGGACGACCCTGCCCAGCGACCCCAGTTAGCATGGGCCTCGTCGTGAGCGAGGTTGAGGTTTCCCCCGAGCAGGGCGTCAATGGGCCGGAGCCGAGCCTGGCGGCGCATGCAGCTACAGACTCGCCGAGCCCGCCAGAGTCATCGGTCGCCGATGTCGTCGGGGCCACGATCGCCGCCCAAGGCGTCAAGGACGCCTTCGGCGTGCTCGGGAGCGGCAACCTCGTCGTGACCAACGCCCTGGTCAGGCACGGCGCGAGCTTCCACCACGCCCGCCACGAGATGAGCGCGACCTGCATGGCCGACGGGTACGCCCGCGCCACCGGCCGTGTCGGCGTCGTCTCCGTCCACCAGGGGCCGGGTCTGACCAACACGATGACCGGCCTGGCGGAAGCGGCGAAGAGCCGGACGCCTCTCCTAATTCTTTCCGGCGAGACGCCCGCGGCGGCGCTGACCTCGAACTTCCGGATCGACCAGCACGACCTGGTCGAGTCGGTCGGCGCGATCGCCGACCGGGTCCACAGCGCCAAGACCGCCGCCGACGATGCCGCACGCGCCTATCAGCGTGCGGTAGTCGAACGCCGGCCGGTGGTGCTGATGCTCCCGATCGACATCCAGCCCCAGCCCGCCGTCCAGACCGAGCCGTCCCAACCACCGCGACCGCAGCTGCACCCCCCGGAGCCTGCGCCAGCCGCGGTACAGCAAGCCGCGGAGCTCCTGACACAGGCACGCCGGCCCGCCATCATCGCCGGGCGCGGCGCGGTCCTGGCCGGCGCCGGCGCGGCACTCGAGGAACTTGGCGCAAGGATCGGTGCGGTGCTCGCCACCTCAGCCCCGGCCAACGGCCTGTTCGCAAACCTGCCGTTCGCGCTCGGAATCTCGGGTGGGTTCGCCAGCCCATTCGCGGCCCAAACGCTCCCCCAGGCCGACGTGGTGCTCGTTGCCGGCGCATCGGTCAACCACTGGACGACGAAGCATGGGGCGATGATCGGCCCGGACGCCAAGGTGATCCAGATCGATGTCGACCCGCGCGCGATCGGCCGCAATCGCCCCGCCGACGTCGCTTTGATCGGCGACGTCGAAGCTGCCACAGAGGCCCTACAAGCCGCACTCGGAGACCACGTAAACCAAGGCTTCCGGACCCCCGAGCTGAGACAAGAAATCGCCGAAAACACCTGGCGCCACGACCCCTACGAGGACGCGTCCACCGAGGACACGATCGACCCCCGCACGGCAAGCATTGCGCTCAACGACCTGCTGCCGCACAACAAAGCGGTCGCGGTCGACTCCGGTCACTTCCTCGGCTACCCGTCGATGTTCCTGGACGTCCCGGACGCCCGCTCGTGGCTGTTCCCGAACGGCTTCCAAGCCGTCGGGCTCGGCCTGGGCAACGCGATCGGCGCCGCGATCGCGCAGCCGGACCGGCTGACGGTCGCCGCGATCGGCGACGGCGGCGCGTTCATGGCGCTTGCCGAGCTCGAGACCGCGGCTCGGCTGAAGCTGACGCTGCTCGTGGTGATCTACGACGACGCGGCGTACGGCGCCGAGGTCCACCACTTCGCGCCGATGGGGCACGACGTCTCGCTCGTCCGCTTCCCGGATGCCGACCTCGCGGGGATCGCGCGCGCCGCGGGAGCGAAAGCCGTGACGGTCCGACGGACCGACGACCTCGAAACCGTCGCCGAGTGGCTGGTCAACCCCCACGGCCCGCTGGTCCTAGATGTGAAGGTGAACCCGACGATCTGCGCCGAATGGCTCGAGGAAGCTTTCCGCGCGGGATGACATAGACACAAGGAGAGAACGATGTCCACCACCCAGCCCGCGACGGCCCTGATCGAAGCGCTCAGCAACGGCAGCATCGAGATCGTCGACTGCACGCAGCCGCTCACCGAGTCGACGCCGGTGATCCAGCTCCCGCCGCCGTTCGCCAACACCCCCGGGCTGTCGCGCGAGGAGATCAGCCGCTACGACGATCGCGGCCCCGCGTGGGCGTGGTACACGCTGACGATCGGCGAGCACGTCGGCACCCACCTAGACGCGCCGATCCACTGGGTGACGGGCAAGGACGGCGCCGACGTCGGCTCGCTCGGCCCCGGCCAGCTGATCGGGCCGGCGTGCGTGGTCGACAAGACCGCCGAGACCGAGGCCGACAACGGCTACCTGCTGACCGTCGCTGACCTCGAGGCCTGGGAGGCCGAGAACGGCCGCATCCCCGACGGTGCGTGGGTGCTGTTCCGGACCGGCTGGCAGTCACGGGCGCAGGACCAGACCGCGTTCCTCAACGTAGGCGCAAACGGGCCGGAGACGCCGGGGCCAGACGTCGACGCTTCGAAATGGCTGGCAGAAGCTCGAAACATCCTGGGCTTCGGCACCGAGACCGTCGGGATCGACGCCGGCGCCGCCGGCGGCTTTGACCCGCCGTTCCCGCTCCACAACTTCCTGCTCGGCGCCGGCCGGCTCGGGCTCACCCAGCTGGCGAACCTCGACAAGCTGCCGATCACGGGCGCGCTGCTCGTGGTCTCGCCGCTCCGGCTCGTCGGCGGCACCGGCAGCCCGAGCCGCGTGTTCGCGTTCGCACCCCGCTAGCGCTCAGACCACCCGGAACGAGAGGGTCGCGGGACGGCTCGCCGTGCCGCCGGCGTGCTCGACGAGCACCAACTCATAGGCCCCTGGCATCAGTCCGTTGGTCAGATGCGCCGGCAGAGTGAACGTGTTGGCGCCGGCCTGGCCGTTGTGGCTCGCGCTCGAGACCTTGACGAATCGGTGGCACGCGTGCTGGCCGTGCTTCAGCTTCCCATGCAGCGCCGCGCACGCGGAGCCGTGCCTGACACCGGTCACCTGCCGCTCGATGGTCGCAGCAATGCTGCCGGCGACTGAGTCCGAGTAGGACACGGTCAGCTGTCCATGGCCCTTGTGCAGCGTCTTCGACTTGAGGTGGAGGTGGCTGAGCGTCGGCGCACTCGCCTTGCCGCCTCCACCGCCGCCACCGCCGCCGCCGCCGCTCGAGATCGGGGGCAGCGCGGCCGCGCCGAACGAGGGATCGTTGGCGCCCGACACGACCAGCGGCATCGTGACGCCGGCGCAGTTGTTGGCCAGGTTGCTGACGTTCGCGACATGGATCCCGTCGGCCTCGTGGAACGCGAGCAGGCTGCCGTCCGAGGAGAACGACGGCGAGGGGACGTAGGTTCCCACGTCCGCCGCCGGCGGGAGCGTGATCGTGCAAGCCAGCGTGGGCGCGGCGGGCGGTGGGCCGTTGGTGGTGAACATGTGCAACTCGACCCGTTGCGGGGTGAAGTTGTCGTCGGTCTCGATCACCGCGATCTTGTTCCCCTGCCGGCTGATCGTCGAGTAGAAGAAGGTCGCCCACCCGCTGTTCATGTCAGCGCCGTCGGTGTCGCTGAACCACGGGGAGTAGCTGCCGTCGCCGCCGCCGGTGGCGTACGTGTTGAACTCCTGAGCCGGACCCTGGAAGGGCTCGGTCACCTGATCGAGCAGCAGGTCGTTGTTGTCCATCCACACCGGCGAGTCGAGCTCCTCCTGCCCGTCGGTCTGGTTGGGCGCGTCGGACACGCCGGTGGCGCTGGTCGGCGACCACCAGGTTGCGTGGTCCACGCACTGGTCCTCGAAGTATGCGATCTTCGACGCGTCCGGGGAGATCTGCATGTAGCCGATAGGAAGCGTCAACCCGGTACACGGGACGTCTTCGTAGGTGGAGATCGTGTGGTTGACGTGGCCCTGATCGTCCATGACCCAGATGTTCCCGAAGGCGATCGGGCCACCGGTCGTGGTCGTCCCCGGCCCGAGCGCCACCACGGTGCCGTTGTCGGCCTCGGAGGGCAAGGTGAATGGCCCTCCCGATGTGATCGCCCGAGCCCCGGTGCCGTCGGGGTTGGCCAGCCAGATCTCGTTGCCCTGCTCGTAGAGGAGGGTGTCCGCCGATGCGGCGGAAGCCCCCGCGATCGCGAACGCGGCAAGGACCACGCCAAGCGTGGCTACGTCCCGGTACCTCATGTGCGCGCCCTTTCCTGATTCCGGGGGTCAGTGACCGGCATCCCGGAGACGCCCGCCCGCCGGGCGTCTAGGCGACCCTAATCAGTAGGTATTGGTAGGTCAACTACCGAATCAGGCCGTTTGCAGCGACTGGGCCGCGGTGACCACGTCGAAGTGTCGCTGCGATGCGGCGGCAAGCTCCGTGTACAGCGCCTCGAAGATGTCCGCCGCCCGCGTGCGCGGGCCCGACAGCGGCGCGAGCTCGTCGGGCAACTCGGGGTCGAGCTGTGCGAAGCCCCGGAACAGGTGCATGAGCCGGGTGCGGACCAGGAACGCCTCGCGGTCTGACACCACCGGGGCATCGGGCGCGAGATAGCGCTCGAATCCCGAGCAGAACGCCTCGTAGCGCTCGCCGAGCCCGGTCAGGTCCCACGCTCGCGTCACCAGTGCCGGCAGTCCGAACCCCCCGTCGGCATGCGCGACGAACACCGTCGCGAACTCGGCCACGCCGAGCTCGCCGACCAGGTCGACCACCTCGGTGCAGTGGTCGTGGGGCGAGACCCACACGCTGTCCTGCACCGAGCCGAAGCCAAGGAAGCGCAGCCGCCGGCCGAGCCGGCTCCGCTCGAGCCGCCGCTCCTCGGGGATCTGGTGCCAGAGGACCGTCCACGGTCCGGCGTCCGCCGGCAGGCGGCCGAGCGTGAAGATCCGTCCGTCGCCCTCGATCAACAGCCGTTCGCATCGCGGCGTCAGGCGATAGTGGACCAGTCGCCCGGAGCGCACCCGCTCGATCAACCCCCGCCGCACAAGCCGCGTGAGCGCGGCCCGGGCCGCGCCGTCGGAGAACCCGAACTCGCGCAGCAGCATCACGAGGCCGCCCGACCACACCACTCGCCCGAACGGCCGGACGTACGTCCCGAGCAGCGTGACGACTAGATCCTGGGGTTGAAGGGGCTCGCCGCTGGTCACGCGCGCGCTTCCGACGAGATCAATGTGACCTCGTCGAACGTCCGCTCGAGCTCTGACCGGACGCGATCGCGCCCAGCCGGCGGCTTACGCGACCCCGCTTGGTACTGCGGGACCCAGGCATCGATGTCGAACTCCTGGTCGGCCGCGGCGTGGAGCGTCCACGCCGGGTCGTAGAGATGCGGCCGCGCGAGCGCGCACAAATCGGCCCGGCCGGCCGCGATGATCGTGTTGACGTCGTCGTAGCTCGAGATCGCTCCGACCGCGACCACCGGGATGCCGACCTCGTGGCGGATCCGGTCGGCGAATGGCGTCTGGTAGCTGCGCCCGAAGGCGGGCTTCTCCAAGGGCGTCACCTGCCCCGACGACACGTCGACCAGGTCACAGCCGTGGGCCGCGAGCATCCGCGCGAACGCGACCGCGTCGTCGGGAGTGAAACCGTCCGGGACCCAGTCCGTCGCGGATATCCGCACCGAGAGAGGCTTATCAGCCGGCCACACGGCGCGGCACGCGTCGAGCACCTCGAGCGGGAACCGAGCCCTGCCTTCAAGCGAGCCCCCGTACGAGTCGTCACGCAGATTCGACACCGGCGACAGGAAGCTCGACAACAGGTAACCGTGTGCCATGTGAACCTCGAGCAGATCGAACCCGGCGTCAAGCGCCCCCGAAGCAGCCGAGACGAACTGATCACGCACCAGGTCCATGTCGGCCCGAGTCATCTCGCGCGGCACTTGGTTCTCCGGTCCGTACGCGACCGCCGACGGCGCGATCACCTCCCAGTTAGAACCATCGGGCAGGGGCTCATCCATTCCCTCCCACATCAACCGGGTCGATCCTTTCCGCCCCGAATGCCCGATCTGGGCGCCCATCGCGCTCCCCCCGTGCGAATGCGCGAACGAAACGATCCGCTCCCACGCAGCCACGTGCTCGGGCCGGTACATCCCGGCGCACCCGGGCGTGATCCGCCCGATGTCCGAGACGCAGATCATCTCGGTCATGACCAGCCCGGCGCCGCCCAAAGCTCGCGCGCCCAGGTGCACCAGATGGAAATCCCCGGGCGTCCCGTCGACCGCCGAGTACATGTCCATCGGGGAGACGACCACGCGGTTGCGCAACTCCAAGCCCCGCAGACGCAGCGGGGTGAACATCGGCGGACGCGGATCGGGATGGACCGCGGAAACGAATTCCGGGTCGCGGAGCTGCAAATTCTCATAGGTCACCCGCCGCGACCGCGTCAATAGATTGAACGCGAACTGGAATCGCTCCTGGTCGACATAGCGAGAAATCCCCTCGAACCACTCGAGCGAGGCCTGGGCGGCGCGCTGGGTGCTCTCGACGATCGGGCGCCGTTCCTCCTCGTATGCCGCAGTCGCAGCCCCCACATCGTCCCCGAAAGACCGGAATGCCCACGCCAGCGCCACCGCGTCCTCCATCGCAAGCTTCGTCCCCGAGCCGATCGAGAAGTGCGCGGTGTGCGCGGCGTCGCCGAGCAGCACGACGTTGTCGACACCCCACCGCCGGTTTCGCACCGTGACGAAGTTGATCCACCGGGATTTGTTCGAGTACAGGCGGTGACCTTCCAACACGTCGGCGAACAGCTCCGAGGACCAGGAAACGCTGTCCTCCACCGACCGATCGCCAAGCCCGAGCCGTTTCCACGTGCGCTCGTGCATCTCGACGATGAACGTGCTCATCCGCTCGTCGTACGGGTACGCGTGCGCCTGCACGAGGCCGTGCTCGGTTTCGGCGATGAAGAACTTGAACGCGTCAAACGCGACGTCGGCGCCGAGCCACATGTACCGGCACTGCCGGCGGTCAAGCGACGGTACGAAGTCCGGCGCGAGCGCGCCGCGAACCGCACTCGACGCCCCGTCGGCTCCGACCACGAGATCCGCCCACCCGAGCTCCGAGCCGACCGCCGGGGCCGGGCAACCGAACCGCAGATCAGCCCCGAGCGACGCAGCCCGCTCCTGGAGGATCCGCAACAACGCCCGTCGCCCGAGCGCGGAGAACCCATGACCCCCGGACTTCGTCATCAAACCCCGATAGTGAATGTCAATGTCGGTCCAGCGCGTGAACTGCTCGGCGATCTGCGAGTACGTCTCGGGGTCGGCGTGCTCGAACACCGTCAGCGTCTCGTCCGAGAAGACCACCCCGAACCCGAAAGCGTCCGTCGGCGCATTCCGCTCGTACAACGTGATCTCGCAATCCGGACGGATCTTCCGCATCAGGATCGAGAAGTAGAGCCCGCCCGGGCCCGCGCCGCAGACAGCGATCTTCATCGCGAGCCGGTCACGCCCCGAGGTCGGTCAGATGTTCGTATTCGAGCGCGAGCCCGTTCACCACGTTGTGCATCAGCGCGAGCGACGCGCGTACTCCGGCATGCGCGTTCGGCGGCAAATCTTCAAAACACAGCGCCTTGAGCTCCTCGTAGACCGCGAGCAGGCGGAGCTCCTCCGGACTCAGCTCGGATCCCAGCAGATCGACGGTCACTTCAGACCAGCCACCGAGGCGGTGGGCGAGTCGCGCAGATCGATCATCCGTTTGGCCTTGAGCTCAAAGCGCGGGAGCTCGCCGGTGCCCGCGCGCTCGATCTGGAAGTTCAGTCCCTCGTGGGCGTGAGCGAGCCGGCGGTGCAGTTCGTCGCGCACGTACTCCCACTCTGCATCCGACGACTCCGGACCGAGCTCGAGGCGCAGCTTGATCTCATCGCGGATTCCCTCGTGGAAGACCACGGTCTGGAACTCCTCGACCTCGGGGAACTCGCGCACGATCGCCTCGATCGCGCGCGGGTAGACGTTGGTCCCGCGGATCAACTTCATGTCATCGACGCGCCCGAGGATCCCGCCCTCGTAGATGTCGAACCCGCGCCCGCACGCGCAGGTCGAAGCCGGAACCCGCGACACCAGATCGCCGGTCCGGTACCGAAGCAGAGGGATCGTCCCGCGCCCGAACGAGGTCACGACGCGCTCTCCTCGCTCCCCGTAGGCAACCGGCTCGGTCGTGAACGGGTCCAGCACCTCCTCGAGCACGTGGTCCTCGATGATGTGCGTGCCGCCAGGTTGATGGGAGCACTCGAACACCATGATCGTCCCGATCTCGGTCATCCCCGCGGTGTCGTAGGCCTTGGCCCCCCACAGCTCCTCGATCAGCGTCTTGGTCTGCGGAATCGAGCCCGCCGGCTCGCCGGACAGGATCAGCCGGCTCACCTTCGAGCCGCGCAGGTCGACGCCGAGCCGGTCCGCCTCCTGGGCGAGACGGATCGCGTACGTCGGCGTGGCCGCGACCACGGTGGCGCCGAAATCGATGATCTGGAGAACTCGCGCCTCGGTGGTCTGCGCGCCGCCCGGCACGTTGAGCACGCCGATCTTCTCCATCGCGTAATGCAGGCCCCAGAAGCCGATGAACGACCCGTAACCGAACGCGATGTAGGCGATGTCGTCCGGCCGGACGCCGCAGCCCCAGATCCCGTAGCACCACATCTCGGCGATCCACGCCCAGTCCTTGCGCGAGTCGAGCGCGCGCAGCGGACCCCGTCCGGTCGTGCCCGAGGTGGTGTGAATCCGGATAGCACCGGAGCCCCCGACGACCGGGATCTCACCGTAGGGCGGAAGAACATCCTGAGAGGCCATCCACTCGTCGCGAGTCAGGAACGGAACGCGGCGGAGATCTTCGATCGACGCGAGCTGCGCTGGGTCGAACCCCTCCTCGGCGAACCGGCGCTGATACCACGGGCTCCGCGCCGCCGCCCACTCGCACTGGCGGCGCAGCTTGACGAGCTGGAGCGCCTCAATCCGCTCCCGATCAAGGGTCTCGGTCTTGGGGTTCCAGTAGGGGCTCTCCGTCGCCACCGCGGCTCGCGGCGAGAATACCTGACGTTGCTCCGGACTTCCATGTCGAGTATCGTCGGCGTGCGGCGCCGGGGACCGGGTATCGTCGGCGCCGCGCCGGGGAGGTGCGCACACGCCATGAGCCCCCATCGCATCGTCAACGCGTCCGAACTCGGCGAGCCCAGCGGCTTCTCGCACGCCGTCTTGGCCACCGGCACGACGGTCTATCTGGCCGGCCAGATCGGCAACGGCGCCACCATCGCCGAGCAGTTCGACAGCGCCGCCCGGAACCTGATGGTCGCGCTGCGAGCCGCCGGCGGCGAGGCCGAGGATCTCGTCTCCTTACAGATCTTCGTCACCGAGGTCCGCGCCTATAAGGACGCGCGGCGGGAGATCGGCCAAGCCTGGCGCAAGCACTTCGGCCGCCACTATCCGGCGATGGGCCTGTTCGGGGTGACCGAGCTGTTCGAGCCCGACGCGGTCGTGGAGCTGATGGGCGTCGCCGTGCTGCCGGCGTGACAAGCCGGCGCCCCGTGTGGCACCGTTAGGCGGAGTGCGCTCCGTCCCGCGCCGACGCCTCACCGTCCTCACGCTGGTCGCGATTCTCGCTGTCGCCGTCGTGGCAGGTCTGATCGCCTCGCACCGAACGAGCGCGCACGATCGCGATGACGCGGCGCATGCTGCCGCGGGCCAGCCGCTACCCCTGACCGTCAGCACCGCCCCGGCCGGACGTGCAATCCCGCCAGGGTTCCTCGGGCTATCGCTCGAGTACCCCGCGGTCGAGGCCTACGCCGGCAGCGACCCGAAGGCGGTCAACCCGGTGTTCGAGCAGCTGATCCGGAACCTCGCCCCGGGTCAGGCCCCGAACCTGCGGATCGGCGGCGACACGACCGACTGGACGTGGTGGCCGGTGCCGGGTGTCGCCAAGCCGCACGGCGTTCGTTACACGATCGGCGACAACTGGGCCGCGGTGACCTCCGCGCTGGCTCACGGAGTTGGCGCCCGTCTGATCCTCGGCATCAACCTCGAGCTCGACAGCAAGGCTGACGCCGCCACCGAGGCGCGGGCGCTGCTCGCCGCCATCGGGCCCGACTCGATTCAGGCGCTCGAGCTCGGGAACGAGCCGGAGCTGTACGGGAGCTTCTCGTTCTACAAGAACGCAGCCGGCCGACACTTCAACGGTCGGCCCGCGGGTTACGACTTCTCGAAGTACCTGTCGGACTTCGCGCGGATCGCAGGATCGCTGCCGGACGTCCCGCTCGCCGGCCCCGCCACCGGCGGGCCCAAGTGGATCCCGGAGCTCGGGCGGTTCCTGCGCGCCGAGCCGCGGGTGACACTTGCGACGCTGCACCGTTATCCCTTGCAGCTTTGCTTCAGGCCGGCGGCCTCGCCCGCGTATCCGACCGTGGCGCACATCCTCGCGCCGACGGCGTCCGAGGGCCTCGCCGACAGCGTCGCGCCGCTCGTGGGAGCCGCGCATTCCCGGCACATCGCGCTTCGGATCGACGAGATGAACTCGGTCTCGTGCGGCGGCGCTCCCGGCGTCAGCAACGCGTTCGCTTCCGCGCTATGGGTGCTCGACTCGGTCTTCGAGATGGCGCGTGTCGGCGTCGACGGGGTCAACATCCACACCTATCCGAAAGCGCCGTACGAGCTGTTCACATTCGCCCACGACGGCGATAGCTGGAGCGGGTCCGTGGCACCCGAGTACTACGGCCTGGAGATGTTCGCCCAGGCCGCGCCCGCGGGCGCCCATTTGCTGAAGACCACGGGATCGCTCGGCAACATCCGCGCGTGGGCGACGCGCGCGCCCAACGGGACGATCCACGTCGTGCTCATCAACGACTACACCGCACAGTCCCGGACAATCGCCCTCCGCGTTCCCGGCGCCGGCGGCACCGCCACGCTCGAACGCCTACGGGCACCCGGCGTCTCGGCGCGGACCGGCGTGACGCTCGGGGGCCAGAGCTTCGGTACCGCCACGACCACTGGCCTCCTGAGCGGACCTTCCGACGCCACCACCGTCAAGGCGGCGAACGGCGATTACCTCGTAAAGCTGCCCCAGGCGAGCGCCGCGATGCTAACCCTGAGCCATTGAGTAATTCACAAAGGGTTTAGGACCACTCGGTAGCTTTGTTACCTAACAGCTCCCGGCAAACCGGGGTTCGGGAGCGCGGAGTCAGAAGGGGGTCGCCATGGGTGCGACCGCAATAGACGAGGCCAAGCTTGAAGCTTTCATGGGCAAGGCACTCGGGGACATGGGCGCGATTATCAGCGCTCCGTTGATGGTGATCGGCGAAAAGCTCGGTCTGTACCGCGCGATGGCCGGCGCCGGGCCGCTGACCTCTGAGCAGCTGGCCGCGCGCACAGGGGCCGGTGAGCGATACGTCCGCGAGTGGCTCGCGAACCAGGCGGCCGGAGGCTACGTAAGTTACGAGCCCGACACCGACACATTCACGCTGCCCGACGAGCACGCGCTCGCGCTCGCCGACGAGGACAGTCCGTTCTACATCCTGGGCGTGTTCGAGTCGATCGCGTCGCTGTACGCCGACGAGGACAAGATCCTGGAGGCCTTCCGGACCGGCGGCGGCTTTGGCTGGCACGAGCACGACCACCGGCTGTTCCGCGGAACCGAGCGTTTCTTCCGCCCGGGCTACCGCGCGCATCTCGTGGCCGAGTGGCTGCCCGCGCTCGACGGTGTCACGGCGAAGCTCGAGCAGGGCGCCAGAGTGGCGGACGTCGGTTGCGGGCATGGCGCCTCGACGGTGATCATGGCGCAGGCGTTCCCGAACAGCGAGTTCTATGGGTTCGACTACCACGCCCCTTCGATCGAGCGTGCGCGGGAGGCGGCCGAGGAAGCCGGCGTCGCCGATCGCATCCGATTCGAGGTGGCCTCGGCCAAGGAGTATCGCGGGCGCGGGTACGACCTCGTGTGCGTGTTCGACTGCCTGCATGACATGGGCGATCCCGTCGGCGCATCGGCCCACGTGCTCGAGTCCCTCGATGGTGACGGCACGTGGATGATCGTCGAGCCGCACGCCGGCGACCGGGTCCAGGACAACCTCAACCCGGTCGGGCGAGTGTTCTATGGCGCATCGACGGTGATCTGCACCCCCGCGTCCCTGGCCCAGGAGGTCGGCCTCGCGCTCGGTGCCCAGGCCGGTGAGGCTCGCATCCGTGACGTCGTCACCGAGGGCGGCTTCACCAGGTTCCGGCGGGCCACCGAGACCCCGTTCAACCTGATCCTGGAGGCGCGCCCGTAGCGATCAGTTCTCGCAGCGCCACCATCCCGTCCCACACGTCGACAAACCGCGTGGTCAACGGCGAGAAGCCGAACCGGATCACGTCGGGGCGCCGGTAGTCGGGGATCACCCCCCGCTCGATCAGGCGCGCACACAGCGCCCGGGCGTCCGGATGGGACAACGCCACATGCGCCCCTCGCCGCGCCGGATCGCGCGGCGAGGCGACGCGTATCCCGAACTCGTCGGCCAGCGCGATCGCGCACTCGGTGAGCGCAATCCCCTTGGCCCGGATGGCGTCGATCCCCGCCTCGGCGACCAGCCGAACGCCCTCGTCGACCGCGGCCAGCGCGAGCACCGGCGGCGTCCCGGAGAGAAACCCGCGCATCCCCGTCGCGGCCTCGTAACCGGGCGCCATCTCGAACGGATCGCGGCGCCCGAGCCACCCCCAGATCGGCTGGCGGAGCTCGGCCTGCAACTCGCGTCGCACATACATGTACGCGGGCGCTCCCGGACCGGCATTTAGATATTTATATGTGCAGCCCACGGCGAGCGGGGCGTCGTCGCCATCGAGCGAGACGGGAACGCTGCCGGCGCTGTGGCTGAGATCCCAGAGCATCAGTGCACCCGCGTCCTCGACGATTGAGTTGACCCGGGCCATGTCGGCGATCCGCGCCGAGAGGTAGGAGACGTGCGAGAACGTGACAAGCGCGGTGTCCGGGCCGATCACGGTCGTCACCGTCTCGGGATCGCCATCGAGCCATACGAGCCGGAGGCCGCGCGCTTTGGCGACGCCCTCGAGTACGTACCGGTCGGTCGGGAAGTTGTCGAGGTCGGTGACGATCTGCGAGCGGCCGGGCCGGGCGTCGAGCGCGGCACAGACGAGCTTGTAGAAGCAGACCGTGGTCGAATCACCAACCACCACCTGGCCGGGCGCCGCCCCGAGCACCGCTTCGCCCAGCCGGTCGCCGACGGACACTGGAAGCTCCAGCCATCCCTCGTCCCAGCCGCGGACGCCGCGCTCCCCCCATTGCGCCACGAGCCCCTCGAGGCGCGCCACCGTGGCCCGCGGCAAACAGCCCAGCGAGTTGCCGTCGAGATAGACGACGTCGGGGTCGATCACGAACCGGTCGCGGAACGCGCTCAATGGGTCGCCGCGGTCGAGGGCCGCCGCGTCCTCGCGAGAGTCGGTCAACGCCCGAGGTAGGCGCGCTTGAGGTCCTCGTGGCCGAGCAGCTCTGACGCCTGCCCGCGGAGGACGATCTCGCCGGTCGAGAGCACGTAGCCGCGGTCGGCGATCGACAGCGCCATCGTCGCGTTCTGTTCGACCATCAGGATCGCCACGCCCGAATCGTGAACCTCCTTGATGATCCGGAAGTTCTGTTGCACGAGCGCCGGCGACAGGCCCATCGACGGCTCATCCATCAGCAGCAGGCGCGGCCGGGACATCAGCGCGCGACCCATCGCGACCATCTGCTGCTCGCCACCGGACAGCGTCCCCGCCATCTGGTCCTTGCGCTCCTCGAGCCGCGGGAACAGCGTGTGAACCCGTTCGAGGTCGGCTTCGAACGTGGTGCCGTCCTGGAGCACGGCGCCGAGCTCGAGGTTCTCGCGCACGGTCATCTGCCCGAACAGCCGGCGGTTCTCGGGGACGATGGCCAGGCCGTTGGCGATCCGCTGGGGCACCGGCCACGTGGTGACGTCCTCGCCCTCGAGCAGAACCCGCCCGGAGCGCGGCCGGACGAGGCCGAGGATCGTCTTGAGTGTCGTCGACTTGCCCGATGCATTCCCGCCGAGCAGGCACACGAGCTCGCCGGCGTCCACCGCCAGTGACATACCCTCGAGGATCCGCATCTGGCCGTAGTACGTGGTGACGTTGTCGAGCTCGAGCAGCATCAGGCCTCGGCCAGTGCCTCCGGATCGCGGCCCAGGTACGCCTCGACCACGGCCGGGTGGGTGGCCACCTGCTCGAACGTTCCCTCGGTGACCTTGACCCCGTGATCGAGGGCGACGACGCGGTCGGAGATCCCCTCGACGACGTGCATGTCGTGCTCGATCACCATGATCGCGAGGCCGAGCTCATTGCGCAGCCGGCCGATCAGCTCGGCCACCTCGTGCGTCTCGTTCGGGTTCATGCCGGCGGCGGGCTCGTCGAGCAGCAGCAGCTTCGGACGCGTGGCGAGGGCACGCGCGATCTCGAGCCGGCGCCGGTTCGCGTAGGACAGGCTGTAGGCGGGCTGGCCCCAGCGGTATCCCGCCAGCCGCTGACCGAAGAACGACAGCACCTCCTCGGCGGTCTGGCGCACCTCGCGCTCCTCGCGGCGGGCGCGGGGCAGGCGCAGGATCGACTCCCATGGCATCGCCTTGGTGTTGCCGTAGGTGGCGGCCATCACGTTCTCGACCACCGACATGTTCAGGAACAGCCGCAAGCTCTGGAACGTCCGCGCGATCCCCTTGCGGGTGACCTGGTGCGGCGCCAGCCCGCCGATGCTCTCGCCCAGGAACCGGACCTCTCCCGAGGTCGGCTCGTACACGCCGGTGATCACGTTGAACACCGAGCTCTTGCCGGCGCCGTTCGGGCCGATCACGCTCACGATCTCGCGCTCGGCGACGACCACGTCGAGATCGGTCAGCGCCTTCAGGCCGCCGAACGACAGCGACAGCTTGTCGAGCTCGAGCACCGGCGTGGGCGTGGGCGGGGGCGTGGGCGTGGCCGACACTCACACCACCTCGACGCGCCGCGACCCGAACAGGCCCTGGGGCCGCGCGTTCATCATCACGATCAAGATCACGCCGATCAGGATCTGACGCGTGATCGACGGCTGGGCGACGAGCACGCCCTCCCACACGCACGCGGCGAGGTACAGCGTCGGCACGAGCAGCACGGTCCGCGCGGGATCTTTGAGCTGCCGGAGCGCGACGCACAGGCAAAGCAGGACGACGAAGCCGATGTTGCCGGCGGTGGTCGGGTTGGAGGGCACGACCACCCAGTTGTGAAGTGCCGACGCGATCCAGCCCGTCGACTGCGGACCGCCGGCAACGGCGGACTTGCTGATCGCCTCGACGATCGTGTGGACGACGATCCCGAACACGGCGGTCGCGGCGAGCACCGCGACGAGCTTGCGCCACGGTCGCATCTTCACGATCAGCGTCAGCAGGATCACGCCGTAGAACAGGTAGCCGGCCTCGGTCT
>Ga0335080_10002581_pt1 | contig 18097 bp, 21 predicted proteins | sample Lox_Sample_34_FD_206720 | JGI IMG/M metagenome (GOLD analysis project Ga0335080, IMG submission 206720) | Soil microbial communities from Loxahatchee National Wildlife Refuge, Florida, United States - Lox_Sample_3.4 | ecosystem: Environmental > Terrestrial > Soil > Wetlands | place: USA...
CTCTCCGAGGCGCGGCTCGTAGCAGAAGACCGGGATCTCGACACCCGCGGCAAGCGCCGTCTCCACGAGCCCCGTCCCTTTCGGGACGTGGACCTCGCGCTCGTCGATCCGGACGCGGGCGAGCTCGCTGCTCATGCGGGAATCTCCGCATGCGCGTGCTGGTCGACCGGAGCGAAGAGCCCTGCCAGCTGCGAGTCGGCGCCGAAGGGACAGCCGCCGTGCGCGAGGTGCTCGCGGAACTCGTCCCGGAACTTCGTCACGCAGCTCGCGACCGGCATTGCGGCCGAGTCGCCGAGCACGCAGAGGCACTTGCCGATGATCCGGTCGCAGACGTCGAGCGTCAGCTCGAGATCCCGCTCGGCTGCGGTTCCCTCCTCGACTGCGCGCATGAGCTGGACGAGCCAGCGCGTGCCCACGCGGCACGGCGTGCACTTGCCGCAGGACTCGTGCATGTAGAACTGCGCGACGCGCAGCGCGAACTGGACGATGCACGTCCGCTCGTCGATCACCGTCACGACGCCCGAGCCGATGAAGTAGCCCTTCTTGCCGAGCGAGTCGGCGTCGAGCGGCGTGTCGAGGTCGTCCGGCGTCATGACCGGGAACGACGAGCCGCCCATCATCACGGTCTTGAGCGTGTGTCCGCCGGGTACGCCGCCGCCGATGTCATAGATCAGGTGCCGCACCGTGATCCCGTGCGGCGCCTCGTACACGCCGGGCCTCTCGACGTTGCCCGAAAGGCAGTAGAGCCGCGTCCCTGTCGAATCGGGCGGCGCACCGATCTTCGCGTACTCCTCGGGGCCGACGGCGAGGATCGACGGGATCGTCGTGATCGACTCGACGTTGTTGATCAGCGTGGGCGACGCGTAGACCCCGGAGATGGCCGGGAACGGCGGCTTCGAGCGCGGCTGCCCGCGCTTTCCTTCGAGCGACTCGAGCAGAGCCGTCTCCTCGCCGCAGATGTAGGCCCCGGCGCCGCGGTGGATCACGATCTCGACCCCGTCGAGGATGCCCGCGTCGCGCGCCTCGTCGAGCGCGCCCTGCAGCGACTCGTACTCCTCGAGGTACTCGCCGCGGATGTAGATGTAGACGACCTTCGACTGGATCGCGTGAGCGGCGATCAGGCAGCCCTCGATTAGTCGGTGTGGGACCTTGAGCATGATCTCGCGGTCCTTGAACGTGCCCGGCTCCGACTCGTCCGCGTTGACGGTGATGTAGATCGGCTTCGCGATCTTGTCGGGCGTCGGGATGAAGCTGGCCTTGCGGCCGGTCGGGAAGAACGCCCCGCCCCGGCCGCGCAGGTTCGACTCGATCACCTGCTGGATCACCGCCTGCGGATCCTCGGCGCGCGCCTTCTCGAGCTGCGCGTAGCCGCCGACCGCCCGGTACGACTCGAGGCTGCGGAGGGGCTCGCTTTCGTAACCCGCGAGGACGAGCGCCGGCCCTTCCGCGACCCGGACCGTCGTCTCACTCATTCCCGAGCTCCGCGACTATCGCCGGCACGTCTTCGGGTGTCACCGACTGTCGATAGACGTCGTCGAGGGCGACGATGGTCGGTGTCGAACAGCCGCCGAGGCACTCGACTGCGCGCAGCGTGACTTGGCCGTCCGGCGTCGTCTCGCCGGGCGCGACGCCGAGCTCGCGCTCGAATGCGTCGAGCACCGCCTGCGCGTTGACGAGCCCGCAGCAGACGTTGGTGCAGACGTCGACCGTGTGCCGCCCGACAGGCTCGAGCTGGAACCAGTCGTAGAAGCTCGCGACGGAGTAGCAGTACGCCGGCGTCAGCTCGAGCGCCTCGGCGGTCTCCTCGAGCGCCTCGCGCGAGAGCCAGCCGTGACGCTCCTGGGCGAGCCGGAGCGCGGGCAGGATCGCCGAGCGCGTTCCCTCGGGATAGCGCGCGCGCAGCCCCTGCACTTCGTCGTAGAACGCCGTCATCTGTCGGTGTCCCCCATCACGGCGTCGAGCGAGCCGACGACCGCGACCAGGTCGGCGACGAGCGTGTTCTCGAGGCAGGTGGCCGTCGCCTCGAGCGCGACGAAGGAGGGCGCGCGAAAGTGGATGCGCCACGGCTTCGGCCCGCCGTCCGAGACGAGGTAGCAGCCCGATTCGCCGCGCGGCGACTCGACCGCTACGTAGATCTCCCCCTCCGGCACGCGGAATCCCTCGGTGACGATCTTGAAGTGGTGGATGAGTGACTCCATCGAGGTGTGGAGCTCCTCGCGCGGCGGCAGCACGACCTTGCGATCGTCCGTGATCCACGGCGTCCCCTCCATGCGCTCGAGCCTGTCGAGACACTGGCGCACGATCTTGGTCGACTCCGCCATCTCGTCGAGCCGCACGCGGTACCGGGCGTAGACGTCTCCGGCGGCATAGACCGGCACCTGGAAGTCGACCTGCTCGTAGTGAAGGTACGGCTGGTCGCGGCGCAGATCCCAGTCGACGCCCGAGGCGCGCAGGTTCGGGCCGGTCTGGCCGAGCGCGATCGCGTCGGATGCCGAGAGGACGCCGATCCCCTGCGTCCGCGCGAGCCAGATCTCGTTGCGGTCGAGGATTCCCTTGTAGTCCTCGAGCGCGTGCGGCATCCACTCGACGAACTTGCGGCACTCGGGGAAGAAGCCCTCCGGGATGTCCTCGGCGAGTCCTCCGACCTGGAAGTAGCGGGTGTGCATCCGCTGCCCGGTGACGAGCTCGGACAGGTCGAGAACCATCTCCCGCTCGCGGAAGCAGTACCAGAACATCGAGATCGCCCCGAGCTCGAGCGCCGACGTGCCGAGGAAGACGAGGTGCGAGTGGATCCGGTTGAGCTCGCACAAGAGCATCCGCATCCACTTCGCCTTGGTTGGTACCTCGAGTTCCAGCAGTTGCTCGACCGCGAGCACGAACACGAGCCCGTTGTTCTGGTAGCCGACGTAGTCGATCCGCTCGGGGAAGGTGACGCCCTTCCAGTACGTCTTCGACTCCATCGACTTCTCGAAGCCGGTGTGCAGGTAGCCGACGACGGCCGAGACGCCGACCACCTCCTCGCCGTGGAGGTCGACGATGAGGCGGAGGACGCCGTGCGTGGAGGGGTGGTTCGGGCCGAAGTTGACCCGGAGGACGTCCTCGCTCGAGCGCAGCTCCTCGGGAACGTCGAGGATCGTCGGCACCCGCGAGGGGATGCGGGAGCCTTCGTACGTCGTGGTCGGCGTGACAGTCGTGCTCATTGCTCGTCGCTGAAGCGGACGGGCTCGCCGCCGATCGGGTAGTCCTTGCGTAGCGGGTGGCCCTCCCAGTCCTCGGGCATCAGGAGCCGCTCGAGATTCGGGTGGCCGACGAAGACGATCCCCATCAGGTCGAACTGCTCGCGCTCGTGCCAGTCGCACGTCGGCCAGACGGAGATCACGCTGGGGACGCTTTCGCCATCGTCGACCCAGCACTGGAGGCGCGCGCGCGGCGCGCCGGGCCGCAGTGCGAGCAGGTGGTAGCTGATGGAGAAGCGCTTCGGCTTGAGCTCCGGCAGCACCTGGAGGCCCTGCGTCATCGGGTGCATGAGGTCGCGCCCGCTCGCGGTGCCGATGTAGCCGGAGACGCCCTTGCCGCCCCAGTCGAGGTAGTCGGTCGCGACCACGTCGACGCAAACGTCGAAGCCGAGCCCGTCGCGCGCGTGCTCGCACGCCTCTCGGATCTGGCCGGTCTCGATCGTCACCGTCGGCATCTCAGGTCCGTCGCGGTGCGAGACATAGCCCGGCAGCGTCCGCCAGTCGCTCACGTGGCGACCCCGACCCGCTCGTACGCGGGCGGCACGCCGGCCTGGTGCGCCTCGTGCAGGCGGATGATCCCCTCCATCAGCGCCTCCGGCCGCGGCGGGCAAAACGGGATGTAGATGTCGACCGGGACGATCCGGTCGACACCTTGCAGGATCGTGTAGTTGTTGAACATCCCGCCCGAGCTCGCGCAGACGCCCATCGCGATCACCCACTTCGGCTCGAGCATCTGGTCGTAGATCTGGCGCAGAGGCTCCGCCATCTTGTGGGCGACCCGGCCCGAGACGATGAGCAGGTCGGCCTGGCGCGGCGAGGAGCGGAAGGCCTCCATGCCGAAGCGCGCGATGTCGTAGCGCGCGGAAACGATGGACATCATCTCGATCGCACAGCAGGCGAGCCCGAACGTGTCCGGCCACATCGACTTCGTCTGCGCCCAGCGCACCGCCTTCTCCAGCGTCGTCAGCCCGAGCGCGCGCTCCATCTCCTCGACGCCGAGCTCCTCCTCGAACCGCGACGGCCCTTTCGTCGGCCAGAGCAGCCGCTCCGACTGGAGGCCGTGGTCACGCAGCCGCGTCGGCTGCTCGTCAGCCACGGCCGTTCACCAGTTGAGCGCGCCCTTGCGCCAGATGTAGACGTACGCGACGAGGAGGATGAGGACGAAGAAGGCGAGCTCCGCGAAGCCGAACCAGCCGAGCGCGTGGAGCTGCACGGCGAGCGGGTAGAGGAACACGATCTCGATGTCGAAGACGATGAAGAGCATCGCCGTGAGGTAGAAGCTCACGCTGAAGCGCTGGCGCGGCAGCGGCCCCCTCGAGACGCCGGATTCGAAGGGCACCGTGCGCGCCCGGGTACGGCGCGCCGGGCGCTGCGAGAACGTGAACGACATCACCATCATCGAGCCCGGGATCACGAGCGCGAGGACGCCGTAGATCAGGAATGGCAGCCAGCTGTCGAGCATCTACTCCCGCCTCGGTTACCCAGCGACGGCTGACGTTATCAACGTCGTGACAGCTGCACTTGCGGGTACCGAATCCCAGCAGCGGAGCCTGCATCGGCTGTTACAAACTCCGGTGTTCGACGCCCCTTCGCGCGACCGGGTGATGCCGGATCACGTTGCTACGATGCGAAGCGAATGGAGATCCAGGAGCGCACCGAGAGCATCGTCTCGCTGACGCCTGCGGCGGCGGCGAAGATCCGCGACCTGATGGCGTCGGAGCCCGACGTCTCGGTGCTGCGCGTCGCCATCGAAGGCGGCGGCTGCTCCGGCTTCCAGTACGGCCTGGGCTTCGACCGCGGCGCCCAGGAGGGCGACCACGAGTTCGAGTGCGAGGGAGTCGCCGTCGTCGTCGATCCCTTCAGCGCGCCGTACCTGATGGGCGCGCGGGTCGACTACCTCGAGACGATCCAGGAGTCCGGGTTCAAGATCGAGAACCCGAACGCCGTCGCCTCGTGCGGCTGCGGCCACTCGTTCCAGGTGGCCGAGGGCGAGGCGCCCGAGGACACAGCCGGCTGCGGATCCAGCTGCGCCCACTGACGCATCTGTCAGTCCACGATCTCTAGGAAGCGAGTGTCCTCGCGGAGCGAAGCGAGGTCCTCGTCCTTGCGGGCCATCCCTCCTGCGCCGCGTGATGGTCACGCTCGAAGATCCCTATCCCGGCAAGCACGACTAGAGTCGCCGGAATGCGCGTCGCCGTCGTCGGATCGGGGCCGGCGGGTTTCTACGCCGCCGGCGCCCTGCTGTCGGCGGATCTTCCCGTCGAGGTCGACATGATCGAGCGCCTGCCGACGCCGTGGGGGCTCGTCCGGCTCGGCGTCGCGCCGGACCATCCGAAGCTCAAGACGGTGTCGCGCGCGTTCGAGCGGATCGCGGAACAGCCCGGGTTCCGGTTCTTCGGCAACGTCGAGATCGGTCGCGACCTTCAGCACGCGGACCTCATGCAGCTCTACGACGCCGTCATCTATGCGGTCGGCGCGCAGACCGACCGGCGGCTCGGCATCCCGGGCGAAGACCTGCCCGGCTCCTGGGCGGCCACCGAGCTCGTCGCCTGGTACAACGGCCATCCCGACTACCAGGAGCTCGAGTTCGACCTCTCCGTCGAGCGAGCGGTCGTGATCGGGAACGGGAACGTGGCGCTCGACGTCGCGCGGATGCTCGCCCTGACGCACGAGGAGCTCGCGCCCACGGACGCCACCGACGCCTCGATCGCCGCCATCGAGAGCTCCCCGATCCGCGAGATCGTCGTCGTCGGACGACGGGGGCCGGCGCAGGCGGCGTTCACCACGCCTGAGCTGCAGGAGATGGGCGAGCTCGCCGGCGCGGACGTCGTCGTCGACCCGGCGGACCTCGAAGGCGCGGAGCCGCAGAGCACAAACGCGGAGCGCAACCTCGCGGTGTTGCGGGAGTTCGGCACGCGTGCGTCCGAAGGCAAGCCGCGACGGGTCGTCTTCCGCTTCTTTTGGTCGCCCGTTGCGATCCTCGGCGAGGAGCGAGTCGAGGGAATCGAGCTCGTCCGCAACGAGCTCGATGGGAACGAGCGCGCAGTGCCGACGGACGAGCGCGAGACGCTGCCGTGCGGGCTGGTCTTCCGCAGCGTCGGCTACCACGGTGTCGAGCTGCCGGACGTGGCCTTCGACGCCACGAGCGGCACGATCCCGAACGAGGGCGGCCGCGTGGAGCCGGGCGTCTACGTGGCGGGCTGGATCAAGCGCGGCCCGACCGGAGTCATCGGCACGAACAAGAAGGATGCGGCCGAGACCGTCGAGCTCCTGCTCGAGGACGTCGCTGCGGGGCGACTCGTGCCGAAGCCGGAGGTGAGTGCCGGTGCAGTCGACGCGTTGCTGGCCGAGCGCGGCGTTCGCTTCGTCGAGTACACGGGCTGGACGGCGATCGACGAGGTCGAGCGCTCAGCGGGCGAGAAATCCGGGCGGCCACGCGTCAAGCTCTGCTCGTGGGACGAGCTGCTCGCCGCCGCCGAGCGCGTCGCGAGCGGCGCCGGCTAGTCCCCCCGATCGGGGGACATGCACTCACCCACGGTGGGCCGATGGACCTGCCGTGGAATCCCTCGCCGTCGAATGCCTCCAATGCGGCACCACCCGCGTGGCGCGGCGCGACCGGTTCAAGCACTTCGAATCGCCGGAGTGTCCCGAGTGCGGCTACCTCGGCTGGGCTCCAGTGCTCGAGGTGACCGAGGCCGAGCGCCGCGCCGCGCCTGAGCCGGCACGCGCCAAGCGCGGGCTCCCGTCCGTCGCGTAACTCCCCGCGGCGCCCACCTGCCCTTCCCTACACTCGTCTCGATGGCGAAGACCGAGGAGCGGCGAGAGCTCTGGGGAGGCGAGACGACGAAGGCGGTCGCGAACTTCCCCGTTTCCGGCGAGCCGATCCCGGCGCCCGTCGTGCACTGGCTCGGACGGATCAAGGGCGCTGCGGCGCGCGTCAACGCCGAGCTCGGACTGCTCGACGGGGACAAGGCCGAGCGGATCTCGGCAGCCGCGGAGCGCGTCGCCCAAGGCGAGCTCGACGACCAGTTCCCGATCGACGTCTTCCAGACCGGTTCCGGCACCTCGTCGAATACGAACGCAAACGAGGTGCTCGCGACGCTCGCCGGCGACGGCGTTCATCCGAACGACGACGTCAACATGGGGCAATCGTCGAACGACGTCTTCCCCTCGGCCGTCCACCTCGCGGCGCTCGACGAGATCACCAACGACCTGCTGCCGGCCCTCGAGCGTCTTGCCTCCTCGCTCGAGGCGAAGGCGCGGGAGTTCGACGACGTCGTCAAGTCCGGGCGAACGCACTGGATGGACGCCGTTCCGGTCACGCTCGGCCAGGAGTTCGCCGGCTACGCGGCCCAGGTGCGCCAGGGAATCGAGCGCGTCCGCGACGCGCTGCCGCGGCTCGGGCAGATTCCGCTCGGCGGTACCGCGACCGGAACCGGCCTCAACACGCATCCCGAGTTCGCGGCTCGGGTGCGTGAGCTGCTCGCGCGCGAGACCGGCCTCGAGATCTCGCCGCCTGCCGATCCCTTCGAGGCGCAGGCTGCGCGGGACGGCATCGTCGAGATGTCCGGTGCGCTGAAGACCGTCGCCGTGTCGTTCACGAAGGTCGCGAACGACATCCGTTTCCTCGGCTCGGGACCCCGTGCCGGCCTCGCCGAGATCGCGCTGCCGGAGCTGCAGAAAGGGAGCTCGATCATGCCGGGGAAGGTGAACCCGGTGATGGCGGAGGTCGCGACGCAGGTCGCGGCGCAGGTGATCGGTAACGACGCGGCGATCACGATCGGCGGCATGCAGGGGCACTTCGAGCTCAACGTCTTCGTGCCGCTGCTCGCGCGCAACATCCTCGATTCGGTGAAGCTGCTCGCGAGCGCGAGCCGGCTCTTCGCCGAGAAGTGCGTCGACGGGATCGAGGCGAACCGCGAGAACTGCGAGCGCTACGCGGAGCTGACCCTCTCGGCTGCGACTGCGCTGAATCCGTACATCGGCTACGACCGCGCGACCGAGATCGTCCAGGAGGCCGCGGCTTCGGGCCGCTCGCTCCGAGAGGTGGCGCGGGAGAGAGGCGTCGAGGAGTCCGTGCTCGACGAGGCTCTCGACTACCGCAAGATGGCGAAGCCGAGCGGCTAAGCCGACGGCTTGATCGCCAGCTTGGCCGTGAACGCGCGGCTTCTGTGCGTCGCCTTGAAGCGGTACGAGCCTGCTTGCGCGGGGTTCGCGAGCTTTGCCGATCGCGCGAAGGTGAGCGACACAGACCCGACGCCCATCATGTCGCAGAGCATGCCCTTGTGCGGCGGGACGGTCACCGTCACTTGACGTCCGTCGACGTCCGCGGCGACCGGCTTCCCGGCCAGCTTGACTGCGCCGGATGCGAATTGCTTCGGGAGCTTCATGCCTGCGGGGAAGCTCACTACGAGGGGTCCAGGCCCGGGATTCGCGCACCGCATCACGTATTGCAGGGTCAACGTGAGCCGAACCCCGCGCGCTCCCGCTGTGTGGTTCGACGTCGCCACCGTCATCGAGCCGCCGGTTAACGGCGGTCTCGACCCCGCACCGGCGAGCGGCGCAGTGAGTAGGGCGAGGAACACGGCAGCTGCGGCAACCCCTCCGCGCACGAGCCACAGTGTAACTGCTGCGAAAACGCGCTGGTTGACCGAGAGCACATCGTCGAACTCGCCCGCGGTGCCGTGTGCCTGGATGTCCAGGCCGTCGGCCATCACAGTCGTTTCGATGCAGTGCTGCGCTGTCGCTACGAACGGCGCGCAGTGTTGCCGACTTTGCACCGCCACGTAAGGCCGGTTGACGGTTGCCGCTTGCAAAGTGCCTGCTTCTGGGGGAAGATCTGCGGGCACGTCCAGGGAGCGCGGTGGGGCCCCACGCGCTCAGGTCTTACAGGAAGAGGGAGGATATGAAGGGGAAGCTTCGTTCAGCGAGGCCTGCACCGCTTGCTGCGGTCCTCGCCTTTGCGGCGGTCGTCGCCGTGGCGCTCGTGGGCGCATCCGCGTCGCGGGCGGCCGGACCGACATCGCACCCGATCAGCGTCAGCCCGGAGATCTCGGGACCGCAGGCGCTGGCGCCGGGGGCAGTGCACTTCGGTTGCCAGAGTCGCCCGATCGACGGCTCGGCAGGTGCGCGGTGCTACCAGCCCGCACAGATCCAGCGGGCATATGGCTATTCCAACCTGCTGGCGTCGGGCATCAACGGCGCCGGAAAGACGATCGTCATCATCGACGCGTACGACAACCCGTATCTGCAGAACGACCTGAACATTCAGAACAGCACGTTCTCGCTGCCGAACGTGACTCTCCACAAAGTCATGATGCCGGGCGTGCCTCCGTTCGATCCGAATGACGACAATCAGATCGGCTGGGGCGAGGAGGAGACGCTCGACGTCCTCTGGTCGCACGCGATGGCGCCTGGGGCGGGCATCACGCTGGTCGAGGCGAAGAGCAACGACGACACCGACATCCTGGCCGCGACGAAGTACGCCGTCGACCACCACCTCGGTGACGTGATCTCGCAGAGCTTCGGCGAGGCCGAGACATGCGTGGACCCGAGCGTCCTCACTCAGGAGCACGCGGTCTTCCAGGCGGCGGTTAACAAGGGCATGACGCTCTTCGCGTCGTCGGGCGACAGCGGTGCGGCGCAGTTCAACTGTGCCGGCGACGGGGCGACTCTGGCCGCCAGCTCGCCGGCGTCGGATCCGCTCGTCACCGGTGTCGGCGGCACGACGCTGAACGCGTCCGACCCCGACGGCAAGTACATCGGTGAGACGGCGTGGACGGAGCCGCTCTTCGGCTGCAACCCGCCCGCGGTCGACTTCGATGACATCAACTGCAGCGGCGGCGGCTTCAGCACGATCTACAGCAAGCCCCTCTACCAGAGGCTGGCGGTCCCGGGGCACGCTCGCGGTGTGCCGGACATCGCCTACGACGCGGGCGTCAACGGCGGAGTGCTCACCCACTGCGGTGTCTGCAACCTGCTGTTCGGGCTCGATCCGTCTGCGCCTGTGTTCTTCATCTTCGGCGGCACGAGCTCCGGGTCGCCGCAGTGGTCCGCACTGATCGCCGACGCGGATCAGATGGTCCATCACGACCTCGGCAACATCAACCCGACTCTCTACGGACTCGCCGTGTTGCCGAACCTGTACCACCTGATCTTCAACGACGTCACGACCGGCAACAACGACGTTGTTGAGCTCGGCGGAGCGGGCTACGACGCGGGCTCGGGCTGGGATCCGGTCACGGGTCTCGGCACGCCGAAGGCAAACAACCTGCTTCCGGCGCTCGCGACCTTCCACTGAGCAACAGCACTCCGCACGACCAGAAGAGGCCCGCTTCGGCGGGTCTCTTCTTCTCTAGTACGAGACCGCGCCGCGCCCCGTGGCCGCGGCGTGCTTCTGCTCGTCTGCGCGGTAGCTCGAGCGGACGAGCGGCCCCGAGAAGACGGAGCCGAATCCCATCCCCTCGCCCTGTTCGCGGAACCACCGGAACTCGTCGGGGTGGACCCAACGGTCGATCTGCGCGTGCTTCGCGCTCGGCTGGAGGTACTGGCCGATCGTGACCACGTCGACGCCGTTGGCGCGCAGGTCGCGCATCGTCTCGACGACCTCGTCGTTCGTCTCGCCCAGGCCGACGATGATCCCCGACTTCGTCAGGACGGCGTAGTCGGCGATCTCCTTCGCCCGCCGCAGCAGCCACAGCGCGCCGTCGTAGCTCGCCTTCGCGCCGCGCATCCGCGCGTGCAGGCGCCGCACCGTCTCGATGTTGTGGTTGAAGACCTCGGGTCCCGCGCTTAGCACCGTCTGCAGCGCCTCTTCCTCGACGCCGAGGAAGTCCGGCGTCAGCACCTCCACGGAGGCCTCGGGCAGCTTCGCCTTGAGCGCCCGGATCGTCGCGGCGTAGTGGCCTGCCCCGCGGTCGGGGACGTCGTCCCTGTCGACCGACGTGACGACGACGTGCTTGAGCTGCATCTGCGCCGCTGCCTGGGCGAGCCGCAGCGGCTCGAGCGGGTCGGGCGGCGCCTCGGGTTTGCCGGAGTGGACGTAGCAGTACCGGCAGGCGCGTGTGCACGTGTCGCCGAGGATCTGGAACGTCGCGGTTCCCCGGCCCCAGCACTCGGAGATGTTCGGGCAGCGCGCCTCCTCGCAGATCGTGTGCAGCGAGAGGCCGTGCACGAGCTTCTGGACGTCGAAGTACGAGCCGTCCTTCGACGGTGCCCGAACCTTCATCCATTCGGGCCGGCGTGGCCTCTCGGCGACGGGAAGCGATGACTCCATGGACTCGTTCCAGTCTAGGTGGCGTAGGGGTCCGCAGCGCTGCTAGCGTGAAACGGACTGCCGAGTCCGTTTACAAGATCATAAGGAGTCGAATGAGCCGCCATTCCACGAATCCCTGGGTCGTACTCGTCATCATCTGCCTCGCGCAGTTCATGGTCGTCCTCGACGCGACGATCGTGAACGTTGCGCTGCCGCACATCCAGAGCTCGCTCGGCTTCAGCGAGGCGAGCCTGCAGTGGGTGATCAACGCGTACACGCTCGTCTTCGCCGGCTTCCTGCTGCTCGGCGGACGCGCGGGCGACCTCCTGGGACGGAAGCGGCTCTTCCTCATCGGCCTCGTCGTCTTCACCGGAGCGTCGTTCCTCAACGGCATCTCGAGCACCTCGGGAATGCTGATCGGTTTCCGGGCGCTGCAGGGGCTCGGCGCGGCACTCATCTCGCCGGCCGCGCTCTCGATCATCTCGACCACCTTCGACGAGGGGAAGGAGCGCGCTCGGGCGCTCGCGGTCTGGGCGGCGATCGCGATCGGCGGCTCGGCGGTCGGGCTCGTGCTCGGTGGCGCGCTCACGCAGGCCTTCTCGTGGCGCTGGATCTTCTTCGTCAACGTGCCGGTCGGCATCTTCGCCTTCTTCGCGGCGCTGCGGCTCGTCCCCGAGTCGAAGGACGAGCACGCGCACAAGGGCTACGACCTCGCGGGGGCCGTCTCCGTGACCGGCGGGCTGATGGCCCTCGTGTTCGGGCTGGTCCACGCAGCCGAGCACGGCTGGGGCTCGACGTGGACGATCGTCTCCTTCGTCGCCTCAGCCGCGCTGATCGTGGGGTTCGTCGTGATCGAGCAGCGCTCGGCCGAGCCGCTCGTCCGCCTCTCGATCTTCCGCACCCGCTCGCTCACGACGGCGAACCTGTCGATGTTCCTCGCCTTCTCGGGGATGTTCGCCATGTTCTTCTTCAACACGCAGTACATCCAGCGGGCGCTCGGCTTCGGCCCGCTCAAGGCCGGGGTCGCGTTTCTGCCCTTTACGGCTGGGATCATGGTGTCCGCAGGGCTCGCGTCGGCGCTCGCGCCGCGGATCGGTGTCAAGCCCGTGACGGCTGCAGGCATGGTGCTCACGATCCTCGGGCTGCTCCTCTTCGCCCGGATGCCGGTCGACGGGTCGTACGCGTCCGACGTCCTGCCGGGAATGATCATCGCCTCCCTCGGGATGGGTGCCATCTTCATGCCGCTGACGCTCGTGGCGACCACGGGACTCAAGAACGAGGACCAGGGACTCGCGTCCGGGCTCTTCAACACGTCGCAGCAGGTGGGCGGGGCACTCGGGCTCGCGGTTCTGACCACGGTCGCCGTCGGTCATACGAACGATCCGACTTCTTTGGCGGACGTGGTGCACGGCTGGCAATACGCCTTCGCCGGCGCGGCCGTCTTCGTCACTCTCAGCCTCGTCGTCCTGCTCGCGCTCCTGCGCAAGAAGGACGTTGCCAGGATCGAGGCCGAGGCCAGGACCGACGACGAGCCGGTGTTCGCCAGCTGATGACCGAGCTGCGCGCCGACGCGCGGCGAAATCTCGAGCGGGTGCTCGACGCGGCGGAGCAGGCCTTCGGCGCGTCGGGCCCCGACACGAGCATCGACGAGATCGCCCGGCTGGCGGGAGTAGGCCACGGAACGGTGTTCCGCCGCTTCCCGACCAAGGACGACCTGATGTACGCGGTCATCGAGCGACACGTCGCGCAGATGTGCGCGATCGCCGACGAGGCCCTGGCGTCCGACGATCCCGGCGAGGCGTTCTTCGACTTCGTGTGGCGGATCGCAGAGCTCAACATGAGCACACCGGGTCTGCACCGCTGTGTCGTCCACTGCGGGGACAAGCCCGGTGCCGCCGAGCTCGAGCAGCGCGCCGACCGAGTCGTCTCACGCGCCCAACGCGCGGGTGCAGTGCGGCGCGACGTCAAGGCCGAGGACGTTCGGCTCCTCGTTCGCGGTGCCCTGACGAACGCGCCGGCCGGGCAGTGGCGGCGCCATCTCTCCGTAGTCCTCGACGGGCTGCGCGCCTAGAGTCCCTCACATGGGCTGGTACGTCCGCAACGTGCGTGACGGGAAGTGGTGGGATGTCGGCCCGCGTGGCTTCGTCACCGAGCTCGTCGACGACGACGACCCGCAGATGGGGATCAACCTGTTCGTGCTCGAGCCGGGTCAGGTGATGTCGATGTACCACTGGGAGGCCGACCAGGAGGGGTTTCTCGTCGTCTCCGGCGAGGCGCTGCTCGTCGTCGAGGACGAGGAGCGGTCGCTGCGCACCTGGGACTACTTCCACTGCCCGCCGAGCGTCTCGCACACGATCGTCGGCGCAGGCTCCCGGCCGTCGGCGATCCTCGCCGTCGGCACTCGCGAGCACGCGGACGGCGACTGGGGCGGTTATCCGTACTCCGAGCTCGCGATGAAGCACGACGCGAGCGCCGAGGAGGAGACGACCGAGCCCAAGGTCGCCTACGCGCGCTTCCCGGCCGGGCAGCCGGGCGAGTTCCGCGAGGACTGGCTGACCTAGCCGGCGAGCCCGGCGTGGATGGGCTGGGCCCAGAGCCCGATCCCGTCCTCGGCGGGCAGCTCTTCGAGCTCGAGCCCGAAGACGTCCTCCAGCGCCGCGACCGCGTGCGGGCGCACCTCGTCCACCGTCACCGGCCGGTCCAGCTCCCGCGCAATCGTCGTGAACATCGCGTCCTCGAGCCCGCAGGCCGTGATCCAGTCGGTGAACGGCGCGGGATCGAGATCGACGTTGAGCGCGTAGCCGTGTGTCGTCACCCAGCGCGACACGTGCACGCCGATCGAGGCGATCTTGCGCGGCGGCCGCTCGAGCCAGACGCCCGTCAGTCCCTCGAGCCGCGTCCCGTGCACGCCGAGCGGCGCCAGCGTCCCGATCAGCGCCTCCTCGAGGTTCCGCACGTACTGCTTGACGTCGCGTCCGTGACGCTTCAGGTCGAGGATCGGGTAACAGACGAGCTGGCCGGGCCCGTGATAGGTCGACTTGCCCCCGCGGTCGGTCTCGACGACCGCCACTTCCGCGCCCTCCGGGACGTGCAGCTCGGCGGACTCGTCGGTGCGGCGGCCGAGCGTCACGACCGGCGGGTGCTGGAGCAGAACGATCGTGTCGGGGATCGCGCCTTGCGAGACCGCACCTGCGAGCGATCGCTGTAGCTCCCACGCTTCGAGGTACGGCACCTCGCCGAGCTGGAGCAGGTAACCGCCCATTGCCACGCCGTCAGGCTAGCTTCCGGACATGTCCGTCGTCCTCGTCGAAGGAGTTACCGACCGCATCGCCCTCGAGGCCGTTGCCGCACGGCTCGGACGTGACCTCGCCCGGGACGGGGTCGAGATCGTTCCGATCGGCGGGGCGCAGGCGATCCGACGAGCGTCGGCGCAGCACGAGGGCAAGCGGGTCGTCGGGCTCTGTGACGTCGGTGAGGAACGCTGGTTTCGCCGTGTGCTCCACGATGCGACGTACGTCTGCGTCAAGGACCTCGAGGACGAGCTGATCCGCGCGCTCGGCACGGATCGAGTGCAGGAGGTGATTGCGGCCCAGGGGGAGCTCGACACCTTCCGCAACTTCCAGAACCAGCTCTTCTGGCGTGGGCGGCCCGTCGAGTCACAGCTTCGGCGTTGGTTGCAGAACGGCGGCCGGCAGCATCGCTACCCGCCGCATCTCATCGAGGCGATGCAGCCCCACGAGATCCCTCGGCCGCTCGCCGACGTCCTCGCGCATGGCTGACTGGGCGGCTGAGCTGCGCGTCGACGAGCCGCTGGCCGAGAGGCTGCTCGCCGAGCAGTTTCCGCACCTGCGGCGGCTGTCGCTCGCCCTGTTGGGCGAGGGCTGGGACTACACCGCCTTTCTCGTGGACGAGGCATGGGTCTTCCGGTTCCCGCGGCGCGCCGTGGTCGTGCCGGGCACGGAGCGGGAGATCGCGACCCTGCCGTCGCTCGCGTCGCTGCTGCCCGTCGCGATTCCGAAGCCTGAGCACGTCGGGCGACCGAGCGACGCCTTCCCGTGGCCGTTCTACGGGGCTCGCCATCTGCCGGGAACGGAGCCGAGTGCCTCGCTCTCCGACGAGGCGCGCACCGCTCTCGCGCGACCGCTCGCCCGAACGCTGCGTGCCCTGCACGCTCCGGCGGCGCTCGCCACAGTCGGACACGCTCTGCCGTTCGATCCGATCGGGCGAGCAGACATGGCCGTTCGCGTGCCGCGCACAGGCGAGGCGATGGCTGCGATTGCCGACCTTTGGCAGGCACCCCCGGAGGCGGAGGAGCTGTTCGAGCGCGCTCTCGAGCTACCGGCGCCGGAGCCGCGGGCCGTCTGTCACGGCGACCTTCACTTCCGCCAGCTTCTCGTCCGAGGGAACGCGCTGACCGGGATCGTCGACTGGGTCGACCTCTGCCGGTCGGATCCCGGCGTCGACCTCTCGCTCGCGTATGGCTTCCTGCCCTCGGCCGCGCGACGTGAGTTCCTCGACGAGTACGGCGCCGTCGACCCCGCCTCGCTCGTGCGCGCACAGATGCTCGCTCTCAATCTGATGGCGATCCTCGCGCGTTACGGACACGACGAGGAGATGCCGGACGTGGAAGGAGAGGCGCTGGCCGGTCTCGAGCGCGTCTTCGCTTAGCCTCCGAGTCGCTGGCCGAACATCCAGCGGTGCCCCTCGAGGTCCTCCGCCGTATAGATGCGGTGGCCGATTCCCGGTTCCTCGGGCTCCCGGATGACGGTCGCGCCCGCTTCGACGGCCCGGGCGTGGTGCGCGTCGACGTCTTCCACCTCGACGAAGAGCCCGTCGATCACCCACGGGTTGTCGTGCATCCGGCGCTCGATCTCGCAACTCTGCCGGTGGTTGCGCGAGCCGGTGTAGCCCGCCGGCGTCGAGAGGAAGATCGTCGACCCGTCGAGGTCAAGCTCGGCGTGCGTGACGGTGTCGTCCGCTTCGGTGTGCCGGGCCGCAGTGTTCTCGGTTGCGCCGAATGCCGCGCAGAGCCAGTCGATCGCCGCGGCCGCGTCCTCGTAGCCGAGGAACGGGAAGAGCCGCTGCGCCACTACTCGCCGTCGCCCTCCCAGGCTTCGAGCCGCTCGCGCAGGTCTCGGAGGAAGCGGCCGGCGAGGGCGCCGTCGACGAGCCGGTGGTCGTACGTGAGGGTGATGTTCATCATCGGCTTGATCGCGATGGCGTCGTTGCCGTTCTCGTCCTCGACGACCCACGGCCGCTTGACGAGCGCGTACGTGCCGAGGATCGCGGACTGCGGCTGGCTGATCACGGGCGTGCCGTGGAAGGTGCCGTAGCCGCCGGGGTTGGTGATCGTGAACGTGCCGCCCTGGACGTCGTCGGGCACGAGCTGCTTGCTGCGCGCCTTCGCGGCGATCTCGGCGATGCCCTTGGCCAGCCCGAGGAGGTTCAGGCCCTCGGCGTTCCGGATGACCGGGACGATCAGGCCCTTTCCTTCAGCCAGCTCGACGGCGATGCCGAGGTTGACGAAGTTACGTGTGACGATCGAGTCGCCGCGCATCTCGGCGTTCACGTACGGGTAGTCGCGCAGGGTCTCGACGGAGGCCTTCGCCACGAAGGCGAGGTACGTCGGGTTGACGCCGTACGCGGCCTGGTACTCCTTCTTCAGCCGTTCGCGAACGGACACGATGCGCGAGAAGTCGACCTCGATCGCGCTCGTGACATGCGCTGCGGTGTCGAGCGAGCGGCGCATGTGCTCGGCGATGCCGCGCCGCATCGCGGTGATGGGCTCGACCGTCTCGCCCGGCAGCGTCTCGGCTGCCGCGACCGGTGCTGGAGCCGGAGGCCTCTGCGGCGGGGCGGGCGCGGCGGGCGCCTCGGGTGCTGCCTGCTTCGGAGGCTGGGCCTGCTGAGGCTCCTGCGCGCCGCCGGACTCGACGAAGGCGAGAATGTCCTTCTTCGTCACGCGGCCACCCGAGCCCGTGCCGGGTACCCGCGAGGGATCGATTCCATGCTCGCCGGCGATCCTGGCCACGACCGGTGAGACGAACGCTTTGCCGTTTCCGGACGGCTGCTCGGCCGCGGGAGGAGCCGCGGAAGGCTCCGGAGCCGTTGGGGCGGGAGTCTCGGCGGTTGCCGGCTCCGACGCTTCCGGGGCAGCCGGCGCAGGCGCGGCGGGTGCGGCCTCGGCGGCGGCGCTGCCGCCGATCTGGCCGAGCTTCGTGCCCACGTCGACCGTCTCGCCCTCCTGGACGAGGACCTGTGTGAGCGTCCCCGATGCCGGGCTTGGCACCTCGGTGTCGACCTTGTCGGTGGAGATCTCGAGCAACGGCTCGTCCGCCTCGACCTGCTCACCTTCCTGTTTGAGCCAGCGGGTGATAGTCCCCTCCGAGACGGACACGCCCATCTGCGGCATCACGACGTCGACTGCGGTCTCCGTGGCCATTCCTCTCCTTTAGTACTCCGCGAGTTCCCGTAGGGCCCCGACGACGTCCTCGACCTGCGGGATGTATGCCTTTTCAAGCACCGGCGAGAAGGGGACGGGTGTGTCCGGGGCGGCGATCCGCTTGACCGGAGCATCGAGATCCTCGAACGCCTCCTCCGCGATCGT
>Ga0335080_10002582_pt1 | contig 18095 bp, 13 predicted proteins | sample Lox_Sample_34_FD_206720 | JGI IMG/M metagenome (GOLD analysis project Ga0335080, IMG submission 206720) | Soil microbial communities from Loxahatchee National Wildlife Refuge, Florida, United States - Lox_Sample_3.4 | ecosystem: Environmental > Terrestrial > Soil > Wetlands | place: USA...
CTGATCAACGGCGGCATCACTGTGAAGGGCTACGAAGGCAAAGACGTGATTGTCGAGGCGCGGCCTCGCAATGCGGAGCCGGAGCGGTCCACGCCGGGCGGGTTGAAACGGCTGAGCATCGGGCGGACCGGGCTCACCGTGGAAGAGGAAAACAACTCGGTGCGCATCAGCACAGACTCGCACATGCGGACGATCGATCTGATCATCACCGTGCCGGCGCACACGTCACTGACGCTGAACGCCATCAACGACGGCGACATCGTGGTATCCGACGTGGACGGCGAGATGGACGTGAACAACACCAACGGCTCCGTTACGCTGAAGAACATCTCGGGAAGCTGCGTGGCCCACGCGCTGAACGGAAAGCTGCAGGTGACGTTCGCGAAGGTGAACCCGCAGAAGTCGATGGCGTTCAGCTCGCTGAACGGTGACATCGACGTAACGTTTCCGGCGGACTTGAAGGCCACTCTGATGATCCGTTCGGACCGCGGGGATGTGTTCAGCGACTTCGACGTGCAGCTGCAGGCGTCCGCGCCTCAACAGACGGTGGAAGACGGACGGGGAAAGGGCGGAAAGTACCGCGTGCGGATCGACAAGAACGTCCGCGGCACAATCAACGGCGGCGGCCAGGAGATGCAGTTCACAAACATGCAGGGCGGTATCTACATCCGCAAGGCGGGCGGCGCGCGCTAGGGTGGGCCCGCGGCACCGGTTTTCGGGCGGTCAGGCGGGCTTCTTCCTTGCCAGCTTCTTCGGCAGCGTGATCGCAAGCTCCGCAATGACGCGAGGCCCGAAGCGCTCCAGATCCAGGCAAAGCGCCTCGTCGGACAGGTCGATGGGCTTGGAGTGCTTCCAGTCGTGCTTCATGACCTTCAGGAAGCGCTTGACGATCTTGTGGTCGTCCACTTCGATAGCCAGTTCCCGCCGCTCGTCGAAGCTGCCGGGCGCCAGGTTGATGGAGCCGACGATGGCGCGCTTGCCGTCGGCCAGCACCAGCTTGGCATGCAGCTTCAGCTTGTGCAGCTTGTGGATCTTGATGCCCACGTCGTTCAACGTGCGCATACCACTGACGCCCTCGAGCAACTTCTTTTCCTTGAGCGTGTGCGGGGGGCGGGCCATGACGCGGACGTGGACGCCGCGCTCTTTCGCGCGGACCAAACGCTCGAGGATCACCGGATCCTGAAAGCGTTCGTGCTGCAGCCAGAGGGTATGCCTGGCCCCGTCGATGAACTCAGCGATGCGCTCGCGCGCGTTGCCCACGCACCAGATCAGCCTGGCGTCGTTGCCCGGTTCAAAGCGCTGGCGGCGCCAGTCGGCCTCGAAGCAGTCCACGATTTCGCCCACTTCGCTTGCATGCCGGGTGATGACGGCGTAGTCCCGAGTCTTGCGCAGATTCTCGGTGTCCCAGTTCAGCGAGTTGACGAAGGCAACCTTCGAGTCCACGACCATCGACTTTTCGTGCGTCACGGGAAACTTCGGGTTGCTGTCCATTACGGCCACGCCCGCCGCCTTCAGGGTGTTTCGCGTTCCACGGTTTTCACCTGTGCCGTCGCGCCGGGCGGGATTCAGCATCACACGGACTTTCACGCCGCGTTTGTGCGCCCCGATCACGGCCTTCAGCAGGGCCTTGTCGGAAAACAGGAACATCTTGATGCGCAGCGATTCGCGCGCGCCGGCGATGCTGTCGAGAAACGCTCGCGGCGTATCGTTGGGCAGCACGATCAACTCCCGGGACATCTGCCGTCCTCCCTTCGGGCGCAGCTAGCCGGCCGTCGCGGCTGCGGGCGCCGACGTCGCTGCCGGCGGCTGAGCCCGGCGCGGGGCGTCGCGAAACTGCGTGTTGTACAGGTCCGCGTACACGCCGCTCCGGGCGATCAGTTCATCATGCGCACCCTGCTCAGCGACCACGCCGTCCTTGAGCACCACAATCATGTCCGCATCACGGATGGTGGAGAGGCGGTGCGCGATCATGATGACGGTGCGGTTCTTCATGAGCCGCGTCAGGGCTTCGATCACGGTGCGTTCGGATTCGCTGTCCAGGGCGGCCGTGGGCTCATCGAGCAGCAAGATCGAGCTGTTGCGGATCATCACGCGGGCGATGCCTATGCGCTGGCGCTGGCCGCCGGAAAGGGCCTGCGCGCCTTCGCCGACCATGGTGTCATAGCCGGAGCTCATCTGGCGGATGAAGTCATCCGCGTTTGCCGCTTTGGCCGCCTCGATCACCTGTTCACGCGTGGCGCCGGGGCGTCCGAACGCGATGTTATCGGCCACGGTTCCGTGAAACAACACCGTGTCCTGCAGCACGTAGCCGATCTGGTCGCGAAAGGGCTGTATTTTCAAGTCGGCGATGTTGACGCCGTCGATGGTGATCGTGCCGGCTGAGGGGTCGTAGAAGCGCGGAATCAGGCTCATCACGGTGGACTTGCCGCTGCCCGTGGGCCCGACGATGCCGATCATCTGGCCGGCCTTCGCGGTGAACGAGACGTCGCGCAGCACCGGCTGCTCCGGTTTGTAGTGGAAGGCCACGCGGTCGAAGGTGACCCCTCTCGTCAGCGCCGGCGGATCAACAGCGTCCGGGCGTTCCGGCGTGGTCATGTCGGTGCCGAGCAAGGCCTGCACGCGGTCGATGCCCACGGCGGCCTGCGCCAGAGTGTTGGACATTTTCGCCAGGTCCTGCACGGGCTTGAAGAAGCGTTGCAGGTACGCCAGGAATACAGTGAGTTCGCCGACGGTCATGGCGCCGCGGAGAATGAGCGCAGCGCCGCGCGCGAGAACGATGGCGGTGCACGCTGCGACGGCAACGTTGACAACGGGCGAGAGCGACGACTTGATACGCCGGGCGCGAAGAGCCGCCTCTACCGATGCCTTGCTGGCCACCTCGAGCTGACGCTGCTCGAGCTCCTCCTGGCCGAAGGCTTGTACGACGCGCATCGCCTCGAGGCCCTGCTGGACCGCGGAGACGATGTTGCTCTGCTTCTTGCGCACGTCGTGCGTCGCCTCCTTGACGGATTTCTTGAAGCGCGACACGAAGAGCAACAGAAACGGCGTCAGGGCCAGCGCGATGAGCGCAAAATCCCAGTTCAGCCAGAGCATCAGGCCGGCCATGCACAAGATCGTCAGCAAGTCGACGCCGATTCCGAGCGTGGCGCCGCTGGCAAACTGCTGGATCGTGTTTACGTCGTCGGTGATGGTACTGAGCATCGAACCGGTCTGGTGAGTGTCGTAGAAGGTCAGGGAGAGGCGCTGCAGGTGGTGGTACGTGCGCAGCCGTAAGTCATGGGCGATCCACTGGCCAACGCTTTCGGTGAAATAGTTTTGGATGTACGACGCGAGGGCACCCACGACCGCGATCACCACGAGAGCGATCGCAGCGAGCGTGGCGATTCGCATCCGGGGCGCGCCGGCCAGGAGCGGATCGAGCGCATGCGCGAGCCAGTGCGGCAGCGGATGATCGGCGACAACGGAATCGAGGATGACCTTGAGCGGCCACGGCATGGCCAGGGCGGACGCGGTCTGCACGAGCATGGCCAGGAGCACGAATGCCAGCGCCAGCCGGTAGGGGCGAATCAGGTCGCGAATCAGTCCCACCGAACTGCCTCCCGGGTGCGCGCGCGTGTGCTGAATCGGGCGGTCGAGTCAGCCATCAGGGGGAAAAGAGTAGCTTTCCGGGCAGGGTTTCTCAAGGCGGCCGCCCCTTTTTCGGGGCCTTGCATGCCGGATGAAGCTCCGTGAGACGGCTTCAGTGGTAGTCGTGCGATTCGGTTTCCGCCGCGGTAATGGCGACCGGCCACACGCTCGAAGCCTTGATGGAAATCACGTTGTCCTGGTTCTGCAGAACGCCGTTCACGCGCAGAAACTTTTCACGATTGATCACCAGCCGGTTTTTCTCGTAGAGGTCGGGACGAACGATCACGTTGGCGATTCCCGTCTCATCCTCCAGGCTGAGAAAGACGAAGCCTTTCGCCGTTCCGGGTCGCTGCCGCGCGATCACACACCCGGCGACGCGCGTGTACTGGCCGTCGCGCAGCCGTTCGAGGTCGCAGGCGCGTTGTACATTCAGACGGTTCATCGCCGCGCGGCAGTAGATCATCGGATGCGGGCCGGCGGTCATGCCCGAACCGTGAAAATCCGCCACCAGTCGCTCTTCGTCGGTCATGCGCTCGAGCGGGGAAAAATCGTCCGCGCCTTCCTGTTGCGCAAGGATGGAATCCAGCAGAGGGCCTGCCTGGCGGGCGGCACGTTCCACCTGCCAGAGGGCCGTGCGGCGGTGCATTTCTTTTCCCAGGCAATTGAGCGCGCCGATTTCGCCTAGTGTGACGAGTTCGGGCTTCTGCAGCTCCGGGACACGCTGCACCAACTCTTCAATGTCCGTGAAAGGCCGTTTCTGTCGCTCGCTGACAACAGCTTCTGCGGCGGTTTGCCGTAAACCGTGCACGAAACGGAAGCCGATGCGGAGGCATGGCACCTCTTTTCCTTCTTTGTTCGCTGCGCGCTCGATGGTGCAAGGCCATGCGGAATGGAGCAAGTTGACCGGCTTCACTCTCAGCCCGTGCCGCTGCGCGTCTTTGACGATCGTGGCCGGACTGTAGAAGCCCATCGGCTGATTGTTCAGCAGAGCAGCGGTGAACGCCGCCAGGTAATAAAACTTCAGGTAGGCGCTGGCGTAGGCGATCAACGCGAAGCTGGCTGCGTGCGATTCAGGAAAGCCGTAGCGCGCAAAGGAAGTGATCTGCGTGATGATTTCCGCCTGCGTTTCGGGAGCGATGCCGTTTCGCGTCATCCCGCTGCGCAGCTTCACTTCGATTTCCTGCATACGCTGCTCGGAACGTTTGAAGCCCATGGCGCGCCGCAGGTCTTCTGCTTCTCCTCCTGTGAAGCTGGCGGCAATCATGGCCATGCGTAACAACTGCTCCTGGAACAGCGGCACGCCGAGGGTGCGCTTCAGGACCGGCTCGAGCGAGGGGTGGGCGTAGACGACCGGCTCCCGTCCCTGGCGGCGCCGCATGTATGGATGCATCATTTTCCCCACGATAGGCCCGGGGCGGATGATGGCCACCTGCACGACGAGGTCGTAGAAATTCACCGGAGCGTTGCGCGGCAGCGACGCCATCTGTGCGCGGCTTTCAATCTGGAACATGCCGACGGTGTCTGCGCGGCGCAACGTGTCGTAGACGGGGGGATCGTCCGGTGGAAGCTGCGCCAGGTCAACGGGGATGCCGTAATGGCGGGGGATCAGTTCGAGGCATTCTTCGAGCACGGCCATCATGCCGAGCCCCAGCAAATCCACTTTTATGATTCCCATGTCGGCGCAGTCTTCCTTGTCCCATTGCACCACCACGCGGCCCGGCATGGTGGCCGGCTCGAGGGGAACGACGGAGTCAAGCTGTCCCTGGCACACCACCATGCCGCCGGAATGCTGGCCCAGGTGGCGCGGCAGGTCCTGGATGCGTTCGCACAGCTCCCAGTATTTGCGCACGCGCGGATGCGTCAGATCGAAACCGGCCTGCTGGAAGTGGTTTTCAAAGGTGTCGGCAGGGCCCTGCCATTCTCCGCTGTTCACCAGAGTGGAGAGCTGGTCGAGCGTGTCCTGGTCGAAGCCCAGAACTTTTCCCACTTCGCGCGCTGCGGAGCGTCCGCGGTAGGTTATGACGTTCGCGGTCATGGCGGCGCCAAGGCGGCCGTACCGCTGGTACACGTATTGAATGGCCTTTTCACGCTGGTCTCCGCTGGGCAGGTCAAGGTCGATGTCCGGCCATTCGCCGCGTTCTTCAGAGAGAAAACGCTCGAAGAGCAGGTCCATGCCGACAGGGTCGACGGCGGTGATTCCGAGTGAATAACACACGGCGCTGTTGGCTGCGGAGCCGCGTCCCTGCACCAGAATGCCCTGCTCGCGGCAGAAGCGGATGATGTCCCAGACGATCAGGAAGTAGCCGGCGAGCTTCAGTTTTTCGATGAGGGCCAATTCGCGCTGCACCTGACGTTCGGCGCGTTCGTAGAGGTTTTTGTCGTTCTTCGGCGCATAGCGGTTCTGAAAGCCCTCCGTGGTTCGCTTCCGGAGAAAGGAATCCATCGTTTCGCCCCCGGGAACCGGATAGGGCGGAAATTCATAGCCGAGGTCGGCCAGTGTGTATTCGAGGCGCGCGGAAAGCTCTTCCGTGTTGCCGATGGCTTGTGGCAGATCGAAAAAAAGGCGAATCATCTCGCCGGGGGGACGCAAGTGCCGCTCGTCGTTCGGTTCCAGAAGGCGGCCGGCGGCCTCCAGCTTGCAGTGGTTGCGAAGGCAGGTGAATACATCCAGGATTTCGCGCTCCTGCGGGTGCGCGTAGCGGACTCCATTCGTGGCGAGCAGAGGCAGGCGCAGCACTTCCGCAATTCGCACCGCAGCCTGATTGCGATGCTCTTCCGCCACATCAAAATGGCGCTGCAACTCGACATAAACGTTCCTCCTGCCAAACATCCCGGCCAGCTTTTCCACGTTCCTGCGAGCCAGTGCGCTGCCGCCTTGCATGAGGGAAGCGGCCAGGACTCCTTCTTCGCCGCCGGTAAGGCACACCAGGCCCTCCGCGTGTTCGGCGACTTCATCCAGGGTGGCCTGGCCTGTGCCTTTTTCTTGTTCGCGCAGTTTGTAGCGCGTCATCAGGCGGCAAAGGTTCCGGTAGCCGGCGCGGGTCTTGGCCAGAAGGGCCAGCCGAACGGGCCTGCTGGAGACGGCATTCGGCATCCATAGTGGCAGGCCGGCGCGGTTACCGAACCCTTCCACGGAAATCTCCGCACCGATGTGGGCGCGAATAGGCGGCGAGGTCTTTGTGGCCGCCATGTGAAAACGGGGAGCGCCGTACACACCGTCTCGGTCGAGCAAAGCCAGCGCGGAAAAACCCAGTTCCGCGGCGTGGCTTACGAGGGTTTCCGGAAGGGAAGCGCCCTCCAGAAAACTGAACGCGGAACAGGAATGGAGTTCGACGTATTTCATACTCTTAGCGGATTTTCAGTCGTAGATTCCTTCCACGAACCAGCGTTTCAACCGCCGATCGCGGTAGATGCGATAGACGGCGGTTTCTTCTTCTCCAGCGATGCGGGAATCCGGCTGAAATTTCGGCCGCAGCGCGCGCACGCGGACGTCCCATTCGTCGCGTGCCCACACTGTTTCCGACCACCAGTCGCCCTTGGTGCGCCAGGGTCCGGAAAAGCTCAGGATTTGCCTGCGAACGTCTTCGCAGGCCAGGTAGGCCGGCTTGCCGTCCGCAAAATCCACGCTTGCGGGAAGCGGAGGGCGGTAGATCCGCAGGGCGGCCCTGGGCGGGCGCTCGCCGGCCAGTCGCTTCATCACCATTTCGGGCAGCACAAAATGTCTTTGATCGAACGCGCCGGGCCGGTGTGTATCGAGAAGTACAGGCGCGCCCACGCGTCCTTCTCCCACGGTGCTTTGCAGGCGCGCCAGCGTGACTTCCAGGCGCTCCGGCTCCGGACTGAGCGGCAGGAAGAGCCCGAGCTGCCGGGATCGCGCCGTTGCGGGAACAGCGAGCACGACGGCCGCGATGACCGGCCCGGCAGGCGGATGCGCTTGCAGGTCCAGTTGCAGCAGTTTGAGCAGGAATTTGCTTTCCCGCGCGGGCGCGGGAAGGCGAAGCGTGCGGACATGCAGGAGGCGGCCCTTGTCAGGCGATGCGCTTTTCGATTCGCCCGGCGAATCGTCCGGCACGTAGTTTCGTTCCAGCGTCAGCGTGACCTTGATTTCGCTGATGGCCAGCAGATGCAGGCGAAGCCGCGCGCAGAGCTGGTCAAGCAGGCGATTCAGTACGAACAGCAGCGGTTCGAGCAGTTCGACGGCGGGTTCCAGCTCCATGCACTCTTCAAATTCCGCGGGTAACCTCCTGGCAAGCAGAGGCTGCGAATCGACGCCCTGCGCCAGGCGCTGCCAGTGCCGGCCTTCCTGTCCCATGCGTTCGACGATGGCGATTTCGGGCAGGGCCGCGAATTGGGCGCAGGTGTGGATGCCCCAGCGTTTCAGCGTTTCTTCGAGATCGGGAGGGATTCCGAGTGCTGCGAGGGACAGCGCGCCGATGCGGCTGCTTTCCTCACCGGGAGGGATGACCACGACGCCTGAAAAACTGCGCGCGGCGCTGATGGCCGCCGAGGGATTTGAAGCAACAGCGACGTTGGCGTCGAAACCGACTTCAGCGGCGAAACGCTGCAGGTCGTGGGCGATTTTCTCGGGCGGGCCGAACAGTTTTTCGCAGCCGGCGATGTCCAGGACGACGGTATCGAAAAAATCTCCATCGCTGGTTTTGCCTGTTCTTTTATTCCGCGCGCCGTCTTCCACGCGTGGAGAAACGCTCCAGGCGCAATCAAGAAGCGCCGCGTGCGCTGTTGCTTCCTGGGGCAGCGAGCGCCATCGCCAGACGATTCCGTTGAAAGCTTCCGCCTGCGCCTTCGTCAAACCGGCTTCGACGCCCAGTTTTCTGGCCGCTGTGTTGACGGAAAAGACTTTGGTCAGGGGAAGCGCGCCGGCCAAAACTCCGACGGCCTTACCGCGAAGCTCCGGCTCGAGGCGGACCACCGCCTGAACGGGATAATCCGGCACGAAAAGACATGCGAAAGGCACCTGGCATCCCCCAGCGTTTGGGTAGAGAAACGGGGGTAAGCGGCGGAGCTTTCGAAAAACTACCTGCCGATCAGCGTTGCGTCTTCCAGCGAGCGAAATCGCCGGGTTGCGATTGCGCTCGTGAACGGATGATCTCTCCTTCCACGTCAAAGCCATCGAACGTCGAAGCGCCGAACGCGGCGTGGGCAGCGGCCCGGCGCCAGTGCTCGTCTTTTCGCCGGCAGCGCAGCACGAGAGAGGCACAACTCCTGGCGCAGGATTCCTCTCCCACGAGCAGCAGGATCGTCGGCGTGTTCTCCACTGCCTGGCGGAAGCGGAACCACATGCTCATGTTGATGCGCCGCGCATCCACCCAGGAAATGCCGCCCAGGTCGAACACCACCAGGCCCCAGCCGCCGCTATGCAGCAGCAGGTCTGTGGATTTCAGCGCCTGCTCGAGACGCTTCCAGGGCCGTTTCCACGGCTTCGCGGATGAGAAGTTGCGGGTGCATGCAGCATGCGCTGAAGGTTTCTCCACAGCGGGCGTCGTCGGACGGCGGGCATGAATTCCCCGCCGCGGGGGTTCGCGGTCTCTTTCGACTTGTTCTCCTGCGCAGCGGGCCACGATATGGATCTTCGCGGGCTCTTTGGGCGCCAATGCCGGCATGTTCTGCAAAAGAGAGGGAATGGCTCCCTCGATTCCACGAATCTGATCACGTGGATGCCGCCAGTAGGGTCCCATGCATGGTTTCTTGCCGGTTTGGCTGGAAATGGAATCCTCAGAAGGAATAAAGAGGGATGGGGCTTCCGCGACGGGAAGCGAGCCGCTTTTCTGCGCATCTCCGCAGCGAACCCACAGAAGCCGCGCGAGGTCGACTCCAGCGGCTGCCAGGGATGCCGGGTCCAGCGAATCGGAGACGTCCACGAACGCGCAGGCCTCCTGCCGGTCCGTGGCTTGCGCCAACAGCGACATGGCCAGGCTCGTGCGCCCGGAAGAGCCGAGACCACACAGCTCGACCAGGGAGCCGCGTGGGAGTCCGCCGCCGAGCACAACGTCCAACTCTGTAATGCCGCTGGGTTGCAGCTCAACGGCGGGCCGGCTGCGAAAGCCTTCGAGTCCGCGGCCAAAGCCAGTTGAGGAAAGGACGGCGCGAGGGGTGGAGATGGAAGTCATGCCTATATTTCGCTTTTTGTTCGCCTAAGAGTAGACTGGTTCCGGGCGCCTGTCAATGCTGTAAGCGGGCTCGGAAATAGTTGTAAGGTGGAATGAGTAGCGTCCATGGCTCACAGAATCCTCGTCGGCACGGCGGGCTTTTCCTACAAAGACTGGGAAGGCGTGGTCTATCCTGCCGGCCTGAAGAAGAAGATTCACCCGCTCGGCTACTACGCGCAGTTCTTCGATTGCTGTGAGATCAACACGTCGTTCTACGGCCACATCCGGCCGCAGGTGGCGGCGCAGTGGTGCGTGGCCGTGGCCGCCGTCAATCCCAGATTTCGCTTCACCGCGAAACTCAACCAGGCGTTCACACACGCGCCAAACGCGGCAATCCAGCCCACTTCCGCCGCGACGTTGCATCCCACACAGGAAGATGAAGCGCTGGTGCGCGCGAGCATGGACAGCCTGGCCGGCGCCGGACGGCTGGGCGCTCTGCTCGTGCAGTTTCCGATTTCCTTCAAGAACACGCCCGAGAACCTGGAATACCTGACACGGCTGCTGGAGAAATTTTCGCACTACCCGCTGGCGGTGGAAGTGCGGCACGCCACGTGGAACCGGCCGGAAATTCTCGTTCAGCTCGCCGGACTGCGCGCCGGCTTTGTGAATATTGACCAGCCGATTGTGGGCCGAGCCCTGCGCCCGACCGAGTACGCCACATCCGCCGTAGGCTACATCCGGCTGCACGGCAGGAATTACAAGGAATGGTTCGCAGAAAACGCCGGAAGCGATCGCTATCAATATCTCTACAAGATGGATGAGCTGAAAGAGTGGGTTGAAAAGATTGAAACGGTAAGTGAAGAGGCGGAAGAAACCTACGTCATCACGAACAACCATCCCGACGGCAGGGCTGCCGTGAACGCGCTCGAATTGATCCACCTGATCAGGGCGGCGCGAGTGAAGGTTCCAGCACCTCTCCTGGAAAAATATCCAGATCTCAAGGCTGTCGCGGACACGACGTCAGAAGCGCCGGCGACGTTGTTTGAGACGTAGAGCCGAAAATGCGCCGGAAAGAAACGTCGGCCAAACCTGAAGGTTTCGACCGGCGTGCGGTTGACTGCCAGTTGCCGGGGAGGTCTTGGCCGGCGAGATCGACGAAGTTCGGCCGCTGCTGGCTCGATTGCCATTGCATCCTGGCGGCCGGAGAATGAATCCAATTTCTGGGAGTTAGACGATGAACCTGACCGAAAAGATCGTGCTGGGCGTGATCGGAATGGTGACTGCGACGGCGATCATTGCCGGCCGCGGTTCTGTGGGTTCCGCCGCTTCCATCCCGGTTCCGGCAGTGGACGATCCCCTGGCTGCCAAGCCGGGAGAGGCCAGGATTGTTTTTGCCGGGGGATGCTTCTGGGGCGTGCAAGCGGTCTACAAGCACGTAAAGGGCGTCATACGCTCGACGTCCGGCTATTCCGGCGGCACCGTCGCAAATCCCGGTTATGAGGACGTCAGTACCGGCCAGACGGGTCACGCCGAGGCCGTGGAAGTCGTGTACGACCCTTCGAAGATTACGCTCGGGACCCTGCTTCGGGTGTTTTTCTGGGTGGCCCACGATCCCACAGAGATCAACCGTCAGGGGCCCGACGTGGGAACACAGTACCGGTCCGCGATCTTCTACACCACGCCGGATCAACAGCGCATCGTGCAGGCGTATATCGATCAGCTCAATCAGGCCAAGGTGTATCCGCGGCCCATCGCCACACAGGTCGCGCCGCTCAAGGCCTTCTATCGCGCCGAGGATTACCACCAGGACTACGCGGAGAAGCATCCGGAGAATCCCTACATCACGATCTGCGACCTGCCCAAGATCAAGAAGCTGCAGGAGGACTTTCCCAGCCTCTATCACTAGAAGCCGTCGATCTCGTGTCGCGCGCTGGTGAAGCTTATTTCTTCCGTGTTTGATCCGTGATCCAGTTCGGCTCCCATGTTTTCCCGCCGTCGGTGGAATACGATTGAACAAAATGCGGCACGTCGGAGGACGTGTTGGACCAGATGTAGCGGACGTAGATCGCCCTGCCGTTGAACGGCTCCTGATCGTAGAACTCTCCGACGCCGTTTTTGAACTCGCCAAGCATCGGCTGGTCCATCGTGCCTTTGGCCCGGTTGGCCCAGTAGATGCTCCACTGGCGCGATTGCGGGTCGTACAGTCGCAGCGTCAGGCCATCAATGTGGTTGTGACCCACGGGGTCGTCCGCATCGAATTCCTCTAGATTCGCGCGGCCTTCCCACACTTTGCGCGTCACGGAGGTCGCGTAGAAATCAACCCACTGGTCGGAATTCGTCAAGGGATGAACCAGGCGCCGCAAATGCAGGTCCCAGGTACCGATCTCGAAGTCAAAGTCGTACCGGCCGTCCTGTGACGCGCCGGCTTTTGTCCTGCCTGGGTCCTCCTTCGCCTTGGCGGCTTCGGTGCGAACGGGCTGTTCTTCCATGCGCGTGTCTGTGGCGATCCAGTTCACCTCCCACGTCTTGCCGCCATCGTCTGAGAAGGCTTGTTCAAAGCGGGCAGAATCGGCAGTGATGTCCGACCAGGTATTGCGGACCAGAATGGCCCTACCGTTGAACGTTTCCTGGTCGAAGAATTCGCCGCGTCCGTTCTTGAACTCACCGATGGCAGGCACGCTGAGCGGACCGCCGCTGCGGCTCGCATAGGACAGACTCCACTGTCGCGACTGCGGATTGTACAAACGCAGTGACAGCGCTTCGATGCGCCCCGCGGCGCCGGAGGCGTCCAGTTCGACGACATTCGCCGCGCCTTTCCAGATTTTCCGAACGACGGAAGTGCCGTCATATTCAAGCCAAGTCGTGGAGCCGGAAAGCGGGTGCTGCAGCCGGCTGACGTGCGTCTTCCAGCGGCCGAACTCAAAGTCAAAATCGTGCTGCCCATCCCGCGGCCGCGGCGGTCCGGGCTGCGCATGCCCCCGTAGGGGTTGCAGCAGAGCAAGCACGAGGGACAGAAGCAGCCAGGTTCGGGCGTGGCCGAGGGTTTTCATCAGGACCTCCTTACGAAGTCGTTCCGCCCCGGAAGCATGACCGCATGCGTGGTATTCTCAAATGGCCACTTTCTATGCGTCTCGTAATACCACTTGCAAAGGGGCAGGGTCCGCTCTTTCGCCAGGTTTACCTGCGCCTGAGGGGAGCAATCCTGTCGGGCGCACTGCGCGCGGGAGAGAAGCTGCCGTCGACGCGCGACCTCGCGGAGCAACTCGGCATTTCCAGGACCGTCGTGCTTCTGGCATACGATCAGCTGCTGGCCGAGGGTTTCGCCGCCGGGCGAATCGGCTCCGGAACGTACGTTTCGCGAGGCATCGCCGCGAACCGGTTGCCTAGTTCGGAACGCCTGGCCAGGATGCGGCTCTCTCGTTTCGGTTCGTCGGGAGCGCGAAACTGGGCCAGGGTGAATGTTCCCGCCCGGCTGGCTCGCCCGCTGCCCTATGACTTCGCCTACGGCAGGAGCGACCTGGAGACGTTTCCCTTCGACACGTGGCGCCGCATCCTGCTGCGATGCGCGCGCAATGCACCGGTATCCGGCATTGACTACGGTCCTGCGGGCGGCAGCGTCGCGCTGAAGGAAGCCATCGCGGCGCACGTGCAGCGTTCTCGCGCGGTCGCCTGCGACGCGTCGCAAGTGATCGTGGTGAATGGGTCGCAGCAGGGGCTCGACCTGATTGCTCGCGTGCTCCTCGATCCAGGTGACCCTGTCGCTCTCGAAGACCCGTGCTATCAAGGCACGCGGGAGGTGCTCACCGCGGCAGGCGCTCGCTTGCTGCCCGTGGCCGTGGATCGCAACGGAATGGACCCAGCACGAATTCCACCGGGCGCGCGAATGGCATTCCTCACGCCGTCGCATCAATTTCCCACCGGCGTGCTTCTTTCGCTTGCGCGGCGTCTTGAACTGCTGAAATGGGCCGGACGCGGGAATGGCGTTCTGGTGGAGGACGATTACGACGGCGAATGGCGTTACGAGGGACAGTCCCTGGAATCGCTGCAGGGTCTGGACCGGGAGGGGCGGGTCGTCTACATAGGGACGTTTTCGCGCACGGTGTTCTCCGCGCTTCGCATCGGATACTTGATTGCGCCCAGGACCCTGGTCGCTGCGTTCACCGCCGCGAAGTGGCTGTGCGACCGCCATACCGCCACGCTCGAGCAGGAAACGCTCGCGGAATTCATTTCCAGCGGATTCTACGAGCGCTATCTGCGCTCCGTGCGACGCAGGAACAGCGCGCGCCGCGAGGCGTTGCTCGGTGCCATCCGTACTTACCTGCGGGACCGCGTGGAGGTGACCGGAGATGGCGCCGGCGCCCACGTTGTGCTCTGGCCCAGGCGACGCACTGCAGAACACGAGGTGATCGCAGCTGCCGCCTCGCGTGGAGTGGGCGTCTACGGAGTCTCGCCGTATTTTCTGCGACGGCCGGCGCGCCCCGGCATCATGCTCGGCTACTCGCGCTTGAAGGAAGCGGCGATTTGCGAGGGTATTCGCCGGCTCAGCGGGATTCTGTGAACGCGAGTACAACCAAACGGCTGGGGATGTCCCGGGCTGCCGCGCTTACGGCCCGTCCTCCGGCTCGGGGGCCCAGGAGGCGCGAACGGAGCGGTTGTAAGCTCAGACCGCCTTGGGCGTTGCCGTAGTCGCGACCACGCGGCCTGCGAGGTTGAATGCGATGGGCCAAAGCAGGTAGAGAAGAACCACCAGGTACATCACTTCGTTCCCCTCGGCGAACGCCCACATTCCAGATGAGGCGTTCTGCAGATCAACGATCTGCGCCGCTGACATCCCCGTGGTGGCGGACTGATACATGATCATCAGGTTGCGCTTGAGAACCATGCCCTGGTAGGCGAGCACCCAGATGGCCACGAAGATGCACGCCTCGTAGCCCGCGCGCACAACCATGTTCAAGTTACGCACGAACCGTGCGTACCGGTCGTCTGCGGCGGGTGCTCCGTCGTTCAGTATCGCCAGCACGGCGAAGCCGAAGGGCCCCCCTGCCGCGAGTAGAAGCCACCACGCAGACCGCTCCTTGGCGCGAATGACCAGAAAGCACACGACAAGCCACAGGGCCGCTACGATGGCGAACGACGCAAGCAACGACCCGATCTTCAACTGGTTCAGGCGCTGCCAGTTCTGCTGGTAGTTCGGATGCCCCGCCGCACTTTCGGGATTGATGTGGCTGGACACGAATCCGCCCAGCATCAGCACCAGAGGCATCAGCAAAAGCAGGGCAACGGCGATCACCGTTTGTTTCTTCATGGATTCACATCATGGCACACGCTGTTTCGTGCAGCGGCTGAGGTCGAGGCCCGTGTGCGTTCGTCGCCAACACGACTATGGGAGGATTACGAATCGCGAGCCTCGTTGATCGTGTTCCCAAACATTCTCAACATTCGCGAGCGGCACGCGTTCCGTGTCCACTGGGAGTTCTCCGCCGGAAGCCAGCGCCATGACTTTTTGAAGGGCGTCAGGGAAATCAACACGATAGCCAAGCTTATTGTGTGCCGTATGTTTGGTGTGTCCTCCGTTCGAGAAATGGCCGATCAGGGGCCAGTATTGAATGGAGGCACAACGCTGTCCATGACCTGCGAGGTCATGGAGCAAAGGTGCGTACTGCATCTTTGTACTTCACTCTGTAAGTCGTCCGCGCCAGCTCGCGGCGTACGGCAGTACGAACAAGTACAGGCCGGTGAAAAACTGCAAGGCGAGCACGAAGACTGCCAAGAGGCCCAGCGTGTTCGTATACTTGTTTTGGGCTACGGCGATGCCGTTGACGATGACGGCTACCGTGAAGGCGATAGACAGCCAGCGGTGTGCCAAACGGATCCTTTTGTTCCAGTTCAATGCGGCCTCCTCTGAAGTAGTCAGTGTTGAATGCGGAGAGAACACTGTCCATGACCTCTCAGGTCATACAGCGGGGAAGATAGCACGGACTTTCAGCTAGGACGGTTGCGACGCCAGACACTCTTCAGCCAGACGATTCACCACAGCGCGCGTCGCTTTGTCTGCCGGGAAAAGGGTTTCAATGCGGAGTTCTTGTAGCGCTACGTCCAGCGGCGTGCCCAGGGTCGTAAGCGTGGAAAACAGACGGAGCGTCGCGTTCTTCCACTTGTAATTGATGGTCAGAAACGGTGGAGCGTCATCCAAGTCGAACGTCCGCCACCGGCTGGGCACGTCAGGATAGCTGCGCAGGGGTCCATTTTCAAACGACAGGAGTTTGTGATTGCCGGATTTGAAATCCCGCAGAAGGCCGTCCTTGGCGAGCATCTCGCCGGTGGATGTGGCGAACTAGCAGACCGGACTACGTTCGCGCGCTTCTGCGCATGCTCACCGCAAACCGACCAGTTCGGTGGCGGATCGAATCAGCTTCGCAGGATCGAAACCCGCGCCATCTTTGAAGACCAGCTCAACCTTCTCTATGTTTTCAATCTGCGCCGCCGGGTTGCCGCCTAATACCACCAAATCGGCGGCCTTGCCCGGCGCAATCGATCCGATGCTCGAGTCTCGTCCCATGTAGATTGCCCCATTCAGTGTGGCAATGCGGATCGCTTCGACCGGTGAGAAGCCGGCCTCGACCAGCAATTCAATGTTGCGCTGGTCGCCGAAGCCCGGTACCACGCCGCCGTAGCCGCTGGGATCGCATCCCGCCATCAGCAGTCCGCCCGCAGCCACAAACTCCCGTTCAAATCTCATCTCTTTTCCCAGCATCGGCCCGGCCACATCCTGCTCGGCCACCTGCGAGCGGCCTGCCAGATACTCTTTCGCGGCTTGTGGCGACAGCGTCTTGAGAGCCCTGCTCTCCCGTTCCATGGGCGGGCGGTTCGAGCCGAGGGTCTCAAACACCGCGAGCGTCGACGTGATGGCCACATGGTGCGCTACCAGGTCGCGGATCATCTCCCGCACCTCAGGTCCCTCCACTTCCACGCTCTTCTCCAGATATGCCACATTTTCAAGAAGACCGGGGCACTCGTCCGGCTTCTTCCCCGGGAAGAACTCAGTATCCACGGCCAGGCCATGTTCCAGGTTGTCGATACCCAGCGCGGCCGCCTGCCTGAATCCGACGGAGCAAAGATGCCCGGTGATTTTGAGCCCGTGGGCGTGAGCGTGATCGATGGCCGCCTTCAGCTCAGCCGCCGTGAGGTAGTTGTATGCCTTGAACGAGGTCGCGCCTTCGGTGGCCCAATAGTCCACCGTGCGCGCAGCGTCGTCCGCATCCGCAAGCGGGTGCATCTGGACCATGAAGTTGCCTTTGCCTTCCAGGTAGGGGCCAGTCACGTCGAGTTTTGGTCCGGGCAGCAGCCCCGCGTCGATCTTTCGCTTCAGTTCCAGGTCGGTGTACGGATCTACGCTGCCCGCAGTCCGCGCCGTCGTCACGCCGCCCGCCAGATAAAGACGGGGGGCGCTATCCGGGGCCTCGCCATAGAACGCCACGCCGCCCTGCGGTTGCTGCGGCGTCGGATAGAAGAGATGTTCATGCATGCCGACCAGGCCGGGGATCACGGTCTTTCCCGTCAAATCCAGCACCTTGGCGTTGGCCGGATAAGGGCTGTGTGCACTGGCTGCTTGGACGGCCGTGATCTTGCCGCCAGCGATGTCGATGCGCATGTCTTCTTTGGGTGCAGAGCCTGTGCCGTCGATAAGACGCACGTGCTCCAGCACGAGTACCGGCGCATCTTCCTTCAGATAAGGCGAAAGCGGAGAAGGCTTCTGCTGGGCCGATGAGGTCAGGCTCAACAACAAGAAGATGCACAGAATTGTGGCTCGTCTCGCACACGCGAAGCCGCCTCCGGTATCTTCCACGGGCCCGCTTGGGGCTTGCATGACTCCATCAAGAGAGACACGCACACCAGCTTTTCTCATGACTGAGTTCCTTTCTAGGCCTCTCTGACGTTTATTGCGAAGACTACGTTTCTCGTTTGATTTCTCCTCTCGAGTTTCCATTCGGCCGGGCGCTCGGGGAACACTTATTTTCTTCGATCCATACGTTCTCCGCGCCGCGTGATTAGTTTTTCGCGTTGTCTGTTGTTGTTTTGCCGCGTGCTCTAGCTAGGTTTCGGTTGTTTCGCCAGCGGAAGGTGGTCCCTCCCTCCGCCGTCGTTTTATTCGCAGATTCGATCCGACGTTCCTTCATTCCACGCTACCTCGTCCAAGCCACTTGTCGCTCAGTCGCCTCGCTTAGACGCAAGCTTTCCCCAACCACCTATGATGCCCTCCAGAATGACGAACAGGGTGATGCCTGCAGAACTGCTAGTAGCGGTCATCAGAATCGGCCTCCAGTTCTGGCCGGCCAACTGATCAAGGTGCGTTTGCACTTG
>Ga0335080_10002583_pt1 | contig 18092 bp, 15 predicted proteins | sample Lox_Sample_34_FD_206720 | JGI IMG/M metagenome (GOLD analysis project Ga0335080, IMG submission 206720) | Soil microbial communities from Loxahatchee National Wildlife Refuge, Florida, United States - Lox_Sample_3.4 | ecosystem: Environmental > Terrestrial > Soil > Wetlands | place: USA...
CGCTCCGGTCGAGACGGAATGTGGGACGAGGAAGATGGCTTCTATTACGACTTGCTGCGGCTCCCCGACGGCAGCTCTCAGAGGCTCAAGGTACGCTCCATGGTGGGACTCCTGCCTCTGTGCGCTACCACGGTTCTCGAAAAGTCGATGCGGGACCGCATTCCACAGACGATGGCTGCGGTGAATGAACGCTTGCGCCGTATACCAGAACTGAAGGAGACAATGCACCCTACGGGCCCAGGACATTTTGGGGTAGCGGAGCGGGGCATCGTTGCCTTACTCAACCCGGATCGGCTCCGCCGGATCCTGACCAAGATGCTCGATGAGAACGAATTCCTGAGCCCCATCGGCATCCGCTCGCTCTCCAAGTTCCACGAGCAGCACCCGTTCGTTTTAAACGTAGGCGGCCAGGAGTACCGCGTGGACTACCTGCCGGCCGAGTCCAACACCGGCATGTTCGGAGGCAATTCCAACTGGCGCGGACCGGTCTGGATGCCGGTGAACGCGCTCATTATTCGGGCGCTGCTGAACTTTTATTTGTACTACGGCGACAACTTTAAGATCGAATGCCCCACGGGATCCGGCAAAGTCATGAACCTCTTCGAGGTAAGCAAGGAGATCGCGGATCGGCTCGGTCGGATCTTTATGCGGGACGAGCATGGCCGACGACCCGTCTATGGCGGGGCCGAGAAATTCCAGAGCGATCCTCACTGGCGCGATCACATTCTCTTTTATGAATACTTCCACGGCGACAATGGTGCCGGGTTGGGAGCCAGCCACCAGACGGGATGGACCGGACTCGTGGCCAAGACCATCGAGCTTTACGGCTTCCTAGATCCTAAGCGGGCCCTGGAGGTGGGCAGGCAGGCCGCGTTCACTAAGGCAGTAAGCGCCGCTGATTAGAGAGGAGCGGAGGCATGAGCCGAACCGCGGCCAGAGCGGCCCATTCTGGGGGCCAAGAATGTGACATGCGACGAGACTATCGTGAATGGCGGTGGCGCTACCCCGCAGCGATTTAGGGGGTAGGCGAGGTCCGGCGGGGCCCGCCCAGCCCTTGCCGGTCCTCGATTGAAGCATCCTGCTGTTCCTCCGCATCCTCGAACGATCTCGCAATAGTCGCGTTCAGCCTGGCGCGATAATGGCGAAGGGGCGCGTGGCGCTCAGGCGGCAAAGCTGCAATCAAGTCGCTGGCCAGCGCCTTCATTCGTCGCATCACTTGCACGCTCTTCGCCCCGCAATATCGAATCTCGTCGAATGCCAGGATAATGAAGTCTTCCCAGGTCGGACCCGGGATGACTAGCTTGAGTGCGCCGCCGCTGTCGCGCAGTGCCCCGACCTCCAGTCTCCTTCGCCCGAGTCTCAGCAAGAGATCTTCGATCTGATCAAGCGCTTGCACCGCGGTCGTCGGATCGTTAATCGCCGGCGAAAGGGCCTTGATCGCGATATCCACGAGCAAACGGATCGCATATTTTGGATCCTGTTCGAAAGTTCTCTCCGCTCCCATTTCAAACGTTCTTCTCAGATCGTCCTCGTTTACTTTTTCTCTTCCACCATGGATCCGCAGAAGCAAAGTTCCCTCTACCACCGTGTCTCCGACGGAGCAAACCACCTCGACGATTCCTCCTGAATTAAACGCTATTTGTAGCAAAGCCGATGTATCGAGTGCTTGTATGGTGCGCGGTCGTCCCGCGTGTAGCAAGGTCTGCGTCACCTGAACTCTTTGGAATTCTTCCGGGTTAGCCATCGCAATCGGTGTTTCCAGAGGCGGATACATTTTCTCAATCACGCCTCGCCCGTGGTCCCCGGTAAACGCCAGCATCCTGTTTATCTGAAGCACAGTAATCCTTTCGACCAGGGCAATAAACATGGCGACGCTTGCGAATAGCAAAACGACCACCAGCCACCCGCTGAAAAACAGCACCGTACCCGAATGATCGCGATCCAACCATCCGATTGCTGCCATGGAATACAGAAAAGTCGCGGTAAATACTCCCAGCGAGTGCCAGATTACCGAGTCACGCGCGATCCAGAGGGACAACCGCGGTGAGTAAGCGATGGCACTGAACTGCACCATCACGAATACAAGTGAAAAGACAATGCCAGTCATTGCCAGCATGCCCGTTCCAACGGAGGTATAAATCGCCAACGCCGCCGTCGTGCTCAGTCCGGACTGAACTCGCGGCAGCAGCGTGGGTTCAAATCTCGGAAATGTCAGTCCGATTGCAATTGCCGCAATAGCGTAGGCAGTTGGAATTACCCACTTGGGAAGTTTCGGGTGACGTCGTCGTCCTTTCATGTCATCTGCCCTCCGGATTTCCCTCGGCCCTAGGGTCTTGAACTGAACAGCGGGCCTGCATAGGACTTCCCAGCATCTACTCTCTCTCGTTGCAACATAGAATTAATCTGTCAATTCTGACAGTTCGCCTCTGGGGCTCCCGACACCAGCCTGATGCATGGAGCGCACCATTTCAATTTGCCCTTTTCCAGGTCAGCAGCCTCGCCGAATAATACCTGCTTTATTTTGTGTGATTTATGCACCTCTGGCCCATCTGTTATTTCTGACAGTTTGCGAACCTTGGTGGATACGTTAGCGTTTAGCGGCTCCTTGGCCGACTGATTTGCCAGGGGAAAGGCGATGGCATTGGTCAGTAGAAGCTTATTGGGTCGCTCATATCGTCCATTCAACGTCGGGCGTGCAGGCATGCCCGCATTCAAGCCGTGGAGACTGGTTCCCGCCCTTTTCGCCGCGCTCCTTTTCCCACTTCTCTTGCGGGCTCAACCTCAGTCAACTTCGACGCCCCTGCCTGTTTCTAAGTCGGGCGCAGAATCCTCGCAACAAGCCGTGCCTGCCTCAGGCGCACCGGCACCAATTCCCCTGCCCCAAATTGCTGACCGCGCTGACGAGCTGGATCGCTGGCTCCGCGAGATCACCGGTCAAATGACTCCCGAGGCGGACCTTCTCAATTGGGAGGAAGAAGCGACGAAACAGTCTGGGGAACTTCGCGCAAGTGTAATTCAGGTGAACGAGCTCTTGGCGAGCCAGCCTACCACGCTGGAGCTTCAGAATGAGCAGCGATTCTGGCGCATTCTCAATCAAAAATACGCAGGAGAGCGCGAACTTTTGACTCCACGGGCAGCCGAATTGGAGAAGCAGATACGCTTTCTCGATCAGCAGGAGGGGGATTGGCAGGCGACCTGGGATCAAATCCACCAGAGAACTGAAATCAAGCCGGTAGTGGATCGTGCCAAGCAAGAATTGGACCTCATTCGAAAAACGCGCGCCGACTTGCAGGGGCAGTTAAATCTTGTGCTCACTCTTCAAACCGAAATCTCGCAGATGGACCGTCAAATATCTGACGTCCTCACCAGGGTGCGGGAAGCTCAGGCCCGGTCGCGCAGCCGGCTATTTGAGCGGGACAGCCCCCCTCTCTGGAGGGCTTATGAACTGCGATCTCTGGACCGAGATGTCCAAACCGGCTTCCACCGGACCTTTGACCGGACATTCTTGACCGCCGCGCAATTCCTGCGCGCGCACGAGTTCGGCATCTTGAGCATCGCAGCCTCTTACTTTTTGGCTTTGATCGGCGCCATCAAGCTCCGACGGCACCTCGAGAGCGGATCAGCTGGGGAAATCTCCGAGGCGGCCAAGGAAATTCTCGCGAGGCCTTTTTCGGTTGCGCTTCTGGTGGCCATGGTCGGGACGATCATGTATCTCGACTCCGCTCCCCTCAACATCGTATTCGTCATTTACCTCCTTTATTTGATTCCGGTGCTGCGTTTATTGTCCCCCCTGCTCGAGTCGCGTCTGCGGACGCTTCTCTACCTGCTGGCGGTTTTCTACGTATTCGAGGCCCTGTATCTAATCATTCGTGTCCAGCCACTGGTAAGACGTGAAGCCCACGCCTTGATCGTTCTCTGCGCCTTGATCTGCTTCGGCTGGCTCGCCCGTCCGTCCTGGTTGCGGGAAATTTCACCCGGGCGAAGCCTGCGGATTGTGAAGCTTGGACTCTGGCTCGGGCTGATTCTCTTGGCTTCCTCTCTGGTGGCCAATATTTTCGGATTCGTCTCTCTGGCACAGATCCTGGGGATGACTGCCTTGCTCGGTGCATTCGCAGGGGTAGGTCTCTATTGCGCGGCTCGAATCTTGATGCTGATTTTGACCACAGCGCTCCGGGACAACTGGGCTCACTCTGTGCTGGAAGTCCGCGCCGAAGGGGTTGACCGTTGGGCGTCGCGAGCCTTCGCCTTGGGGGCCTTGTTTTTATGGGCCGATGCGGTCACCCGCTTGTTGACGATCCATGACAGCGTCGTGCGCGCCGTCTCCGACGCTCTCTCCTACCCCATCGGTTTCCAGCGGGTCCAAATCACGCTCGGCAGCATTCTCAGCTTCCTCTTCATCCTTTTCGCCGGCTACGCTCTTGCGAATGTGTTCACCTTCGCGCTGCGGAAATTTCTTCTGGCGAGATTCCCTCTCCAGCGCGGGCTGCCGTTCGCCATTTCCAAGGTGACCTACTACATTCTTCTCGTGTTGGTCCTTCTGGCCGCCCTGATCAACGCGGGAATGGAGCTGAACAAATTCACACTGGTGACGGGCGCACTCGGCGTTGGCGTTGGCTTCGGCCTCCAGAATATCGTCAACAACTTCGTTTCCGGATTGATTCTGCTGTTCGAACGTCCTATCCGCGTCGGGGATACCGTGGAGATCGGCGGGTTGGTTGGCAGAGTCAGGCGAATCGGAGCGCGTTCGAGCACCATCCACACGTTTCAAGATGCCGAGGTAATCGTGCCCAACAGCGATCTGGTCGCGAAAGAAGTCGTTAACTGGACGCTCTCCTCTCTGCGACGCCGCGTGGACATACCCCTCAGCGTCGCCTACGGCACGGATCCCGAGCGCGTGCTTTCGCTACTCATTGATCTGGTCGCCACGCACCCGGGCGTCATCCACAATCCGAAGCAGGAGGCTTTCTTTCTGGGTTTTGGAGAAAACGCTCTGAATTTCGAGCTTCGCTTCTGGACGTATCAAGAAGCATGGTTCCAGCTGAAGAGTGACGTGGCAGTGCGTCTCGTGAAAGTCTTGCGCGATGCCAATATTGAGATTCCTTTGCCTCAGCGCGACTTGCGCATTCGCAGGATCGATGCCGCCGTCGGAGCCGTACCCGACAATGAGTCACTCCTTGCGTCTGCTGCGCACGCCACGGCGGCGGAGGGCGCGCGCGCGCCGGCTAGCGAGGTGTCGCCAAAGCGATGAACATCGAATCGAGTTTAGCGGCATATCCGATGATCGGCCACGATGGCACGCTGTCGTTGGGACGCCACTTTGAAATTTACGTCCACGGCTGCGGAGTCTGGCATTTTAGAAATCAAAATTCAGGCTGACAGCGTGGACACCGGAAGCGGCATGAAGAACGGGAAGCTGAAGGGCAGGACTTCTTCAACGTGAAGGATGATCCTTATATCACGTTTAAATCCATGAAGATTGTTCAGACGGGCCCTAACACCTTTGAACTGGATGGCAACTTTGCGATTCGTCGGGTGACCAAGCAGGAAAAGCTGGTGCTGACGGTCGAGGGCAAAGGGACCGGCTCGGGCACAATTAAAGGGACGATGGCGTTCGATCGCAAAGACTATGGGATGAATAGCGGCATCCCCTTCATCAAAATCGCGAACCGCGTCGAGGTCACCGTAGCCCTCAAGGGCAAGCACGTCAGTGGCCCTCCCTTGGTCTTCAAGCAATAGGCCGCCTGGCCCCTGATTTGATCTACGGGCATTCCAAGCCCACTGTTATTTTTGCCAGTATCCGCCCAACCCGCCCACACCCAATAATTCCGTTTGGAAGAGTTATCTCAAAAGACTTGGCGTACGAAGTAGGAACGCGTTTTTGGTCGCACGAAAAAGAAGGAGAGGTACAAGAGCCATGAAGCAAAGAGCCTCCCGGTCGATGTTCCTGAAAGAGCTTCTTCGTTGCGTCGTTGTGGTTTTATGCGTCGGGCTGATTGCCCCCGGAGACCCGGCTTTGCTCGCCGGGGTGAGGCAACCGCAAGACTCCGGAGCTCAAGAACAGGCGCCGAAGATTCCGAATGACCAGTTGGATTCTTTGGTGGCACCCATCGCCCTCTATCCGGACCCCCTGCTCGCGCAAGTGCTTGCCGCTTCCACCTATCCATTGGAAATCGTCCAGCTCCAGCAGTTTTTGAGTAAGAACCCCAACCTGAAGGACAAAGCCTTGGAAGAGGCGGTGATCAAGCAGGATTGGGATCCGAGCGTCCAGGGCCTCGCTGGCCTCCCGGATGTTGTCAAGCGGCTGGCGGATGACATCCAGTGGACCACCGACCTAGGCAACGCCTTTCTGGCGCAGCAGTCTGACGTGATGGACGCCGTCCAGCGCATGCGCGCCAAGGCCAAAGGGCAAGGGAATCTGAAGTCCAATCAGCAGATGAAGGTCGAAACCCAGACGGTCGAAAGTAAGCAGGTTATTGTCATCCAGCAGGCCAATCCGGAGGTCGTTTACGTTCCTAGCTACAACCCCACAGTCGTATATGGCCCGCCGGTTTATCCCTATCCTCCCGTCTACTATCCTCCGCCGGGATACTACGCCGCAGGGATGGCCCTTTCCTTCGGCGTAGGTGTGGCCATGGGAGCAATGTGGTCCGGGGGCTGGGGGTATAACACCGGGTGGCACGGCGGAAATAACAACATCACCATCAACAACAACAACAATTTCAACCGCAACTCGAACATCAACGGCGGCAACCGCAACAACGTCAGCGGTGGAAATCGTGGAGGCAGCGGCAACTGGCAGCACAATCCACAGCACCGCGGGGGCACGCCCTACTCCAATAAAGCCACAGCCAACAAGTATGGCGGGACATCGCGTGGATCCTCCCAGGCGGCGCGCCAGAACAGCGCTCGGCAGCAACAGGCCAGGCAGCAAGGAGGCGGCGCCGGCGGCCGTGGCGGCGCCGGCGGCGGGCAAGCCGGCAGTCGCGGTGGCGCAGGCGGCGGTCAAGCCGGCAGTCGCGGTGGAGCGGGTGGAGCACAGGCTGGTACCGCGAACCGCGGGGGCGCGGGCGGCGCGGATCGCGTCGGCAACCGCAGCGTTTCGCAGGGTGGAGGCGGTGGCGGGTCGAGGGGATCCAGTGGTGGCGCCTTCGGCGGGGCATCGGGAGGCAGCGGCAGTGCAGCGCGGTCCAGCAGTTCGCGCGGTGCCTCCAGCATGGGCGGCGGCGGTGGCTCCCGCGGCGGTGGTGGTGGCAGGGGTGGCGGTGGCGGCGGGCGGAGGAGATAGGCCATGACAAAGGAGACTCCAATGAGCACAAGAAAATTGAACGGCCTTGTCGCGGTCGCGTTCTCCACGATCCTGGTGATTCCCTTTTCCCTTGCTTTGACGCCTCGCGCACACGCGCAGGCGGCATCGCAGACGGCCGGGGAAGGTTTCGCCACGCCCAAAGAAGCTGCCAATGCCCTGATCCAGGCCGCGGGAAGTTATGACGTTCCTGCTTTGCTGAAAATTCTCGGCAAAGACGGCGAAGATTTGGTCGAGTCTGCCGACACGGTTGCTGACAAGAATCGCGCCGAAAAGTTCGCGGCCCTCGCCAACGAGAAAACCGAAGTGACCACCGACGCGAAAAACAAAGCGCGCGCAACGGTCACCGTCGGAAACGACGATTGGCCGCTCCCCATTCCCATCGTTTTGAGGAACGGAAAGTGGTATTTCGACGCCAAGGCCGCCCACGATGAAATTTTGCGGCGGCGTATCGGCTCCAACGAGCTCGACGCCATCACTATCTGCCGCGGTTACGTTGAGGCCCAGGAGGACTACGCGGAGACGATCCACGACAACTCCGGCGTCAACCAGTACGCCCAGAAGATCATTAGCACGCCCGGAAAACAGGACGGCTTGGCCTGGCAAAATCCCGATGGGACCTGGGGCGGTCCGGTCGGCGAAGGTATAGCTAAGGCTATCGGGGAAGGCCACTCGAGTAAGACAGAACCCCTCCATGGCTACTACTTCAAAGTTCTGAAGGGCCAGGGCCCGTCCGCGCGGCTAGGCCAACTGGATTACGTAATCAACGGCGCCATGATCGGAGGCTTTGCGCTGGTGGCATGGCCGGCGGATTACCGAGTGACCGGGGTGCAAACATTCATCGTCAGCTACGATGGCGTCGTCTATCAAAAAGACCTGGGCCCGGATACGGCGAAGATTGCATCGGCCATGGAGCGCTACGATCCAGACAAGACTTGGCATGAAACCGACGCCAACTGGTGACATCTGTCGGTCGTTTGTGCCCGCTCTCTTTGGAATTTCGGGAAAACTGTTGAATCCGAATGGGCGCGACAATCTTACTCGGAAATTCAAATCAGGAGAGTAAATCGTGCGATCGAATCTTAAGTTCTTGCTGGCTTTCGCCGTTTTAGGTTTTTCAGCGGTCAGCACTTCCGCGCAAGCGCCGTCCGAAGAACCGGCTTCCAGCCTCATCAGCAAGTCGGTCAAGGCCATCGGATTTCAGGTCGGAGGCGGCGGGACGAAAGTGGATATGAAGGGCACGGAACTCATGCCCTCCGCCGACGGTGAAGCCAAGGTCGAGGCCAAGAAGGCCCTGACAACCATTCAGGTTTCGCTGGCTGGAATAACAGATCCGAACAAATACGGCAGCGAATTTCTCACCTATGTACTCTGGGCTGTTTCCGTTGAAGGACGCACCATCAACCTGGGCGAGCTCCTGACGAACAAAAATGGAGAGGCCAAACTCGAAGCCACAACCCAACTGCAAACGTTCTCCTTGGTCGTGACTGCCGAACCGTATTTCAACGTGCGACTCCCAAGCGAAGTCGTGGTCGCGCAGAGCGCAATTCGAAAGGATACGAAGGGGAAAATTTTTCCGGTAAATGAATATAGGCTCATGAAGCGCACCCAGTACGAAAAGCTCGGAAATCCGTTGGCCCTCACCTTGGACGTCAAGAATGTCCCGCTGGACATGTATGAAGCACGCAACGCCGTGGACATCGCCAAATCGCGCGGCGCTGACAAGTACGCGCCGGAAATTTTCTCCAAAGCGCAAGCCAGCTTGCAGACCGCAGAAACCGCTCTAGCCAGTAAAGCGAACAAGAAGGACATTATTTCGACAGCCCGGCAGGCCGTCCAGTTCGCGGAGGATGCGCGCACGCTCGCGGCCCAGCGCCAGGAACAAGAGCGCATCGCGAAGGAACGCGAGGCTGCCGCCGCCCAAGCGAAAGCCGAGGCCGAGGCTAAGGCCGCTGCCGAGGCCAAACGCCAGGCCGAGTTGACCGCTGCGAAGGAAGCGCAGATGAAAGCGGAGGCGGAATTGGCCGCCGCGAAAGCCAAGGCCGAACAAGACGCTCTCCGCGCCAAGGAAGAGGCCGCCAAAGCGGAAGCAGAACGAAACCGCAAGGCTGCCGAGGCCTTAAGAGCCCAATTGCTCGAGCAGTTCAACCGCATTCTTCCCACTACCGACACTCCGCGCGGCCTGAAAGTGAATATGGCCGACGTGCTGTTCGCTTCCGGCAAATATGATCTCCAGCCGTCAGCGCGCGAAGCCTTGGCGAAGCTCACCGGAATTGTCCTGGGACACCCGGGACTCAAACTGGATATCGAGGGTCATACGGACAGTGTAGGAAGCGACGCATTCAACCAGGAGCTCTCTGAGCAGAGATCGAATGGTGTCATGCAGTACCTCGTCTCCCAAGGCCTTCCGCAAAACTCCATTACCTCCCGCGGATTCGGCAAGACAGATCCGATTTCCAGCAACGATACCCCGCAAGGCCGCCAGCAAAATCGGCGCGTGGAAATCATCATCTCTGGCGAGGTCATTGGGACAAAAATCGGCGGGCAGGGGACGTCATAGATATCGCCCACACCGAATAAATCCCACCTCTCGAGCGGGCGTCTCGGCCGGTGATTTATCAGGAAGTAGAAAGAAAAGGGCAGCGTTGGATAGTGGGATTCGCCGTGCCGAGCTTGCTCGCCCTGACCTTGGATTTCCCTGTGGCCTATTATGTGCAAGAGTTGTTTGTTTGATTTGCCACTCGCGAACCAAATCTCCGTTCCGGCCGTGCGAAGAGCATGTCGGAACACCATTTTTCAGAGATCATGGCCAACCCCCCGCTGATTTACCACACGCGGGTACACGGGAAGACAGCATCGATGTCGGCGAGGCTTTCGCCGGCTATCGGAAATCGCTGCCGGACGACCGGTGTGCACTCTACGATCGGTTTGCGGCCAAGGATGTCGCGCTCAAGGTAGTCGGGGTCGGTCACGTCGGCACTTGGTGCTCCCTGGCGCTCATGGCGGCTGGCACAAAGGATCATTTTTTCCTCCGGATTAAAGAGGCGTGTCCCTCGGTGCTGGCGGCGTATGCCGGCAGGAGCATGTACGTGAATCATGGGCAGCGGGTCGTGAACGGATGCCACCTAATGCAATCGGCGAGTGACATTTTCCTTGGCTGGACGAAGAACAAGCCCGGCCGGCGTTTCTACGTTCGCCCGCTCCGGGACATGAAGATGGAGGCTCCGGTCGAGCATTTTCATCTGGGCGAGATGGTGACGTATGCCCATTGTTGAGGATGGACGTTGGCGCGGGCGCATGCGCGCTCTGCCGCAACCGCGCCGATCAGCGGATACCTAGGCAAAAGCGAGGCCTTCGACACTGCCTTCGCGGCGTTTGCCAAGGTCTACGCCGATTAAAGCGGACGCGACCATGCAGTTTTAAGGAAGGCGGTGCGTTCAGGACGCGAAAAAGCCGTCATGGAGTGAAACTAACCGATCAGCTAAAGGATGACACCCAGAATGAAATCGACACCTCACAACACGCCCGTCCGCTTCCCCATCCTGCAGGGGGTGCTGCCGATTACGGTCGCCCAGATCCCGACTGAAATTCTTGCTGGTATCACGCTGGCGGCCATCGCTATCCCGGAGGTGATGGGCTACACCAAGATCTCCGGCACGCCAGTGATCACCGGTCTCTACACCATGCTGATTCCCACGGCGCTGTTTGCCCTCTTCGGTTCCTCACGGCACCTGGTGGTGGGCGCCGATTCGGCGACGGCCGCCATCCTCGCCTCCAGCCTGGTAGGAATTGCAGCCATCGGCTCGGAGCAATACCTGGCGTTGGCCGGCGTGCTTGCGCTGATGGCAGCGATTTTCCTGATTTTGGCGCGCGTCATGCGCTTGGGATTCCTGTCCGACTTTCTCTCACGCACCGTGTTGATCGGGTTCTTGACCGGCGTTGGCGTTCAGGTCGCCCTGGGGCAGATCGCCGGCATGCTCGGCCTGAAGGGGGGTGGCCACGGCACTCTAGGAAAGCTTTGGAACAATCTGCAGCAGCTAGGACAGGTCAACCGCTCCGAGGCCATGATCGCGCTCACCGTGCTAGTGATTATTGTTGGCCTCGAGAAGATTTCAAAGAAAATTCCAGGGGCCTTGATCGCAGCAATCGGAGCCATCGTAGCAAGTTGGGCGTTCGGTCTCGATAAGCAAGTGCATGTGGTCGGAGCGGTTCCGGGTGGTCTGCCTTACCTGGGCCTGCCCAAGCTGGACTGGAACTGGGAAGTCATAACGACATTGATCCCGACGGCCTTCGCGATGTTTGTGGTCATTCTGGCACAAAGCGCCGCGACCTCGCGCGCCTATGCCACACGCTACGGCGAGAGTTTCAGCGAGAACACCGACTTGGTGGGTTTGGCCCTGGCCAATATCGGCGCCGGCCTGTCCGGCACCTTTGTCGTCAACGGCAGCCCAACCAAGACGCAGATCGTGGACAGCGCGGGCGGCCGCAGCCAACTGTCGCTCCTGGTGATGGCGGCAATCGTTTTGCTGGTTTTGCTCTTCCTGACCGCACCGCTGGCGCTGATGCCAGAAGCGGCCTTGTCGGCCATCGTGTTTCTCATCGGCGTGGGGTTGATTGATCTCGTTGCGATGCGAAAGGTGTTCCAGCAACGGCGAGCGGAGTTCTGGGTGGCGCTGATCACCGCGGTGGCGGTCGTGGTGTTAGGCGTCCAACAGGGGATTCTGCTCGCCATCGCACTGTCACTCATCGAACACACCCGTTACGGGTATCGGCCGAAGAACGCGGTACTCGTTCCGGGAGAAACGGGCGGCTGGCAGCCACTGCCGGTTGCCACAGCTGCGCAAGCCGCGCCCGGCTTGGCTATCTATCGGTTCACCCACAGCTTGTACTACGCGAACTGTGAGCAGTTCTCGGAGGAGATTTCGTTTCTTGCGAACACCAGTGAGCCGCCTCTGCGCTGGCTCTGCCTCGACGCGTCCGCAGTGGACAATGTCGACTATTCGGCGGCGGAAACCCTCCGGTCGGTTTACGCAAACTTGAAGGCGAGAGACATACGCTTGGTCGTTGCGGAGGTCATGGACCTCAAGACCAGGACTGCCTATCGCTTCAAGGAACTGTTTGGTGCGGATGCCTTCTACGACCATCTGGAGGACGTCGTGAAACAATATCGGCAGCAGTTTAGCGGCCTGTCTGGATCTACCGGGAATTTGGGATAGATTGGATCAACCGCAATACAGAGGCGAACGAGGCAAAGAATCATAAACTGCACCCAGGGCGGCGAAGATCTGGGATGCTAGCGCAATTCCATAAATCCATCGATCGCATGCTAGAACCGATCTGTGCATTTATGCCCCTATAGAATACTTCTAAGGTATTCTCACAAGGATAGTTAGTGCTCGTGAACAACACTGGGAACCCCCCTCTCAGAAAACGCGATGAATATTCAGCAACGTGAGCAACGAAGTGGGCGCGTCCTTGCAATCGGAGCGGTCATTATTGTCACGCTCACGGCGGTTGGGATTTGGCTGGCATTCGCACTGCTGCGCCCGACGCCGCCCCGTTCGGTAACAATGGCCATTGACCCCGAGGGAAGTTTCACTGCCGAACTGGGGCAGAGATACCGGGAGCTTCTTGCCAAAGACGGGATCGAACTAAAGCTGATGCCGACGGCCGGAGCCATGGACAGCATTGCTCGCATGCGAGACCCAAAGTCGGACACTAGTATCGCCATTGTTCCGGCCGGGATGACCAACCAGCAGCAGTCGCCCGGGCTGGTCTCGCTCGGTACGTTGTACTACGAACCAATTTGGTTTTTCTACCGCGGCCATGTTCTGGAGAAGTCGAAGCATCTTCGCGGCCTCCGCATTTCGATCGGCCCGGAGGGCAGCGCCAGCCGTGTGCTGTCGCTCGAGTTTCTCGAACGGGTGGGAGTAATCGACCGAGAAACCGCAACATTGCTCGCGCTCCCTCCGAGTGATGCTGCAGCGAAATTGCTTAGTGGGGACATTGATGCCGCGGTCCGGGTGGACGCTTGGGAAACTCCTGTTGTACAGCGGCTTCTCAGAGCAAAAGAAATAAACGTTTGGAATTTTCGCAGGGCCGACGCCTTCGTCGCCTTGTACCCGTATCTGAATAAGGTAGTGTTACCCGCCGGGGTGACTGACTTGGCTAAAGACCGGCCTCCGTCGGATATCCTGCTGATCGCACTGAAGGCCAGCCTGGTCGTGCGCAGAGATCTGCATCCAGCCATCCAGTATCTGCTGCTGAATGCGGCATCCCAGATCCACTCTGGACCGGGGGGATTCCACATGGCGGGCCAGTTCCCAGCTCCGGAATCCATTGACCTGCCGCTCAGCACGTATGCTCGGCAGTACTATAAGACGGGCTCACCGCTCCTGCAGCGCTATCTTCCTTTCTGGCTGGGAGTGCTGATTCAGCAAGTGCTGGTGCTGCTTCTTCCTCTGGTGGGGGTGCTGTACCCTTTGGTCCGAATCATGCCCAGGGTCTTTGTTTGGATTGTCAGCCGCCGAGTGTACAGGCTTTACTCTGAACTGAAGCTCCTCGAAGAGGAGGTAGCTTCTACTAGCTCCCCGAAGGCCGAGAGGAATTTCATGGAGCGATTGGACCGACTGGAAGACCGAGTCAGCCGCATGCGGGTGCCAGCGTCCCTCCGACCGCAGCTCTATAATCTGAGGCTACATATCAGCTTGGTGCGGGAAGAAGCCCAGAAATGAGCAGCGTAGATGAGCACTCCTGATTAGCTCCGCCGTCCCGAACGGGCCGAGCTGGAAAACGGCCGCGCCTGGGGGCGCAAAGGTGAACGCATCAAACGGTTCTGCCAGCATCTTATCGAGGTATTCCCGGGGCAATGCCGGTGCTGACATGCGGATTGAGGTTCTCGCCGGTTTGTTTGGCACAAACGTCGACACATATCGGATGAGGGCTGCATCAGTGGCGGAATCGTCGTCTGGGGCAGTGAACTCGCCGATGGAGTCCAACACATTCTGCAATCGATGGCACTCAACCACGGTCTTAGGAGAGGCCACTCGTTATGGAACCGAGCGGCACTGCTGACTTTGTACCCTTGCTTGCAGGCATCGATCGAAGAACTTGACAAAAAAGTCTGCGAAGAGGTCCAGCAGCATCCCCAAAACGATTCCTAACACATCCTGGAGTGGGACCGATTACGCGTTAGCTACCGAAGTTTTTCTGGGCGACCCGATGCCGTTCAGCAATAGAAAGCACTGGCCAGTTACATCGGCATGATTCCGAGCGAACACTCTAGCGGAGGCCGACAGCGGCCGAGTGCGATGAGCAAACAAGGAAACGCGCTGCTGCTTTATCTGTGGTGTGAAGCGGCGATGCACGCAGTCAAAGCGGCATCCGGAGTTGAAACGCTTCTATCGGCGGACGCTAGTGCAGAAAGGACTAGGGAAAGCGAGAGTCGCAGCAGCCAGGAAGCTGGAACCCCGGTTCTGGATCATGGTGCGTGACGTTCTTCGGGCTGCCCCAGCCGCCGTGGCGCAAGCTGCGCACCACCAACGCCATCGAGTGCTGCTTTGTGGAAGTGCGCCGGCGTACCCGGCCCATGGTGCTGTTCGTCAATGTGGCCAGCGTGGAGAGAATCCTCTATGCCATTTTTCGCAACTTCAACCAGCAGTAGCAAAACTGCGTCCTCTCCCTTTTTACACAAGCAGCTTGACGTCACCGGCAGCCGTTACCGGACAAGTGGGTACTGGGAGCAACTTGTACAGTAATCCGACTTATCTGGAGTTAGACGATTGGCCGCGACCGCCCTTTTTGCGAGGGTGTCTATTGCTTAAAGACCACCGGAGGTCCGCTGACGCGCTTGCCTTTGAGGGCTACACTCACCTCGACGCGGTTGGCAATTTTGATGAAGGGGATGCCGCTATTCATCCCGTATTCTTTGCGGTCGAAGGCCATTGTCCCATTAATCGTGACAGAGCCAGTTCCCTTGCCGAATACCTTTAAGTTCAGCTTTTCCGGTCGGGTGACTCCGCGAATCGTAAAGTCGCCATCCAATTCAAAGGTGTCGGGACCAGTCTGGACGACCTTCGTGGATTTAAACGTGATATAAGGATCATCCTTGACGTTGAAGAAGTCTTTGCCCTTCAGCTTTCCGTTCTTCATGCCGCTTCCGGTATCCACGCTGTCGGCATAGATTTTGATGTCTAAAACGCCCGACTCCACAGCCGTAGACGTGTATTTGAGAGTGGCGTCCCACTTCTGGAACGTGCCCCGAATAGGCACCGAGGCCTCGACGTCGAACTTAATTGTGCTCTCTATTGGGGTGATCTCGGTAATAGGAACATCCTGTGCTTGGCTTGCTGACGGGAGCACGGCGAACGCTAGAAGCCCGAGTACTGTTAATCGCATCATCCCTCCCTGAACATGGAGCGCGTAGTAGCACTCCATTGCTTACGTTGTCATCGGTGGTCACAGGTTGCGACTGTCAAAATTGACAGTCATTGGGCGGGCCAAAATGCTATGAACCGATTGGCTGATAAGAAGGTCAGTCCAACAATTCGAGTATCCGCGCCACTTTCCACGATGTGTCTCGCTGCCGGGCGAACGCGATTACAGCCCTCGAGCGAGCCTGGACGTGCATTCCTCCTCGAACTCCCGTCAACATACTCTCCACTTCACAGATCTGAAATGCCCATTTGTCACGAAAGATTATTTCGGCAGATAACAATTTCCGGTCGAAGTCAAATCGCGCAAAACTCTTCCGGAAGTCTGCCTTAAGCTCCTCTTTGCCACAAACGCATCGACCATTCCCATGAACAAACACAACGTCGTCGGTCACAAAAGCCGCTACGCGGTCAGCATCATTGGCTTGTACCGCTGCACTCCAGGCTTCCCGTATTGCAGCAATCTTGGAAATATCTGAATCGGAATCGGGATTTGAAATGCTGTTCAAGTCTGCCTCCCTCTGTACTTGAAAGGATGCGCTCGTTCGCATCAATCAGGAACGGGAACCAACCTCACCGATGCGAAGAATATTACAGGCCAAACGCCGATCGTTTTGTCAGTATGTTCCGACAATTCTGCCACGCCCGTGAAACGCGCCATATCCCTGCTACCTGCTCAACTTGGCCTGAGCGCGAAATGAGGCTGAATTTCCTCTTTGGTTCCGCACAGACCCGACTCGGCACCAATCGAGGGGTTCCGGCGCACTTAGGTTTTTCATTTGGCCGGGAAGCGGCGGCCCTAATTGTTTGCCGTGGCATCAGCATTCGTATCCGCCCCGCAGTTAAGACTGCAAGCAGTTATACGCCAATGATGCTAGGCCGCAATTTCCATTTTGGCGTCCAGCATCATCGCGCTTGAAAAATTCTTTGGCGCTTCATCTGCGCTGCCGGTGCTTGACGCGCAACTGAGCCAAGGAGCGAGCCAACGAGGCGTTGATGTGGGCGACTTCTTCGTCGGAGAGTTTCTCTTTGAGCCGCGCTTCGGCGCGCCGTCGAGCTTCTTCGGCCTTGGCCTCGTCAATTTTGTCGGCTTGAACCGCCAAATCGGTAAGGATCGAGACGCTGGTGCCCAAGACTTCGATGAGTCCTCCGCCCGTCGCGAAGTAGGTGTCACGGCCATCTTTACGCACGGTCATTTCGCCCGGCACCATCTGTGTTATAAGGGGAACGTGTTGTGGATACACCCCGAATTGGCCAGTCACGCCTGGCAATGTGACCATCTCCACGTCCTCGTTGTACACCGAGCCTTCAGCGGTGACGATTTCAAGTCTGAGTGTATTGGCCATATTTCAACTCGGTTTGACCTCGTCAATGCCGCCCTTCATGTAAAATTCGCCTTCAGACACTGCGTCGTGTTTCCCATCCAGAATCTCTTTGAATCCACGCACGGTTTCGGCCACCGGGACTTGTTTGCCTTCGCGTCCGCTAAACACGGCTGCTACGGTAAACGGCTGGCTGAGGAAGCGTTGGATCTTGCGGGCGCGCATCACTGCAGTCTTGTCTTCGGGCGACAGTTCGTCCATGCCTAGAATCGCGATGATGTCTTGTAGATCCTTGTAGCGCTGAAGGACACGCTGCACACCCAGGGCGACATCGTAGTGCTCCTGGCCAACAATTTCCGGCGCGAGCGCCCGGGAAGTGGAGGCGAGCGGATCAACCGCTGGGTAGATCCCTAACTCTGCAATCGACCGCTCTAAGACGATGGTCGCATCTAGATGCGCGAACGTAGTAGCTGGCGCCGGATCGGTTAGATCGTCCGCCGGTACATACACCGCCTGAAATGAGGTAATCGAGCCCTTCTTAGTAGAGGTAATGCGTTCCTGGAGCACACCCATTTCAGCAGCAAGAGTCGGCTGGTAACCGACGGCGCTTGCGGTGCGGCCGAGCAAGGCCGATACTTCCGATCCAGCCTGAGAAAACCGGAAGATATTATCGATAAAAAGGAGTACATCCTGATTCTTCTCGTCCCGGAAATATTCCGTCATGGCGAGGCCGGCCAGGGCGACACGAAGGCGCGCGCCGGGCGGTTCGTTCATCTGGCCGTACACGAGAGCGATTTTCGACGCGCCGAGGTTGTCTTGTTTGATGACTCCGGCCGCCGACATTTCATTGTAGAGATCGTTGCCTTCCCGGGTGCGTTCGCCAACGCCGGCGAAGACCGACACTCCGCCATGGAGCTTGGCGATGTTGTTGATCAGCTCCATGATGATGACTGTCTTGCCTGTGCCGGCACCGCCGAATGCACCGACCTTGCCTCCTTTTAGGAAAGGACAGATCAAGTCGAGGACCTTGATGCC
>Ga0335080_10002584_pt1 | contig 18088 bp, 20 predicted proteins | sample Lox_Sample_34_FD_206720 | JGI IMG/M metagenome (GOLD analysis project Ga0335080, IMG submission 206720) | Soil microbial communities from Loxahatchee National Wildlife Refuge, Florida, United States - Lox_Sample_3.4 | ecosystem: Environmental > Terrestrial > Soil > Wetlands | place: USA...
GCCGAGGGCGCGCGCCGTGCGGTGCTCTACCTTGCCGTCTTCCCGTTCGCGCTCTTCCTGCAGGCCGTGTACAGCGAGTCGCTCTACCTGCTGCTGACGCTGGCCGCCTTCACGCTGGCCGAGCGGCGGCGCTACCTGGGAGCCGGCGTCGTTGCCGGGCTCGCGCTGCTGACCCGGCCCACAGGCGTCGCGCTGCTCCCGGCCCTGGCGCTGCTCGCCTGGCGGGAGCGCGACCGGCTCCGCGCCCTCGCCTCACTCGCGGTCTCCCTGGTGATGTTCGCCGCCTACCCGCTCTACCTCTGGCAGGCGGAGGGCGACCCCTGGGCCTTCCTCCACGCGCAGCGGATCTGGAACCGGCACCTCTCGCCGGCCGGGCCGTTCGGCGGGATCTGGGACGGCCTGCGCGCCGGCTGGGCCGGCGTCGAGCAACTGGCGTCCGGCTCGCACACGCACCGCTACTGGGCGGCGGTGCAGAACTCCGACCCGATTCGCGTTGCGACGCTGAACCTCGAGAACCTCGCCTTCCTCGCCCTCTTCATCGCGCTGACCGTGATCGCGTGGCGGCGGTTCGGCGCACCGTACGGGCTGTTCGCGGCGCTGAGCCTCGCGATCCCGCTCAGCGTCCCGAGCGACCGCTGGCCGCTGCTCTCGATCCCGCGCTTCGGCCTGACGATCTTTCCGCTCTTCCTGGCGCTGGCGGTCGTCGGCGGCCGGCCGCGCGCCCACACGGCGATCGTCTGCGTCAGCTCCGTCCTGCTCGGGGTCGCGATCGTCCAGTGGGCCCTCTGGCAGTGGGTGGCCTGAGGTGAAGGCCGCCGTCCTCACCGTCGCAGCCGGGCTCCTGCTCGTCGGCACCGCCTGCGGAGAGCGGAGCGAGCCGACGGGCGCCCACCTCCGCATCTACCCGGTCACGGTCCAGGGCGCAAGCGAGCGGCCGGCGGTCGAGCGGGCGGCGCCGCAGAGGATCGTCCCGCTCGGCGCGGGACCGCGGAGCATCCTGCGCGCGCTCGGGCTCGGCAAGCGCATGATCCCCGTCGACGACAGCCTCGTCGGCCTGCCGCTCGTCGACCGCATCCGCCGCGCGCGTCCCGACCTGATCGTCGCCTCCGGCGAGGCCGACCCGCTCGACCTGGCGCGGGCGCGGGCCGCAACGCACGCGGCGGTGTACGTCGAGCCCGACAGCTCGCTCGACGATGTCGCCGCGGCGATCGACGACATCGGCCTGCTCACCGGGCGTCCGGTTGCGGCGCGCCGGTTGAGCGGCTCCCTGGAGCAGGCGCGCCGCCGTGTCGCCGCGCGGCTCGCGAGCTTCCCGGCCGTCTCGACCTTCGCTGACCTCGGCGGCTTCATGACGATCTCGTCGCGGAGCCTCATCGGAGACCTGATCGCCAAGGCCGGGGGCACGAGCATCGCAGGGCCGGCGCCGGAACAGGGGCCGTTCCCGATCAGACGCCTCGTCCAGCTCGACCCCGAGGCGTACGTCGCGGTCGGCAGCGGTACGACCACGCTCGCACGCCTGCGCGCAGGTGCGAAGACGAGGCGGATCCGCGCGGTCCGCACGGGCCGGTTCGGCGTCGTCAAGAGCCGCCTGGTCGTCCCCGGCCCGCAGCTCGGCGCCGCGCTCGTGCAGATCGCTCGAATCCTGCACCCGGATGCCTTCCACTGACAGCGGCGTAACGCGCGGCAAGCTCGCGGGGTGGCTCGTCCTCGCCACGCTGCTCGCAGCGCTCGGGTACGGCGGCAGGCTCTCGTCGGGCCCTCCACCCAAGAACGCCCTCTACCAATACAACCTTGCGGCGAGCACGCTCGTGCTCGAGCTCCTCGTCCTGTCCGCGGTGCTCCTGATCGCCCGCGGGGTCAGCCGTGAGGCCCTCGGGCTGCGGCCGCCCGACTCCTGGTGGCACGCGGCCCGTCTCGCCGCCGGGCTCCTGGTCGCCCTCCTGATCGTCGAGCAGCTGCTCGAAGCCGTCCTGCACGCTGCCCGCGAGCAGGGCCTCGAGCCGACCCGCTGGGAGCCCTCGCACGCCGGGGCGTTCGCGGTCAACGCAATCGTGGTCGTGCTCGTCGCTCCGTTCGTCGAGGAGCTGACCTACCGCGGGCTGGGCATGGCGGTGCTGTCGATCTATGGCTCGGTCGTCGCCGTCGTCGGGACGGCGATCGCCTTCGCCGCCGCGCACGGGCTGGTCGAGGGCTTCCCCGCCCTGCTCCTCTTCGGAATCGCGATCGCCTTCCTGCGCCTGCGGACCGGAAGCGTCTACCCGGGGATGCTCTTCCACGCAACGTTCAACGCGTTCGCGCTCGGTGTTTCCTTCCTGCGATGACCTGACTATTCTGCGCCGCGTGCGGCGAATTGCGGTCGTTTGCCTGGCTCTCGCCTTCGTGCCTGCGGCTCACGCCTCCGGGCCTGCGGTCTCGATCCAGGCGTCCGTGACGAGCGGGCCGGCCCCGCTCAGCGTCACGCTGACCGCGAGCGGCGACCCGGCGAGCTACCACTGGGATCTCGGCGACGGCACCACCGCCGACGGCGCGGTTGTCCAGCACGTCTACCCGGCCGGCCGCTTCACTGCCACGGTGACGGCGACCGGCGCGGGCGGAACCTCGCAGGCGCAGGTGACGGTCACCTCGGTCGGGCTGGCCCTCGGTGCGCCCAAGGTCGGGAGCTACCAGCAGCTGCTCCGCTTCCACGGACGGGTGATCCCGGCGCTCAAGGGCGTTCGCGTGGGCCTCTACCGCGGCGAGCAGCGGATCGCCTCGGCCAAGGCAGACAGGAAGGGGCGGATCTCGATCCGCGGGCGGGTCGGCGGCCCCGGCTCCCAGTACACGCTGCGCTACGCGGGAGCTGTCTCGAACGCGGTCGTGCCCGCGGTGCAGCCCGGTCTCGACACCGCTTTCCACGGCACCGGCCAGGTCGGGCGGCCGTTGGCCCTCGTCGCGCGGGAGCGGCCGGCCGGAGCCGGACCGATCACCGTCCAGGTGTGGCGCAACCGCCATCTCGTCGGAACCCACACCGGCAACGGCCGGCTCCGGATCAGGCTCGGCACCGCGCGCTCCACCACCTACCGGATCGTCGTCTCGGTCGCGCCGGCCGCCGGCTACGCCGCCAACAAACGCGTGCTCGAGGAGGTCGTCTTCGAGCCGAATCTCCGGGTGGGCAGCGGCGGCCCGAGCGTGCTCGCGCTCGAGCAGCGGCTGCACGAGCTCCACTACGCCCTCGCCGCCGTAAACGCCTACTACGGCACCGACACCTCCGACGCGGTCGTCGCCTTCCAGAAGCTGCACGGCCTCCCTCGCACGGGCACGACCGACGCGCGCTTCTGGCGCGAGCTCGAGGTCGCGCACGTCCCGGTCCCGCGCTACCCGGGGACCCACGTGGAGGTCAGCAAGGAGCTGCAGGTTCTCCTGATGGTCCGCGACGGGCAGGTGACGCTCGTCGTCCCGGTCTCGACCGGCGCGACCGGCAACACGCCCGTCGGGCTCTGGCACGTCTACAGCAAGGTGCCCGGATACAACGCAAAGGAGATGTACTACTCGTCGTTCTTCATCGGCGGTTTCGCGATCCACGGCTACCACGACGTGCCTTACTACCCCGCGAGCCACGGCTGCGTCCGGATCCCGATCTGGGTCGCGACCCGCGTCTACTCGCTGATCCCCTACGGCACCGCGGTCTACGTCTACTAAGGCCGCCATTGTGGCCGTCGTCGCGGTCGCGGCGGCCGGCTGGCTCGCCTACACGCAGGTCTGGGGGACAGGCGGCACGCACCCGCTCGCCTGGACGGACGTCACCGCGAAGGCCCGCGGCCTGCAGTTCGTCCACCGCGAGGTCGTCGTGATCCACTCTCGCCGGACCTTCGTGAAGGTCGTCCGCGCAGCGATGCCCGGCCGTGCCCCCGCGCCGCCGCCGCTCGACTGGAACCGGCAGGAGGCCGTCATGATCGCCGTCGGCCCGCGCTCGGGCACCGGCTACTCAGTCGAGGTGCGGCGCGTGGTCGAGCACCGGCGCAGCATCGACGTCTACGCGCGCGAGCGGACGCCGTCGCTCGGCGATCCGGTCACGGCCGAGGTCACGTACCCGTACCGCGTGATCGCGATCCGCCGCAGCCACAAGCCCGTCTACGTCAAGCTAGAGGGACGATGAGCGAGCCCGACCCGCTGATCCGGCAGCTGCGCGAGCAGATCTCCGACAACGACCGCGCGATCGTCGAGGCGATCAACGCGCGCCTGAAACTGGTCGCGCGGCTGAAGGGCTACAAGGAGTCGCGCGGCCTCTCGTTCGTCGACCCCGAGCGCGAGGAGTGGATGCTGCAGTACCTCTCCCGCGCCAACCGCGGGCCGCTGTCGTCGGACGGGCTGAAGGAATTGTTCGAGGAGATCCTCGCGCTCACCAAGCGCGAGGTCGAGCGCGGGAGCTAGTCCTCTTCGCCGTTCGCCTCGGCGAACTCGTCCGGGGTGACGTTGTCGAGGAACTGCTTGAACTCGCTGACGATCTCCTCCTCGTTAACGTCCTCGCCCTCGAACTCGATCGCTGACTCCTCGATCACCTCTTCGGCCGCGAAGATCGGAGCCTCGGCCCGGACGGCGAGGGCGATCGCGTCGGACGGGCGCGAGTCGATCTCGATCTCCGAGCCGTTCTGCTGCACGGTGATCGACGCGTAGAAGGTGTTCTCCTTCAGCTCGGTGACCGTGATGCGGACGACCTCCGCCCCGAGCTCCCCGAGCATGTCGGTGACGAGGTCGTGGGTCATCGGCCGCGGCGTGGAGGCACCCTGGAGCTTCATCAGGATCGCCGCCGCCTCGGGATGGCCGATCCAGATCGGGAGGAACTTGTTCCCGTCTGCGGTCTTCAGGAGGACGATCGGCTGCTTGCCGACGAGGTCGAAGCTCACGCCGTAGATGACCATCTCGTGCATCAGGCGTCCCCGGCCCTTTTCATGACCAGAGGGTAGCGGCTCAAACTCCGGCTGGACTCGGATTGCCGTTCGGCGGGAGCGATTCCAGCTCGGCCACCGGCGCGGTGACCTCCTCGCCGGTTTCGGCGTCCTCGAGAATGGCGCGCCGGTCGGGCACGCTCATGGGGTCGAGGCCGCGCAGGTAGTGCAGCCGACCCTGGTAGAGGACGAGGTCGCCGATGTTCATAGCCGCAGTGCTCATGACGCTCATCGGCGCCGTTTCGCAGGTCCACATCCCTTGATCGTGGCGCTAGACTGGCCGCCCCGGGCGATTAGCTCAGTTGGTTAGAGCGCCGCTCTGATAAGGCGGAGGTCCGTGGTTCGAATCCACGATCGCCCATTCGCCATTGAAAGTCCGCCGCTTCGCGGCATGACGACTTTCAACGGCTTCTTGTTCTCCAGCACCCAGAGTGACCCGCGCCCGCCATGTCGGTCGCGGCGGCGTTACAGGTCCAGGCCCATCACTGGGATCACGCGGCCGAGCTCCGTTGGCTCGCTCTCTCGGAGATAGCGACCGCCGAGCTTCTCGTAGAAGCCGACCGCGTTCGGTTCTGCTTCCCATTCCATTCGTGTTGCGCCGAGGTCGCGGACTCGCTCGGCGCAGGCCTCGAAGAGCCGCGTGCCGATGCCACGGCCGATCCAGTTCGGGTCGATCCAGAGGTCGTCGAGGACGCACGTCTCACCCTCCAGAATCAGCGACGCGAAGCCGATCGCGTGGCCGCCGAGCTCCGCGACCAGCACCGGCCTGGCGGCGAGCGCCTCCGGCGAGAAGTCGCCCTGCGCCGCCCAGCCGTGGACCCAGTCCTCGTCGTAGCCCCAGTACGCCTTCGCCGCGCGGGCAATCGCGCGCAACCGCTCGCCCTCGTCTGCGCGCGGAGGGCGGATCGAGATGCCCTCCTGCACTACGTGGTCTGGAACTCCGCCCACAACGGGCGGTGATCGGAGATGTGGTAGCGGAGGTAGCTCAGGAACGGTGAGCCGGGACGCTGCTTCCACAGGTCCGCAAAGAGGGCGCCGTCGAAGTCGAAGACGTTGCTCGCCCCCGTGAAGCGATCCTTGGTCGTACCGGGGAAGAACGCGATCTGGTCGTAGTACGAGTCGGAGGCGATCGCCGACCCGATCTGTGAGCTGTGCGGCGGGACTTGCAAGCCGCGTGAGACGAGCGCCTTGTAGATCGCATCGCCGGGCTCGGCCTTGGGGAGGTTGAAGTCGCCGAGCGGCAAGATCTCCGGAACGTACGAGCGTTTGTCACGGTGCTTGCGGTCGGCCCACCAGGCGACCGCAAACGTCTCGAGCGTGCGTCGGTCGACGTCGGTGGGGTCCGGCGACCCGTAGTAGAGATGGACGTTCAGGAGCGCAAACCTGAACGAGCCGCATTCGAAGCTGCCGATGTACGGGCCGCGATCGAAGCCGGGAAACGGGGTCGTCGTGCCTGGGATCTTGATGCTCGCCAGCTCGCTCGGCGGCAGCGAAAGCCGCCCGACTTCCTTGAGCCGCGTGACCTTCCTCGTGTCGTAGAGGAACGCCTGTCGCTCCTGGTTGCCGGAGGCGTCCGAGAAGAGGAGGTCGTAGCGCGCCGGCAGCTTCGAGTGGATCGCCTCGATGCCGCGCAGATCGTCGTTGACCTCCTGGATGGCGGCCAGATCGAACCAGCCGATCATCTCGGCGATCAGCGCGTAGTCGGTGTCGAGCCGGTCCTGGACGCCGAGGTTCGCGATGTTCCAGGTCGCCAGGAGGAGCGTGTTTGCCGACTTGCGCGGGATCTTCCGGTCCGGCTTCTGCTTGGGATAGGCGCGCAGAGCTGCGAGCTCGGCCGCGAGGTCATAGTCGTAGGCAAAGCGCGGCTTCGGAAACGGCGGCATGACGGCCGCTCGATTCTCGCTCAGTGGACGATCTGGGTCTACCGCTACGCGACGAGCCGTTCCAGCGCCTCGGCGAGCTCTTCCAGCTCGGTCTCGTCCAGGAACGAGATCTCGAGCTTGCCTGCGCGGACGCGCGCGGTGAAGCCGGTCGCACGCTCGGCGGCGGCCCGCGCCCGTGCGGCAAGCGCGGGATCGACCTTCGCGACCTTGCGCGGCTTCGTCTTCGCGCCCGCCCAGCGCGCTGCCCGCTCGGCGGCGCGCACCGACATCCCGCGCCGGACGATCTGCCGCGCCAGCCGGCGGCGGCCCTCGTTGTCGGGCACCGCCAGCACCGCCCGCGCGTGGCCCTCGGAGAGCTCGCCGCGCTCGACCAGGCCGAGCAGGTCGTCGGGAAGCTCGAGCAGCCGCAGCCGGTTGGAGACGGTCGGCTTCGCCTTGCCGACCCGCTCGCCGAGGTCGCCGAGCGACAGGCCGAACTCGTCCATCAGCAAGGCATAGGCCCGCGCCTCCTCGACCGCGGAGAGCTCCTCGCGGGCGACGTTCTCGACCAGGCCGAGCAGGAGCGAGTCGCAGTCGTCGGCCTCGCGAACGAGCGCCGGGACCGTCGGCACCCCGGCCTCGCGGGCCGCCCGCCAGCGGCGCTCGCCGGCGATCAGCTCGAAGCCGCCCGCGGCGCGGGGCCGCACCACGACCGGCTGGACCAGCCCCTGCGAGCGGATCGAGTCGGCCAGCGCGCTCGTCGCCTCGTGGTCGAAGCGCTTCCGCGGCTGGCGCGGGTTCGCATGAATCGTCTCGACCGGCAGGTGCGCGAGCTCGGAGCCCGCCTCGCCGCCGACCAGCAGCTCGAGGCCGCGGCCGAGGCCGCGTCGTTTCTCAGGAACGGCCGACAAGCTCCATCGCCACCTTCCAGTACGCGTCGGCGCCAGCCGAGTCGCGGTCGTAGGAGGTCACCGGCAGGCCGTGGCTCGGGGCCTCGGCCACGCGCACCGAGCGAGGCACGGCCGTCTTGAAGACGAGCCCGCCGAAGTGCCGGCGAACCTCGTCCGAGACGTCGGCGGCCAGGCGGGTGCGCCGGTCGACCATGGTCAGGATCACGCCGCCGATCGCGAGGCGCGGGTTCAGCCGCGAGCGTACGAGCTCGACCGAGCCGACGAGCTGCGCGAGGCCCTCGAGCGCGTAGTACTCGGCCTGCACCGGGACGAGCACGCGATCGGCCGCGGCAAGCGCGTTCACCGTCAGCGGCCCGAGCGACGGCGGGCAGTCGACGAAGACGAAGGCGTAGTGCTCGCCCGCGCGCGCCAGGGACTCGGCGAGATAGCGCTCGCCGTCGGCGTGGCGGGAGAGCTCGACGGCAGCGCCGGCGAGCTCGGGCTTCGCCGGGACGAGCTCGAGCCGCGGGAAGCGCGTCGGCCTGGCGAGCCGTTCGAGCGGGATCCCGTCCAGCAGGTCGAGCGAAGAGCTCCCGTTCGCGCGCTCTCCGAGCCCGGAGGTCGCGTTCGCCTGCGGGTCGAGATCGACGACGAGCGTGCGCTCGCCGGCCTCGGCGAGGCAAGCCGCGAGGTTGATCGCGGTCGTGGTCTTGCCGACGCCGCCCTTCTGATTGGCAAGCGCGTACACCCGTCCGGGCATGGGGTCACGCTAGCTACGCGAGCGGACGTTTCCTGGCGATGCCTGGCCGGCGCGGGAAGCCCTCCGGGGTCGGTCGGAGCTTGCGCAGGACGAGCAGCCCGGGCGGCGACTCGGCGAGCTCGCCCCCAAGCCGCTCGGCGACCCGCCCGACCCGTTCGACCTCCGCATTCGGGCCGGCAAAGAGGATCGCTGCTCCTCCCTGCGCGACCAGCGGCAGGCACCACTCCGCGGCAACCGGCGGCGGCGCCAGCGCCTTCGCAACCGCCACGCCCCAGGCGTCCACCGGCTGCTCCTCGGCCCGGCCGCATACAACCTGCACGTTCGGCAGCTCGCGGGCCCAGCGCTCGAGGAAGTTGCACTTGCGCCGGCTCGACTCGAGCAGCGTCACCTGCCGCTCGGGCAGCGCGACTGCGAGCGGAATCCCCGGCGCGCCGCCGCCGGAGCCGACGTCAACGATCGGCCCTTCGAACCCGCGCACGAGGTCGACCGCGCGCAGGCTGTCGGCCACCAGCACGCGCAGCGCCTCGTCGCCGCGCAATGACGTCAGGCCCGGCGTTTCGGTAACCGCGGCGAGCCAGCGGTCGATCACTCAGGCTCGATCACGACGAAGCGGTTGGGCTCGGTGCCCTCGCTGCGCGTGGTCACGCCCGGGAAGTCCTTCAGGCGCACGTGCACGATCTTCCGCTCGACGGCCGTCATCGGGTCGAGCTCGACCTCCCGCCCGGACGATGCCGCCCGCTCGGCGCTCCGCACCGCCAGCGAGTCGAGCGTCGCCTCCCGCCGCGCCCGGTAGCCGGCGGCGTCGATGACCACCTGCTTCCGGTCGTCGCCCTGCCCGCGCCAGACGATCGCGTTGATCAGGTACTGGATCGCGTCGATCGTCTGCCCGTGCTTGCCGATCACGAGGCCGAGCTCACCGCCGGCGATCGTCGCCGTCAGCGTCTCGTCGTCCTCCTGGATCTCGATCCGTGCGCGGATGCCGATCGCCTCCAGGATCCGGTCGAGGATCTCGCGAACCTCGCCGCCGAGCTCGCTGTCGTCCCCGTTGCGCGGAACCTCGGCGACCACCGCGCCCGGGTCGACGGTCGCGATGACGCGCGCCGGTGCAAAGCCGACGCCGAGCAGCCCGCGCTCGCCCTCGGTCAGCACCTGGAACCGAACCGCGGCCTTGTCGATTCCCGGCTGGAGCTTCTCCAGCTCGCGCAGCGCCGACCACTTCGCCTCGCCGACGGTCTCGCCGCTCGCCTCGACCTGCAACGCCTCGGTCACCTACGCGCGCCGCCCTTCTTCTTCTTGCGCCGCACCTTGCGCGGCGCGGACGAGACGGCCGCGGGCGCCGGCGCCGGCGAGCGGGCGGGGGCGCCGTCCTGTGCCGGGCTCTCCTCCTTCGGCGGCGTGCGCGACGTGCGCTTCGGCGGCGGCTGGGCCTTCGGCATCATCCTCCGGGTGATCAAACCCTGGCCGACGGTCCAGAGGTTCGTCGTCACCCAGTAGAGGACGAGGCCGGTCGGGAAGTTGATGAACAGGAAGACGAACGCGAGCGGCAGGACCAGGAACATGATTCGCTGGGACTTGTCCATCGTCGAGGACATGAGCAGCGTCGAGACGACCTGCGTGACGACGTAGAGCGCGAGCAGCACGTAGCCGGACCAGTGCGAGCTCGCAGGCGCGGCGATGTTCGGCACGAAGTTGTGCAGCCACGAGAAGTCGCCGCGGTCGACGCAGTACTGCGGGTTCAGTGGATGGCTCGGGCACGGCGGGTGGTGGGAGAACTTCCGCAGGACCAGGTAGAGCGAGATGAAGACCGGGAACTGCGCCAGCAGCGGGAAGCAGGACGCCGCCGGGTTGATGTGGTTCTCCCGGTAGAACTTCATCAGCTCTTCCTGCTTGCGCTGCTTGTCGTCCTTGTACTTGCGCTGGATCTCCTTCATCTGCGGCGCGTGCCGCTGCAGGTTCTGCATCGAGTGGATCTGCTTGACCATCAGCGGGACGAGCAGCAGCCGGACCATCACCGTCAGCGCGACGATCGACCAGGCCCAGGTCAGGCTCGGGAAGTGAGTGGGCGCGTGCAGCCAGTCGAGGACCGAGCGAAGGATGTTCTCGAGCGGCGAGAGCGGCGAGCCGACGATCACCGGAAGATCCTCTGCTGCTCGACGTAGTCGACGCCGCCGTGGCTCCAGGGATTGCAGCGCACCAGGCGCCAGCCGGCGAGGATCGACCCGCGGACGAGCCCGTAGTGCCGGAGCGCGTCGAGCGCGTACTGCGAGCAGCTCGGATGGTACTTGCAGCGGCCGCCCCAGAAGACCCCGAGCGTCCAGCGGTAGAGGTAGATCAGGCCCAGGCCGGCGTAGGTGGGAAGCCTGAGTGCGTACCTCACGCGGCCGCCTTCCCGAGGATCTCCTCGACCCGCTCGGTCAGCCAGTCGAAGCCGCGGCTCTCGGCCGCCTCGGCGAGGCCGGGTCGCACGACGAGCACGTAGTCCTGGTCCTGCGGCAGCTCCTCCGAGCGGGCGCTGAAGATCTCCCGCAGCCGGCGCTTGATCCGGTTGCGGACGACCGCCGTACCGACCGCCTTCGGCACCGCCAGGCCGAGTCTGGCGCCCTCGTCGCCGTCCTCGCGAGCGAACCAGTAGAGGACGAGAAAGCGAGTCGAGACCGAGCGGCCGTGACGGTAGACGGCGTCGAAGTCCCGCGAGCGCGAGAGGCGGTGGCGACGATGCACGCGCGCGTCCAGGGGAGCTACGCGGACAGGCGTTTGCGGCCTCGCGCCCGCCGGCGCTTGAGAATGGCCCGGCCGGCGCGCGTGGACATGCGGGCGCGGAAACCGTGCTTCCGCTTTCGCCTGCGCACGTTGGGCTGATAGGTCCGTTTCACGAGTCGAAGAAGGAAGAAGAGCCGCCCGGACGGAGGGCGGCGTCGGGCAAGTATAGACAAGGTGCAAGAGGTGACTTCTCCACAGAGAAACGAGTGCGCAAGCGACCCCCGAAAGAGGCTCTGAGCAGGGGTTGCTCGGGTGTGCGCGTCGCCAGGTCCGGCAAGACCGTCCACACCTGTGGAGAGCCGTGTGGAGCATCGAGTTCTCCCTGGAAATGGCCCACTTTTCGGGCCGCGGGAGCCTCCGGAGAGGGCCGGAAGAGGCCGTTGAGCGGGAGCCGAAGCGCTGCTATGCTCGGTCGCTCGCCCGACCCCCCGAGAAGGAGCCTGCCGGCGGCGTGGAGCCCCCAATTGAGCTGACTGCGGAAGGCCTGTGGAGCGAGGTTTCTAGTCGGCTCAGGGGCGCCCTCAACGAGACGACCTACCGCACGTGGTTCGACCACGTGGGGGGCCTCGAGCTGACCGACGACGAGTTCGTTCTCTCCGTTCCGAACGACTTCACGCGCAACTGGATCGAGGGCCATTTCCTCGGCCTGATCCGCGCCGCCGTCGGCGATGCGACCGGCCGCGAGCGCCAGGTGCAGCTTGCAATCGTGCCCTCGAAGGAGGAGCGCGCCACGACCCCGCCCGAGGAACAGCGGCGCGAGATGCTCGCCGCCGGCCTCAATCCGAAGTACACCTTCGACTCGTTCGTGATCGGCTCCTCGAATCGCTTCGCCCACGCGGCCGCGCTCGCCGTCGCCGAGGCCGTCGCGCAGGCCTACAACCCGCTCTTCATCTACGGCAGCACCGGCCTCGGGAAGACGCACCTCCTGCAGGCGGTCGCCCAGTACGTCGGCGAGCACCAGAGCGAGCTTTCCGTGCGGTACGTGACGAGCGAGACGTTCATGAACGACTTCATCAACGCCCTCCGCGACAAGCGGATCGAAGGCTTCAAGCAGCGCTATCGCGCCTACGACCTCCTCCTGATCGACGACATCCAGTTCTTCGAGCACAAGGAGCGGATCCAGGAGGAGTTCTTCCACACCTTCAACTCGATCTACGAGGCAGGCGGCCAGCTGGTGATCTCGTCCGACCGGCCGCCGAAGGAGATCTCGACGCTGGAGGAGCGGCTGCGCTCACGGTTCGAGTGGGGCCTGATCACCGACATCCAGCCGCCCGACCTCGAGACGCGGATCGCGATCCTGCGCAAGAAGGTCAAGACCGACGGGATTCACATCCCCGATCCCAAGGTGCTCGAGTTCATCGCGGGCCGCATTTCCTCCAACATCCGCGAGCTCGAGGGCGCGCTGACGCGGGTGGTCGCCTTCTCGTCGCTGACCGGCCGGCCGATGACCGAGGACCTGGCACAGGACGTGCTCAAGGACGTCTTCCCACAGGGCGAGGTGCCGCAGGTGACGATCGAGAGCATCCAGGAGCTCGTCTCCGACCGCTTCGGCCTCTCGCTCGCGGAGCTCTGCGGCGACAAGCGCTCGCAGAACATCGTCTACCCGCGCCAGGTGGCGATGTACCTGTCACGCGAGCTGACCGACTCCTCGCTGCCCAAGATCGGGAAGCAGTTCGGCGGCCGCGACCACACCACGGTGATCCACGCGACCTCGAAGATCGCACGCATGATTCGCGAGGACCGCTCTGTGTACAACCTGGTGCAAGAGTTGACCGCGAGGGTCAAGCAGGCGCGCTGAGCTGTGGGTCGATCCGCCGCCCCCACGCGACCCTGTCGAAGACTCGCTCTTCTCCCCAGCTCGCGCCCACAGCTCGAAGCCGCTCCAGGAGCCGCTTCGGGACCGTCTTCCCCGTCGTCCACACTCCCTATGTACTACGACAAAGGAATTTCATAGATGATCGAAACAGAAGCTGTGGCCGCTCAAGGAACCCTCGCGCTGACCTGCTCGCGTGACGAGCTCCTTCGCGGGCTCGGGATCGTCTCGCGTGGAGTCTCGACGCGAACGACCGTCCAGATCCTGTCGGGAATCCTGCTTCGCGCAGGCGATGGGAAGCTCGAGCTGGCCGCCACCGACATGGAGGTCTCGCTGCGCACGGCGGTCGAGGCGAAGGTGGAGACGGAAGGCTCGGTGGTCGTGCCCGGCCGGCTGCTGCTCGAGCTCGCGCGTCTCCTGCCCGAGGCGGAGGTGACGGTCGAGCACAAGCTGGACGAGGCGGCGGTGGAGATCCGCTGCGGCACGGCCAGCTACCGGTTGCATACGTACAACGCGGAGGACTTCCCGCGGCTGCCCGACACTCAGATCGAGCTGCACGCGGTCGACCGCGAGACGGTGCTCGGCACGATCGGCCGTGTCAGCCGCTCGGCCTCGCGAGACGAGTCGCGGCCGGTCCTGACCGGCGTCTTGATGCGCTTCGAGCCCGGGAAGCTCGTGATGGCCGCAACCGACTCGTACCGACTTTCCGTCAAGGAGACGGCTCTCGAGGGCTCGGTGCCGGAGCTCGAGGCGATCGTGCCGGCGCGGGCGCTCGGCGAGCTGGCCCGGATCGCGGTCGAAGGCGAGCAGCTGTCGCTTGGCGTGCACGAGAACCAGGTCGTCTTCGGCACCGCCGACGCCTGGCTGACGACCCGCCGCATCGACGGACAGTTCCCGAACTACAAGCAGCTCGTTCCCGAGACCTTCGAGCACGAGGTGTCTCTGCCGCGTGAAGAGCTGCTCGACGTCGTCCGCCGCGTCTCGGTGATGGCCCAGCGGAACTCGCCGCTGCGCCTGCGCTTTGCCGAGGGCGAGCTGACGGTCTCCGCGCAGACGCAGGACGTCGGCGAGGCGCACGAGTCGCTACCCGCCTCGTTCGGCGGCGAGGCGCTGGAGATCGGCTTCAACGCCGAGTTCCTGCGCGACGGCATCGAGTCGGTCGCCGGCGAGCAGGTGCGGCTGAAGCTGATCAGCCCGCTGCGCCCGGCCGTGCTCCAGGGCGAGGGCGACGACTTCCTGTACCTGATCATGCCGATCCGATTGGCCGGGTAGGCCGCGGGCTAGCTGATCGTCAGCGCAGTCACGCTCAGGGACTTCCGCTCCTACGCCAGGCTCGACCTCGAGCTGGCGCCGGGCCTCGTGCTCGTGACGGGGCCGAACGGGGCTGGGAAGACAAACCTGCTCGAGTCGCTGCACGTGGGCACTCAGGGCTTCTCGCCGCGGACGCGGGCCGACGCTCAGCTCGTCCGGTTCGGGCGGGACGCGGCCAGAGTCGCGCTGCGAGGCGACCGCGCCGGCGCGCCGGTCGAGCTGGAGGTGACGCTCGAGCTCGGGAGCGGCAAGCGCGCCAGCCTGAACGGCGCCCGCCTGCGGGCCGCCGAGCAGCTGCGGGGTGAGGTGGCGACTCTCGTCTTCACGCCCGACCGGCTCGTCGTCGTCAAGGGCGGGCCGGCCGCACGGCGGGCGTACTTCGACCGCGTGCTGGGGCGGCTCTCACCGGCTCGTGCGGGGCTCTCGGCCGAGTACGGCGCAGCGGTCGGCCAGCGCAACGCCGCGCTTCGGCGCGTGGCGCAGGGGCTCTCCTCGCGCGACGCGCTCGCTCCCTGGGACGAGCAGGTCAGCCGTCTGGGCGCCGAGCTCGTCGAAGCGAGGACGGAGACCGCCGAGCTGCTGCGGCCGGGCTTCCGCGAACGGGCCGGGGAGCTCGGCCTTGCCGGCGGTGAGCTCGTCTACGAGGGAACCGTGCCGACTACCGCCGATCTGGAGGCGCGCACCGATCGCGACCTCGAGCGCGGCACGACCGGCCTCGGGCCGCACCTCGACGACGTGGGCATCCTCGCCGGCGACCGCGACCTGCGGGCGTTCGGGTCGCAAGGCGAGCAGCGCCTGGCGGTGCTGGCGCTCCTGCTCGGCGAGGCAGAGCTCCTCGAGGAACGGCGCGGTGTGCGGCCGCTGCTGCTTCTGGACGACGTGCTCTCCGAGCTCGATCCCGAGCGGCGGCGGATCCTGGCCGACCGTCTGCGCGCAGGCGGCCAGGCGCTCGTCACCAGCGCGAGCGCCAACGCGCTCCCGGGCGAGCCGGCGCAGACGGTGACCGTGGAGCAGGCCGGCGACGGGACCTCGAAGGCCGCGTGATGCAGCGAATCGGCGAGACCGTCAGGCGCGAGCTCGGGCGCTACGGGACCGCGGGGGCGATGGCCGATACGGTCGCCTGCTGGCCTGATGCGGTCGGCGAGCAGGTGGCGGCGAACGCCTGGCCGGCGCGGTTTGCCCGCGATGGGACGCTGCTCGTCTCGACCAGCTCCTCGGCGTGGGCCTTCGAGCTCGGCCAGCTCGAAGGCGAGATCCTCCCGCGGCTGCGCCTTGCCCTCGGCAAGGAGGCTCCGAAGCGGCTTCGCTTCGCTCCGGGGCCTCTCCCGGACCGCCGCGAGCCGGCCTCCGCGAGGCCCCGGCCGGTGCCTCCGGAGCCCACACCGGACCAGGTGCGCGAGGCGCGCAAGCTGGCGGCCGCGATCGGCTCCGAAGAACTTCGCAAATCAGTGGAAAAAGCTGCGCGGGCAAGCCTCGCGAGCAGCGGTTACGGCCGCTCCATCTGATAGACTTACTTCAGCCCGAAAGTGCGGCACTTGCAGGGCTTTTTTTATGACTAAAGCTTCCTATACCGCAAAAGACATCACCGTTCTGGAGGGCCTGGAGCCCGTCCGTCTCCGGCCGGGCATGTACATCGGCTCGACGGGCGCGCGCGGCCTCCATCAGCTCGCCTTCGAGCTGGTCGACAACGCCGTCGACGAGGCCCTCGCGGGCCGTGCCGACACGATCTCCTTCACGATCCACCCGGACGGCTCGGTGACCGTCGGCGACAACGGCTCGGGGATCCCGGTCGACACGATGGCCGACCAGGGCCAGTCCGCGCTGACGGTCGTGCTCACGAAGCTCCACGCCGGCGGCAAGTTCGGCGGCGAGGGCACGCCCTACAAGGTCTCGGGCGGCCTGCACGGCGTCGGCGTCTCGGTCGTGAACGCGCTCTCGGAGTGGCTGACGGTCGAGGTGCACCGCGACGGGAAGGTCTACAAGCAGTCCTTCGCGCGCGGCGAGCCGACCGGCGAGCTCGAGGTGGCCGGCAAGGCGACCGACAGCGGCACGACGATCACCTTCTTCCCCGACGTCGAGGAGATCTTCGAGGACGGCGACTGGTCGTACGAGACGCTCAGCCAGCGCCTGCGTGAGACGGCGTTCCTGACCCGCGGGCTGCGGATTGTCCTCAGCGACGAGCGCGCCGGCGGCGAGAGCGCCGAGTTCCACTTCGAGGGCGGGATCCGGGACTTCGTCATGCACGTCAACTCGAGCAAGGACCCGATCCACAAGCGGATCGCCTACTTCGAGTGCGAGGGCGACCAGGGCGCGGTGGAGGTCGCGATGCAGTGGAACTCGTCCTACCAGGACTCGGTCTACACCTTCGCCAACAACATCAACACCCACGAGGGCGGCTCGCACCTCTCGGGCTTCAACGCCGCGCTGACGAGGACGCTCAACCGCGCCGCGCGCAAGCTCGAGCTGCTGAAGGAGAAGGAGGACAACCTCGAGGGCGAGGACGTGCGCGAGGGGCTCGCGGCGGTCGTATCGGTCAAGCTGACCGACCCGCAGTTCGAGGGTCAGACGAAGACGAAGCTCGGCAACCCGTGGGTGAAGGGCTTCGTCGAGCAGGCGGTCAACTCGAAGCTGGCCGAGTTCCTCGAGGAGAACCCGCAGGACGCGAAGCAGATCATCACGAAGGCGATCGCGGCAGCCCGCGCCCGGCTCGCGGCGCGCAAGGCGCGTGACCTCACCCGGCGCAAGGGCGCCTTCGGCGGCGAGATCGCGAAGAAGTTCGCCGACTGCCAGGTGCGCGACCCCGAGCTCGCGGAGATGTTCATCGTCGAGGGCAACTCGGCCGGCGGCGCCGCCAAGGAGGCGCGCGACAAGTCGAACCAGGCGATCCTGCCGCTGCGCGGGAAGATCATCAACTCGGAGAAGAACCGGATCGACAAGGTGCTCTCCAACGCCGAGATCCAGCTGCTCGTACAGGTGATCGGGACCGGCATCGGCGAGGAATTCGACATCGCCAAGCTGCGCTACAACCGGATCATCGTCATGACGGACGCCGACGTCGACGGCGCCCACATCCGCACGCTCGTCCTGACGTTCCTCTACCGGCACATGCCGGAGCTGTTCGAGCGCGGGCACGTCTACATCGCGGTTCCGCCGCTCTACCTGGCGCGGCTCGGCAACCAGCAGAGCTATCTGGAGAAGGACTCCCAGCTCGAAGAGCTGCTCGTTCGCGAGCGCTTCGGCGAGCTCGAGATCGAGGCGCGCGACGGAACCGCCGTCAAGCTGACCGAGAGTCGCTACCGCCGCTTCTCACGGACGCTGACCGAGTACCTCGGCTGGGTCGCGCGGCTGCGCTCCGACTTCGGCGCGCAGATCTCGGACTTCGTCATCCAGCACGGGCTGGTCGAGACGGATGCAGTCTCGGTCGCCGACGCGGTGGCCGCGATTGCCGGTTTCGAGCAGAACGGCTTCGGGCTCGAGGCGAAGGCAGACGGCGAATCGCTCCTCGTCCAGGTCGTCGAGCTGGGAACCAATGCGACCATGAACGTCGTCGTGCCGGGCGAGATGCTCGCCTCGCCGATCTACGGCCACGTGCGGGCGGCCCACGCGCGGCTGGCGGACATCGTCGGCGGCCTGCCGCCGTTCAACCTCCGGCTGGGCAAGGAGTCGGAGTACGCGCTGACCTTCGAGGCGCTGCGCGAGGCCGCGCTCGCCCTGGCGAAGAGCGGGATCCAGATCACCCGCTTCAAGGGCCTGAGCGAGATGAACGC
>Ga0335080_10002585_pt1 | contig 18085 bp, 21 predicted proteins | sample Lox_Sample_34_FD_206720 | JGI IMG/M metagenome (GOLD analysis project Ga0335080, IMG submission 206720) | Soil microbial communities from Loxahatchee National Wildlife Refuge, Florida, United States - Lox_Sample_3.4 | ecosystem: Environmental > Terrestrial > Soil > Wetlands | place: USA...
GGAAGGAGCAACTGGTATCCGAATAACGCCAGCGACTCGCAAGGGGAATACAGCACTTATGACATGACTTTCCGTATTCCCAAGGGAATGAAGATCGCCGCTACAGGCTCGCTGGTCAGCGAGACTAATAACGGTGACCAGAACGTCTCGGTATGGAAAAGTCCGGTGCCGATGACTGTTGCCGGCTTTAATTTCGGCAAGTTCAAGGTGGTAGAGGAGAAGCTCTCCAGGCCGCAGTACCTGGTGCAGTCCTTCGCTAATGAAAATCCCCCTGACTGGGTGCAGGAGTTGCAGCATGCCGCACAGGGTTCCAGCACGCAGCTCGATTGGAGCGGAATGCACGTGAGTCCCGAGGTGGCCCTCGGCAATATGGGCACGACTGGCCTGGAGAAAAAAGCACTGGCGGAGGGGGAACTGTCGCTTCAGTTGTATTCGGACTATTTCGGACCACTGTCGTTCGATCGCCTGGCTATGACTCAGCAAACCGCATGCGACTACGGGCAGGCATGGCCCGGCCTTGTCTGGCTGCCGTTATGCTCCTTCTTTGATGCCACGGTTCGTCACCAACTCGGCTTGGATTTCGGCGATCGCGGCTACTGGAAGAGCGTCGCTCCGCACGAGGTAGCGCACCAGTGGTGGGGGCATACGGTGGCATTCAGTTCTTACCGTGACCAGTGGATGAGCGAAGGGTTTGCCGATATGTCTGCCTCGCTCTTTCTCCAGGTGGTAGAGAAGAGCCCGCAGAAATTCATCGCTTTCTGGAACGACGAACGTCAGTTATTGACGGATCGCAACAAGGAGGGTTTTCGTGCCATCGATGCCGGGCCGTTAACGATGGGCTATCGCCTGAACAACAGCCGGACCGGCTCCGGTGTGACCCGCTCTTTGATTTATCCCAAGGGAGCCTACGTGTTGCACATGATCCGCATGATGATGTGGGACCGGCAGACTGGCGACCAGAATTTCAAGGCTACCATGCAGGATTTCGTGAAGACCTACTCGGGCAAAGCTGCCACTACGGAAGATTTCAAAGCCATGGTCGAGAAACACCAGACGCAGGAAATGGCGGCGCTGGGCGGCGGCAAGATGGACTGGTTTTTCAACGAATATGTCTACGGTACGGCACTACCCACCTACAACATTGACTCTTCTTTTGACAAAGACAGCAACGGTGACACCGTGCTGAGTTTCAAGTTGACACAGTCGAATGTGGATGCCAATTTCCGGATGCTGGTGCCGATTTACCTGGAGCTGACAGACGGCCGAATGATCTTCGTGGGTCGCGCGCGGCTGATAGGCAACACTGTGATGGAACAGAAGGTGCCGCTCAAGGGGCTCAAGGACAAGCCCAAACGCGCTATTGTGAATTATTTTGACGATGTCCTGGCCTCTGCGAGCTAGGTCGACGCAAAGTAAGAACTAACGTCACAGCAAATGAAAACGGGGAGCCGTGCGCTCCCCGTTCCATTCTGCGCCTCGCCAGGACTACTTGGTGCTGTCGCCCTGATTACTTGCCGAGTCGCCTCCGATCGCCAGCGCATACTTCTTGCCGGCGAAATGGACTTCCACCAGCGACTTAGAGCCGCCGCCGTTGTCACGCAGCACGGCCGAGTCGCCTGTGGAGGACTGGTTGAGGTCAATAAGGCGGGCTGGCGTAGTCGCAACAACTTTGCTTCCCTTCATTATGCTCAACTCCACGTTGGCACCGTTGCCCTCCCATTTCAGCGAATAGGTTCCGGCCGGGATTGCTGTGCCGTTCACGGTTGCAGAGGACATCAATTCCATTCCGCCACGGTTGGAAGCGAAGCTGCTGGTAGCCAGCAACAAGGCCGCACCCAGAAACAAGCTCTTCGAGATTCCTGACAATTTCATGCGACTCCTTTTTCTTTCCCGAAGCGTCGGGAAACGGTTGGGCGGCCTGCACCCGCCGTGACGGAAAAGCTTGTGTTTTCCCGCCAAAGCCCTACAATGCTGCCTCGGGGTTTAAGCTGAAAGCGCGAGGCGCAAAACCGCGCGCTGTCTGCTGGAGGGATTGCGCTCACCTGGGCCGCCAAACCGAGTGTGGGCCAATCCCTTGAACCCCTGAAATGTCTGTCAGCAAGCCGGGCCGGCTGGTTGGTCGTCCGGCTTCCCACATCGAACCTCAATACGCATTACGATGCCGAGAAGTTCCGCTGCGCTCCAATCGCAGTTGTCAAATTGGACGCGACACGCACATCATCGTTAGCAAACTCAGCGTGCATGATGAATGACACAGCGGGAGCGTGTTGTGTCTATGGAAGTGCGAGAGCTAGCGCATCGTGAGCACGACTTTTCCGAAATTCTTTCCCTCGGAGAGTAAACGATAAGCTTCAACCGCCCGCTCCATAGGCAGCACGTGTCCCACGATGGGACGCAGATGCCCCTGCGAGATCCATTGCGACAGCTGTTGCCATGCCGCTTGCATGACATCGTGTTTTCTTGAGAGATAGGTCAGCCACAAGCCGTGGACGCTGGCGCCTTTCGCATATAGAAGGCGGGTGTCGAGATCGGCTTTCTCCCCCGTCGCGGAGCCATACACGACAACGCGTCCAAAATCCCGCAAGCAACGGACGCTTTTGGCGACGTGCTCGCCGCCCAACATTTCGAAAACCACATCCACTCCTTCGCCGTCGGTTGCTTCCTTGATCGCTTCTTCGTAGTCCTGCTGCTTGTAGTTGATCCCATGGTGCAGGCCAAGTTTCCGAACACCAGCGAGTTTTTCTTCGGAAGAAGAGGTCCCGAACATCTCCGCACCTAACAGCTTTCCGATCTGAACAGCCGCCGTTCCTACGCCGCCAGCCACAGCGTGAATCAGAACTCGCGGCGCGTCGGGGGAATGTCTGGCACCCACGAGGCCCGCCTTCCAATATGCAAGGTAAGCGGTGAAATAATTGACCGGGAAAGCCGCGCCCTCTTGTACGCTCCAGTCTTTGGGCACCGGCCACAGAAGATCCGGGCCGGCCGCAACATGCTCCGCAAAAGCTCCCCACTGCATGTACCCCATGAGTCGTTGGTCATCGCGCTCGCGCACGCCGCAGAATTCCCGTCCTGCGATCAGAGGGGGCTTGGGAGCTCCGGGATAGCCGCCGCGCACCATCAGGACATCGGCAAAATTCAGGCCCCCGGCTTCGATGCGAATCATTTCCTGCCCGGTAGTGGGTTGCGGATCAGGGGCCTGGCTCAATTCCAGTACTTCGGGACCGCCAAAACGAGGGATGACAAGGGCTTTCATGGGCGCCAGTTTACCAGTAAGGGGGACCTGGCCAGACCAATGGCCTACATCACGCCTGGCTGTGACTTCCGTAAGAGGTCAGGGTTCCGGCCGGGTATATACTGCCAGTGGAATAGTTGCTGTTGTGCCGTCGACTCTGTCGGCGAAAGCGGAGCGCTTTAATAGGCGGTTCATTTTCATACGCTCCGCCATAGATCATCGGGGCAGCCACGTATTGTGGTGGCCGCCGGTGCGGAGTTCGATCTTGCGGGGATTCCGCGGGACGACTCCGGGGAGGTTCATTTATGGACCTGATTTTGGTGCGGCTTTTATTTGTTCTTTTTGTTGCTCTTACCTGCTACCTGATTCAGCCGTTCTCGCTCCCGTCCAATCTCGACGCCGGAGTCGGGGTGCTGATCGGCCTGGCCATCGTGATTTTTGAGTGGCGTTTGCGGCTGGCCAGCCTCAAGCGGCTTATCGGCGCGGCCATCGGTAGCGTGCTGGGCATTTTTGGTGCCTACCTGTTCGCCCTTGTCATCCGCAGTAGTCTTGCGCCCGGCCACACCCAGAGCTTTCTGCAGCTCATGGTCATGTTGCTGATGGCCTACGTAGGCCTGATAGTAGGTGCCAACAAGGGTGATCTGCTCAATCTGTCTGCCCTGGGTGGAATCTTCGGCGGCGAAAAGCAGGCCAAGAAAAGCTACAAGATCCTCGATACCAGCGTCATTATTGACGGGCGCATCGCCGACATCGCTGAGACCGGATTCCTCGACGGCACCATCGTGATCCCGCAGTTTGTGCTGCGCGAGCTGCAACTGGTCGCGGATTCCGCGGATTCGCTGAAGCGCAACCGAGGGCGGCGTGGCCTGGACATCCTGCAACGGCTCCAGAAAGTAGCCTCGGTACAAATCCAGATCGTCGAAGACGACTTTCCTGCGGTGCGTGAAGTGGATCTAAAACTCATTGAGCTGGCCAAGCTCTATGAGGGAAAGATCATCACCAACGATTTCAATCTCAATAAAGTGGCGCAACTGCAGGGAGTCGAGGTGCTGAACATCAACGAGCTCGCGAACTCTCTCAAGCCCATCGTGCTGCCGGGTGAGACGATGAAGGTATTCATCCTGAAGGAAGGCAAAGAGTACAACCAAGGTGTTGCCTACCTCGACGATGGAACCATGGTAGTGGTCGACAATGCGCACAAGATGATCGGCAAGACGATTGAGATCTCGGTGACTTCGGTTCTGCAGACTACGGCGGGAAAGATGATTTTCGGCAAGTGGGATGAACGCGCCGCTTCGAGAGTTGAGCCGCGGCCCCCGGTCGCCGTGACCACAGTTACGACCCTGCCGAATGGTGAGCCGAAGAAGCAACCGGTAGCGGCGGAGCGGACAGGGGAATAGAGCCTACTGAACGGCCAGAGAACTGACCCGAATCGAGTCTCCGTTTAGCGTGCCGGCGACGATCACTCGCTGAGCGGCCAGTTTGTCGATCTGCTCTTCGTTTCCTTCCAGGAAGTACTGCTTGTCGCCATCCACGAGCAGATAGCGGGAACCGTTTCGCACGCACATTCGCACACATTCGGCCGTGGTCTTTTGCGAATCCATGTGGCGCGCCCGGCAATGATCGTCAGTGATGAGGCCGGAGAATTGTTTCTCGGCCGCCATATCGTTCGCCACGGGAGCCGCGTCTGCCGAGCTAATCGAGGATGCTCCTACCGCGAAGGCCACGGCGATGCCGCCGAAAAATACGGCAGAAGCTAGCGCCGCAGCCAACGATGCCGTGGTGCAGAGCGTAACCAGGCCGATCCAGGACGGCTTCTTCATACTTCCTCCACTGCTGACCAGGAATTCGAGAACGAACGCTCTTTCGAGCGGGTGCGGCCCCGAACGCGACTACACGGCGTGGCACCATTTTTCAGGCAAGTTGGATGCCATGAGCCGCGGTCCCGGCTGCATGGAATAAGTACCGATGTGCGCGTAACTTGCGAGTAAAGACTCTGGCTGCCTGATGTTGCAGAGCCAACCACGGCCCGGCAAGAATTTCACGTAGCGCGCAAAATACGCATCTCCTAATTGCTGTATGAGCAGTACGAGAAATGCTTACGTACCAGGCGGCCCCGAGAGCGCCGAGGATTTGAACTGCCGCACCCGCGCTCGTATACTGGCAGCCCGCCATGAAGGTAGTGGTTATCATTCCGGCAGCCGGCCTGGGAACACGCATGGCTGCGGCCCCGGGGGCAAAGCCTGCGGCCTCCAAGCAGTTCAACGAACTCGGCGGTACCCCTATCCTGGTCCACACCCTGCGAAAGTTCGCGGCGAGCCCGGACGTGACAGAAATTTATCTGGCATTGCGGAAAAACGAGATCGCCAGCTTCCGCAGCCGCCTCGAAAAAGACTTCAAGGATATTTTTAAAAAACCCGTCCAGTTCGTGGAAGGCGGCGAGCATCGCCAGGATTCGGTGGCCAACGCCATGGCGGCAGTTTCGGCAGCGCCCGATGACATTATTCTGGTACACGATGCTGTGCGCCCGTTTATCACCCAGGAGATCATTCAGGAAGTGATTCACGCAGTCCAAAAGTACGGCGCCGCTATTGCGGGTTTGCCCGCCGTGGATACCGTCAAGCAGGTCGAACGGACCGCCGACGGTGCAGTCATCACCGCCACGATGCCGCGCGAGCGCGTGGTGATGGCGCAGACGCCGCAGGGCTTTCGTTACGGACTACTCAAGAAAGCCTTTGATGAGGCCTCGAAAGACGGCTTTGTGGGCACCGATGAGGCTTCGCTGGTGGAACGCTCAGGGCATGAAGTAGCGGTAGTAATGGGGTCGCCGAGGAATATCAAAATCACCACACCCGCGGACATGGAACTGGCGGAGTTTTACCTGCAAGCGTGACACGGCGCGAAGGGGGCACGGTTGAAAATCGGCTACGGGTGGGATTCGCATGAATTCAAGCGCGGCATCCCGCTGAAAATCGGAGGAGTGACGCTCCCGCATCCCAAAGGGCTGGGAGGTCATTCCGATGGCGACGTGCTTCTGCACGCCCTCACCGACGCGCTGCTCGGCGCAATTGCCGGCCCCGATATCGGCTCACTGTTTCCTCCTTCTAATCCGAAATGGAAGGGCGCCGCCTCGACGGTCTTTCTGGCGGAAGCGCAACGGCGGGTGCTCGCCTCCGGCTATGCCGTATCGAACGTGGACTCCACGCTGATCCTCGCCAAGCCCAAGATCGGCCCACACACGGACGCCATCCGCAGACGCGTCTCGGGACTACTCGGAATCTCGCCTGATTGCGTGGGCATCAAGGCCAAGACTCCCGAAGGCATGGGCACCGACAATGCGGCCATTGCCCACGTTGTGGTGTTGCTCGAGAAGAAAGCCGCCAAGAAAACTCGCCGGAAGAAGTAACGGCCTGTTGCGGACCGCTCAAACCGATTCCAGTTCTCCCGCAAGGTGCGTCGAGGAAGCCTGCGCTGCCTTGACCAGTGCACGAAAAATAGCGCGGGACGGTTCATCTTCATCTACTGATCGCTCCGGATGCCACTGCACGGCCAGCACGAAGTGGTCCGGCGTGGTCCCTTCGATCGCCTCGATGACCCCATCCAGCGTGCTCCTGGCAACTGCGCGCAAGCCATCTCCGATTACTTCCGCAGACTGATGGTGGCTGGAATTCACGGGTATGACGAGCGGCGCAGGCGGCGCTCCCTTTGGTTCCAGAATTCTCTCCAGGACTGATCCAGGTTCAATCGTGACGTCGTGGGCGACCGCGACTTTGCGGCCGGCATCGTGATTCACTGCGGTCTCGATGTGCTGCAGAAGCGTGCCCGTGCGGTACACGTTCAAGGCCTGCAATCCATAGCAAATGCCCAGGACCGGCTTGTGCATGTTGTAGGCGTCCTGCAGCAGCAACTCGTCCACGGTGTCGCGGCGAGTGTCCGCGGCTGCGGTCTTCGAGTGAACAGGGGCGTCATATTTTGCCGGGTCCACATCGGCCCGGCTGCCCGGCAGCAGCACTCCATGGCAGCGCTCGATCAGTTTCATGGTTTCCGCCGGAGTGCGATCCAGAGGAATGCGCACCGGGTCTCCTCCGGCCATCTCGACTGCGCGCTCGTACTGGGGCAACGTCCGCTCGGCGTAAGCGCTGTCTCCGGAATGAGGAACGGGAATAGCAATGCGTGGGCGCATGATCAGATTCTATCGCTCTGCCGGCTGGCTTTCTCAATCCCCATCAGGGCTCGTGTCTGCCGGAAGTGCCGCATCTCCAGCCAGAGCGAAGCCACCAGCGTGATCGCAGCCGCGCACGCTCCCGCCGGGGTCGCTACATAGCGATAGGCCAGCGTCATGTCGGGATGCACGCCATGTCGCCACGCGGAGATCATCGCAACCAGTATGCCAAGCAGCAGGCCAATCGCAAACGCCAGCAAGCCCATCAGGAAGGTCAGCAGCAGGACCCGAATTGGAATCAGGTACACGCGGCGTGGAACGTCGGCCGCTTGCAATGCGCTCGTCACCTTGTGATTGTAATCCCCATCCACGCACAGACTTGCGCTATACCATCATGCGCTACAATGAGGCCATGTCACAGGCAGCTCCGGCGATCACGCGCCCCCCGGCGGAAGTGGTGCGCCGCACTCCGGTCTCACAAGCGCCGAACGGGATCTGTTATGCCGTCGCCGGGGAAGTCACCGTCGCCACTTCCGACCTGGAACGGATGGTTGCCGCTGTCCCTGACACCGCAGCCGCTGCCCTGCAGCGCAAAGCCTACTACTTCGTTCCGCTCACCGTAAACCAGGGCGACGAAACTGTCATTGCCGACCGCTATGACGTTGCCCTCAGCGACAACGCGGTTTGCCACCGCAATCTCGATTTGGGTGACTCCCAGTGCGTTTTCATTTCGACCCGGCTGATGGATGACAAGTTTTCGGTGGCTTTCGAGTTCTACATAAATGTGGGCCACGCCGTGGTGGAGCGCGCCGGCGTGTCGCAGGCCTTCGCCGATCTCGTCTGGAAACAGGTGGAATCGGGGGCCAAAGGCGAAACTTCGCTGGACGCGTGGGAATCGCGCAAAGCGGCGACCACCCATGAGCCTGACGCGGAGCGGCACAAGAATGAGTACTTCGCTGCGACCTTCTCCGACGCGATCTCAATTTACCTGCTTTCGTTGTTCATTGACGTGGACTATTACGACCTGCGCGAACGGGATTATCCGTTGCTGGCGCCGGCCGCGATGGCGGAACGGCTCCGGAAGGTGGCGGAACTGTTCCCCCCGAATCCTGGTTACGAGTTCGCGATCTATTACAAGCGGCGAGCCTGAAAACCAGACCAGCGGGGCTTCCCAATGGAGAAAATTCCTCATGGCTTCACTCTCAGACCCATTGGTCAAACAATTGTTGGGCGGGCGATACATTGCGACCCTCGCGACTCAAAACCCGAATGGATCAATCCACATGGTTGCAGTGTGGTATCTGTTTGATGGCGGCCATGTTTATGTGGGTACGTCTACGCGTACCCGCAAGGCCCGCAACCTGGAGTCGAATACCACGGTTTCGGTCATGATCGACTCGCGCGACGTCGCGGCGTCCTGCGGCATCACGATCGTCGGCAAGGCAAAGATCGTGACCGGCGAGGCATCGCACCGCTGGAATGCGCAGATTCACAGCAAGTATTTGAGCGACGCCGCGCTCGCGGATTCGCGTGTCGGCCCGACTTTTGCCGCAGTGGACGACGTCACCATCCAGATCGTGCCCTCATCTGTAATTTCTTGGGATATGCGCGAAATTGATAAGCAGTTCTTTGGCGGCGCAATGGAGAGCAATCCCGGGTACCTGTTGCCGCTTCAGCGCTGAAGGGCCGGCTTAAACCTGGTTCCCCAGTTGACCGCCTGGCTGGTCCGACTTCAGCAGCACAGAAACATCGTGCCTGTCCGGCGAGTGGCGCACGACAACCGTACGGCCCTTCCACCCGGCAACCAATTCTTCAGCCCGACGCTCGTTTCTGGCCCGAATGGTGTAAAAGCCAGAATAGTACTGGCCGTTGACTACGTATGCGTACGCCAACTCTCCGACCCATGGCATGATTTGCCGATCCTGAGTATTTCGAGCGACTGCTTCCGTCACCATCCCCTGGACAGAAGGCCAGGATTGGGCCTGCCGACTTCTCATCCACGCCCAGAAACCGCTGCCCGCCGCCATCGCGAACAGAGAGATTTCACGCCAGAACGCCAGAAGCTTCCATGGGTCAAACGCTTTCATCACCGATAGGGTACAACGTACGCTAGCGCGGTTTGCCCAATTCCTTAGTGTCCCGGTGTGCCCTCTATGAGTAAAATCTTCACTCCATGCCCGTGACCGTTCGATCCTTCGCCAAGATCAATCTCGGACTGCACATTGGTCCGTTGCGGCCGGACGGTTATCACGAACTGCGAACCGTCTATCAGACGGTCGCCTTGCACGATGTCATTCACGTTCAGGTCGCACGTGGCATGGGGATCGAGATCCGCACTGACGATCCCCGCGTTCCGAAAGATGAGTCGAACACCTGCTATCGCATAGCGGAATCCGCTCTACGGCTACTCAAGGCCCGCGGACGCGTCATCGTGACCATTGAGAAGCGCCTGCCAGTGCAAGGCGGCCTGGGCGGCGCCTCCGGAAATGCCGTTGCGGTTCTGCTGGCGCTGGAACGCGCGCTCAAGAAACAGATGCCTGGCCCGGAGCGGCTGCGCATTGCCGCCGACGTTGGTTCGGACCTGCCGCTGTTCCTCATTGGGGGAACGGTCATGGGTGTCGGTCATGGCGAAGAGGTCTATCCGCTGCCGGATCTTCCAGCCGCGGCTTGTGTTGTGGCAACTCCAGATATTGGCGTTTCCACGCCGCGTGCATTCGCCGACTGGGATGCCAAAATACTCCCGGCGTCGGGAACCGGAGAGGGCGTGCGGTCCGAATTGACGGTCGCTCGAGGGTCCGATAGAATGAACCAGTTCAGTCGCGCGGTTGGCGCGTGGCTGAGTGGTCAGAATCAGTCTAAGCGTAAAGCTGGCAAGGTTTTATCCGGTGTCCCTGCAGGTGGCAGGGGCCGGGCCGAGACCCCGCTTCTCGACCTCGTCCGTACCGGGATCGAAAACGACTTTGAACAGGTCGTCTTTCCTCAGTATCCCGAATTACGTGAGGTCAAGCGCGTGCTGGAAATGAGCGGCGCATTTTACGCCTCGCTTTCCGGTTCCGGCTCTGTAACTTACGGGCTGTTTGCAGGGCGCAGGCAGGCAGAACGAGCTGCCGCCAAGCTGCGCCAGGCGGGCATTACGGCATCCGCCACGACCACACTGACGCGCCGGCAGTACTGGAACAGGATTTTCGTCTGACGATTTCTGGTGGCGGATATTTGGCACCGGGTTACACTAGAAGTGCCAGCCGATCGTCACTCACAACTGAAATTGTCCGTTCAGGTTACTGGGCCGTCGACTAATGGTAGGTCAAGTGCCTTTGGAGCACTTTGTCTAGGTTCGAATCCTAGCGGCCCAGCCAGAATCCCGGCCACCTCGCGGGTTGGGTCGGGCATTGCAGGCTGATGGCTGAGAGAACTATGGCAACTCTTGCGACAGCGACGGAAAAGAAGGCCCAGGCAGGCGCCGAGGAGAAACCCGAACGCAAGCCGCAGCGCGCCCGTCTCGACGACAAGTTTAAGATCTTCTGCGGAACCGCGAACGAGCCTCTCTGCGACGAGGTCTGCGCATTTCTCGGCATGGCGCGCGGCCAGGCGCTGGTCACCCGTTTCAAGGACGGGGAAGCCTACGTCCAGATCCAGGAGAATGTTCGCGGATCGGATGTGTTCGTCATCCAGCCCACCTCACGGCCGGTCGACGAACACCTGATGGAGTTGCTCCTGATGATTGATGCGCTCAAGCGGGCGTCGGCCCGGCGCATCACGGCGGTGATTCCGTACTTCGGATATGCCCGGCAGGACCGCAAGGACAAGCCGCGTGTGCCGATTTCCTCGAAGCTGGTGGCGGACCTGCTGACGACGGCCGGTGCAGATCGTGCCCTCATCGTGGATCTGCATGCTCCGCAGTTGCAGGGCTTTTTCAACATTCCGGTGGATCATCTGTTCGCTTCCCCGGTGCTGGTGGATTATTTCAAGCGGCTGAACCTGCCGAATCTGACGGTGGTCTCGCCGGATGCGGGCGGCGTGGAGCGGGCCCGGTTTTTTGCCAAGAAAATGGATTCCGCTCTCGCCATCGTGGATAAGCGGCGCGTGGAAATGAACGTGGCCGAAGTCATGCATGTGATCGGCGACGTCAGCGGGCGTACTTGCCTGGTGATTGATGACCTGATCGACACCGCGGGAACGCTGGTGAAGACGGCCAGCGCGCTGATGGAGAACGGGGCCAGCGCGGTTTACGCCTGCGCATCGCACCCAGTGCTTTCCGGGGCCGCGGTCGAGAATATTTCCAAGTCGTGCATCACCGAGGTTGTGGTCACTAACACCATTCCGCTCGGGGAAGCGGCCCGGAAAGAACCCAAGATTCATGTACTCACCATCGCTGGCTTGATTGGACGCGCAATCCAGTCGATTCATGAAGAGACGTCCGTAAGCAAACTGTTCTTGTAATGGGACTGAATTTATGACTACTGCAACTGAAAAGAACATGCTGGAGGCGCAGCCGCGCACTCCCGGCAATAAGAACGATGCCCGCCGGGTGCGCATTGCCGGCAAGGTGCCCGGCGTGCTTTATGGCGCCGGCAAGAACGCCATGCCGGTGAGCCTCGATCCCCGGCAAGTGGCGCGCATTCTGCATTCCGAAACCGGCCACAACACGATTTTTGACCTCGCCCTCGATGGTGGAGAACGCACCAAGGCCATGATCGTGGACTGGCAATACGAGCCCATGAAGGGTGCGTTGTTGCACATCGATCTTAAGCGCATCGCGATGGACCAGAAGCTGAAGGTCAAGGTGCCGGTCGCGATGAAAGGCGAAGCCGTCGGCGTGAAGCAGCAGGGCGGCATCCTCGAGCAGATTCTGCGCGAGGTTGAAATCGAGTGCCTTCCGCAGGACATTCCGGCTTCCATCGAAGCCGATGTCACCGAGCTTGTCTTCGGCAAAGTGCTGCGGGTTTCCGATCTGCCGCACGGCGACAAGCTGAGATTCCTGACGGATGCCACCCAGCCTGTGGCGCACGTCATCGCGATCAAGGAGGAGGTTGCTCCCACGCCTGAAGCCGCGGCTGAAGCTGCCGCTGCTCCGGCCGAGCCCGAGGTCATCAAGAAGGGCAAGCAGGAGGTTGAAGGCGAGGAGGGCGCCGAAGGCGCAGCCGAGAAACCGGAGAAGGCCGAGAAGAAAGAGAAGAAGTAGTCTTGGAGCGACGGGCCTCTGGTCCGTTCGAATCGGGTGCGACCCGATTCCTTCTGATCGGGAGACATGGAAGCGGCGTGAAACTGATTGTCGGGCTTGGCAACCCGGGTATCGAATATCAGTTCACGCCCCACAACCTGGGATTTCTCGTTGTGGACCGACTGGCGAATGAGTGGGGGCTGGACGTCAGGAATCGCCAATGCCGGGCGCTGACCGCAAGGGTTCAAGTGGGCTCGGAAACGGTGCTGCTGGTCAAGCCGGAGACGTTCATGAACCTCAGCGGCTTGGCGGTGGCGGAGTTGGTAGCGAAATACGAGGTCCAGCCGGAATCCGACCTCATCGTGATCCACGATGAGCTGGATTTTCCGCTGGGCACGGTGCGCATCCAGCAACGGCGGAGCGCAGCCGGTCACAACGGCGTGGAATCGGTGATCGGGGCCCTGGGAACGCAGGATTTCGTGCGAGTCCGGGTGGGCGTGGCGCCCGAGCGCAAGGTCGAGGACGGAGTGCGTTACGTGCTCACCCCGTTCCGCAAGTCGCAGCTCACGACCGTCGATGAAATAGTCGAGACGGGGGCTGAGGCCGTGCAGGCAATTCTGAAAGAAGGTCCGGCGACAGCGATGAACCGCTTCAACCGCAAGCCGGACGAAGGGAACGAGTAAGTCGCAGATTGCGAAAGAGTTTAGCCGTACAGAATTGGAGACAAGAATGAATCGCACTTATGAGCTGATGTTTATTGTTCGCCCCGATATGGCGGAGGAGGATCAGGACAAGCTGATTTCGACTCTGCAGTCCGCCGTGACTTCTTCTGGCGGCACGGTGAAGACCGTGGAGAAATGGGGCAAGCGGCGCCTGGCCTACACGGTCCGGAAATTTCACGATGGCATTTACATCCTGCTGATCGTGGAAGGCGGTGGCGGACTGATTCACGAGCTGGAACGTCGTCTGCGCGTGACCGAACCGGTGATCAAGTTCCTCACCGTGCGCGTGGACGAGGAGCAGAAGCGCCTGGACAAGATCAAGGCCATTCGTGACGCGCGCCGCAAGGCGGCCGCTCCGGCGGCGCCTGCGGAAGCAGCGGCCGGGGAAGCGCCGGCTGTCACGGCATAGAGAAAACACGCCGCCGGTGAGCCAGCGGCGCCTCATCGAGATACTGAACCGATTTAAGGAGCATCATGGCTGACGAGACCAGAGCAACAGCAACTCCAAGCGCAGAACCATCTACCGGCGGCGACCGTCCCGATCGCGGAGAGCGCCGTCCGCCGCGCCCCGGAGGCCCGGGCGGGCGCGAGGGCGGGCCGGGCGGCCGCAAGTATTTTCGCCGCAAGAAGGTCTGCAAGTTCTGCGTGGAGAAGATTGAGGCCATCAACTACAAGGATGTCCGGCTGCTGGCGCAGTTTGTGGCAGAGAGCGGGAAAATCGTTCCGCGGCGTCTGACGGGCGTGTGCACGCCGCACCAGCGGCGGCTCTCGTCGGCGATCAAGCAGGCCCGCAATATCGCCTTGCTGCCGTTTGCCGGCCGCGCGTCCTAAGCTGCAGTCGGCGGTCCGCATGCGGACGGCGAGAGCGCCCGTCTGCAGCGGTCAAACCAGTTTGAACGGGAGTCATCATCATGGAAGTCATTCTGAAGGAAGATGTAGCCAACCTCGGTTCCCGCGGTGACGTGGTGAAGGTCGCCGAAGGTTATGGTCGCAATTTTCTCCTGCCGCGCAAACTCGCCATCGAAGCTTCCGCGGGTAACAAGAAAGTTATCGAGCAGATGAGGGCGGCTGCTGTCCGCCGTTCTGCCAAGGAGAAGTCGCAGGCAGAAGAACTGGCGAAGCAGTTTGAAGGCGTGTCGGTTTCTTTCCAGCGTCGTTCCGGGGAACACGATCAACTCTTCGGCTCGGTGACCGCCGGCGACATCGCCGAGGCTCTCGCCAAGAAAGGCTTTGACCTCGACCGCCGCAAGATTCAGATCCATGAACCCCTCAAGACCCTGGGTGAGTTCACGGTGCCCATCCGGCTCCATCGGGATGTGACCACACACCTGAAAGTGGTCATTGAGAAGGAAGCGATCGAGTAACGGTAACTGCAACGTATCCAGCTGTTTGCCAGTGATGCCATGAGTTCTTGTACGTACGGCAGTGGCTTGACAAAGTGTTCCACGTGGAACACTTCTCCATTTTCGCGGCCTGCCGGGTCTTGATCGAGGGTCCGGGTTCCGGTCGCGTAATGCGGGGCAAGTTGCGAAGGTCAGCCGTGCTACGACCTTTGGGCGACTTGCTACTAAACTTCATGCCGCCAGCTTGTTAGCGGTGCTACCACCCCAGCAAAAACCTTGCCAAACTCCTATAATTCCTGCTCACGGATAGGGGTTTGCCTCGTCCATAGCTATGGCAACCGGGAGGAACGGCAAGGGCGCCCGGTTCTTAGTCGAGGGCGAGGAAGAAGATGCCGGCCGAAGCATTGGCGATACCTTTTGCGGTTGGCGAACATTCCCAGGGGCTTGCGGAACGCAGCCGCCGGGAACGGGGCAACGGAACCCAGGACCCCTCCGTGCGGGGCCAGATGGCTGGGCAAAGTCCAAGCCGTATTGACGATACGTTGCTGGTCCGCGAAGCGCAGCGCGGCAACCGCGCCGCTTTCGAGGAACTGGTACGGCATTACGACCATGCGGTGCTCCGCCTGGCCATGCACCTGACCGGCTCGGAGCACGAAGCCCAGGACATCTATCAGGAAGCGTTCCTCAAGGCGTACCGAAGCGTGGGCAATTTCCGTTTCGAGTGCTCTTTTTACACCTGGATTTACCGTATCGTTACCAACCTTTGCCTCGATCACCTGCGCAAAAAGCAGGTGCGCAAAGAAGAAGCGCCGGTGGCGACGGACAGCACGGGCGAACAGTACGATGTGCTGGAGCAGGTGGCGGACGCCCGGTCCGGCGCCAATCCAGAGCGGGACCTGATGCGCCGCGAACTGGGCAAGCGAATCAGCCGCGCGTTAGAGAAATTGACGCCTCGCGAGCGGATGGTGTTCGAACTGAAGCATTATCACGGGTTGAAGCTGCGGACCGTGGGGGAAGTCTTGAATACGACCGAAGAAACGGCAAAGAATACTCTGTTTCGCGCTACGCAGAAATTGCGCGGCGCACTGGCGGATATGCGATGACCGGACTGGAATGCCCACTGAAGGGGCGCAATTATGAAATGTGAATGGGTGCAACAGAACATTCTCCTGTACGTTTACAACGAGCTGGCGGACGACGCCCGTTACGAACTGGAACAGCACGTGGCGCGGTGCGCCGGCTGCGCTGCGGAAGTGAAAGCGGTGCAGGATTTTCATTCCTCGCTTTCCCAGTTTCCGGTGCAGGAACCGGCGCCCAACCTGGTGGTGGCTTCCCGCATGCGTTTGCAGGAAGCGCTCGAGACGACCGAGCAGGGCGGGCTGTGGCAGCGCTTCATCTTCGATCCGGCTGCATGGTTTCACCAGGTCCGCTTCTCGCCGGCGCTGGCTGCTGTGCTGTTCATCGCAGGATTTGCTGGCGGCATCGGAACGGCTTACAAAGTTGTCAGTGGCAACGGGAACCTGGTGCCAGTCGCCGGAACATCTGTCAGCCGGCCAGCCGAATCCTCGGTGACGGGCATCCGCTCCATTTCGCAGGAGCCGGGCTCGAGCCAGATCAACATCAAGTACGACACGGTTTCCACGCAGGAAGCGCAAGGCTCGCTGAACGACCAGCGGATCCAACAATTGCTGCTCTTCGCGGCGCGCAATAACTACAACTCCGGCGTGCGCATGGATTCTGTAGACCTGCTGACGCAGAACCCCAACAACGATCAGGTCCGCGAGGCGCTGATCTATGCCTTGCGGTATGACTCGAACCCGGGGGTTCGGTTGAAGTCACTCGATGCCTTGGGCGGATTTGTGAAAGCGGACGTGCGGGTGCGCGATTCAGTCCTCGAAGCGCTGGTAAACGATTCGAATCCGGGTGTGCGGACTGAGGCCCTGCACCTACTGGAACCCGTGCGCGTGGACAGCAGCGTACGCGCGGTATTGCAGAAGCTGGCTGCAAGCGATCAGAACCAGTACATCCGCACCGAGTCGCGGGCGATGCTGGTTGAGATTCCGGAGATTGATTAGCGGTTACAAAGGGGGCTTGCCGGGTACAAGCCTGGCGAGATGAGGATGAGAACGGAAAGGAAATGTTGAATCGATTATTCAAAGTCGGGGCTGCACTGCTGCTGGTTCTGCCGCTGGCAGCTGCACAAGATACGCGAGTCTATCGCGAGGGCAGCAATTGGGCGAGGGAGATTTCCGGCAATCTGGCGGCGGCGAAGAACCTAAGAGTCAAGGTTGATCTCGGTGCGGTGCGCGTCCAGGGCGGATCGCAGCCGGGGATCCATTACACCGTCCGGAACCGCGCCTACGCCGCTTCCGAAGAGAAGTCACGCCGTGAATTCGATGCATACAAGGTGAGCGCTTACGTTCGCGGCGACACGGCCTGGATTGTTGCCGAATGGGAAGGTGGCAGTCCGCATAAGTTTTCCGGCGAGTTCTCGATCGATGTGCCGCGCGACATGGACTGGGTGAAGATCGAGACGGACGGGGGAGGGATCACGACATCCAGCATTAGCGGACGGGTGGATGCGGAAAGCGGCGGCGGCAGCGTTCGCCTCGAGGACATTGGCGGCGCGATCAATGCCGAGACTGGCGGCGGCAGCATGGAAGTGAGCACGGCTGGTTCCGACGTCACACTGCGCACAGGTGGCGGCAGCATCCGGATCGACTCCGCTAAGGGCAAGATCAACGCGGAGACCGGCGGAGGCAGTGTGACCGTAGTTTCCGGGCTTCAAGGTGCGGTGTTGGAGACAGGTGGCGGCAGCATTGAAGTAGAACGGTGTGCCGGAAACGTCAAAGCCAGTACCGGCGGTGGAGGGATTGACCTGGGCGACATCGGCGGCGGGGTTGAGATCGATACCGGTGGTGGCAGCATTCGTCTGAGTTCGGCCAAAGGGCCAGTCCGCGCGGAAACTGGCGGCGGCAGCATTGAGCTGAACAGTGTGCCTTCAGCCCATGCCGAAACCGGAGCCGGCGGCATCCAGGCCCATTTCGTCGGAGGAACGGGCCGCGCGGACTCGGTTCTGGAAACTTCCGCGGGAGACATCATAGTTTTTCTTACCCCGAACCTGGGCATCTCGATTCGAGCATCCATCGAGGTCGCCAACGGCCACACCATTCGCTCGGATTTTCCAGAACTCAAGATCACAACCGAAGGCGGAGACTGGGGACCGAAGACCGTCAGTGCGGAAGGCAGCTTGAACGGTGGAGGGCCAGTCCTGAAAGTGCGGACGACGATGGGTGACATCTCGTTCCGCCGTGCCAGTCATTGATGAACAAGGTTTCTGAACCGGGAGGGGAAGGGTTATGCGCAATACAAAATTAACGGTCCTGTTGATGGTGCCGCTGCTGGCGGCGGTCACTTACGCTGCCGTTTCGTTTTCGTGGAACTCGGGTAGCGGTTACGGCTATG
>Ga0335080_10002590_pt1 | contig 18073 bp, 15 predicted proteins | sample Lox_Sample_34_FD_206720 | JGI IMG/M metagenome (GOLD analysis project Ga0335080, IMG submission 206720) | Soil microbial communities from Loxahatchee National Wildlife Refuge, Florida, United States - Lox_Sample_3.4 | ecosystem: Environmental > Terrestrial > Soil > Wetlands | place: USA...
CTGCTACAGCCGATCTTCAAGTGCTGGGCCGGCCGCTGCCAAACCTGCCAGCAACCCGTCGACCTCGACCAGCTCCCACTCCACCACCCCCGACAGAACGAGTGACATCGCCTAACAAAGTACGATTAGTTGGACAGCCGGGATTCGTCCAGATCAAGTTCGTGCTCGATTCGCCGCATGGACTCGGCGGAGATCTCACCTCGCCGGCGAAGGTCAGCCAGGCGACGGCGCTCGACGGCGATCAACTCGCGTCGTACCTCTCGCAGCCGCCGGGCGATGGCAGCTTCGTCGCCATCAGCGGCGTCGCCGTCGACTTCCGGCTCCAGCCGGTAGATCCGCTGCTCGTAGGTAAGCCGGGCAGCGTCCGCAACGGCCTCTGGGAGGTTCTCGCGCTCGGCCAGCTGCTCGACACGTCCGAGCGCGGCGTGCGCGAGCGCCATTCGCGCTCGCGCCTCCTGTCGGGCTACGGCCTCCTCCTCCGCCAGCCCAAGTCGACGGATGAGCGGAGCAAGGGTGAGTCCGGGAACGACCAGCGTCGCCGCGATCACGATGTAGGCGATCACGATCACGTTCGACCGGTCGGGGAACGCATGCCCTGCGGCCGTGAGAGGCAGGGCAAGCGCGGCGGCGAGCGACACGCCCCCACGCATCCCGCTCCAGCCGAGCACCGCCAACTCCGCGCGCGTTTGCGCAGGCTCGCCGCGGCGAGCGAGCCGGACGAGTGCCGGGATGCCGAACATCCAGACCATCCTCACCGCGATCAGCGTGACCAGGACCACCCCCGCATATTCGAGGGGCCGGCCGACCGACAGACCGCGGATGACGTGCGGGAGCTGCAGCCCGATCAGCAGAAACAGCACCGATTCGAGCAGGAACGTGAGCGCCTCCCAGAACCCGAGCGTTCGCAGGCGAGAGGTCGGCGAGAGCATCAACCCCGTCCGGCTCCCGGTATACAGGCCCGCCGCGACCGCGGCCAGCACGCCCGACGCACCGATGCGGTCAGCCGGAACGTACGCCAGGTACGCGGTCAGAAGCGAGATGCTGATCTCGATCTGCGGCTCGTCGATCCGCCGGCGCACCTCGACCGACACCCAGCCGGCCGCCAAACCGATCGCCACCCCTCCCGCCGACACGACCACGAACTTCAGAACCCCCAACCCGGGCTCGAAGTGGCCTGAGACCACGGCGGCGACCGCGAGCTTGTAGGCCGTCAGGCCGGTGCCGTCGTTGACCAACGCCTCCCCCTCGAGGATCGTCGAGATCCGATCGGGCGCGCCCAGGCGGCGGAGCACCGACGTCGCCGCCACCGGGTCGGTCGGCGCGAGGATCGCGCCCAGCACGACCGCCGGGCCCCAGGCGATATCCGCGACCGCGTGAGCGACCACGGCGACAGCACCTATCGTCACCAGCACCAGACCCACGGCCAACAATCCGATCGCGCGCGCGTGAGCGCGCAGATCCTGGGTCGAGGAGCCGAACGAGGCCGCGTAGATCAGGGGCGGGAGGAACACGAACAGCACAATCTGGGGATCGACCCGGGGCGCCGAGGTTCCCCACACAACCCCGGCCACGAGGCCGCCGAGCACGAGCACGATCGCGTAGTGAACATTGATCGCCCGCGCTAGTCCCGCCAGCACCGTGGAGGCAAGCAGCAAAGCGACGATCAGCTCGATTCCGTGCACGCGCGCTAACCCCTACCAAGCTCGGGCGCTCGACGATCCAGCTCTGTTCGAGTCAAGGCCCGGAACGCCCACAGGTGTCTGAGAAGCGGGTTGTCGGTGACCGTCGACGTCGCGCCATGGCCTCACGGAGACGCCGGTAGCCGATCGAATTGAGCCTGGTCGTTTCACGGCACACCTGTGGTATGCCGACCAGACTTCCCGGCTCACCGGCTTCGATCGTACGCCCGGTGCCCTCGGACGGCAACTCGCCCAAAGGCAGGCTCTTACCGGTGGCGCTTAGCGACGCTGCCTTTCATCGGTCCCGGGCGCCCGAGCACGGCGGCTCAGCCTCCGAGCGCGTAGCTCTGGACGTCGCCGTCGAGTGTGCCCAGCGACTCGTACTCGCCGGTATGGACGTTGACGATCTTGCCAGCGGGATCGATGAAGATCGTCGTCGGCGTTCCCAACAGACCCTGGGGGACGATCCGGGTCAGCTGCTGGCCGCTCATCTGGTAGCTCGGATAGCTGACGGGATGCTGGCCCAGGAACGCTCGGGCGTCACCGGTGTCGTCGTTGACGTCGGCCCCGAGGAACGCGACCCGTCGGCCGTAGCGAGCCGACGCGCTTGCCAGCAGGCCGAACTCCGCCCGGCACGGTGCGCACCACGAGCCCCATGCGTTCAGCACGATCGGATAGCCCCGCAGCGAACGGATCCGCGCGGCCAGCGCCGGTTCACCGCTGAGCAGCTGATCCCCCTGGGCGTGCAGCGCCGCGAGCGGACCCGGCGATCCGGCCAGTTCGGCCCGCGTGGCCGCCGCGTTCGCCGGGCCTTGCGGCGGCCGGGCCAGCGCGTTGCGCACCTGCCGCTCGAGCGCGGCTCGGCTCAGCCAGCCCGAGGTGGAGATGTCGTAGTACCACAGGACCCGCCCGCCGGCGGAGACGAGCACGAGCCATGGCTCGTCCTGCACTCCGTAACCGTCGGCGATCCGCCCGCTGCCGTCGATTGCGACCGGATAGGACAGCGGGTGGGGCAACGCACGGGTGAACCGGGGCAGCGCTTGTGGCGAGGGCTCGACGCTTGACTCGTCGATCGCGGTCAGCGCCGGGAGTCGGTCGGTCTTCGCGTGCTGCTGATAGCCGTTCAATGCGTCGAGCTGCTCCCGCACGTCCGTCACCTGCTGATCCCAGGTTGCGAAGAACAAGTAGAGGTGCGGCTTGCCGGGCCCGAGCGCCACCGTTCCTCCTCCCGAGCGAGGAACGACCGTCCTTGCCGTCGGCGCGAGGCCCGAGATCACCGCGTACGAGAGACTCGAGCGTACGCGCGGATGACCCGGCAACAGCCGCGCGGCCTCCTGAGCCAAGAGCTGCCCGAGCTGTGGCACGGCGGCGTAGGACTGCTGGGTCAGATAGAGCTTCGCGAGGCGGCCGTCCGGGTCGATCGTGAACAGCGCCGGGGTGTGATCTATCTGCCCCTGCTCGATCGCTACCTCGATCTTGTACGCCTTCCAGACACGCTTCAGCTGAGCCAGCGACCCGGTCAGGAAGTGCCACCGGCGGACCATCCCGTGCACCTCGGAGTAGGCGCGCACGTCGGCGATCGTGGTCGCGGTCGGGTTGGCGTCTATTCCCAGCAGCTGCACCCGTGATCCTGCGGGCCCGAGCATGTTCTTCGCCTCCACCATCGCAGTGGTGGTCAGGGGGCAAATGGTCGTGCACTCCGAATCGTTGAAGGCGAGGATCACAACCTTCCCCCGAAACGACCGCAGCGAGATCTGCTTGCCGAATTGGTCGGCGAGCGCGAAGCCAGGCGCCTGGGCCGACAGGCTTGTTCCCGGATCGAGGTCAGGGTTGTTCGCCAGCGTGCCGGTCGTCTTGGCTCCACTGGACGTCAGCTCCGTGCCGGCGACCAGGATCACCGCGAACGCGGCGGCCGCGACCCCTATCCAGACCCAAGTCGAGGGCCGCCGCTGCTTGTGATCGCGCTGACGGTGCTCGATCGGCATCGCCTTTGCAGTGTAAGGTTCGAATGCGAGATGGGTCGCGCCGTCGCATCTGCAGCGCCCAGGCGCACCGCCCGGCGCCCGTTGGACCGGGATCTGATCTTGGGTGCGGCAATCGCGCTGATCGAGCGCGACGGACCGGGTGGGCTGACCATGCGCCGCCTCGGCGCGGCGCTCGGCGTCGAAGGGATGGCGATCTATCACCACTTCGCCGGTCGCGACGAACTGCTCGCCGCGATCGGCGACAGGCTGTTGGGGCCGCTCAACGAGCTCGACCTGGGCGACGAGTGGAGGGAGGCCTGCCGCCGCTTCGCGGTTACTTTGCGCGATATCGCACTCGCACGGCCGGCGACGATCCAACTCCTGGGGTTGGCGCCGTTCGACACCGCTGCTTCCCTGCAGCCGGTGGAGCGACTCCTGGAGGTGCTCATCGCCCGGGGCTTCGCTCCGCCTGCCGCGCTTGCGATCTACCGCGTCACGGTAAGCTTCGCTCGGGGCTATGCGCTGGCGGAAGCCGCGGGCTTCACGGTCGACGCGTCACGACCGGCAGCCCGCCGTCGACTGGCCTCGCTGCCGCTCGGGGAGTTCCCGATCCTTGCCGGGAGGGCATCGGAGCTGGCCAACCTGGATACCGGCGCCGCATACGACTTGGGTGTCCGGGCGCTGCTCGCCGGCCTCGCCGACCCGGGCGCGTTCGAGCTAGGCACCAGTGATAACCCGGCCCGCACCGATCGTCCGCGGTGAGCGACGACGTGTCAACGCGTGTCGGTGGGCCCATCTCCAGCAGGCCGCACATCTAGCGGCCGGGGCCCAGAAGCGCGCGGAGGGCCTGCAGAGCAGCAGCAGCGTCGAGCTCGGGATCCAGGCGCGCGTGCAGGAACAGGCCGTCTCCCACCGCGGCGAGGAGGGTGGCGAGCGCCTCGGCCGGTATGTCCGACCGAGCGGTTCCGCGATCCTGGCCGACTGCCGCCAATTCCGCCACCACGGCTCGGAACTCCCGAAGCAGGTCCGCCATCCGCTCGCGCAACACCGGGTTGCGCTCGGCCTCGAGCATCGCCTCGATTCCGACCCGCGATACCACCGGATCACTCTCACCCGGCGCGGTCATCCACGGCTCGAACAGCGCGACGAGGTCGGGCAGCGCTTCCAGCCCCCGGAGCTCCGAGATCGGGAATGCCTGCTCGAAGACGCCCAACGCCGCCTCGGTGAGGAGCTCCTGTTTGCCGCCGAAGTGGTAGCTCACGGCGCCGTGCGGAAGGTGCGCGCGGTCCGCCACCGCGCGCGTGGTGACCCGTCCCCAGCCGACCTCCGCGATTAGTTCAGCGGCGGCACGCAGCAGCCGTAGCCGCGTGTCGTCTGACCCCGGTGTTCGTCTTCTTACAGATTGTCCATCTGGACTGTCCATTTGGACCAAATCAGGCGTAGAGTCGGAGGGAGCGTGGCAACACCGCGTTCGCAGAGATCACACGGAGAGACGATGACATCAAACCCCGTCCCAGCTATCGAGACGATGGGACTAACCCGCTCTTTCGGTCAGAGCCGCGCCGTCGACGCCGTCAACCTCACTGTCCCCAACCAGATCGTATACGGGTTGTTGGGGCCAAACGGGGCCGGCAAGACGACCGTGATCCGGATGCTCGCCACCCTGTTGCGGCCACACGCGGGGACGGCTCGGGTGTTCGGGTACGACGTCGTGCGCGATGCCGACGCGGTCCGCCGACACGTGAGCCTCACGGGCCAGTTCGCATCGCTCGACTGCGACCTGACATGTGTTGAGAACCTGGTTCTGCTGAGCAGACTGCTCGGCTACTCGCGCCGCGACGCGAGGTCGCGCGCCGGCGAGCTCCTCGAGGCGTATGGCCTCGCCGACGCCGGCCGTCGGCAGGTGATGAACCTGTCCGGCGGGATGCGCCGGCGGCTCGACATCGCCGCGAGCCTCATCCTCAGACCGGACCTGTTGTTCCTGGACGAACCGACCACCGGGCTGGACCCACGCGGCCGCCAACAGACCTGGGAGATCATCCGGGCAATCGTTGCCGACGGCACGACGATCGTGCTCACAACCCAGTACCTCGAAGAGGCCGATCAGCTCGCTGACCGCATCGCGGTGATCGACCGTGGCAGGGTGATCGCCGAAGGGACCAGCGCTGATCTCAAGGGCTCCCTGGGAGCCGGCACGCTGCACGTGCGCGTCCTCGACTCCAAACAGCGCGCCGAGGCCCAGGCACTCCTCTCCCCCCTCCTCGGCGCTGACGTCCGACCCGCCGCGGACCCCGCCGTCCTATCCGCGCGGGTGGCGGGAACCGGCGCGCGCGAGATGGGGCGTCGCGCGACCAGGGCCCTCGCCGAGCTCGCTGCTGCGGATGTCGGAGTCAGCGAGTTCGCCCTCGGCCAGCCGACGCTCGACGAGGTGTTTCTGACCCTCACCGGTCAACCCTTTGCGTCCGAAATAGCTGAAGCGAAGGAGACACGATGAACGCCGCCGCCACCCAGCAACCCGCAGATATCCTGCGTGGCCACCCGCGCCTGGGTGACCAGCCACCCCGAGCGAGTGGCCTGTCCGCATCCTGGACGTTCGCCTGGCGCGCGATCCTCAAGCTCAAGCACGTCCCCGAGGAACTGGCGGACGTGATCGGTATCCCGATCCTGTTCACGCTCATGTTCAATTATTTGTTTGGTGGGGCCCTCGCGGGCTCCACCGGACGCTACCTGCAGTTCCTCCTTCCCGGAACGCTGGCGCTCGCGGTCACTCTGGTCACGATCTACTCCGGCGTCACTTTGAACACCGACCTCTCAAGCGGGGCCTTTGATCGCTTCCGATCGATGCCGATCTGGCGTCCGGCGCCGATCGTCGGCGGCTTGATCGGCGACACAGGGCGCTACCTACTGGCCAGCGCTCTCGTCATCGGGCTCGGCCTGCTAATGGGATTTAGCCCGCGCGCCGGGGTGGGCGGGGTGCTTGCGGCCGTCGGCCTCCTACTCGCGTTCGCATTTGGCATGGGCTGGATGTGGACCGCGATCGCCCTCGTGATGCGGTCACCGCGAGCGATCATGAGCATCGGCCTCACCGTGCTGTTCCCTCTCACCTTCGCGAGCAACGTATTCGTAGAGCCCACGACGATGCCCGGGGGGCTGCACACGTTCGTCGATATCAACCCGATCTCCCATCTTGTGACGGCCGAGCGAGGGCTGATGGCCGGAACGGCCACAACCGGCCAGGTTGTCTGGGTCCTCGTGGCGGGAGCTGCCCTGACCGCGGTGTTCGCCCCACTCACGATGCGCCTGTACCGCAACAAGGAATGACTTCCCGCCACCGACTCGCTAACCCCGTGAGCCCTGACCGCGCCACCTTTTTGTCAGACGGCTGTCAACCGCCCTGGGCGCGGCAGCATTCGAGTGCTAGTTACTGAGTTCCGTGGAACGCGACCGAGAAGCACCCAGAGAACCGCGCGGCGAGCGCGCTGCGCTCCCGCTCGGTGGTTGTGCGGCTATCGGAAGCAGGCAGAGTCAATCGGTCGCGGGCCACGGGGCACCGCCCGTCAGCACGCATTTCTCGTAACGACGCTCACGCGTTGGCCGTGGACCAGCGGTCGCCGTCTACGTCGGTCGACGCCTGATGGTGAGCCACCCACTCAGGTGTCAACCCGGGGCGCCGGCCCAGCGATGAGGACGCGTCGACCCCGGCCTCGTCTGATCAGCCTGCTGCGCGCCCCGGCACGCCTGTATGACTGGCGGATGGGATGGCTGCTCGGGCGCCGCTTCTTGCGCCTCACCCACATGGGTCGCCGATCCGGTCGCCTCTATCAGACCGTGCTGGAGGTGGTCGGAGAGAACGGAGCGCGGAACGAGGTGATCGTAGTCGCGGGACTCGGCCGGTCGGCGCAGTGGTATCGCAACCTGCAGGTCCACGAAGCGGTCGAGGTGGCGATCGCGGGCGAGCGGTTCGCCCCGGTCCACCGCGAGCTCTCAACGAACGAAGCCGCCGCCGTAATCGCCGACTATGAACGCCGCAACCGCTATCTTGCGCCGCTGATTCGCCGTCTCCTGAGCTGGCTGGTGGGGTGGCGCTACGACGGCACCGAATCGGCGCGGCATCGGCTCGTGGCCGAACTCCCCTTGATCGGACTCAGGCCGGCCAGGGCCGACGAGCGGCCCGCGGCGAGTGAGGCCCTCGCCGACCGGGACCGTTTCCGCGAAGCGGTCACACCTCGGGTTCGATGACCGGCATGCTCTCACGCTGCCAGTCCGGCGCTGGGCCGAGCAGGACGTAATGCCGGCGCTCGTCGCGGACGAGGCGTCCTTGCGTGACGAGGGAGCGAATCGCGGTCGTCGTGGTGGGGCGCTGCGCCCCGATGATGCTCGCGAGCATCTCGTGGGTGAGGCGGAACGGCACCACGGTTCCGAGCGGGGTGACCCGCCCCCACATGCTGGCCAGATGCCAGAGCGTCGCGAGCAGCCTGTCCTCAACCCGAACGAAATGCTGGGCTGCCATCAGATAGGCGAGCGATCTCGCGCGTCGAAGCAGCCGGCCCCCGGTCGCGACGCACAGCTCCGGCCAGCGTCCGATCAGTTCGGTCGCGCGGCGATCGAGCAGCGCTACTTGCGCGGGCTCGAGCACCCGCCAGTCCGTCGGAGCTGGAACCACGCTCGGGAGCAGACCGATTTCCCAGGGGCGAAGGATGTCCGACGGGCCGACTATCTCAGCGGACGAGACGCGCCCGAGCCGGAGCGTGCGGACCATCAGTCCCTCCAGCAGCAGCAGGCCCATGGCGCCGTGGTCGATCCCTCCCGGCGTCCACGCCCCCTTGGGGACGCGGAACGTTCGCACCCGGATCAATTGGCTCGCGGTCTCTCGCGCCTCGGGGGGCATGTGCTCCCCCAGGTCAGGATCGGCGTCGAGCAGGGAAATCGTCGCAGCGGGCATGATCGACGCGAGGAAAGGTACCCGGCGCCGACGCGGTTCGCGTTGGCGGGTTTATGTCAGGAGTCGTACGAATTCGCGCCGCGAGCGGCCTGCCGATCGTCTGTCGAACTAGGCTGGTTGGTAGGTGATTGGCGCTTCGCGCTCGCCGTCTCCCGGGCGCGCACCCTGATGTTCGCGTCCGAACCTCCGAAGGATCAGTTCTGTCAGTCAAAGTGAGCGAATGCTTGTGCTTGCACAACGGCCCCCGACCGACCCAGTGGCTGTCTCGGCTGGAGGACGGCCGGTGAGTGCAGAAGGCTCACGGCCGGATACGACGGGGCCGTCACGGGACGTGACGGACCGTCGCCTGAGCCGCCCAAACGGCGAGCCCGCCAACGGCGTCCCGCTAATGACGTCCGAGACGGATCTGGTGGTGCGGGGATCGGCAGCGACCGCCGCGGTCAGACGCGCGGCATTCTGGCTCGGTGGCACCCGGCTTGGTCTGATCGTGATGGCACTGGTGGTCGGCGCCGGCGCCGGCCTGGGGGCGGTGGTGTTCCGGTGGCTGATCTACACATTCACCTGGCTGGTGACCGGCCATCAGCAGTTCGGCCGAACGGGTCACGCCGCGAGCCTTCACTTTCCGTGGCTCGGAATCTGGTTCCTGCTCCTCGCGCCGATCGTCGGCGGCCTGCTGTACGGCCCGTTGATCCAGCGCTTCGCTCGCGAGGCCCGTGGCCATGGCGTGCCGGAGGTGATGCTGGCGGTGGCCGAAAACGGCGGCCGCATACGACCCCCGGTGACCGTGGTCAAGGCGCTCGCCTCCGCGATGTGCATCGGCACGGGTGGATCGGTCGGGCGAGAAGGACCGATCGTGCAGATAGGCTCGGCGTTCGCCTCCACGCTCGGGCAGGTCGTTCGGATGTCCGAGACGCGGCTGCGGATCATCGTGGCCTGCGGAGCGGCCGGCGGCATCGCCGCAACCTTCAACGCGCCGATCACCGGCTTGTTCTTCGGCTTCGAGATCGTCCTGCGCGAGTTCTCGCTCGACGCCATGTTCGCCACGATCCTCGCCGCGGTCACCGGCGACGTGGTGAGCCGGGCGTTCTTCGGCTCCGCCCCGTTCTTCACGGCAATGCCGCACGGACTCGTCGTTGGCAACGACTACAGCTATCTGCTGATTGCCGTGCTCGGCCTCGCCGCCGGGCTGATCGGATTTGGGTTCAAGTCCTTCCTGTACTGGCTCGAGGACGCGGTCGACGAACTGTGGAAGGGCCGCCCGGAATGGGCACGCCCAGCTGTCGGCGGGGTGGCACTGGGCGTGCTGCTGCTCGTTCTCCCGCAGATGTACGGGGTCGGGTACCCGGTGATGGACAGGGTCGTGGCCGGCCACGTGGTGCTCTGGCTGATCGTGATCCTGATGCTCGGCAAGATCCTCGCGGCCAGCCTCACGTTGTCGATCGGCGGTTCCGGCGGAGTGTTCGCTCCATCTTTGTTCACGGGGGCGATGGCCGGGATGGCGTTCGGCATCGGCGCGAATCACGTGTTCGGCTCGTCGATCGGGCCGCCCGCGATGTACGCGGTCATCGCGATGGGTGGCGTGTTCGGCGCGGCCGCTCAGGCGCCGCTGACGTCGATCGCGAGCGTGGTGGAGATGACCGGCAATTTCACGCTTACCCTGCCGGTGATGCTGGCCACCGGGATCGCGGCCGCGCTCTCAAAGCGCCTGACCTATGGCAGCATCTACACGACGAAGCTGCTGCGCCGCGGCATCGACATCGAGCGACGCAAGGCTCCCGGAATGCTCAAGTCGCTAACGGTCGCGGAGGTGATGCAACCGCTGGCGGCCACCGACGGAGCCGCCCGACTCGAATCCCCTCCCAACGAGGACGAGCGAACGTCCACGGAAACCGTGAGCACCTTTGACGACCTGGTTGGACCTGTGACCGGGGTTGACCAACCGCAGGTCCTATTTCCCGACGAGGACCTCGAGCAGGCGCTCCGCCAGCTGGTCCTGTTCGGCCGCGACGGCTTGCCGGTGCTTTCCCACGACGGTCAGCACGTCCGCGGCTGGATCACGGGCCAAGACGTTCTGCATGCCCTCGGTGAGCGTGTGGCCGCCTCGCCGCCGGAGATCGAGCGCGGAGCCCTCGCCGCCGAGTTCGCCACCGAGGACCCCGAGACACAAGTTCACGTACCGACGACGCCGCTCCACGGATACCGGATCGTCGAGGTCACGATCGATCCGAGCTCTCCGGCGCGCGGGCGCCGAGTTGACGACGTCGAGCTGCCCGCCGGCGCTGTGCTGGTCGCTGTCAGCGAGGACGGGAACCTCGTGGCGCCTCGCGGCGAGATTCATCTCCGCGCCGGGGACCGGATGATCCTGCTGGCGGCGGCGCCCTCCGAGGAGGGAGAAGATGACATATCAGAAAGCGCGGCTTGAGCGGTTCGCGACGTGCCACGTCCTGCGCGAGGATCCTGAGCTGGCCGACGGGATTCCGGCCGCTCGTCGGGACCGTGCCGAAGACGCCTGCATCGCACGAAAGCTGACGGTCAGGCGCGGCCGGTGGAGCAGTCAGCCCGGCGGCCACTTGGGCGATGGGATTGGTCTGCTCGTCGTCGATGGATTCCTGCTCCGGCGGATCGGCGTGGGAGGTCGTTTCGGCGCGGAGTTGCTGGGGCCCGGTGATCTGCTCAGGCCGGCGGACACGGCTGATGTCGAGCCGATGCTGAGACAGGCAACAGCCTGGCGGGCGCTGGAATCCGCCCAGCTGGCCGTACTGGACGGCAGCGCTACAAAGCACCTGGTCCGGTATCCTGAGGTGATCGAGCGCCTGGTTGCCCGCACCACCGAGCGGTCACGGCGATTGGTGGTGAACATGGCGATCGTGCACCACCCGCGAGTCGACGTCCGTCTTCACATGACCTTCTGGCATCTCGCGGACCACTGGGGCCACGTATGGTGGCCGAATCCTCCTGCCGCTGCGGCTTACGCACACCGTCTTGGCGGATCTGATCGCTGCCCGCCGTCCAACCGTCAGCACGGCGGTGTCGGATCTGGCGCGCCGCGGGATCCTGTGTCGGGTCCAGCGCGGCTGGCTGCTTGCAGGCGAGCCACCGGGAGCACTGTTCGAGCACGCGGACGACGGCGGGTGCCTGTCGACCAAGCGCTAGGCCGCCGGGTATAGCCCAGGGTCGTCGTTGCGGCGCGCCGCATCGTCACCCGGGCTCGCGGTGTGCCTTAGCGCGAGGGCGAGCCGTCTGATCTCAGCCTGGATCACCGCCTGTTCTCGCCTGCTGGCTCGACCGCGACGAGGCGCCCGCTTGGCGACCGCTCGTGCTTCAGGAGGTCTCTGCTGAATGTCCATGGAAGCGTGTCCGTCCTTTCGTCGCGAACGAAGCATTGTTCGCCCCAACTCTCCCGGCATCAATAGTCCGCGTCCGGAGGCTGACGTTACTGCGCCGACGCGCGCATTCCGTTTGTCAGCGCACGAACGGCTCGAGCTGAGCCGTCATTGCCCGAACCGCCGGTGAGTCGATCCGTCGGTAGCCGGGGAGAAGACCGATAAGCGATTGCGAAGGAGCGAAGCATGCGGCAGGTCACGTATCAGACAGTCAGGCTCGACGCGGGAAGGCACGACTCACCCGAGGAGGGAGCGTGCGTCATGGAGTTGGCGTCGATGCTCGCCGGGGAGCCGTTCACCGATCGGCCGCATTCGGTGTCGCCTACGATCGCAGCGTTCCTGCGTGTTTACAACGACCTGCTCGACGACGAGCGTCGCCAGGATCTCTATGCGTTGGCGTCGAGGTGCGTGGGAACCGCGGATCATGAGGGCGTCGAGGCTTTTCGCACCAGTCGGCTCATCGCCTGGAGCGACGAAATGCGCCGGCGACGTCCCCGCTGGTCGATCCGCAAGCGAACGGTTCGGTTCCTGGCAACCAAGCAACTGATAACCCCCGAGGCGGCAGCACGGTATGCCGCTTCGTCTTTCGGCAAGCCTTTGGACGAGATCCACGCCGCAGTGACCGGACTCGTCGACGAACTGATCGCGCTCGGTTCCGGCGCCCAGGCGCCGGACGTCTACGACGCATGGCTGACCCCGATCGAGTGGCCGCTCACGTCGGCGTCTCTCAGCGTTCCGCCTGAGCCTGCTCGTAGATCCGAGCGGCTTGAGGACTCGTCGCGCTATCGACCCGGCAGCCGGGATACGCGCTCTGGCCGCCGACGCCGAGCGAGCGCGCCCGTTCCACCGAGTGCCGCTATCACCCCGGCCGCGGCCTGGGTGCGGTTGGACATGCCCTCGGCCCGGGGCGGCTCCGAGTAACGAGTCTCGGGGCGTGCCGTGGCCGGGCCGTTCGGGCCTTCGTGCAGGGCCATCTGAATTACCTGGGCGAGATGCAGAGCGCTGCGGTTCGAGCCGTGATCGATCTGGGAGCGGCAACTGAAGCCGTCCGTCATCACCAGCGTGTGTGGCGTTGCCTCGCGCACCCGCGGAAGCAGGATCCGTTCACCCGCTTTGATCGACACTTCGTAACGTTCACCGCGTTCGTAGCCGAACGAGCCGGCGAGCCCGCAACAACCGGTGTCGAGCACCTCGTAGTCAAGGCCAAGCCGCTCGAACACGTGGCGATCGCAATCGGTGTCGCTGGTCGCGCGCTGGTGACAGTGGAAGTGAACGACCGCCTTGCGATCAAGCCGCGGCAGTTCCCAGTGCTGGGCGTGGGTGGCCAGGAACTCTCCGAGGGTCCGCGTCTGACGGGCGAGACGCCTGGCGTCCTCGTCATCGGGGAACATGTTCGTCAGCTCGTTGCGGAAGACCGCGCCGCAGCTTGGCTCCAGCGCGACGACCAGAGTCCCGGCGCGGATATCCGCGCGCAGGCCGTCGACAACCTGGCGGAGCAATCGTCGGGCGAGCCGAAGCATGCCGTAGTCGTAGAGCGGTCGGCCGCAGCATAACGCTCCCTCGGGCACGATCACCTCGAACCCGGCAGCCTCGAGTATTTCGGTCGCGGCAATCGCGACCTCAGGATGGAAATGGTCGTTGAACGTGTCGGGCCAGAGCACCACCCGCCGCGACCCGCTTGCGTCAAGCCGCCCGGGCCAGTGGCCGTCCGCCGTGGACGGGTCGCTCGCAGCCGTCGAGCCGTGATGAGACCGCCACCACCTCCTGAACGTCATCGGCGCGAACGCAGGCGGCGTCCGCTCGGGCGCCACCCCGGCGAGAAGCTTCCCGATCGACGCGAACGGTTGGCGTTGGAGCATGAAGTTCGCCAGACGGGGCACGCGGGAAGCGAGCTCCGCTTCCCACCGGATCAAGCCGAGCGCGTACGCCTGCCGCGGTCGGATCCGTCCCGCGTAGTAGTGCGAGAGGAACTCGGCCTTGTAGGTGGCCATGTCCACCTGCACCGGGCATTCGTGCAGGCAGCCCTTGCAGGCCAGGCACAGATCGAGCGCCTCCTTGACCTCCTCGTTGCGCCATCCGCCCTCGACCGGAGTCGCTGCGCATCATCTCGAACAGCATGCGGGCACGGCCACGAGTTGAGTGCTTCTCCTCGAGCGTGACCTGATAACTCGGGCACATGACCGCGTTCTGGTCGCGGCACGCGCCGACCCCGAAGCAACGCTCGGCCGCCGCTGCGAAGCTGCCGCCGTCGGCCCCCGGGTAGCGGAATTCGGTCCGCACGGCCCGTGTGCTGTAGCTCGGGTCCATCCGGAGGTGGGTGTCGAGTGGGTTCGGATCAACCACCTTGCCGGGGTTCATTCGCCCGTCGGGGTCCCAGATCGCCTTGAACTCTCCGAAAGCGTGGACCAGTTCGTCGCCGAACATCTTGGGCAGAAGCTCCGCGCGCGCCTGCCCATCGCCGTGCTCGCCGGACAGCGAGCCGCCGTAGCTTGCGATCAGGTCGGGCGCCGAGCGAATCGTCTCGGCCGAAGCCGCCGGGCGCCAGCCCGCGCCCTCAGCCCCTGCGGGCACCGACGAGGAGGGGGACGTTGCCCGGCGCGCGGTCGACCGAGGCCGGGTCGAACCCGCGGCCGAGCGCGTCCTGCACGAGGATCCCAGCCGGATGTCCCTCCCGAGGGCAATCGGCTACGTCCTGCGCGTCCCCACCAATCGCTGGCTGATCGTCGCGTCCGCGATCGGCTATTTCTTCTTCGCCGGAATGCGCACGTTTGCTCTGGTCTTCATGCGCGGGCACCTGGGGTTCGGCCAATCCGCCGCGACCGCGATTCTGTTCCTGGCCGGCACGGGAACGCTCGGCGGTGTGCTGGTGGCAGGACGCGTGGCCGACGCGTTGATTCGGCGCGGACATCTCGACGGCAGAATCGTGGTCGGGGCGATGAGCTACCTGGGGGCGGCGGTCGTGCTGGCGCCGGCCCTGCTGCTCGGTTCGCTGCCGGTCGAGGTGCCGCTCCTGTTCCTCGGCGCGGCGGCCCTGGCGGCGCCCAATCCGCCGCTGGACGCAGCCCGGCTCGACGTCATGCCGGCGGGACTGTGGGGCCGGGCCGCCGGCGTCCGCACGCTGCTGCGCCAGAGCGCTCAGGCTGCCGCCCCTCTCCTGTTCGGCGTCCTCGCCGACGCACTCGGGGCCACCAGCGGCGCCACCTCCCAGCGGCACGTCACGCCGGCGACGGCACACGCCCTCCGAGACGCGTTCCTGATCATGCTCGCCCCCCTCGCCGTGACGGGCCTGATGCTGTTCAAGGTCCGGGGCAGCTACGCCGAGGACGTGGCTACCGCGATCGCGTCGGAGGGGTCGCTCACGACCGCAGACGGCCCGCCGCCGCACCGGCGACCGCGAGCCCCGCGCCGGCGAGGAGAAGGCTCCGCCGCTTCGCCAGCTCGTACTGCGGGCTGACCCCGTGGGCCTGCTCGTCGAACGGTCCGTGCGATCCTCGGTCCTCGTCGACGGGCTCGAACAGGTTGTCGTGCCCGTGCGGGTCGAGGTCGTGATCGGTCATCTGCAACTTGTAGCCGGTCTTGGCCAGATAGCGGTCGAGCAGCCACGGCGCGACGCGCTCACCGAGGATGTTCATCGCGGTCGGGATCCCGACGTAGATTTGACGGCGCCTGTGGTGGGCGGCGTAGTGGATCGCGTCGGCCGCGACCTCGGGCTGGTAGATGGGCGGAACCGGCCTCGTCTGCTTTGGGAGCTTGGTGCGGCCCCATGTGAACTGGGTGGTGTTCACAGGGAGCTGGATCATCGACACCTGCACCTTGGCGTTGCGACCGAGCAGCTCGGTGAGCACGCTCTCGGTGAACCCCTTACAGGCGTGCTTGGCGCCGCAGTAGGGCGCCTGCAGCGGGATCCCGCGGTAGGACATCGCCGAGCAAACCTGCACGATCGAGCCATGGTCTCGCGGCAGCATCCGCTGCAGGGCCGCGCGCGTGCCCCACACCATTCCCAGATAACTGACATCGGTGGCGCGCCGAAACTCGGCCGGTTCGATGTCGAGGAACTCGGCGTACACCGTCACCATCGCGTCGTTGACCCACACGTCGATCGGACCGAACGCGTCCTCGGCCGCCGAAGCTGCGGCCTGCACCTGGTCGTGGTCGGACACGTCGACCGCTAGTAGCGCGATCGCCTCGCCGCCGGCTTGTTCCACGTCGCGTGCGGCTGCCTCCAGACCGCGTCTCCCCCGGGCAATCAGGGCGATTCGAGCGCCGTCGGCCGCGAATTTCCGAGCGGTGGCACGGCCTATCCCGCCCGATGCGCCGGTGATGACCACCACCTCACATTTGTTGGGCATCCAGGCATTCCTTTCATCATCGGTAGCAGTGCGGCGCTACCCGCAGGCTTGTCTGGCAACCTGAAGGCAAGCACCAATTGTCTGTGTGTGAACAGTCGTGACGCTGTTCGCGAAGCGGCAAGGACCGCCGTGCGATCGGGTGTTGGCGCCCCGTCACCTTTTTCCTCACTCAGGAGTGTCATCCGAATGACGTTTCGTGGACGCGGGTCGCGACTGCGGAACGGCAAGCGTGTTTCCGACATATGTCCCGCAAACCAATCTCGATCTTCAGCGATCGGCCGCAGCGGCTACGGACGAGCGGCAGACGGCTTGCCGTCGGTCTGCGGCGCAGCCGCTCGCGCTGCCCGGTGTGCGGAACGCTGGTGCGCGCCGATGACGCTCGTGGCCTGATTGGGGGCCGTCTTGCCCACGCCGAGTGCGCGCTCGTAGTGTGGCTCGGACAGAACCGAGCAGATCCCGTCGTTGCGCGCGGGGACGGTCGCTCACATCGGCCGTCTCATCGCCGCCCCTCGTTAGAGACCCTGGCTGCCATGCTCGAGGCGCACATGCAACCGCTGGACGAGGGCCACACGACGTCGGCGTGTGGTGCGCACTGATGTCATAGCTCGAACAAAAACGAGACGTCGAGGGGAACTCTTTCTCGCCTCGCCGGTTACATGCCGCGTATCGTCAATCCGAAGGGAGACAGCTTGAGCAGAATACGCCTCGTCTTCGTGGTGCTCGCCACCGCCTCTGCGTCAATCGCGTTACTCATTTCCTCCGGCGGCGCTCCCGCGGCGGCCTCTGCGGCACCCGCTGCCCCGGCGGCAACCACCGGCGCCGCGACCGACGTTGCTCAATCGAGCGCGGCGGTTGCCGGCGCTGTCAACCCCAACGGGACCGCCACGTCGTACTACTTTCAGTACGGCACGACCACGAGCTACGGCTCGAACACCCCCTCGACCAACGCGGGAGCCGGGACCGCCGATGTCGCCGCGTCGGCGAACCTATCAGGACTCGCGTCGAGCACGACGTACCACTACCGCGTCGTCGCGGTGAGCAACGCGGGGACCACCGACGGCATCGACCACACATTCACCACCACCACGCCGCCCACCGTCACAACTGGCAGCGCAGCCAGAATCACTCATACCTGGGCCGGCGTCAGCGGCACCGTTAATCCGCGGGGCCAGTCCACGACCTACTACTTCCGCTACGGCACCACGGCGGCCTATGGACTCCAGAGCAGTCCACAGAACTCCGGCTCGGGAACGGTGCCGGTTGGCGTCCACGCCGACATCTACGGTCTGACGGCCGATACCACCTACCACTACCAGCTCGTCGCCCAGAACGCCGGCGGTACCTCCTACGGTGCCGACCAGACGCTCACGACGACGTCGAGCCAGGCTGTCGTGCTCGGTCACGAGGGATTCGTCTCGCCCGGTGCGGTCGTCGGCGTCCAGATTGGCTGCTTCCACGGCACTAGCACCTGCACCGGGCATGTGACGATGTCCCATAACGGCGTCGTGATCGGGCAGCGCGACTACTCGATTCCCGCAGACAGCGGCGGCTTTCAGAACATGGTTCTGACCCCGACCGGTAAGCAGATGCTGGGCTCGAACAGCACCTTCCACCTGCTTGCGGTCACCGTGACGGCCACCGGGACAAACGGCCAGAAGCTGTCGTTCGTCATCCATCTCGCGCGGTGGGTGTGGCACTGATTTCGCCACTCTCAGTGGGGGCTTGGGCGCGCCGGCATGACGGCGCGCCCACGCGC
>Ga0335080_10002591_pt1 | contig 18073 bp, 10 predicted proteins | sample Lox_Sample_34_FD_206720 | JGI IMG/M metagenome (GOLD analysis project Ga0335080, IMG submission 206720) | Soil microbial communities from Loxahatchee National Wildlife Refuge, Florida, United States - Lox_Sample_3.4 | ecosystem: Environmental > Terrestrial > Soil > Wetlands | place: USA...
ATACTGGCCCGCCGGCAGCGTGAACCCCGTGTCGTATTCGAAGTTGCGGCTCTGCAGCTTCGCCGCGTTCTCCGCGTCCAGCTTCACCGTGATGCCGTCGCGGACGCCCGTCGGCAGCAGCCGCCCCTTGCTGTCGCGCAGCTCGCCGATGAAATCGAAATCGGTGACCTCGTTTTCGCCCTTCTTGCCCAGTTCAACTGCCGAGCTCGGAATCTTCACCGCCACAGGCACGAAATAACTGCTCCGGTTCAGCCGGAAATAGTTCACTTCCAGCGCCAGCGGCAAATCCGTCTGCGGATCGCCGAGCATCAGCGCCTGCTGCAACTGGCTCTCCTTGTCCGATGCGGTAAATTTCCCGAACTCCTTGGGCGCGTAGTAGCCTTCGCGATAGTCCAGCTTCGCCTGAATCTTCGGCGCCAGCTTCACCTGAATGCGCCGGTAGCGGCCGTCCAGAGCCGCGTTGGCGCTGTAGTAACCGAGAATGTAGTAGCTCCCGATATCCTTCTGCGCCTGCGCGATTCCCTGTGACAAATTGTTGTTGTCCAGAAACGCCTTGCCGCCCGTGTCGGACGCGAGACTCACCAGCGTTTCCTGCGAATCGTTGAACGAGTTGCGCTGCGACGATTGTGCCGCGCCGCTAAAAAGACCGGACCCGCGTTGTGACGCATGACTGGCGTCGCCGCCCGGAATGATTGCCGTCAGCCCGCGCGCATCCACCGGATAGAACGACACGTTCGCGCGCACCGCCGCATTCACCGTCGAGCGAAGCTGCGACTGGTTCTCCACGCCCGTCTTGCTGATGCCGCTCGAGAAGTAAATCACCGCTTTCTTCTCCGGCAGCGCCCCCAGCGTACGCGCCGCCGTCTGCAACGCGCTGAGCTTCATGTCCGTGTTGAAGATATTGAACTCGGTCTCGTCCGCCACGAACGCCGCACCGGTATCCTCGCCGCTCGACGAATCGCCCGTGTCGCCAACCACGTTCAGGTCGCTCCCTTCCCCGATGGCGATCTTATGAATGGCCTGGTCCAGCAGATCGCGGTCGCCCGTGAACTCCTGCAGCGTCTTCAGCTCGTTCGAAAACGTCATCACTGAGACGAGGTCCGACGCCGTCATCTGCTGCGTGAGGAACTTGCGGGCCGATTCCGTCGCGCGCACCTGCTCGGCCGGCTGCATCGACGAAAGATCGAACAGCAGCACGATGAGTCGCCGGTCCTGATATCGGATGCCGCCCGGCAGCGGCGAGTTCGTCGCTTTCCGTTCCACGATCGGAGGCGTAGTCGCAACCACCAAGGGCATTGCCGGTGCGGGCTGCGCCGGGGCGGTGCTCAGCTTCTGGAACTCAAATACGGCGATCTTCTGCGGCTTGCCATCCTCCAGCAGCGTGAAATCGTCGTGCTTCAGATTGTCGATCTCCTTGCCCGACTTGTCGCGGACAATCACGTCCACAATCACCAGATTGCTGTTCGAGCGGAAAACCACTGTGCTTTCCTGCGCCAGCGAAGCCAGCCCGAACAATAGCGTGAATAAAACCGCGCGTTTCAAAACCGGAACCTCGTGGTGAATGTCAGGGTGCGCATTGCGCCGGCCGCCGTGGCCAGCCCGTAGTTCGACGCGTTCACCACCGTCCCATACGACGTGTAGTAAACGCTGTTCGTGAAGTTATGGCTGTCTACGCGAAACTCGAGCCGCCGCCGTTCGCTGAATTCGATCGAGCGCGCCAGCGACAAATTGAAGGAGAGTTGCTGCGGCCCCGGAATCGTGTTGCGCCCGGCGTTGCCCAGCTCGCCCACCGCCGGAGTCGTAAAGGCCAGCGGGTTAAAGAACGGATAGCCTTCCGCCTCCACGGGAAGTCCGGTCGCCTCCGCCCGGCTGCTTCCCACCGCGCCCGTGCCGGTGATGTCCGATTGATTTCCCAGCAGCCTCGCCGTAAGCGGCAGCCCCGAGCCCCACGTTACTCCGCCGCTCAGCGACCAATCCCGCAGCGCTTGCTCCGCCCACCGGTAGCTGTGCAGAACCGCATTCGGCCCGCCCACGGGCGATTCCAGAATATAATTGAGGTTCAGCGTGTGGCGCTGGTCGAAGCTGGAAAGCCCTCGCTCCGCGCTCAGGTCGAACGGATTCTGCGCCACCACGGCCGTGCCGCCTCCGATGGTGGATGCGTCGTCAATCGACTTCGAGAACGTGTACAGCGCGTTCATCGATACTCCGCGCGCGAATCGCCGCGTCAGGCGCGTCTGCATCGCGTGGTAGATCGAGTTCCCGTCGGACTGGTCGTAGATGAAACTGGCCACGCGACCGTCGCCCGCCAGCGCCCCCGCGCGGTACGGCTGAATCTGCGTGTCCAGCCGCGTCCCCTTCGTGCCCAGATACTCCACGTCGAGGATGAACGATTTCGGCAGCGCCTGCTGGATCGACACATTCCAGGTTTGCGCGTAGCCGGGCCGGTAGTTCGGGTCCACCGCAAATGTATTTGTCGCCTGCGCCGGCGACGCGCCGCCGAGCATCTCCTCCAGCAGCGCCGGCGACGATGTGCTGTTGATCAAACTCAAATTCGTGATGAACGGTGGCTGCGCCGCGAGTTGCGACGCGAACTGCGCGTACACCGAGCCGTTGTAGAAAATCCCGTACCCAACCCGCACCACCGTAGACCGCTCCGTCCACGGCTTCCACGCCAGCCCAGCGCGCGGCGAGATCAGGTTCTTCGCCGCATGGATGAGTCCGTCTGGCTGGCCCGGCGTGTCCTGCGTCACCGCAACCGGCGCGCCCGCGAAATACGCCGGCACTTCCAGATTCGCCAGCCGGCCGTACTTCTCCGTGTACGGCGTGAAGTACTCGTAGCGCAGCCCGGCGTTGATCGTCAGGTTCGTGCGCAGATGCCAGTCGTCCGCCACAAACGCGTTCCACGCCGAGGCACGGAAATAATCGCTGCGATCGCCGGAGACCGACCCCGCATACGGATAGCCGAAAAGGAAGTCCGCGAAATCGTAGCCGGTATCGGCCACCGGCAGCCCGTCGGACCCGAATGCGCTCGTCTCCAGTCCGGTGAACGTGAACGTTCCGCGCGCGTTCTGGTCGGTCTTCTGGTTGATCTGCATCCGCCGGAATCCGCCGCCCGCGGTCACCGTGTGCGTCCCCCGAACCAGCGTCAGCGTGTCGGCCACGCCCGTCGTCTGGTTCACGGTGCGCACCGCGTTCGAATCCGTCAGCGATGCGAAGTTGGTGAATGAGAACGTCGGCGGTCCGTAATCCGCCGGCGCAAGCGAAACGCCCGTGATGCCTGACGACAAGTCGTTCGTATAGGCGAAGAACGGATTCGTCTGGTTGCTGTTGCGGCTGAAGCTGCCGGTGATATGGTTCAGCGTCGTCGGCGAGAAGTTGTGCGTCCACCCGATGCTGGTCGTGATTCCCGCGCCGCTCGTCGTATCCACGAATCCGAAAAGCTGCGCCAGATCGCCATCGCGCCGCTGCGCGTTGAAGCTGCCGTCGAAGCGATCCTTCGACGACAGGTTGTGATTCGCCCGCACTCCGAAATTGTCCGCGTCGTTCTTCGTCGAGGTCGTGTACTGAAAGTTGCGCACCAGCCCCGGCTGGTTGGGCAGCGGGATCAGTTTCAGCAGCGCCAGTGACGCCGGGTCCTGCAGGTTTGCCGGAACCTGATTCCCCGGAATCGGCGTGTGGGTGCCGGGATAGTAGAGCTGCGAGGTCAGCGCAGAGAAATCGCCGTTGCGTTCGTCGCCGGTCGGCACCGTGCCCGTTCCATCGAACGGATTGCGCGCGCGCGTGCCGAAATAGCTGACGAACACGAACGACTTGCTATTGTGCAGCAGCTTCGGAATGGTCAGCGGACCGCCGCCCGCGAATCCGAACCGGCTCTGCGCGTACGAGGGTTTCGCCACCGTCTGCCCGGTCAGCGAGTACGGCCGCGCGTCCAGTGCCGAGTTGTCCAGGCTGAAGAAGAGCGATCCGTGATAGCCCTGACGTCCGCGTCCCGCGCGATTGCCGAACGGACCGTTCCACTGGCCGCGCCGCGCATTCGGTCCGCCAGGCCCTCCTCGACCGCCAGGTCCTCCCGGTCCGGCCCATCGCCCGCGCCCGCCTCCGCCGAAGCCGCCGGGCCCGCCCGGTCCTCCGAATGCGCCGCCTGGACCTTGTGCGCCCGGACCCTGTGCCCCTTGCCCCTGCTCGAACGGATTCCCCTGGTTCTGCTGCCGCCACTCGCCCATCCCGTCGCCGAAGGCCCCGGGCTGCTGCGCCTGTTGCAGACCGCGGTCCAGCGTCCCGTTCATCAGGAACGCTTCGTTCGCATTCCCCGGGGTCGGCGTGCTCTGCTGTTGCTCGGCGCCGCTTTGCGCCGCCTCGGTCAACGCGTCAATCTGCGCGGTCTGGTTCAGGCTCAAACTGCGGAAACCGCGCCGCCCGGGTGCGCCATTCCCCGCTCCGGGTCCGCCCGCACCGGGTCCGCCGTTGCCCGGCCCCCGCCCTGCGAACTGCCGCTGCGCAGCCGGGGCCTGCACCTCCAGCGCGTAATCGGCCGTGACCGGCGATGCGCCCACCGCAATCTCCCGACGCGCCCGGCCGAACGCGACCATATCCACTTCCATCTGCCACGTCCCGGCGGGAAGCTGCAGGTCGTAGTGCCCCAACTCATCGGTGGTGGTGCTGAACGTCTGCCCCGCGCCCGAGGCTTCCACCGTCGCGCCCGGAATCGGCAGTCCGCCCGACCGCACCGTTCCGGTCACATGCACATTCGCCGCCGTCTGCGCCGCCACGCCGGCAACAAACAACGCGAACACTCCGGCGATGCGCGAGACTACCACGGTATTGAGGGCGTACCAGACAATGTGAAGGTTACCACGACCCGTCGTCGCTCAACCCCTGTAGTTGTAAGGGTTTGTAAGCCGAAGAACTACTTCTTGTCGCGCTGCACAACGGATTGCGCCAGGTAGTTGGCCACCTTGGCGTCGTCGCGCGCCACTTCGATATACGCGCCGCGCAGCAACTGCTCCTTGCGGTTCATGAGCGTCTCGCGGATATCCTGCTGCACCCGCGGATTTTCGAACTCGCGCTGCCCCGCCGGCTCCTTCGAGATGACCTTGAGAATCCGATAGCCCTCCGGCGTGTGGATCACTGGCGTTACCTGGCCCGGCGTCATCGCCGCAATCGCCTTGCGCAGTTCCGGGCTGGCCCGCTCCAGCGTCGATTCCGGCACAAACCCCAGATCTCCGCTGTTCGCCTGCGTGTTCGGATCCTCCGAGTAGTTCTGCGCCAGCGCGCCGAAATCCTCGCCCTGATGAATGCGCGCCTGCAGCATCTCGATCTTGCGCCGCGCCTCGTCTTCGGTCTGCGCCTTGTCGTTCTTCAGATTGTGAATGTTGCTGTCCGGGTGCGGCGTCACCACAATCTGCGCCATGTGAATCTGCGCTTCGGGAAAACTGAAACGCGCCTGATTGTTCACATAGAAGTCGCGAATCTCCGCGTCCGTGATCGAGATCTTTGAAGTGACTTCCTTGTTGAACAGTTTCTGGATGCTCAAATCCTGGCGAAGCTGCACCTTCAGGTCGTCCAGCGTCATATGCCGCGCCGAGAGCTGCTTGCCGAACTCCTCCTGCGTGAACGGAGCCTTCAGCTCCGATATCTTGGCGTCCACATCGGCATCGGTGGCCATCAGACCCAGCTTCTCGGCGCGTTGCATCATGATCTGGTTGTCGATCATCAGCCGCAGCACTTCCATCTTCTGCGTCAGCACCTGGTCGTCGTTGCTCTTGTCCAGGCCGTTCGAAAGCGTCGGCGTCACCGGCTTGTCGGCCGAGGAAAACTGCAGTTGATACTGCTTCTCCAGCTCCTGATAGGTGATCACGTGGCCGTTCACCGTGGCCGCAACATTCTCCGGCACCGAGCGCTTGCACGAAGACGCCGCCAGAATGAGGGCTGCCAGAGCCGCGATTTGAAGGAAACGGGACATGTGCGGAATACACCCATCATACCTTTCCGCAACCGCGTCCGGCCGCCGCTACTCCTCGGCGATCGTGACCTTGTTCAGCGTGTCGCCCTGCTTCACCGCGTCCACCACGTCCTGACCGCTCAGCACTTTGCCGAAAACCGTGTGCTTGCCGTCCAGCCAGTCGGTGACGACGTGCGTGATGAAGAACTGGCTGCCGTTCGTGTTCGGCCCGGCGTTCGCCATCGAGAGCGACCCCACCTGATGCTGCTGCGGGTTGTTCTTCAGCTCGTCTTCGAACCGATAGCCCGGCCCGCCACGTCCCGTTCCCGTCGGATCGCCGCCCTGAATCATGAATTTGGCGATCACCCGATGGAACACCGTTCCGTCATAGAAACCCTCCCGCGCGAGGAACACGAAATTGTTAACCGTCGCCGGCGCGTCCTTCGGAAACAGCTCGCACACAATCGAGCCGCGGGACGTGTCCAACGTCGCCGCGTACTTCTTCCCGGTGTCGATCCGCATCGGCGGCGGAGCAGTGTACTGTTGAGCAGCCATAACGACCAGTGTAGGCGATGACAGAAGGTTCCCCTCGCCGAACCAACCTCCGCCGCGACGCCGCCAAAGCTCAGCCGACAAAACGAACCCGATTCGCAGCTATCTCCTTTACCTCCTTCTACCTCCCCTTATCTCCCCCTTACCTCCCTCTTCTCCACCGTGCGGTCCCGTCTCCTGATACACTCTCTGCGATGACTCCGGCTAAGCACCAACCCTACGTCCCAGAACACGTCAGCATGCGCGAGTTTACCGTTCGCGCTGTGATCATCGGCCTGGTCCTCACCGTAATCCTCGGTGCGGCCAACGCCTACCTCGGCTTGCGCGCCGGCATGACCATCGCGGCCACCTACCCGGCGGCGGTCATCGGCATGGCCTTCCTTCGGCTCATGAAGGGGTCGCTGCTTGAGGAGAACATCGCCCGAACCATCGGTTCCATCGGCGAATCCGTCGCGGCAGGGGCGGTGTTCACCGTGCCCGCGTTCGTTCTCGCGCAACTCTGGCCTGGGCTGGTGATGGAGAAGTACTGGCAGGCCGTCGCTCTCATGGTGCTCGGCGGATTGCTCGGCATCCTCTTCGTCACTCTGCTGCGCCGCGTCATGGTGGAAGATCCCGAACTTCCCTTCCCCGAATCCGTTGCCGCCTCCGAGATCCATAAAGCCGGACAGCAGGGCTCCCGCGCCGCCAAGGTCCTCTTCGCCAACATGGGCTTCGGCGCACTCATCAACGCTCTCGGCATGTTCAGCGTTTTCGAGCCCATCCACACCTTCACGGTCAACGTTGCCGACCTCGGCAAGAAGCTTCTTCTCCGCACCAGCACGAATCCCAACGTCACCACCGTTACCACCGGCGGCATGAGCATCTTCAACTCACCCGCCATCAGCCCGGCCTACTTCGGCGTCGGCTACATCATCGGACCGCGCCTGGCGTCGTTGAACTTCGCCGGCGGCGTGCTCGCCTGGGGCCTGCTCGTTCCGCTGCTCACCTTCGTCATGGGTCCCTCCATCGCCGCGACACTCCCTGCCGGAACCATTCCGAAGTGGGGACTACTGGCGGGGGCGGTTTACTACTCCATCGTCCGGCCCATCGCCGTCGGCGGCATGCTCGTCGGCGCGTGCTTCACGCTCTTCCGCATGCGCAAGCAACTGGTCCTTGGCCTGAAACGCGCCGTGGGCGACCTGAAGAAGTCCGCTGAAGCGCACGAAGCCACCAGCCGTGTCGAGCGGGACCTCAATATGAAGGTGGTCTTCGCCGGCATCGGCGTTGTCTTCCTCGCCATGATCGGCCTCTACTATTTCTTCATTGCAGGCGCGCACAACCTCACCATGGAACGCGTCGTCATTGGCGCGGTTGTCGCTGCCGCCGTCATGGTGGTGCTCGGCTTCCTCTTCGCCGCCGTCTCGGGAAATCTGGTCGGCATGATCGGCTCCTCCAACAACCCGGTCTCCGGGCTCACCCTCTGCACTCTCGTGGTCGCCGCGCTGCTCATGGTGGTTCTCGGTGTTTCGGGCGTCGGTGGCGTCGCCGCAGTGCTCGGCGTCGCCGCAGTGGTCTGCGTCTCTTCCGCCGTCGCGGGCGAAATGCTGCAGGACCTCAAGGTCGGCCACATCCTCGGCGGCACGCCCTCGCGTATGCAGATCGGCGACATCCTCGGCGTCATCGTCGCGTCGCTGGCGCTCTTCTTCCCGCTCATGATTCTCGACAAGGCCTACCACTTCGGCAGCGCCGCGCTTCCCGCGCCCCAGGCCGGACTGATGTCCATGCTGGCCCAGGGCATCGTCGGCGGCAATATGGCCTGGCCGCTGGTCGTGGTCGGCATCTTCATGGGCTTCGCCATGATCCTCATCGAAGTGAAGAGTCCCATGCTCTTTTCCGTCGGAATGTACCTGCCCATCGAAACCACTTTCGCCATCTTCGTGGGCGGCGTCATCCGCTGGATCACCGACAAGCTGCGCGACCGCCGCAACCTCAACGATGCGCAGAAGGCGCGCGTGGACAACGCTGGCGTGCTTACTGCATCCGGACTCATCGCGGGCGAAGCGCTCAGCGGACTGGTCATCGCGGGCATCTGGGGCAGCGACACACCGAAGGCGTTCCAGTCGCCGCCCGCGATCCTCGCCATCGTGGCCTTCGCCCTGATGGTGCTGGTGATGGTGCGGGTGCCGCTCGCCAATGCGGGACGCCCCGAAGATCCGGCGCCGCCCGTTGCGATGATGTAAGGTATGCTTCCACGTCTCGCTGTGCTAGCGGGCCTGCTGTCCGTGCTGCCGTTGACGGCCGGTCCCCGCTTCGCCGTCTCGTTTCCGAAGGAGATGAGCGCAACGCCGCTCGATGGCCGTCTCCTGCTGCTGCTCTCCACCGACCCGTCGGATGAGCCGCGCACGCAGATCAACGACTCTGTCCGCACGCAGATCGTCTTCGGCATTGACGTCGATGGTCTCAAGCCCGGCCAGCAGGCGACGTTTGACGCCTCCGCCGCAGGCTATCCGCTGCAAAACCTCAATGATCTCCCGCCCGGCAAATACTACGTGCAGGCCCTGCTCGACGTCTACGCGACGTTCCACCTTGCCAACGGCCACACCGTCAAGCTGCCCGCCGATGACGGCAACCGCGGCGATGGCCGGCAGTGGAACCACGCCCCCGGCAACCTGTACAGCAAGCCGATCACGCTCGACGTGAAAGCCTCCGCCTCCGCTCCCGTCGCGCTTGTGCTCGATCAGAAGATCCCGCCCATCCCCGAGCCGAAGGATACGAAGTACGTTCGCCACGTCCGCATCCAGAGCGACCTGCTCACGAAGTTCTGGGGCCGACCCATGTACCTCGGCGCGCATGTCCTCGTGCCCGAAGGTTTCGACGAGCATCCTGAAGCGCACTACCCGGTCGCCATATTCCACGGCCACTTCCCCGACAGCATCGAAGGCTTCCGCACCGAGCCGCCCGACCCGAACCTCAAGCCCGACTACAGCGAGCGCTTCCATCTCGCTGGCTACAACCGCATCCAGGAGGAAGAAGCGTACAAGTTCTACCAGACCTGGATCTCGCCGAAGTTCCCGCGCTTCCTCGTCGTGGAGATCCAGCACGCCAATCCCTACTACGACGACTCCTACGCGGTGAACTCGGCCAACCTCGGCCCCTACGGCGACGCCATCGAGCACGAGCTGATTCCCTACATCGAGAAGAAGTTCCGTGGCATCGGCGCGGGCTGGGCGCGCTTCACCTACGGCGGCTCCACCGGCGGCTGGGAAGCGCTCGCGGTGCAGACCTTCTACCCCGACGACTACAACGGCGCGTTCGTCGCCTGCCCCGATCCGGTGGATTTTCGCGCCTTCACCACCATCAACCTCTACAAGGACAAGAACGCCTTCGTCCTCATCGGGCCGCACAAGCAGGTGGAACAGCCGGCCATGCGCGACTACCTCGGCCACACCCTCATCTCGCAGCGCCAGGCGAATCAGTTCGAGCTCGCGTTCGGCAGCAAAGGCCGCTCGGGCCAGCAATACGACATCTGGCAGGCCGTCTTCTCACCGGCGGGCCGCGACGGCTATCCTGCGCCGATCTTCGACAAGAAGACCGGCGTCATCGATCATAAGGTCGCCGACTACTGGCGCGATCACTACGACCTCGGCCACATCCTGCAGCGCGACTGGGTGACGCTCGGCCCGAAGCTCCAGGGCAAGCTGCACATCTACGTAGGCAGCGCCGACACCTACTTCCTCAACGACGCGGTGTACTATCTGGAGAACTTCCTCAAGAGCACGAACAACCCGCCCTACGACGGCGAGGTGAAGTACGGCGACCGCGCGGAGCACTGCTGGAACGGCGACCCGAACCTGCCCAACGCGTACTCGCGGCTGCACTACAACACCCAGTACCTGCCGCTGATGATGGAGCGCATGGGGAAGACCGCGCCCCCCGGAGCCGACCTGACGAGTTGGCGCTACTGAGGTGTGGGGCAGGCTCTCAGCCTGCGGCGGGCACTCTGCCCGCTCATCGTTCCACCCGGGAAGCCCCGTGAACGCAACACATTAGCCGGGCCGCGTTTTCGCGATCCGATACGATAGAGTATTGTCGCGCGTCATTTCCACCTCGCAATCGGCGATGAGCTGGCCACAGCTCTATCTGGGCGTCGCCCTCACCACGCTGGGCACGCTCCTGCTGGAGCTCGCAATCACGCGCATCTACTCGGTCGTTTTTTACTACCACTTCGCGTTCCTGGCCATCTCGCTGGCGCTCTTCGGCCTGGGCGCCGGCGGCGTCTTCTCCTACTACGTGGCCGTCCGCGGCGGCAGCTTCTTCTCGAAGCTCGGAATGCTCGCCGCGCTGAACGGCGTTGCGGTCATCGCCGCGCTGCTGTTCATCCTCAGCCGCCCCACTGACCTGAAGATCGTCTCCCTCATCCTCATCTACTTCTCGAGCTCCATCCCGTTCTTCCTCTCCGGGACGGTGCTCTCGCTGGCCATCGGCGAGACGGTCGAGCGCGTCAGCCGCGTCTATTTCTTCGACCTGACTGGCGCGGCGGCGGGCTGCCTGCTGCTGGTTCCGCTGCTCAACGTGATGGGCGGACCAAACACCGTAATGGCCGCCGGTGTCATCTTCGCCGTCTCCTCCGCCATCTGGTTCAACATGGCAGGCCGCGACACCAGCCGCGCTTCCGCTGTTGTGCTCGCGCTGGCCCTCGTCTTCCTCATCGCCGCCAACAGCAAGCTGCACTTCGTGGACGTGCGTTACGCCAAGGGCCAGAAGCTCGCGCCGGAGAGTTTCGTCAAGTGGAACAGCTTCTCGCGCATCGCCATCGCGAAACAGGGACCGGGTCTCGGCATCTTCATCGACGCCGACGCCGCCACCGGCATCGCCCGTTTCAACTGGCAGCACCTCAGCGAGCAGGACCGCGACGCGCTGCTGCACGAAGGCCCGGGCTTCGCTTACGCGATCCGGCCCGCGTCGAAGACCCTGATCATCGGACCCGGCGGGGGCTGGGACGTGGCGCGCGCGCTCGCCTCCGGCAGCACCGATGTGACCGGCGTCGAGATCAACCCCATCATCGCCCGCACCATCATGCAGGAGCGCTTCCCACAGCTCAGCAACAGGCTCTACTCCCAGCCGGGCGTGCACATCCACGTCGAGGACGGCCGCAGCTTCGTTCGCCGCAGCACGGAGAAGTACCAGGTGATCGAGGCGACGCTGGTGGATACGTGGGCCTCCACCGCGGCGGGCGCCTTTGCGCTCTCGGAGAACAACCTCTACACCTCCGACGCGTTCCACGACTACCTGAATCACCTCACGGACGATGGCCTGCTCGCCTTCACGCGCTGGGGCTTTCAGCCACCGCGCGAATCGCTGCGCCTGATCTCGCTGGCCATGGACGCGCTCGCGCGAATGGGCGAGACAAATCCGGCACGCCATGTGGTGGTGCTCCGCGAGCATTCCGACATCCTGACGTCGTACGGCGCGCAGGACACGGTGCTCATCTCGCGCAAGCCGCTCAGCGATGCCGACCTCGCGCGTATTCGCGCCGAACTGGCGCTCTCGAAGTGGCTGCGCCCGGTCTACCTGCCCGGCGACGGCGCGAGCACGAGCGCGTTCGCCGGCCTGCTGCTCAGCTCCGACCCCGTGCGCTTCGAGAACGACTACCAGTACAACATCGCGCCCGTCACCGACGACCGCCCGTTCTTCTTTTACAGCGTGCAGCCGCGCGATCTCTGGAGCTACCTTTCGCCCGCCAACCGCCGCTTCATCGACTACAAGATCAACCGCGCGGTGCCCATGCTGTTCGGCTCGGTCGCGGTCAGTCTGCTGGCCACGCTGATCGTGCTGGCGCTGCCGCCCCTGCTGCTCGGAACGAGGCTGCCCGCGTCACCCGGCGTGCGCCGCTTCCTCGGCTACTTCATCTGCATCGGCGCCGGCTACATTCTGATTCAGGTCGCGCTCATCCAGAAGTTCGTGTTGTTCCTCGGACACCCCACCTACGCGCTCACGGTGATCATCTTCTCCATGCTGCTGTCGAGCGGCGCGGGCAGCTTTTATAGCCGGCGCGTGCTCGCCGATTCGGATGTCCGCCTGCGGGTGCTGCTCGCCGGTGTCGCGGGGCTGGTGGCGGTGCTGGCCTTCATCACAACGCCGCTCATCGACGCCGGAGTCGCCTGGCCGCTGGCCGTGCGCGCGCTGGTCAGCGTAGCGGTGATCGCGCCCGCGGGCTTCTTCATGGGCATGCCCTTCCCTACGGGACTGGGCCTGCTGGAGCGCATGGCCGCCCCCGCGGTGCGCTGGGCGTGGGCCCTCAATGCCGCTTCCAGCGTGCTGGGTTCGGCGGGCGCGATTCTTTTAGCCCTCTACCTCGGCCTCCGCGAAACGCTGCTGATCGGCGCGCTCCTCTATCTTGGGGCGATGCTGTTCGCGCTGGTCGAGACACATGCGCGCGCGCCTCAGTCGGCCTTGTCGAGCACGATCTTATCGTGAAACGCGCCGCCCGGCGAGTTGTAATCGCCGTCGAGCGTCAACCGCTTGCCATCGGGCGACATCGTCAGCACGCTCTTGCGCGTGACGGTGCCCTGCGGGCCGGTAAACGTGGTGTCTTCCAGCAGCTTGTCGCCATCGACGGCGAGCTTTGTGCGCATCTCCATCTCGCCGATCCTGTTCACCGACTCCTCGCCGCGCACTACGGTCAGGTCGGTGTCCTGACCGTTCACGGTTTGGACCATGTGGATCTTCGTTCCGTCGTCGGTGATGACGGCGGTCATCGAATCCGGCACTCCGCGCGCGAACTCGCTGAGATCCTTGTTGAGAGTCCATTTCCCGGACAGGTTCGGCGACTTGTCCGCAAACGCCAGCGCAACCACTGCAACCAGACACATCGGGAGCCTGTGCATGCTGCCCCGATTTTACAGGACCGCGCGCCCGCCGGCTATTTCGTAACGTTGACGGTGACCGCTACCTGCTGATGCAGCGCGCCCGCCGTACCGGTGATGGTGATTGGATACGGCCCAACCGGTGTCAGCTTGGTGGTGGTCACCGTCATGGTGAGCGAGCCCGAAGCCGCCTGCCCCCAGGAAACGCGGGAGTAGGGCGGTATCCCGGCCACCTGCAAAGTCACGCCGCCGGTGAAGCCGCTCGTTGCAGCCGCCGAGATCTTCACGACTCCGCTGTAGCCCTGCCGGACGTCCTGCGACGACGGCGTTGCCAGGAGCGTAAACGTCGGAGCCGGCGTTACGGTGAGAGCCACGGCGAAGCTTCCGGTCAGGCTCTTGCCGTCAGACGCCCACACGGTTACGGTCGTATTGACCGCCGGAGCGTTCGCCGCGGCGGTGAGCGTCAGCAGCGTGGCGCCCCCGGCCACTACGGTCACGGGCTTGAACGACGCGGTAACGCCCGCAGGCAATCCCGCGACCCAGAAGCCCACGGAGCCCTTGAACCCGCCGTGTCCCGCCACCGTCACGGACGACACTGCCACGCCGCCAGGCGCGAGCGTGAGGGCCGACGGCGTCGCGGTCAGCGCCACTCCGGGAGTGCCGGCGCTCGCGCACGCATGAACGGCGCGATACACGTTCAGCCTGCTGCCAGTTGTAGTCCGGAAAGCCAGCGCGGGAATGGGATCGGCTGTAGTCAGCAGCGTCTGCTTCAGATCGGCGACCGAGAGCGTGGGACAGGCCGACAGCACCAGGGCAGCCGCGCCGGACACGTGCGGCGTCGCCATGGAGGTGCCGCTCTCCTTGCCGTAGGTCCCGCCGCGCAGGGTGGAGAGGACATCCACGCCCGGCGCCCCGATGTCCACCAGCGTGGAGCTGTAGTTGGAGAACGACGCCAGCGTGTCGGAGCTGTCGGTGGCCGCGACGCTGATCTCATTCGGCTGCGCGTATCCAGCGGGATAACTCGGGAACGAGCCGATATCCGCGCCATTATTCCCGGCCGCGGCGACGAACAGGATGCCGGCATCGCCGGCCCGCTTGATCTCCTGCAGCAGCGCCTGCGAGTAACCGGAGCCGCCCCAGCTATTGGAGAGGATGCGGATGTTGGCCTGCGACGGGAAAGCCTGTTTGATCTGGACGCCCGCCTCGATGGCGCGGATCGCGTTCGCGGTGGTGCCGCTGCCGTTGGCGTCGAGGAAACGCAGCCCGACGATGGTGACCGTCCAGTTCACGCCGGTGACACCGGCGTTGTTGTTACCCACCGCGCCGATTGTTCCCGCCACATGGGTGCCATGGTTGTGCTGGTCCATGGGATCGCAGGTATTAGTGATGGCGTCGTAGCCGTGGCTGCCTGCCGGACAACTCAGGATTGCGCCCGGACCAAAGGCGATGGTGTACGGCGTGGACGCCGACCAGATGTTAGCGGCGAGGTCCGGGTGGGTGTAGTCGATGCCGGTGTCCACCACGCCGACCACCACGTTGCGCGAACCGGTGGTGATGGTCCATGCCGCAGGCGCGTCGATGTCAGCGTGCGGGATGCCGCCGGTCTGTCCTGTGTTGTTCAGGCCCCACTCGCCGGCGTACTGCGGATCGTTGGGCGGTACAGTGGATGGAGATTCCGCGATGTTGACGAGGTAATTCGGTTCGGCGAACTCGATATCGGGATCGGCCGACAGCAGCTCGATCATCCGCGCGACCGTCTGACCCGACGCCGACCGCAGATGCATCAGGCCATGCCCGAGGCCGTGCATGGAGCGGATGCCGTACTGGCGGTCGATGACCGACCGCAACCGCGGATTCGCCTCATCCCGAAACTTCACCAGGACTTCGTGGGCTACAGCCTTGTGCCCATTGACGATTTCCACATCCTGCGCGCACAACGGCGCGGCGATCATTACGACGGCGAGCCAGAGACACGTCCGGACAGACTTCATGCGAATGCTCCTCATCTGGTTCATCGGCGGCCGGCCTGGCGATTCGCAGGGTTGTTTCCCCTGGCGGAGCGGGGTGGGAATGCCCTGGCTGGCCGATTATTTCCATTGACTAGTGTACTAATTGACTAGTACACTGTGACCCATGAACCCACTCACATACCTTGCTGTTTTGGCGGTCGCAGGGTGGCACGACCCATCGCCACACCGCGTTCGCTTTGTCGAAGTGGAGCCGGGCATCCGTCTGGAGGTGCTCGACTGGGGAGGCCCGGGCCGGGCCGTGGTGCTGTTGGCGGGCGCGGGAAACACGGCACACGTGTTCGATGACTTTGCGCCGAAGTTAACCGACCACTGGCACGTCTACGGGATCACGCGGAGGGGCTTCGGCGCGTCGAGCCAGCCGGACGCGGGATATGACGATCAGCGTCTGGCCGATGATGTGTTGCGGGTGCTGGATTCTCTGGGGATTGAGGCTCCGGTGCTGGTGGGGCATTCGATGGCCGGCGGAGAGATGACCACGCTGGCGCGACAGCACCCGAATCGGATTTCCGGTCTGGTTTTTCTGGATGCGCTGGGCGATCCGCGCGACTGGAGCGGCAGCGATCCGGCGTACATGGCGCTGGCGCGAGCCCTGCCTGCATCGATGCGCACGCCGCCTCCGCCGCCATCGGGCGCCGAGGCGAAATCGTTTGCCGGGTTCCGCGAGTGGGAATTGCGCAACCAGAAGTTCGCGCCGCCTGAGGCGGAGTTGCGGAACCAGTATCGGACCAATCCGGACGGGACGAAAGGCGAGCGCATCTCGACCCAGCGAATCTGGAGGGCGATTGGGCTCGGGCAGGTGAAGCGGGACTACTCGGGCATTCACGTGCCGGTGCTGGCGCTTTACCCGTTTATCCGGCTGGGCTCGACTGCGGAGAAGCCGGAGGAGCGGGCGGCGATCGCAGCCTACAACGCGGCCACCGCCGTGTACGTGGACCGGTGGAACGCGAATCTGCTCAGCCAAACGAGTGATGTTCATTTCGTGGATATGCCGGACTGCGGCCACTACGTCTTTCTGGCGTGCGAAGCGCGCGTGCTGAACGCGCTGCGGCCCTTTCTGGAAGGCCTGCCGCAGTAACGGACCTGATACCATCGTGCCGATGACACTCCGCACCTTGCTGTGCACATTTGTCGCGCTGGGCGCGATGGCCGCTGCCGCCGATGACCCCGTGGTGGACGTTACGGGAGGGCGCATTCGCGGCAAGATCGCGTCCGATGGCGGCGCCGCGTTCAAGGGGATTCCGTTCGCGAAACCTCCGGTGGGCGATCTGCGCTGGCGCGAGCCGGAGGCACCGGCGCCGTGGACGAACATCCGCGACGCGTACGAGTTCATGCCCGCCTGCGTGCAGCTTTCCGAAGGGTGGAACGCGGACATGGTGCCGACGAGCTCCGAGGACTGCCTGTATCTGAACGTCGCGACGCCGGTGTGGCCGCCGAAGCAGAAGCTGGCGGTGATGTTCTGGATCCACGGCGGATCGAACATGGCGGGGGCGGGCGAGGCGCCGGCGTTCGACGAGCGCGCACTGGTGCGGCACGGCATCGTGTGGGTGACGGTGAACTACCGGCTGGGCGCGCTGGGGTTCATGGCGCATCCGGATCTGGTGAAGGAATCGAACCACGGCTCGTCGGGCAACTATGGGCTGCTGGATCAGATCGCGGCGCTGCGGTGGGTGCGGGACAACATCGCGAAGTTCGGGGGCGATCCGGACAACGTGACCATCGCGGGCGAATCGGCGGGGGCCTGGGACGTGAGCCTGCTCATGACGTCTCCGCTGGCGAAGGGGCTGTTCAACAAGGCGATTCAGGAGAGCGGGTCGATTGCGGCGTTCAAGGGCGCACTGCCGCCGGCGCGCGCGCAGGAGCTGGGGCAGAAGGTGGCGGTGCAATTGAATGCGCCGGAGGAGAACGCGATCGCGTTCCTGCGCAAGGTGCCCGGGGTAGAAATCATGAAGGCCGGGGTCGCGGCGCGCGGAAAGGACCAGACGGGACTGGAAGCGTCGGTGGACGGCTGGGTGCTGCCGGAGCGGCCGGAGAAGGTCTACGCCGAAGGGCGCGCGCTGCACATTCCGGTGATCACGGGGACGAACGCGCAGGAGATTGTCCAGCCGATGGGATCGGCGAAGATCGCCGAGGGGATCAAGGAGGCGTACGGGGCGGCGCTGGCAGAGCGCGCGATTCCGATGTACGCGAAGACGGATGCGCTGTATGGGCTGCCGGGGTCGCAGTGGCTGACGGATCTGGTGTTCCGGTGCCCGTCGGTGACTCAGGCGGTGTGGCACGCCAAAACAGAGAGCCCGGTTTACGTTTATGAGTTCGAGCAGCCGGCCCCGGGGAAGCAGCAGAGCGTGCATGCCGGCGAGCTGGCGTTTGTATTCGGCACGTGGGACAAGAAGAACCCGCCCACGGCCGCTGATCAGAAGATCGCGGAACAGGTGCAGTCGTACTGGGCGAACTTCACGCGCACGGGGAGTCCGAACGGCGAGGGGCTGCCGGCGTGGCTGGGGTTCAACGCGAAGACGCAGGACTACATGGCGTTCACGGCGGACGGCGCGGCGGCGAAGTCGGGGCTGCGGCGGCCGTACTGCGAGGTGTTCACGCAGGCGGAAGACGCGATCGCGGCGAAGTGACGCCGTGGCCGGACGCAACGTTGCCTATGAAGAAAAGCTGAGCGCGATTGAGGCGTTGCGCAACGCAGGCGCGACTGCGGA
>Ga0335080_10002592_pt1 | contig 18070 bp, 30 predicted proteins | sample Lox_Sample_34_FD_206720 | JGI IMG/M metagenome (GOLD analysis project Ga0335080, IMG submission 206720) | Soil microbial communities from Loxahatchee National Wildlife Refuge, Florida, United States - Lox_Sample_3.4 | ecosystem: Environmental > Terrestrial > Soil > Wetlands | place: USA...
GAGCCAGACCAGCCAGGATTGGATCGTCGGGCGCAGCTGCCAGACGGTGGCCGAGTCGATCGAGTCGGCCGTCGAGATCCACCGGCGCGCCGAGGCGGCGCGCATCACGCGCTTTCAGCTCTCGAATGGAGAACTGCCATGACTACCGACAAGAACTGGTTCACGGTCGATCGCAAGGGCCTGGCCGAGATCGTCGAAAGGCGCGGCGGGCTGGCCTGGCTGATCCAAGAGCTTGTGAGCAATGGCTGGGATGAAGCGGGCGTCACGCGCGTCGACGTCATCCTCGAGCCGCACGAGGGCTCGCCGTTCGTCGACGTGATCGTGCGCGATGACGCGCCCGACGGGTTCAAAGACCTCTCGCACGCGTGGACCCTGTTCGCCAAGAGCGGCAAGCGCGGCGACGCCGAGAAGCGTGGCCGGTTCAATCTCGGCGAGAAGCTCGTGCTCGCGTTCTGCAAGGAAGCCAGCATCCAGACCACCACGGGAACGGTGATCTTCGATCAGCGCGGCCGGACGGTGTCGAGCAAGAGCAAACGCGAGAGCGGCAGCGAGTTCGTCGGTACCGTTCGCATGACGCGTGCCCAGCTCGACCAAGCGCTGGTGGATCTGAAGCGCCTGATCCCGCCGGCCAACATCACGACCACGATCAACGGCCAGAAGCTCGACGATCGCCAGCCGATCAAGGCGTGGCACGAGCACCTGTGGACCGAGCTTCCCGACGAGGAGACCGGCGCACTCGCTCGGCGAGTGCGACATGCGGAGGTCCGCGTGTTCAAGCCCAGGCCCGGCGAGTCGCCCATGCTCTACGAGCTGGGGATCCCGGTCGTGCCGCTTGACGGCGACCCATACCACGTTGATGTGCGCCAAAAAATCCCGCTCAACCTCGAGCGAGACAACGTCACGCCGAGCTACCTTGCCGACCTGCGCGCGTCCGTGCTCTCGCACATCCATGACGTCGTCAGGGCCGAGGCCTTGACCGGCGCGTGGGCCACCGATGCGATCTCGAACTGGCGTACGCCCAAGGAAGCGGTCGAAGCAGCGCTCACAGCCCGGTTCGGTGAGCAGCGGGTGATCGCCGATCCGTCCGATCGCGAGGCCGAGAACCGCTGCAAGGGCAAGGGCTACACCGTCGTGCACGGTGGCAGCCTGCCCAAGGAAGCCTGGGAGCGCGTGCGCGAGCTGGGCCTCATGCAGCCCGCGGGGCAGGTGTCGCCGACGCCCAGGCACTTCGACGACGACGCGCCCAAGTGCAAGCTGCTCGAGTTCGACGAGCTGTCGACCCTGGTCAAGATGGGCGTGCGTCGCTACCGCGCGATCTGCCGCGTGCTCTTGGGCTACGAGGTCACACTCCTCTTTGCCGATGAGCCGGCGTGGCCCGTGCTCGCGACCTGGTTTCCGGGCAAGCGGCGCATGCTGCTCAACGTCACCAAGCTCGGCGAGAGCCACTTCTGGGATGACGCCGCGATCTACGCGCTCGCGATCCACGAGATCGCCCACGAGGTCGAAGGTAACCACCTCGACGAGAAGTACCACGACGAGCTGTGCCGGCTCGCAGGCAAGCTCGCGTGCGCCTGCACGCGTCGCGAGATCGACTCGCAGATGGAAGCCTATCGCGACGAGGAAGCTGCGGCTCAAGCATCGAGGGCGTCATGAGGCTCAAGCTCAAGCAAGGTGGCGTCGTCGACGTTCGGCAGTCATCGCCGACTCAAGTCACGATCGATCTGGTCACGCGCACGTGCGAGTGGCTCTCGCTCGACGAGGCGCAGATGCTCTATGAGGGCCTCGGCTACATCATCGATCGCATGCAGAAGGATAGATCATGAGAGTCATCGTCGAGGAGATCGTCAGTCCCAAGGAGGGGTCGTTCCAGCGCGTGCGTTGGACAGATCACTTCATCGAGCCTCGGCTCATCACCGAGAGTGGTGAGGTCGCTGCTCTGTGGCGAGCGAAGGAGAACGGTTTTCGCGAGCGCCTGACCGTTATGGCAACGCGGCTGATCAGCGACAAGAACAGCGGCGGCGCGTTCGATCTGGTCCTTCTGCTCGATGTCATCTCCCCGAGCACCTGGGAAGCGATGGAGCCCTGGATTCGCCGACGGTACAACTACGCTTCGATCCTCGAATCCGACGACATCCCCGTCGAGCGCTACGAGACCTGGGCCGTCGATCATGGAGTCTGGCCGTGACGGTGAGCCTGCCCGTCATCGTGCTCGACGAGGCTCTCGACGCGCTGCTGACGCGCGTCCGCTGGTACACCGTGCGCGGCTACAAGATCCCTGGCGAGACCAAGCTCGCCTTCAACAGCCTCTGTGACGTCCTCGAACGGCATGGAGATCCGTGGAGTCGCATCCCATGACGAGATCCAAGAAGGAGAACTGATGGGTACCAACGACTGGTCTACATCACTGAGGCCGGTCGCAAAGCGCTTGAGGCCAACCCCGATACCATCATCAGCGTCGTGGATCTCGGCGCGACGTGCGATGGCGTCATTGACAGCAGCGCAGCCTTGCAGGCCGCTGTGGCTGCAGCCAGCCAAGGATCCATCATGCCCGAGAAATTCTTCCCAGGTGTTCAAGCTGTCGTCGACGACGAGGCTCGTGTTCAGCGAGGCGAGCACGCAGGCAAGTTCGGCACCGTGCGCGTTCGCGTTGGCGATCGAGTCTTCGTTGTACCTTGGCCTGGTGCGAGCTGGGTTGCGTTCTGGGTCGACGTCCAAGACGTCGCGATCGTGCGCCAGGTAGCACCTCACATCGAGCCTGAGGATGATGGCGATGGGATCGGGGACGTATGAGGATCAACTCAGGTGGCTACGATCATCACATCCGCAAGATCGACCGCGACTTCTACGAGATCTCGTGGCGGTACGATAACTCGTACGGTCGCATTCGCTATCCACGCACGATGCGCCGAGACACCGATCGCAAAGGTGCCGAGCGGTTCGCGAAGAAGTGGGGTCTGAAGCTGCCATGAAGCGTCCTAGGAACGAGCAAGAGCTACTCGCGGACTCGTACAAGTACGTCTCGAGCATTCCACAAAGCGAGGACCGGCGCGTAGCGATCGCGCGGGCCTACCGCGACGGCTATCGCTACGCGCTCGGTGATCTGATCGGAGCCTTCAACCTCTCGCGTGTGGAAGTCGGCGCGCTGGCGCCATGCGAGCGGATGCAAGACGACTCGGATGAGGACGTCTGCCAGGCCTGTTTTTCACACCCGCGAGTGGTATCGCATCCATCGACCGCGCCACGTCTTCAAGCTCCTCAAGATACTATAGAATACTAATCATATTCCGTATTGCTGTTTACTGGTAAACACATGTCCACCGTACTCCACGACATTCTAGCCCGCGGGAACCTCTCGCCGATCACACGGCAGAAGTACATCCGGCACCTGAACGAATGGATCGCATTCGCCGGGGAGGATCCGTCCGGGTGGACTCGGATGCGGATGCAAGAGTTCTACGGCCAGCTCCTCGCGCGTGGCGTGTCGATCCGAGCGGCCAACGTCTACGTCTCGGGCCTTCGGTTCGTGTCCAAGTGGTATGCGATGCTCAACGCGCAGCCGGGCCTCGACTTCGCGATCATCCAGACCCAGCGCGAGGCCAACCCCAAGGTCGGAGGCGTGCTCGGGGAGGCCGAGATCCGCGCGCTCATCGATACGTGCGCGCCGCTGGCTCCCATCGACCGGCGCGATCGCGCGATGCTGATCGTCGGGCTCGAGACGGGGATGCGCCGCAAGTCGCTCGCAGGGATGACGCTCGAGAACATCGGCAAGCGCGCCGGCTGCATGCGTGCGCTCGTGCCGATCAAGGGCAAGGGGGGCGTCGAGACCTGGGACGTGCCGCTCTCGGACACGAGCCTCATCGCGCTCGAGGACTGGCGCAAGTGGCTCTACAACCGAGGTATCAAGCAAGGCCCGACGTTCCCGCGCCTGAAGAAGCGCCTCGACAAGACCGGCCGGCTTGGCTACGTGCCGTCGGGAACGCTCACCGTCGAGGGCGTGTACGCGATCATCAAGGCGCGCGCGGACGCAGCGGGCTTGCCCGAGGTCTATCCGCACCTTCTGCGTCACACCTACTACACCACGCGTACGGAGCTGGGTCTCTCGCCCGAGCAACGCGCAGCTGTCACCGGCGTCAAGCTCCAAGGCCTTGGGCCTCAGACCGCGTACATCGATCTCGACGCGCTCGGCATCGAGGCTCGCAACGCCACCCCTGAGTGGTTCGCCACCTACGTCAGGAAGCTCTATGAATAGCGATTTGCCTTATCAGCTCGAGAATCCTTGGGAGTACATCAAGCGTGCAGGCATTCGCGTTGTGCGCTGTGTGGTGTGCGGCTTTGAATGCTTCGAGCAAGATGTGGCTCGTTCTGAAGCTCACGAGCGCGAGCACCTCAATTCCGACAAGCCTCCTAAGAAGGGCATGAGACGATGACGGGCAAGATGGCAAAGCACATGGCTCGAGGGCTCTTTGGTGGCATGTACGGCTGGGGAAAGCTCGGCGGCACCACCAAAGCGACCTTGTACATCGGCAGCAAGACGGGCCTCGAGACGGGGCCTGTGCCCGAGGGCAAGACGATCCCTAAGGTGAAGGTGCTCGAGACCGTCTATGGTGTGCGAGCTGGCCAGATCGGGCCCGCTGCCGGTGGCACGACGACGATCGCCGAGGGCCGCTACAAGGGCATTCCCGAGCGCTCGTACAAGGTCGAGTTCTTCCCCGAGGAAGGGCCCGCGAAGTTCAGAAAGAACATCCGACAGCTCGCCGAGCGCCTCGCTACCGACCTGGGCCAGCGCGAGATCTTCGTCGAGATGGTCACTCGAGGAAAGAAGACCGAGACCTTCACCGCATCACCGACGCGGGCGCCGAGCCCTCTGAACGAAGCTGCGTTCTGCTCGTGGGTGCGTAAGAACTCGAAGTCAGCTCGTGTCGATCCGTCCGATCCTTGCTACGCCAAGCGCAAGCGAGGTGGTTGATGAATCTCGCCGACCACATTTACGACTGCCCTACTTGCGGTGAAGCATGCGATCGCGATGAAGTGGACGTGGGCGTGGGAACCGTCTATGGGCCCTGGCGTTGCCCAGGCTGTGGATGGTCAGCAGAAGCGGCAGTAGAAAGACAGATCATAAGAGTCAAAGACGAAGACATCATCGATGATCGCTTCTATTGGGTCTGGCGTTGGACGCCTGGCTTGCCGCTTCTTGAGGTTGTCCGAGCTTGTAGAAATGAGAACGGCACCCTGCAATGGGAGGGCTGTGGAACAGATGAAAACGTTCACGTGATCGAGGTCGTGTGCCTCGTCGAGCCACCAACAACGAGGGGAAGCCATGAACAGCCTCGTGAGTGATCTTCCTGGGCAGGTCGTCGAGGTCAAGGATCGCGGGACCGTCGATTCGAGCTGGACCGATCATCGGCAATCGAGCACGGGCGATCTCCTGGGCGTCGTACGCACGGTCGCCGTCGGTCAAGACGGCGTGATCGTCCTGCAGATCGAAGATGGTGACGGCTGGCTCCACACCCGTACGACCGCAGCGAGCATCTTCCGCATCGCCAGGCTGCAGTCGCTCACCAAGGCGCCGGCCAAGGACACGAGCATCAAGTTTCGGTTTCGCGATCTCGTGCAGGGCCAAGCGTTCCGGTTCAAAAATCCGCCCGACGGCTGGGCCAGGACCAAGCTCGTCAAGCTCAAGAAGATGCCCGGATGGGCGATGGCTGAGGGCTGGGACTTCGTGCTCGCCGACGATCCCGACTGTCAGGACTTTCTCGTCGAGCCGCTCGACGAGCAGCCTCCTGTGACCGAACCTGCCCCAATCCCTCAAGAGTAGGATTTCAGTCGGGTATCGTGATAGCCTGTCAGCATGATCGTGCTGGGAGCCCCCGGTATCAGGCCAACATTTGGTCCCATCGCACAGACCATCACCCAGGGGCCCCCGATCGCGCAGATCTCGCCGACCAAGTCGATCATGCCGATGTTCGCGCCGTCGATGGTCGCCGCCGCGCAGCCCGCGCAGACGATGCAGGCGACACCGTACAACCTGCCTCCGAAGTGCTCGGACGTGTGCTACGGCGGCTCGCTCAGCGAGTGCGTCAACAACGTCTGCAAGTGCTCGTACGGCATGCAGTGCTACCAAGAGGCACTCGCCGCGACGATCAACCAGGCCGCGCTCGCGCCATACGCGCCACCTCCTCCGACGCAGACCGCGCCACTGGTCGCGTGCAGTGCGATCTGCCCGGGGCAGGTCAACCTACTCTGCACTCGGACGGGTGTGTGCTCGTGCAACGGCACCCAGTGCCTGCAAGATCAAACGGGATCGCCGGGCATGACGACGGGAACGCCGGGCATGACCACCAGCGTGCAATCTGGCCAGTCGTCGATCCCCGGAACACCCGGGATGACGACCGGCGCACAGTCACCTGGCGCCGTGCAAGCCACGCTCGACACCAGCGCGTTTCAGACGGGATCCTGTGATTCGACGTCGTACTGGGATGCGCCGTCGCAGTCGTGCGTGCCGTACTGCGACTCGTCGAGCGCGTACGACCCGACCACGGGCGCATGTGTACCCGTCACGTCGGGCTCGCCCGACTCGACGAGCATGACGCCCGATGGCAGTGGTGGTAGCTCGTCGACCCCCTACGACGCGTCGACGGGTCCGATCCTTCTGCCGTCCATCGCGTCCATGAGCACGTGGGAGATGATCGCGCTCGGGCTTCTGGGCCTGGGTGTCATCGTCGGAGGCGTCGCCGTGTACAAGCACTACCGGAGGAAGCGCTAATGTTCAGAGATGCCCTCGTTGCGAACACCCAGATGGGGCCTAGCTACTACACCGATCCCAACGGGGACATCTGCGACCCGGGCATGATCAGCACGACCGGCTACTGCCCCGCGTCGCCAGGGCTCTATACCGATCCACTCGGCAACATCTGCGGCGCCACGATCGTTCAGGCCAACGGCTACTGTCCGGGGCTCTACACCGACCCAGCGGGCGCTACCTGCGATCCGAGCGTGGTCGTCAATGGGGTGTGCTCATCGGGGACGTTCACCGATCCCACCGGCATCTCCTGCGACGCGAGCCTGGTGGTCGGTGGCCTGTGCACGGCCGCGGGTGCTGCCGGCACGACGGTCACCACGACGGCCACGCCGGATCTGACGATCACGCCCGTGCAGCCGACCGGCGTACCGATCCCGGTCACCGCGGCAGCCACGCCGAGCTTCTTCGACTCGCTCACACCGCTCGAATGGGTGGGCCTGGGCCTCCTCGGTGTCGGCCTGGTCGCGGGTGGCGTCGCGATCGCCAAGCACCACAAGAAGTGATTCCCCTCTTCTCGCGATCTGGGATCGCGTCATCGCCGTTCGGCATGCCCATGGGCCAGAGCCGGCTGGCGCTGCCGTTCTGGTCCTACGCGATGGAGATCCTGCCGCCCGCACGAATCATCGAGCTGGGTACGTGGAGCGGTGCGTTCATCACGATGCTCGCGGTGCACGCGTCGAACCTGACGCCCAGAGCCCGCGTCGTCACCTACGATCGCCACGCGGGCATCCAGGATCCGGTCAAGCCGCTCGCGGATCTGGTCGGCGTCGAGTACCGCCAAGTCGACGATCTGTTCCGTCACGAAAACGAGATCGGTTTGCTCGTCCAGAGGCCAGGCACCACGTACCTCCTCTGCGATGGTGGCGACAAGCCTCGCGAGCTGGCCACGTTCGCGCGCTACCTGAAACCCGGCGATCTCATCGCCGCGCACGACTACGACGTCGCAGGCGAGCATCCTGAGCGCGTGAATCCAGCGTTCCTACCGCCCGGCGAGGCCACGTACTGGGGCTGGGCCGAGACCCGAGAGGCCGACGGCGCACGCGTGGCAGCCGAGCACGACCTCGAGCCGTGGCATCAAGACGACTTCGATATCGTCGCGTGGCTCGTCTATCGCAAGCGCTAGCTGTCAGACCTCTAGGCTAAGCTCTGGGTCGTGCCCAAGAGCGAGAACATGAGAGACCTCGAGCGCGCGGTAGCGGCAACAGGTTTCGTCAAGGAAGCAGAAGCGTTTCTAAAGATCGCCCAGATTCTCGACGGGCGAAGCAAGGAAGAGGCATGCGCCATCATGGGAGCTGTGGCGAGTGCCTTAGGCTTCTACGAACTCGCGAAGGGCTTTAGCGATCTCGCGTTGCAGTATCGCGCATTCGATGCGGCGGCATTCGAGCAAGAAGCCTAGCGAGGCTTCAGGATCGACTGCACGCGCATCGAGGTCTTGCAGCGGCCCTTGCGAGACCAGCGCCCGACCGGGCAACACAGCACGATGCGCGTGCCACTGTCGCCCACCTGCTTCATACGGAACGAACCCTGTGCGCAGTGCTGCGGATGAAACCGCCGCTCGCGCTTGAAGTTCTTGGTGATCTCCGACGGCATCAGATGTCTTTTCCTGGTACGGGGCAGACTCCACCTCGTCGCTGTGCCTCGTTCATAATCTGTCGGTAAGCTTCATGAGAGTCCATGCCGCGCTTCTTAGCTACTGAATCGATGCGCTTGCTCATCCGCGTGTAGAGCTTCTGCTCATCACGAACGCGCATATGAAGGCCACTGCAACCGATGTAGAGCTGTGCAGCGTGAACAGCGGCTTCGATATCCTTAGCAGCCATTAGACCCGTCCCCGAGGCAAGTAGTAGGACTGCTCGATCAACTTGTCACCGATCGTCCCCAGGATCAGCGCTCCGAACAACGCGCCCAAGATCCACCGATCACGCGCGACAGCGATGCCGAAGAGGCCACCAGCCAGCCACGCGAGCACCGAGCGATCCCAAGCGGTGTCCATCTACCTGGCCCAGTGGCACGACGCGCGACGGCCCAGGCGCTTGGCCTTCGCGGCAGCCTTGCGGTGATGGAACTGCCGCGCGCGACGAAGTGCTGCCTCGAGCCCCGCGCAGTCGATCGCACATCCACCTGTCTTGGCGACGATGGGGAACTTGAGCTGCTTGGGCTCGAGGAAGGCCTTGGTACCGCATCGAGCCTTGAGCGCTCGGCGCTCGCTGGTCAGGTGAGGCGCTCGGCGCTTCCATCCCTTGGTCGACTTCGATCCTCGATGAGAAGCTCTCATGCTCTCCTCCGCTTGTGCTTCTGGCCGTGCTCGACGACCTTGAGCGCGAGCCAGCCGAACGCCAGCACGGCCAGGATGGTCAGGCCGCTCGAGATGTCCGACGACGTGTCACCCAGACCCTTGAGCCTGGAGTTCGGCGTGGCGAATGCCGACAAGTGATACTCGATCGCGGGGGCTCCCACGGGGCCTCGCAAGTACATCATGAGCTACCTCCACCAGCGGCCAGAGAAGAAGTACCAGGTGACGAGGCCGAAGAACGTAGCACCCGCCATCATGCTCGCAGCTCTCGAGCCCTTGAGTCCAGCTCCGATCAGGATGCCAGCCGCTGCGCCGATCATCGCGTTGCGATCGGCGTACTGCGGGCAGTACCAGCCAGGCGTGGCGCCTCCGCAGTGGCCTGCCGGCGGCACGGGCATTGGCTGCGGGATCTTCGGCGTGTCGCTCGCAGAGCTGCCTGGGTTGACGGTCCCACCATCAGGCGTGGCCGTTGTGGGATCGTCACCAAAGCCGAGGAGGATCATCGTCAGTGCCCCATGAACTTTCGACGATCCTTGTAGCGCCAGACCTCGAACGCAACGAAGCCAGCGCCCAGGACACCCAGCCACACGGCCCAGGAGGGGATCGTCGAGACGTCACCTAGGCCGTAGAGACCGTTGAACGAGGCCCGCGTCACCGGATGACGAAACGGGATCGACTGAAGGATCGGCCTTGAGGGAGTTGCGAGAGCCATCATCGGCGGCGCCTGCCTTTCAACGTCGGCACGCCCGGAGGTGGGCCTTGCCGCGTGTGGAACACCGGAGGAGGCTCGCGCTTGGCGCCAGGCGGCGGTACACGACGCTGGCCGTCGTTGCCCAGGGCATCGGCGAGCACGCGTGTGCTTGAGCCACCAATTGCGGCGTCGAGAGCACACAGCCGTCCGCCCGAGCGCGTGTTGATGTCCGAGCACTGTGCGATGCGAATGTCGCCACGCGGACAGCTCAGAAAGATCGTCGAGGATTCGCCGCGAATCGCGCCACCCTCCGCTTGACGAACGGCATCACGCCAGCCTCGTTGGCTGACCGGGTGAGCATGCGTCTGCGTGTGATATGGCTCGCCCGAAGCCTTCCGCTTGGCGTGCGGATGCACAACGATCTTGCACGCCTTGCTCATCGCCAGTGCCTCGCGCCGAGACGATGGTAGCAGTGGATGATCGATCGATCACCACACTCAAGCGCCTCGACGACCTCGCGATAGCTCGGATGATTCTCGTCGATGCGATAAGGCTCAGCACATCGACCCGAGCACGCAGTTTCGAGCATGCGCAGTGGTGCGGTCATGTTTCCACCCTGAATGTCCACGAAGCGATAGCCTTCGTGTTCTTCGGTGGCGATGACGTCACTCATCGCCGGTGCCTCGCGCCGAAGTAGACGCCCAGGCCCAGACCGATCGCGAACAGCAGCGGGTTGTTGATGATCGGATCGAAGACGCCACCGAATTGCTGGCCTCGGATCTGCCGCAACCCAGACAGGGTCATCACGTAATTCAGAGTCCCCAGGCCCCGCATCAGTGCTGCACCCGATGATGGTGGCGCTTCTGACGAAGCGTCGTGCAGACGTTCCACGACGAGCCGGCACGCTTGACCTTGGCCTTGTTGCCGAAGTCGCGCAGGATGCCCGCCTCGATCTCCGCGTCACGTCGGCTCTCGAAGCGGACGCAGAAATGCTTGCGCCTACGACGAGCCATGGCTTACCGCCTCCGTCGGCCGGACAGCCCGAGCTTCTTGCGCGACCACGGGTAGACGAACTTGGTGCCAACGTAGCCGACGCCCACACCAACCGCGCCCACGAGCACAGCCGTGAGCCAGTCGGGGATCGTCGTGTCGCCGAGCCCGAGGAGCTGGCTCGTGGTCGGCACCTTGTTGTAGTAGAACGATCCATACCCACCGGGCACACCGGTGTAGTAGGTCTGCACGATCTGGTTGGGATTCAACGGATCGTACTGGGCCGTCTGCTCCCAGGTCGTCAACAGCGTCGCCATGCTCGCTCCTTCCTAAAGGGCAGAAGAGAAGTCAACGAGCGCCGCTGATCTTCGCCTAGCGTCGCGGTGTTTCCTCGAGACCTGGAAGCTGATGCTCCACCTCGATAGGCCCGCTCGTTGAAAGCGCTAGCGACGGTGCTTGCGATGACGCTTGTGCTTGAGGCACTGCCCCTTGCGACGTCCCCGCCTGACAGTTCCGAAACGACATGAACGCTTGGCCATTGACTTTCTCCTCTAGAAAGGTGGAACGGTTCGAGCGTCCCATACCCTTGATTCCCCGTCAAGTGATAGGCGCTTGTCTGAGAAGCAGCATTTCGGCCTTGTCCAGCTCGAAGTAGGTCCGCCAACAGTCCTTACGACGTGTCTCTCTGAAACCGAGCATTCTCAATCGGTCGTCTTGCCAGATGATCCACCACAGACGATTCACCTTGGAGTAAGTGAGCCACACAGTCAGATCGTCCACTAACCGCTTGTGGATGATCACGCCACGATCTTCTTGAAAGCCAGTTTCTGGATCGACGAGACGAAGGCTGCGCTGAGGCCCATCAACGAGCGTGAGTAAATCACGCTCCAACTGGAGGATCTGATCTTCGACACCCATTTCAAAACGACCGGATGAGAAGGCACTTCCGATCGCCTCGACGATCGCCGGTGGCCCCGACGCCATACCACTCGGTCGTCTCTTCGATCCGAGCCCAGTTGTAGATTTCGCGGATAAGCGGTGTGTCGTTGTTGGTCGTCCACACCTTCGCGCCGAGGCGATGCTGGTAGTAGAGCGTCTCGGCTAGCTCGCGCTGCTGGGACTCGCCGAAGTCTTCCTTGGCGTAGTCCGCGAACGTGTTCGCGTACGGAGGATCCGCGTAGATCGCAACGTCCTTGGCGTGTGCAGCGTACTGATGCTTGGCGTTCAAAGCACCCTCGTACGAACACGCCATGAGTTGGCAGTTCTGCAGCCAGTGTGACAGCATCTTGGCCTCGTCGAGATCGATCGTCGAGGGTCTCTCGAGCTTGCCCCATGGCACGTTGAACTTGCCGCCTTGGTTCGTTCGCCACAGGCCGTTGAAGCACGAGGCGTTTAGATACATGAACAACGCCGCTCGACGGATCCACATCGGCCGAGGATCGAGGATGATCGCGTTCATCGCCTCGCGCGCATCGAGGTAGCCCTTCTGCGTGTTGGGGAACTGCTTCTTGACGCGATCGAGTTCTCCGATCAGCGCTGTTGGTGCCTTGCGAACACAGCGCCAGAAGTCGATCAGCGTCGGGTTGATGTCCGAGAGGATCTTGGGGATGTATGACGGCATCGCAAGCGCGACGGCGCCACCACCCACGAACGGCTCGAGGTAGAGCTTGGGACTCGCAGCTTCGATCTCGTCGGCTAGTCTCTGTGCTAGCCATCGCTTCCCGCCAGCCCAGCGCAGCGGCGACGTCAGACTCATCGACGCCTCGCCTTCTTGACGGCACGTTCCACGAATCGCTTTGCCTCCGAAAGCTTCTTGAATCGACTTGAGGATTCAGCACTAGAAGCATCGTACCTTCCATCGAGACGTCGAATGACATGGCCCCACCCGCCTCCCCTACCCTCGTAGAAATAGTACCGATCACCTCGTTGATGCTTCCACTTGAAGGGATCTCGCTTCATGGCTTCCAACCCTTTGGTGGTTTCCAGCCAGCTTCCTGCGCCTTGATCGCCCACTCGGGCCACTTCCCGCCAGGATCTGCTTTGAGCATAGCCTTGATCGTGCGTAGCGCTGCACGCGCTGCCGTCAGACTCGGCCAGTAGTACCCGTTGCTGTCCCGCCGGACGCCTTCGGTCTTTGCAGCGGTGAGGGTCGCCAGAACGTGCTCGCGATCGTTTGTGGAGCTGCTATCTAGCTGCGCCCTCGTGAACACCTCCTCGCCCAGGACCGCGCCGTAGTCGCCATCTTCCTCGAAGTACCACGCGAGACGCGGGCTCTCGTCGAGGTCGTGAATGCAGAGCTTGCCCTCGTTGCTCATGGTTCGTCATCCTGACCAACGATCGCCTTACGCCTCTCGAACGTCTGAGTAGCGAGCGCACCGATCGCTACACCTTTGGCGCGATCGTCACGCGTCTGTAGGTCCAAGACCTCGGTCAACGGATCACGTTCAAGCAGACGACGAGCCGTGACGCGATTGAACGCATCGAGCTTGTTTGGCAGATCGACCCAGATGAGATCGGCACGCGCACGCGTCACCGCGACGTACTCGATGTTGAGGTCTTCTTGCTCAGGTGGTTCGCGTCGCCATTCTTGGTAGCGAGCGAATGTCTGCTTGAGCAAGTAGACGCGATCGGCCTCTAGGCCCTTGGCCTTGTGCACGGTCGACAGCGAGATCGCGGTGACCTTGGGCTCGAGCAGCGACCTCAGGACGGCCGTGATCTTCCGAGGCTCGACGTAGCCCGGCATGATCGTCAGGATCGCGAACTGTTGTTCGACCCGATCGGCCCACGCCGAGGCGTGCGCAGCCTCGGCCTTCTTCATCTCGACCGTGTACCAGGTCGTCAGGCTCGCGCTGAACCGTTCGCGCGTCGACTTGTCTAGCCTGTCGACGATCTCGACGAGCGGCTGGATGATCTCCTGGCCAGCAACGAGCTGAAACTCGATTGCCTCTTGCCAGAGCATCAGCGCTGCATGGAGCAGATCAGCGTTGTTGCGCGACAAGACAAACGTCGAGATCGACCAGTCCTTAAGTTCGTCGGGCACCTTCACGAACGGCAGCGAGCGGACATGTCCCTCGGGCGCGTCTTGCCGAGCACGCAGCGCCGGCACGAGCTTCTGAGCCTCAGTAACGATCGCCTGTGCGCAGCGAAACGTAGTGGTCAGTGGTAGACTCTGAGCACCCATCTCCTTGAGCTGTCGCCACACTTGATCACCAGCTGCGCCGCGCCAGCTATAAAGACCTTGCTGGCGATCACCTATCGCGAACAACCGACCTCCGGGCGCCACCAGGCTCTTGATCAGCTCGAACTGCGGGAACGACAGATCTTGCGCCTCGTCGACGACGACGACTTGGTAGCGACTGGGCGGCACGAGCCCCAGCACGGTGGGGAGCCACACCATGTCGACGAAGTCGATCTCGGTCCGCTGGGTGATCTGCTCGTGACCTCGCAGGTAGGCTGCTTGCACGATGCGCACGCACTGTGGGATCTCGTCGGGCGATAGCTTAGCGAACAGATCGTAGGTGTGACCGAGCGCCATCGTGGGACCTACCAGCGCATGCTTGGCCGTCGTTGTCTCCTTCACCTGACGGAGCAGCTTCACGGCTGCGCGACGAACGGTGAAGCCCACGCGATCGGCCTGATGCTCGATCGTCTCGTTGACGAGCTTCTCGGTGGCCTGCGCGTTGACCTCGAACTTGGGCCAGCCCTTCTGGCTCGAGACGATCTTGAGCCCCATCGCGTGGAACGTCATCGCCTTCCACACCGAGCCGCGTGGCGCCTGAGGCATCCGCTCGACCAGCTCATCGGCGATCCGCCGGTTGAACGCGGTGAACAGCACCGACTTCTGCGGCAGGTACTTGACGCACTCGAGCGCGGTTGAGGTCTTGCCGGACCCCGCAAGCGCCTCGACGATCAGATGGCCTGTGCCCACCCTAGCGTACTCGAAGATCGCTTGCTGCTCATCCGTTGGAGTCATCGTTACCCTTCTCGAGTGCCTCAGCCACCTGGAACATGGAGACCTGAGGAGCTGGACGGACGCGCTTGGCGCGTACGACCACGACATGCCTATGATTCTCGACGACCAGCTCGAGCCCGCTGTCGACGGCTAACAGCGAGACTGGCTCATCCTCGGTGATGAGCACGTTGATCCGCACACCGTCGGGTGCATTGACGTCGTAATCGATACGTTCAAAGCCATTCTTGAGCGGCGGAACATCCATGCCGCTACGCTAGCAAGACCGTCTGACAGTTCGACGGGCTATACCTCGTTCCACGCATCGCCGATCGACACGTCGACGGTGAATCGGATAGTCTTGCCGTTGGCCTCGTTGGTGTGCTCGCACTCGAAGCAGTCTTTGACGTCCGCAGCGAGTGCCTCGGCATCATCGGCCCAGCATTCGAACACGGCCGCGTCGTGGATCTGAGCGAACGGGAACGCTTCGCGATAGCCTCGATCGACGATGCGCTGATCCATCTTGTCGAGGCCCTCGTTCATGATCGCTGAGCCCGTGGACTGAGGCACGATGTTCAAGGCCTCGGACGCTTCGACTTGGCCCATTGGCCACACGCGCCTTCGACCGCTGACGAAATCTCGCAGCTCGAATGGAGGTTGTGAGGCCCGCTGGATCGTCTCGCGTTGCCAGCGGACGATGCCGGACATCTTGCGGCGCAGGATGTCGAGCGAGCCGACGACGTCCTTGAACTTGAACTGATAGCCTTCCTGCAGAAGGCCCTTCCACACTTTGTCGTCGGAGGCGCCATACCACGTCGCGTACTCGAGCGTCTTGCAGACCGTGCGCGCCATCTTGCGCTCCTTGGCGGTCTTGCTGTCGAATCCAGGGAACACGTCTCGCGCGCACTCGGTGTGGAGATCACCGTTTCGGTTGAACACGTCGCACATGAACGCGTCGCCCGAGATCAGCGCGAGGATCCGGGCCTCGAGCTGACAATTGTGAACGAACACACCTGCCGCGAGCGCGAAGTTGTGGTCGCGCTCCACCTCAATGTCATAGGTGGGCACAACCAGATCATCATAGACGATGGCTACGATCTTGTGATTCAGATCTGAATACTTGGTTCCGCGAGGCGATGGATTTTTCCGTCTGAACTCGTGATAACACTTCCGATTACAAAACCGCGTAGGATGCTTCCCTCCAAAATAAGTGGGAGCGTCACAGTTGGGGCAGGTTCCTTCGGTGCCTGTGCGCTTGCCGAAGTTTGGATTGTTGGTCCCATGATGGCCGCCTCTGGCCTTGACAGCCTCAGAAATGCCCTTGCTAGCCTTCTTTCTGAAGGCTGGGTCCTTCCAAAGACGAGTAGCTGTTGCCGAAGAATGCTCGCTCAGATGGTCGTGGATCAGCTTGTACTCGAGATTTTCTGGCCGATTATCCTTCGAGTTCTCATTCTTGTGATGGACCTGATGATCCGTAGGACATTCACCATGAGCTGCCTTTGCAACTACGATGTGGGTTTTTACATATTGATATGCAGAGTATGAATACAATGTTTCATAAGAACGTTGTGGACCAGAGAACGATCGACGCAGGGGGAGCAACCTCATTCCTGGGCGTAGATCTTTCGCCTCTACCTCAATTGCGGATGGCCCACTTCCCCAGGGTCTAACCAACCAACGGTGGTTGTGGGTGCATCGCACTTCTTCACCGTTGTCTAAGATCACTTTCATCGTCTTCTGCCAACCCGTGAAAAGCTTGTGTTTCACCCGAGAGCAGTCTGGACGTTTGGTCTCCTGGTTGAAACTGAAGACCAGATCACCAGCCTTCAAGGCTTCGATGGGACGATGACCATTAGGCGTGTCGATCAGAGTTCCTTTCGCCAAGCAGAAATCGAATCCCACGATCTTTCTCCCCTTGGGCGCACGCACCTGACGCTTGGTCGTCGGCCTCACCGCGTACTCGACGAAGCCTGCCTCGAACACGTGATCGGCATTGCCGTGATCGCGCTCGGGCTTTTCGCACTTGCACAGAACCTCGACGATGATCGCGTCGGGGCCCAGGTTCGTGGTGATCGGAACTTTCTTGGTCTTCTCGCGAGGCGCATTCGAGATGCCGAACGGCTCACTCGCAGCCCACCGACCCGAGATCTTGTGGATCGACCAGATCGGGTGAATCCGATCAAACGGATCGGCAAAGCCGTGTTGGATGATCTGGCCATCGACCTCGCGATCGAAGATCGGCCAGACGAAATCGAGCATCTTGTCGTTCTGGCGATACGACAGAATGTCACGCACGATCTCATACTCGACGAGCGACTCGAGTACCGATTTCTTCGTCGAGATCGCGCCGCCGTCGGTCTTCTGCAGAAGCGCGATCCCCATCGACTGCAACAGCGCGGAGATGTGCTTACTGTTGTTGATCTTCCATCGCCAGTCGGGCGTCTTGAGATCGGCGAGCCGTACGTGGTAGCGATCTTCGAATTCCTCGGCATCGGCCTTGCGTTTCTTCTGCGCGAGCTGGATCGCCAGGTGGTGCTTGATCGCGTCGCGGACCTTGGGATCGGAGGCCTTGTCCTCGACGTGACGCTTGGACTCCTGCGCCAGACGCGTGAACGTGCGCACGAGCTGGGAGTTGACGTCGCGATCGATCGGGATGCCGACGAGGTGCATGCGGCTGGCGATATCGCTCATCCGCAGATCGCGCTCGTACACTCGCTCGGTCTTGGTCTTCTTCACCCAACCCAGAAGCGGCGCGACGATCCGCTCGGTGCCTCCGGTGTCGAGGCCGTTGTAGATGGCGAGCTTGTCGAGGGTCTCTTCTTGATTGCGAAACTCTGCCTTCCAAGGCTGGGTCCCATAGAACTGCGCGACGACGTTCTGTAGGCGATGACTGTTGCCCGGAAACGACGCGTGATGCGCGAGGAGTGTGTCCTCGAAGCGAGGAGCCTCAGCGTCGACCCGGTGGCTGAGCAGGATGAACCCATACGCGCGCAGGACCGTGCGATCGTAGAGCGCGTTGTGGTAGGTCGTGACGACGCGGCCGAGGACTAGCTGGAGATACGACCAACACCAGCTGGGCAGGATGTCCCAAGCGAGCGAGACGCGTCGGTCCTTCGTCGCCAGTCCGATGACTCGGATCTTGGCAACGTAGGACATGAGAGCGTGGTGACGATCTGGGTCGTCAACGTAGGTCTCGAGGTCGATCGTGAGCTGGTTCTCGTCGAGGGCAGCTTGTAGGGTTCCAAGCAAGAGCTGGGCGGCACGGTCTGGATCCTCCAATTCGAACTGGACATCGAGCTTGAGGCGGATGTCTTTGCCTTTGGCGAGCGCGTCGCACTTCGCCGCGTC
>Ga0335080_10002595_pt1 | contig 18062 bp, 15 predicted proteins | sample Lox_Sample_34_FD_206720 | JGI IMG/M metagenome (GOLD analysis project Ga0335080, IMG submission 206720) | Soil microbial communities from Loxahatchee National Wildlife Refuge, Florida, United States - Lox_Sample_3.4 | ecosystem: Environmental > Terrestrial > Soil > Wetlands | place: USA...
AGGGCATGAATCTGGACCGCACCCCCACCCGCCACATGAGCTACTCGGCGGCCGGCTATCTGCAAGGCGGCTCTTACGAATTTCACTTTCCTGATGGCAACGCTTCCATTGCCCGCCTGCTCGTGCGTGGGCTCATTCCCCAAGCTATGCCCGGCGGCACCGCCGAAGACGTCGTCACCGCGCAGGCCGATTACTCGCAGCTCGACCGCTCCGGCCCCGTCCGCATTCGACTAAGCAGCACCGTCGTCGGCGTGCGCAATCTTCCCGATGCTTCCTCCGCGCGCGAGGTGGAAGTCACATACACCAGCGGCAAGCAGCTTTTCAGCGTGCGCGCCAAGGCCTGTGTGCTCGCCTGCTGGAACATGATGATTCCCTTCCTCTGCCCCGACATGCCGGAAAAGCAGAAGCAGGCGCTGCATTATCTGGTGAAGGTCCCGCTGGTTTATACCAGCGTTGGCATCCGCAACTGGAGCTCGTTCCAGAAGCTTGGCGTCTCGAACATCGCGGCGCCCGGCGCGTATTGGCTGGGCGTGAACCTGAACTGGGCGGTCAACATCGGCAAATATAAGAGTCCCGCGTCACCCCAAGAAGCCATCTTGCTTTTTCTTTCCCGCACTCCCTGCCAGCCCGGCCTGCCGCCGCGCGAGCAGCAGAAAGCCGGCCGCTACGAATTGCTCGCCACCAGCTTCGCCGATTTCGAGCGCACTCTTCGCGATCAGCTTCTGCGCACCCTGGGCGCAGGCGGCTTCGACCCCGCGCGTGACATCGAAGCCATCACCGTCAACCGCTGGCCACACGGCTACGGCTACGAATACAACCCTCTCTTCGATCCTGACTGGCCCGAAGCCGAACGTCCCAACGTCATCGGACGGCAGCCCTTCGGGCGCATCACCATCGCCAATACCGACTCCGGCGCGACCGCTTACACCGATGTCGCCATCAATCAGGCCTACCGGGCGGTGCAGGAGCTTACGGGCCGTTGATACTTGACCATGTGGAGTCAACCCCTGGTTGCCTCAGCGCAGCTCGGAATCACGCTTCTTTGGCCTTCAACTTCTTTGACTTCTCTTCCACGCCCTGGGCCAGTTTTTTTTTGTGGGCGGTCAGCTTCTGGGCAAGCGAGGCGTCTGATCCCGCAATAATCTGCGCCGCCAGAATTCCTGCGTTCGTAGCTCCCGGCTTGCCGATCGCAACCGTCGCTACCGGAATGCCTGCCGGCATCTGCACCGTCGCCAGCAACGAATCCATTCCTTGCAGCGAAGTGGAGGGAATCGGCACCCCGATCACCGGTAGCGTGGTGTGCGCCGCGATCACGCCGGCCAAGTGCGCCGCCCCGCCCGCGCCCGCTATGATCACGCGAACGCCGCGTTCCGCTGCCTTGCGCGCATAGTCTGCCGTGCGATCGGGAGAACGATGCGCTGAGGTCACGTCTATTTCGTAGGCAATGCCAAAACCCTCCAGCGCTTTGCCCGCTTCCCGCATGATCTCCAGGTCGGAGTCACTGCCCATCACAATTGAAACCACCGGCTTGCTCATGAGTTCCGTTTGTCTCCTTTAGACCGATACTGCAACTCGCGATCCTAACCGCGCCGCCTGAGCCTGACCAACATCAGGAAGTTCGCCAGGGCGACGCCCAGCCCCATACCTGCTGCAAGCAGCGCCACTATCTGCACCGCCCGAACGTGCTCTGCGCCCGGCGTTCGCAAGAAAGCTCCAAAGCCCAGCACGACCGCCAGCAACCCGCCTACCATGCTCCTGCGAAGCCTCTCTTCCATAGGCCCTCCGAGCAGCAAATGATCGAAGCCGAATGCTAACCCTTCTTCAGAGCCCGCGCGGCAATATCTTTGCGGTAATGCGCCCCTTCGAACCCGATTCTTCCCACCGCCTCGTACGCCAATCCAACTGCCGACTGCAGGTCGGCGCCCCGGGCCGTCACTCCCAGCACACGTCCTCCTGCGGTGTAATAGCCGCCATCGCGGCTGGTAGTGCCGGCGTGAAATACCTTCACGCCCGCCAGGCTGCCCGCCTCTTCGAGTCCAATGATTCTCTTTCCCGCCTCATAAGTTCCCGGATATCCTCCCGAGGCCATCACCACGCACACCGCCGCGTCCTGCGACCACTTGAAATCTCCCTCACTCACTCGGCCTTCGATCGAGGCCTCGAGCGCCTCGGCCAGGTCGCTCTCCAGCCGCATCAGTATCGCCTGCGTTTCCGGATCGCCGAAGCGGCAGTTGAACTCCAGCACCATGGGTCCGCGCGCCGTCATCATCAGGCCGCAATAGAGCACGCCCCTGTATTCGGCGCCTTCTTCCTTCATGCCCGCGACCACCGGACGCGCCACGTGGGCAAGCAGCCAGTCGCGCATCTGAGTATCCAGAATTTCAGGTGTGGAATAGGCGCCCATGCCGCCGGTGTTCGGCCCGGTATCACCGTCGCCCACGCGCTTGTGGTCCTGCGCGGCCACCAGCGGCGCCAGGCGCTCGCCATCCGTCAGCACCAGAAACGAGAGCTCCTCGCCTTGCAGGCATTCCTCCAGCACTACCCGCGATCCCGCCTCGCCCACCATTTTTCCGCTGAGCATCTCGCCCGCCACCGACGCCGCTTCTTCCTTGGTCTTGCAGATCACCACGCCTTTGCCGGCGGCCAATCCGTCCGCCTTCACCACCAGCGGCGCATGAAAGTGGGCCAGCGCTTCGCGCACTTCTTCGGAGGAATTGCAGATCGCATAATGCGCGGTGGGAATGTGGTGGCGCTGCATGAACTCCTTGGCGAAGCTTTTGCTCGATTCCAGTTGGGCGGCTGCTTTTGTCGGCCCGAAAATGCGCAGTCCGCGCCGCGTAAACTCATCTACCACGCCCAACTGCAGCGGCAACTCCGGCCCCACCACCGTCAACTCAGGCTGCAGGCGGTGCGCCAGCGCCAGCAGCGAGTCCACGCTCTTCACGTCTCCCGCCAGGCACTCCGCCTCATCGGCAATGCCCCCGTTTCCAGGCGCGCAATACACCTTCTCCACCCGCGGCGACTGGCGCAACTTCCATACCAGCGCATGCTCCCTGCCGCCTCCGCCTATGACCAGGACTTTCATAGCTTGGGAACCATAAGGTTAGGGGCGGAAAGGAACCGATGTCAAACCCATGGATCCATCGCAACGGCGAGCCTCCATCGGCCGCCCCTCGCGCCATTTTCTGTTAACTACGCTTAACCCCGTATAATGTCCGTAGATGATCACTGTCTCCAAAGAGGACTATCTCAAGGCCATCCTGGAAGCCGAGAGTGAAGGCGAAACCGTGATTTCCGCCACCCTGGCACACTGGCTCTCGGTTTCTCCGCCCGCGGTCACCATGGCCTTGCGCCGGCTCAAGAAGGATGGTCTGGTGCGCGTGCATACCGATGGCCACGTGAGCCTGACCGCCGCCGGCCGCAAGATCGCGCGCCACCTCAGCTTGCGGCATCATCTTATCGAGCGCATGTTGTCGGAAATTTTCGGCATGGAGTGGTACAAAGTCCACGACGAGGCCGAGCGCCTGGAGCACGCCGTCTCCCCTGATTTCGAAGCGAAGCTGCTGGCCCGCCTGGGCCGCGGCGGGGCCTGTCCCCACGGCAATTTGAGCGAGCGCGAAAGCCCCGCCAGCCGGCGCCGCCGCGGCCTGGCGCTTTTGACCGACGCCGAAGTGGGCAAGACCTATCGCGTAAGCGGCATTTACGAGCGCGACCGCCGCCTGCTGGAATTTCTGGAAGAGCGCGGCATCCGGCCCGGCGCCCGGCTCGGCCTACTCGAGCGCAACTACGACAACACCCTATCCATCCGCACCGCCTCCGGGCACACCATCCTCGGCCGCTCCGCCGCCGATAAAATCTGGCTTTCCCACCCATCGCATGATCTGCTATAGTTAACCACGGTTAACCTTCGCCGCTACACCTTAGTTAGCACTTGTGGGCCATGGCAGACAGGCAAATCAACTTAACCCCGCCCCCACGCTCCGCCAGCCATGTGTCGCTGGAAGGCGTGCACAGCTCGGTTGCGGTACCCCACCACCAGGCTGGCTTCTGGGAGCAGTGGCGTGCCTTCGTTGGCCCCGCCATTCTGGTCAGCGTCGGCTACATGGATCCCGGCAACTGGGGAACCGACCTGCAAGGCGGCGCCCAGTTCAAGTACGGGCTTTTGTGGGTGGTCGGGGTTGCCAGCCTGATGGCCATCTTCATGCAGGTGATCGCCGCCCGCCTCGGCGTCGTGGCCGGAAAAGATCTTGCTCAGTGCTGCCGTGACTGGTATCCCAAATGGACTCGCTGGCCCAACTGGCTGTTGAGCGAAATTGCCATCGGCGCCTGCGACTTGGCTGAGGTGCTGGGCAGCGCCGTCGCCCTTAACTTGCTCTTCCACGTTCCGCTTTTGTGGGCGGTCATCATCACCGGCCTGGACGTGCTGCTGCTTCTCGGCTTGCAGCGTTTCGGCATGCGGACCATCGAAGCGGTGGTTCTGCTTCTGGTGGCCACCATCTCGGTCTGCTATTTCATCGAAATCTTCGTCCTTCCCCAGACCCAACCCAGCTTTCTGGAGATGGGCCACGCGATGATCCTGCCCAGCCTCCGCGAGGCGGGAATGCTATATGTTGCCATCGGCATCATCGGCGCGACCGTAATGCCACATAACCTCTACCTGCACTCCGCGCTCGTCCAAAGCCGCAAGCTGCAAAAAGACGAGCTTTCCATCCGCAGCGCGCTTCGTTTCAACACGATTGATTCCGTGGTGGCGTTAATGGTGGCGTTTTTCGTGAACGCCGCCATTCTGGTGCTCGCCGCCATGGTGTTCTACGGCAAGCACAGCGTCACGGTACCGGGCGGCCACCTCATCACCTTCAGCCCCGCGAGCGACTGGATTCGCGTCGCTTATCTCACCCTCGCGCCCTTATTAGGCGCGGTGATCGCGAGCACCTTGTTTGCCGTCGCCCTTTTGGCCAGCGGCCAAAGCAGCACCATCACCGGAACGCTCGCCGGCCAGGTGGTGATGGAAGGCTTCATGCACTGGCGCATCAAGCCCTGGGTGCGGCGCCTGATTACGCGCTCTCTGGCCATTCTGCCGGCGGTTTTGATCATCGGAGTGCGGGGCGAGAGCAGCGTCACTGATCTGCTCACCTTGAGTCAGGTGGTGCTGGCCTTGCAACTCCCATTCGCCATGTTTCCGCTCTTGCACTTTACAAGTTCGGAAAGGCGCATGGGCAAGTGGCGGAATGGCTGGTTCCTCCTGCTGGCCGGCTGGGGCAGTGCTATCTTGATCACGGCCATGGACATCTATGGCCTGCCCGATTCGATCAGGGCCGCCTGGCAGGTCATTGTTGGGCGCTGACCCGATACTCGCAATGCGGAAGCATAGAGGCTATGTACAACATCATTCTGGTGACGCTCGATGGCACCCCGACTGATCGGGCCATCATTGAGCACGTAAAGCAGCTTGCCAAACTGGCGCACAGCCGCGTGGTGTTGCTGCACGTGGCGGATGGCTGGGCCGCCAGAACTTATGGCCCCGATGCCGTGAGCCCCGAGATCGCCGAAGACACGGCCTATCTCCAGAAGGTCCGAGATGAATTTCAGTCGGAAGGGATTCCCAGCGAAGCCGAACTGGCATACGGCGAGCCTTCGAAAGAGATCATTAAATGGGTGCAGCAAAAAGGGTGTGATCTGGTGGCGATGAGCACTCATGGTCATCGCTTTCTTGCCGATGTATTTCTTGGCACGACCGCCAGCCGGGTACAGCACAGCATCAGCGCGCCCGTCCTGCTGCTGCGTGCGAAATAGAAGCTATAAGTTTGTCGGCGCCTTCTGAGAACGGAAACTGATTCCTGAGAACTGCAGGGAAGAATTAAGCGTACGAACTGAGAACCGAATTCTCGCAGCGCAAAGATAAAGGCGCGAGAGCTCAAGCCCATGGAAGAATCGGCAACGCCAGGGCCGGCCGTAGTGCTACGCGATGGAATTCATTTCAAACGCGCGTGAGCGCCTCAGCAGGCGGGACGCCAGGGCTATGATGCGCTGGTGCTGTATCCTCTTCTGCCTTTGGCTGTCTCTCGCTGCTTCAGCTCAGCAGCCCCCCGACGACCCCTCCGCCAATCCCGGCCGCCCGACGGTCTCTACGCCCGCAACCCTTACTCCCGTCGGCTATCTTCAGTTCGAAACCGGATACCTGTACGCCAACCACTCTCCCGAATTCTCCTCGCAGTCAAGCTTCAATGAGGTGGTGAAGCTCGCCGTGGCACGCCGCCTTCAGTTGTTGGTCGGCGCGGGCCCGTTCGCACACTCGGTTGTGGATGGTCAGTCAGGCAACGGCACGGGTGGCGTATCTCTGGGGGCGCAGGGCATCGTTTCCATGGGTGAGGGAGCGCGGCCTACCATCGCCCTCAGCTATTTTCGCAGTGTCTATGGCGGCGATACGCCCGACCTCGACATCGGCAGCTCGCTCAATTCCGCTCTGCTGCTGCTGAGCGCCGACGTGAAGGGCTTTCACTACGACACTAACTACATCTTCAACGACGTGAGCGAAGATTCCGTTCACCGCATGCAGTTCGGCCAAACCCTCTCCGTCTCCCATGCGCTTACCGGAAAGTTTAGCCTGTCCGGCGAAATCTGGCGCTTCAGCCAGCCATTTCTGCGCAGTAATGCTGTCGGCAATTTGTGGGCGTTGAATTACAACGTGAACAAGGACCTGGTCCTGGATGGCGGCTTCAACCGTGGGCTGACCAGCACTTCCACGCGCTGGGAGGTTTTCGTCGGATTTACCTGGCTGCTGCCCCACCGCGTGCTTCCCCATTAGCGGCGCGCCTTGCGCTCTCAAGTCCTCAAGCAGCAACTAAACGCGAGCGCACTCCGGCCCGGAATGATGGGCCGGGGTGGGCTCGCTCTGGCATTCCCGGTTCAAAGATCATTTTCCCCCTCATTCACGGCTCTGCTCCGGCTAATTGCCCGTTTCTGAACCAATTTTGATGGTGTAAGGGCCACCCTGCGGGAGAGTTGGCTGCCCCGGCGGATAGGACACAATGTTGAAATTAACGTTCACCGGAACCTTCGCCGGGTAGGCGCACACTTCGACACCGCTGTGCTCTCTGACAAACAGACTCAGCGGATAGATGCCGTTGCCGTCGAGTTGGTAGAGTTCAATCAGCCAGCGCTTCGCGGGGTGAGCCTTGAACAGGATGACTCCTCCGGCTGGGACTTCGCCAGAGGGAGGATTGAACGTGGGGTTTCCACTTTTATCAATGGTGACGGTCAGATCGGCCTCAATCTCTGGCCGCGGGACTGCTGCTTGTGCCATGGTATTTCTCCCTTCGAAAGTTGTGTTACTTTCCGTTTGCGCGGAAACTCGGGTCGGCCAGCAGGCTTTGCAGCTCCGGTCTGGCCTTGAGATCGTCCAGCGTCAAGCCTTTCTGCAGGCTCCGTTGCACGTACTCCAGAGCCTTGCCGCGCTCCCCCAGGTCCTCGTAAGCTTCGCCGGTGTCGGCGAGAACATGGGCGTCCCGCGGCGCCAGCGCCAGCGCCGACTCAATGCACACCAGGGCTTTGTCTCTTAGTTTCTCTTCGGCATAGAGGATGGCCAGAGCCGACTGCACCTGCGCATCCTGCGGCCGTACTTTGGCCGCCTGCTCCAACAACGGCCTCATCCTCTCCCCGGCCGCCCTGGCTTTCCCCTCCTCGTGCTGCCAGCGATACGCCTCCATAAGATTGGCCCAAACCTGGAAGTCCTTATCGTTGAGTTGCAGCGCCTCTTCTGTGGTCGCCGTAGACTCAGCGTACCGGCCTTCACTTAAGTAAAGGCTGCCCAGATTGGCGTAACCCTCATAGCTCGGAGCCAGTTCCAGGGATTTTCGAAGCGCCTGCTCCGCCTGGGGCCAGACTTTGGGGTCGCCCATATCCAGATATACCGCTGCCAGATTGCTGTATACCACCGCATTGTCAGGCGTGAGCTGCGCCGCATGTTGAAGCTGGGCGATGGCCTCTTGATACCGGCCGTGACCGTCGAAAAAAAGCCCCAGCATGTTATATCCGTTCCAGTAATCCGGCCGCAGCGCAATGGCTTGGCGATAAGCCGCTTCCGCATCCTGCACCCGGCCCATGTGATCGTAGGCGGCGGCCATTCCGCGCAACGCTTCCGCCGAATGTGGATCCAATTGCAGGGCCCGCTGGAACTCCTGCAAGGCCAGGTCATTTTTCCCCAGCGCGGAATGGGTAGAGCCCAGCGTCACGTAAGTGGCTGGTAAACGGTTGTCGAGTTGGGCCGCGCGTGTGCAGTTGGCAAAGATCTCGTCAATCCATCGAGGATTCTGATCAAGGCGATATTTCAGACGATAGGCTTCTCCCAACTGGGCGTAGCCCAGGGCGAAGCTCGGATCGGTTTTCACCGAGTATTCCAGTGCGGTGATGGCCAGCTCGAGGTTGCCCGGCTTGTCATAACGCTGCATGTAGCCGAGCGCCCTCAGGTAGTCCTCATAAGCCGCCGGATTCGCCGATCCCCCGGTAAGGCGAAGCTCCTCCGAGGTGACCGGGACCTTCATCAGCCGGGCCAGGCCCGCCACCACTTGCTGCTGCAGCGCGGCTAGATCGCCAGCGCGGTCTTCCACCTGCAGCGAACCCATCAGGCGCAGGCGCTTAGCGTCAATCAAGTCCACGTTCAGGTGGATCCCCTGCCCATCCCGTTGCACGCTGCCCTTGACCGCCAGAGTGGCTCCTAACTGCCGGAGTGCGTCTGCCGGCTCCGTGATCTTGTGGCGGCGCACCTCGCTGGCGGGGACCACCCAAAGCGACCGATTGCCAACTTCCAGATTCGAAAGGCCCCCGGAGAGCGAGTCCATCAGCCCCTCGGCCAGGGCTTGGTTCTTCGGGTCATTCCCGATGTTCTCAAAAGGAAGAACGGCGATGTGTCTTTCCTCGTGAGCGAATAACATTCCCTGGATTCGTTCTCGAACCGCGGGCACCAACACTCCAGCGGCGGCTGCCAGCACAAGCACGGCCACGACCGCCGGAACGGTCCAGTTGCGCTTCCGCCGGGTTAATGTCCACCCCGAATCCGACGCCAGCTCCATGGCTTTGCGCAGCGCGTTTGCGCGTGTGCTGGATTTCGTGCTCGGGGTAAGGCGGGCTCCCTCAGACCCGGCCAGCAAAGCTCTTGCCCGCTCCAGGTCTTGCGCCATCTCCGAGCAGCTCTGGTAGCGGTTCAGAGGATCTTTGGCCAGCGCCTTATAAACGATCTGTTGCACTTCGAGCGGAACCCCGTCCAGGGGCGCCGGGGCCTCATTCAGGATGGCAAATATGATTCTGCCAGGTCCGCCTTCCCGCTGAAATGGGTTTTGCCCGCTGAGCATTTCGCTCAGCACCACGCCCAGCGCCCAGATGTCAGTTCGCTGGTCCACCCCCTGGCCCATGGCCTGTTCCGGCGCCATGTAGGTGACCGTGCCGGTCGCGCCCTGGTTGAGACTCACGGTTTCCCCGGCAGTGACGTGGGCCAGTCCGAAATCCACAATCTTGGCCACGCCTTGCGGTGTGATCATCACATTCGAAGGCTTGATGTCACGGTGAACAATGTTGTGGGCATGCGCCTCCCCCAGGCCTCGCGCCACCTGCAGGGCGATCTCGATCGCCTCCGAAACCGGCATGGAGCTCGAGCCGATCCGGTTGGCTAAGGACAGGCCCTCGTAAAACGCCATGACGATGAAAGTGCGCCCATCGGAAGTCTCTTCAATGCCATGGATGGCGCCCAGGTTGACATGGTCGAGGGAGGAAGCGATGCGCGCCTCCCGCAGGAAGCGGCCCTTTTCTTTGGCGCTGGCATTGAGTTCCGCGGGCAGGAACTTTAGCGCCACTGTGCGCTCCAGCTTCAGATCACGGGCGCGATACACCACCCCCATCCCGCCCGCACCCGCTGTGCTAAGAATCTGATAATTCCCCGCGACCACCTCGCCCGAGGAAAGCGTACTGTTCAACTCAGGCACGGAACTTCCTTCTCGGGGCGCGCCGCTTGATTGCGGGGCCCTGGAATCCTGGGGGGAATGCCCCGATGGTACGTCCTGCCGCACACACTTGCAACCGAACGGAGAAAGCCGGGCCTTGGCGAAAGCAATGGCGCGGGCTCTGCAGCCCGGGCGCTGCAGGTCAGAACAGCCGCTCCTGCCTTCTCAAATTGCCCAATGCCCCGATGTTGGCCAGGGCAAAGGTAAAGCGGAACTGGTTCTCGTTGCGCACCGAGCCCAAAGCGAAGCGCCGGTATTCGATATTCACCCCGCAGCAGTCCCAGTTGTAAGCGCTCTGAATTGAGGCGTACTGCAAGAATCCCAGGTGCGCGTCGTAGCCGGCATTGATCGCCCCGGTAAAACCGCGTTTGTTGGGATGGCCGTAGCCAAACAGCAGGCGAAGCTGGTCGAAGCGGACCGGCGTGGCCGCGCTGGCCAGAAGCTCTCCCGCGGTCTGCAGAAACGCTCCGCCGCCTCCCATAGTGAACGGTCCCAGGTGGTAATTGAAAATGGCCGTGCTGGCGTTGATGCGGCCCTTCTTGAAGTCATAGTCCAGGTCCCATTCCGCGTCGGTACGGCTGCTGCTCTGGATGTGCAGCCGCGAGATCAGCGGCGAGAAACGCCGCGTGTCGGTAAGAAACGCGATTCCGGTCAGATCGGCGGTGGCGTCCAGCACGTTGCGGGTGCCCGGAACCAGCGCGCCGCCGAAAGTCGGGTCCAGATAATATTTTTGCGCCAGCTCCCAGGTCACCACTTCACGCACTTGCGGCCCGCTCTCGCATGGCGCGCCTTCCGCCAAAGGCTGCCGCTCCCAGGGTATGGGACTCTGCTTCACCTGTCCGCCAATCGCCAATCCAGGAATCCCCTCCGTGCCGCAGTTTGCCGGCTTGCTCGAAGTGCGCTTGGCGTACAGCCGGTTTACCAGCCCGTACTCGACTTCATTGGTATCGCTAAGGATGTCTCGTTCGTCGAAGCGAAGAATCTGGTCAAAATTATTGACCCCGGTCACGTAGCGATACACGGCGCGCGGCTCGATCACATGCTTCCACTTTCGGCCCAGAAATTCCCGGCCGAAAACCCGCTCCAGCGGGGGCGGCCTGAGCTCGACCGAGCCTTCGACGGCCTTTCGGTTGATGGCGTTGCCCACCGCCTCCTCCGATGAATCGGTCGAGACCAGGCGCCGGGTGTAGAAGGTGTCGTGCAGCGACAGCTCGGGCCGCAGCGACCAGCCCTTCAGGAGCAGCGGAAGCGACAGGCGGGGGTTGAGGTCAAAGCGCCCGGTCGTGCCGGTGTCGAACTTGGCCTGCGGCGAGATGCTCGAAAAAGGCTCGCTGCGCGAAAGCCCGGCCGCGGAAGCGTCATAAGACCAGTAAAACGGCGAATGTCTCAGCGGCCGGTCCACGCCGGAAAAATCAAAGCCGGGCGCGTGCACAATCGAAACCACATCGCCCGCCGTGGTGCTCTCGAAGTTTTGGTAGCGCTCAGTCAGGAAGTTGGAAAAGAAACCGTCCTTCGTATGGGAGAGAAATACCTCCGACTTCACTTCCGAGTTGACCGCCTGTGTAAAGACCTCGTTGAAGGCCAGGCGGTAAACATACGAAGTCAGGTAGTCAACATTCGCCACGCCGCGCAGGTTGTGGGGAAAGCTGCTCACGGCATCCAACCGGACTTCTTGTCCGCCCTGCTTGTTCTCGTGGTTGGGTCCGATGCCTTTGTCGAAGACCGCCAGGTACGTCAGGTCCACGAACGAAGAGTTGCTGGGTCGGGCGCGAAACTCGCCCTGCGGCGCCCATCCCCGCATGGAGTAGTAGTCCGTGCCCAAGGCCAGGTCCATGCTGCGGTTGATCGCCCAGAAAACGGATTCGCCCACGATGTTGCCTTTGATGGAAGAGCGCCCGATGTTGGGCACGCCGAACCCCGACTGCCGCACCTTCTCGATCGGATGCGTGGCAAAAGGAAAATAAAAGACCGGAACGCCCTCCAGCCGGAATGTTGCCTGGTAAATGCGCGCATTGCCTCCGGCCTGCACAATCGCCTTCTGGGCATCGAAACGCCACTTGGGATGCGGCAGATGGCAGGTCGTAATGGCGCCATCATGCACCACGTAATGGCCGGGGCCGGTCTTCTCCGCCAGCTTTCCCGTGAACGAAAACGGGTTGGAAGAGGTCAGCATCATCCTCGTACCCTGCGGTTTCATGCCGATGGTGGCGCGCACCTGCTCAAAGCGCCCGGTCTCGGTGTGCAGGTTATATACCGCGTGGCTGGCCTGAATGTGCTCGTCGTACGGTCCGCCTTCCAGAATCACATGCCCGTCGGCCATCGCCTGCCCGCTGTCGGAGTCATAGCTCATTTCATCGGCGCGCAGCGTGTACGGCGGATAGTCAATCTCCGCGTTGCCGTGCAGCTTATAAACTGCCCCGTTTTTCTCCTGAGTGAGCGCGCGGATGGTCACGTCCTCGTACGCCTGCGCGGGCGCAACATGCGGCGGGCCGTTCGTTTGCGGCGCGCCTTGCGCCGATAGCAACTGGCTGGTTAACAGCCAAGGCACGATCAGCAGATGACAAACCCAGGCCGCCGTGATAAGCAATCGTGTGCGGAAACTCATCGGGAGCGCGCGAACGGTCCATCCTGCCGGTTTGCGTGGTGGCTTCGTGAACTTAGCATGGGGCGGGGCGGGCAGGCAAAGTGCGGCGCGCTCCATTCTGCCATTGCTTTTTCGCCGGCCCTGGCTGCATAGTCAAGCGATGATGTTCTTCTCCTCGGGTTACCTCTCGGCATGAAACCGGAATACCAGCCCGAAGAGGAGGGCGAACCCGAGCCGGCGCGCGAACCGGCCTTGATTGACCCTGAAGCCTATGATGCCAGCGAACAGCAATTTGCCGCCAGTCTCGAAGCGCCTTCCGCAACCCTGAAACCGGCAGAGAGACATTCCCCCGGCAGTCAACCCGCACTAGAGGAAACAACGTCCGCGGCCTCAGCCGCCGCGGAGCCGCCTGCATCGCAAGCACCTGCCGGCTCCGCTGATTCCGCCGAAACCATCCACGAAGAGAGCGCCACCCCTGATCTCTGGCGCCAGGAATTGGCCGAGCGTCTCACCCAATACCGCGCCCGCCGCCGGCCCCGCGCGCCTCGCTATCCTTCGCTGCAGCTGAAGTTCGAGCCCTATGAGCCGGCGCTCATCCCCAAAACCGGCTTCGACGTTCCCTCACCGGAAGCCGGTCCGCGCGCCGCCCTGCCGCTGGAAGATTCACTCTCCCACGCAACCGAGACCGCGCGCATCCTCGAGTTTCCCCGCTCTTCGCTCATGCCGCCCGGGCCGCTCGAAGAGTTGGCCGAGCCCGTGTTTCTTCGGCCGCGCATCCTCGAAGTTCCCGAAACCCCGGCGCCTCCGCCCGCCCTCGGCGGCATTTCGCTTGAGCCGGAAGAGCCGGCCGGCCCCGAGCGCCGCCCAGGAATAGAAATCCCCTTACAGCCAGCGCCGTTCTTTCGCCGCCTGCTCGCCGCCGCCGTGGATGGCCTGCTCGTGCTTCTCGCTCTCGCCGCTGCCGGAGAAATTTTCTACCGCATCGCCGGCCGCCCGCTTCCTTCCCGTTCCCTCCTTCTCGCCTCCGCCGTAATTTGCCTCATTTTCTGGGCCATCTTCCAATACCTGCTGCTGATCTATGCTCAAACCACGCCCGGCCTCTGGCTCGCCCGTCTCCATCTGAGCCGCTTCGACGGCGCCTCCGTTCCTCGCCGCATTCGCCGCTGGCGTGTGCTGGCTTCCCTTCTCTCCGGAGTTTCCCTCGGCCTCGGCTATGCCTGGTGCATCGTTGATGAAGACGGCCTCTGCTGGCATGACCGCATTACCCGCACCTTCCTCGCGCCGCTGACTCCAAACAGCCAGCCCGATCGCGCTGCAGAATAAGCCCGGGCGCCTCCGGCGAAAATTCTCTCCGACTCGCATGCCTGGGAGATCCAACAGTCCTTCCCCCGCACTTGTCTCCCAACCTTTCCACCGACTACAATCCGCTGGCACATTCGGAGGAGATTCTCATGAGCGCTTCCGTCGTAGCAGCTCCCGGGGATGACGGCACGCCGCCGCTTTCCGAGCCGGCGCGCATCGTCAATACTTTCATCGCGCCCGGCAAGACCTTCACCGACATCCGCCGCAATGGCAGCTGGTGGGCGCCCTGGCTGCTCATCTCGATTTTTTCCATCGCCTTCATTTACGTGGTCGGGCAGCAGATTGGCTTCGAGCAGGTCAGCCGCAACCAGATCGCGCATTCCGCCCGCGCCGACCAGTTCGACAAGCTCCCTCCCGACCAGCAGGACCAGCGAATCCGCCTGAGCGCCAAGATCACCAGAATTTTCGCCTACCTCACTCCCGCCTTTGTTTTGCTTGCTTATGTCATCATGGCCGCGATCCTCATGGCCACATTTAAGGTTGGGACCGGCGCCGAAGTCACCTTCGGCAAGTCGATGGCGATTGTCATCTACAGCAGCCTGCCCTACATTCTGCATGCCATTCTGGGCATCGTCTCGCTTTTCGCCGGAGTCAGCCCCGAGGGCTTCAACATCAACAATCCCGTAGGCAGCAACCCCGCCTACTTCATGGACCCCGCGGGCAACAAGTTTGTTTACGGCATGGCCTCTGCGCTCGACATCTTCGTCATCTGGAGCATCGTGCTCATGGGCATTGGCTTCGCCTGCAACAGCAAGGTGAAGCGCTCCAACGCCATTCTCATCGTCGTCGCCTGGTATTTGCTCTGGAAGCTGCTCGCCTCCGGTCTGGCGGCCGCTTTCTGATCGCGAAAGAGATGTATTCTATCTACAGAAATATTCAGGAGTTCCCATGAACTGCCGCACCAAGAAATTTATGCTCGCCCTGGCCGTGCTTCTGGCCTCATCCACGCTGGCTTCCGCTCAGGCCAATCCCGTCACCTCCGCTGTCAAAGAAATTCTTCCCCGCCAGCAGAAGAACCTGGTGGGCGCGGCAGAAGAAATGCCCGCCGATAAATTTGGCTACAAGCCCACGGCGCCGCAGATGAGCTTCGGGCACCTGATCGTGCACATTGCCGAGTCGAATAATTCCTTGTGCGCGGCGATCGGCAACCTCTCCGCCCCGGCCTCCGCTAACCTTAAGGAGACCGATAGCAAAGAGAAGCTGCTGGCCGCCCTCAGAGAGTCGTTTGAATTCTGCAACGGTGTGTTGGCCAAGGTGGATGACAGCAAGCTGAACGATCCCGTCGAACTCTGGGGCGGACGCAAAGGCACCGTCGCCTTCGCCCTCATCGCTTTGACCAACGACTGGGCCGATCACTACAGCGCCGCCGCCATGTATCTTCGCCTGAACGGAATGCTGCCGCCCAGCGCCCAGAAGAAGAAATAGCTTAGTGGGTGGGCTGCACCTGGTGATAGTCCGGCCCGGGCAGCGTGTTCGAGTTGACCGTCGTCCCCACTCCGTTGCGATAGTAGTTCGCGTTCGGGCCGCTCCACACCTGAAAGGTATTTCCGGTCGAGGGGTCGCGGACCTCCTGCAATCCGGTCAGGATCTCTCCCCATTTTGCCGACTGCTCTGCCTGCGCATTCTGGCGCGCCTCAAATCCCGCCACCTGCTGGTTCCAGGCATTTGTGCGCGCCTGGTGGTAGGCCTGCATCTGGGCCATGAAGGACTGGAAGTCGCGCTGAATCGCCGCCAACCCCTCCTGCTGCAAGCGGTTCTGGTACGCTACCCACTGCGGATTTTTCTCCACCGTATCCAGCATGTGTTGCGCGATAGCCTCAGATTCCGGCAGGCGTCCCGCCGTCGTCAGTATGCTTACCACCGGATCCGCGGTCCAGAAGCCCCCGCCATAAACCCCGTATTCCGAGGTCCTGGCATAAACCACGGCCACGCGCGGCCCCTGACTGGTGGCGCATTCGTAAGCCACGCTGCCTTCCGTCTCCTGCTGCGATTTCATTTCACGAAAAATCGCCGGCACAGAAGGCTTCCAGCCGCTTGCTTGCGGTGTCATGCTCTGGCAAACACTATTGAATCTGAACTTCGCGTAGGTTTCTGCAAACGCCTGCCCTGCGCGGTAGCGCGCCACCACCATCTGAAATTCCTGGGGCTTGTTGTACGGCTGCCCTTCCGGCGGGGTATGCGCACCGGGCAGCGCATAGGCCGGAATATTGGCGTCATCCAGCCGCAAAATGATGCCGGCGTCCGGCGAGCGCGCGTCTATCATCCAGCGCGCGTCAAAATAGCCAAAGCGGTAAAGGCCGCCCTGCACATTCCAGCCCTGGGGAACCTGCAGCGCAATGGCACGCTCGGCGGGATCTTCGTAACGCACCCACTCCACCTGGCTCGCAGCCGCGCTGGCAGCGGAGCTTGCCGCCGCCGAAGCAGGCGGGGAAGTGCAAGCCGCTGCCAGAAGACAAAGCCCCAGGATCGCCGAGCAAAAGCGCTTCATTCCGTCCTCCCCGCCCCAATAGCGGCAAAGGATACACCCAACGCTGCACTTAGGCCATGAGAAGGAAGCAGACAAAACGGGAGTTCACCCGCCGGCCCGCTATTCGATATGCACTAATTGTGAGGCAGAAGCAGCGCTTGCCGGCGCCGGATGCTGCGGCCCGCGCCAGGCGTCAAGGATCGAGACCTGGTGCACGCATGAAACCGTGCAGTGCGGCGCGCAGGATTTTTCCGTGACGTACTCGCGCCGAATGTCGGCCACGGTGTAGTTTTCCAGCGGCGCCGCCGGATATCCCCGCTGCTGCGAGCAGTAATGCACCAGCCCGTTTTCGCAAATGTAGAGATACCGCGCCCCTGACCGGCAGCGCCATTGGTTGGGCCGGCCGCGCGCAATGTTGTCCTGGAAGGCATTGATGCGGGTGAAGCTGCGCTTCTCCATCGCCTTCATCTCGTGGTAAATGCGCTTCTCTTCCTCGCTCAGCGGCTGCAGCTGCCCGTCGCCGTCGTGAATGATGCCGATCGTCGAGCTGAAACCCAGCTCCAGCGCCCGTTTGCCTATGGTCAGCGCATCCTGCGGGTTGCGCACTCCGCCCCCCACCACGGAATTGATGTTCACGTGGAAGTCGGCATATTCCGCCAGTAGCTCCAGCTTCTTGTCGAGCACCTTCAGGCTCTTCTTCGAAACCTCGTCGGGCGTCACGTTATCAATCGAAATCTGCAGCCACTCCAAGCCGGCGCGGTTCAGCCGCTCGATTCGCTCCGCCACCAGCAGATATCCATTCGTGATCAGCCCCGCCACTATTCCGTTCTTGCGGATGCGCCGGATGATCTCATCCAGCTCGGGATGCAGCAGCGGCTCGCCGCCGGAGATCGTAATCACCGACGTTCTCAACTCGCCCAGCTTATCCACCCGCCGGAACATCTCTTCGGTCGGAACCGGTTTCGAGAAATCATCGAACTCGTTGCAATATTCGCAGGCTAGGTTGCAGCGCCGGATGGGAATGATATGCGCCAGCAGCGGATGCTCAGTCGAAACCAGCGCGCGCACAATCTCGCGCGCTCCCCGCAGGTCGCGATAGACCTGCTTCACGCGCCGGCGCAATTTGGTGCGGCGGGAAGGCATGAGAACCTAAAGTTAACCCTGATTCATTAAACCACGCCGCCGGCGCGAACTGCACCCTCGCCGCAGCGTTCGGGGATTCTGGGCGGTTGAAAGGAGCGCTCGGCCGCTTTGCGTGCTTGTCTTCTTTGCAGCTTGTAGGCCTCTTTTTGCGTTCTCCGCGGCTATTCTCTGCGCTCTCGGCGGTTAAAGCTTTTTCTTTACAGTATTCGTCACTCACCGTTGTTGTTCCCGGCCCAACTCCTTGTCATTCCGAGCGCAGCGAGGAATTTGCTTTTCCGCCCGCATGGCTTAAGCCACCAGCTCATGCCCTGCCTGCGCCAGCGCCGCAAGCGCCATTGCCACGAACTCCTCTTTCACCAGCACGTAGTCCGTATCGAACGTAGAGACGGCAAAGACAGGAATGCCATTCTCCGCCAGCGGCCCGATGAACGACGCCAGAATGCCGGTCTCCATGAAGGGAAACGGCCCCTCCAGCTTGAAGCACCCCCAGCCGTGCTCCGCCTTCACGCCCGCC
>Ga0335080_10002597_pt1 | contig 18059 bp, 11 predicted proteins | sample Lox_Sample_34_FD_206720 | JGI IMG/M metagenome (GOLD analysis project Ga0335080, IMG submission 206720) | Soil microbial communities from Loxahatchee National Wildlife Refuge, Florida, United States - Lox_Sample_3.4 | ecosystem: Environmental > Terrestrial > Soil > Wetlands | place: USA...
CTGACCGGGCTCGGAGAGCCGGAGCAGGTGCGCTGCCAGCTTGTCTCTTCCGACTTCTTCGCGATTCTCGGTGTGAACGCGGCAATGGGACGGCTGTTCGGCCCGGGCGAGGATGAAATCGGCGCAGGGCCCATCGCCGTGGTCAGCTCCGGCTTCTGGCGCCGCAAGCTCGGCGCCGCGCCGGACGTTCTGGGAAAATCCCTCACGCTCGACGGGAAGAGCTTCACTGTCATCGGCGTGATGCCCGCGAACTTCGACTTCGCCGTCGGCAGCTTCCGTCCCGCCGACATTTATTTGCCGATCGGCCAGTGGACCAACCCGCTGCTGAATGTCCGCACCGCCGGCCTGGGATTTCACGGGCTTGGACGGTTGAAGCCCGGAGTCACTCCGGAACAGGCGCAGGCCGACATGGACGGCGTGACGCGCGAACTGGAAAAGATCTACCCGGACGCCGATAAGGGCATCGGGGCGCGGGTCGTTCCCCTGCGCCGCGAAATGCTGGGCCGGATTCAGCCGTTCCTCCTCACGCTGCTGGCGGCGGTGGGTTTTGTTCTGCTGATCGCCTGTGTGAACGTGGCCAATCTGATGCTCGCGCGCTCGGACGCGCGGGCGCGCGAATTCGCTGTCCGCGCGGCGCTGGGGGCCAGCCGCGGACGCGTGATCCGCCAACTTCTCGCCGAGAGTGTCCTGCTGGCCGTCGTCGGAGGCGGGGCCGGCCTGCTCCTGGCCTCGTGGGGCACCAGGGCTGCCTTGCAGCTCGTCCCGCAAACGATTCCTCGCGCGAACGAAGTGGCCGTCGACGGGCGCGTCCTGCTGTTCAGCGCCGCGCTTTCGCTGTTGTGCGGAGTGTTCTTCGGCCTCTATCCGGCGCTGCGCCTCTCAAAGCCTGACGTGCAGGAAGGCTTGAAAGAGGGTGGCCGCGGCTCCAGCGGCGGCCGCCACCGCGCACAGGGCGCTTTCGTCGTCGCGGAAATTGCCATGGCCCTCGTCCTTCTCTGCGGCGCGGGCCTCATGCTGCGCACGCTCCAGCGGCTGTGGAGCGTCGACCCGGGTTTCAATCCGCGCGGGGCACTGACGTTCGGGGCGTCGCTGCCGCCCGCCGTGCAATCCGCCAGCGCGGACGCCGTCCGCGCGGCCTTCCGTGACTTCGACGCGCAACTGGGCGCAGTTCCCGGCGTCAAAGGGATTTCCGTTTCCTGGGGCGCCATACCCCTGGCCGGTGACGACGAGCGCCTCTTCTGGCTCGAGGGTCAGCCCCGTCCCGCCAGCCCGAACGACATGAACTGGGCGCTGAGCTACGTGGTCGAGCCGGACTATCTGAGCGTTATGCAGATTCCGCTGCTGCGCGGGCGCTTCCTTTCCGCCAGGGACAACGAACGGACAGCCGCCGTCGCAGTTGTCGACGACGTGCTCGCCAAGAAGTACTTCGGCGCTGCGGACCCCCTCGGCAAGCACGTGTACCTGGACGGCGATCCCGGCCAGCCGCCCCTCGCCGCGGAGATCATCGGTGTGGTCGGCCACGTGAAGCAGTGGGGCCTGGATACCGACGATACCCAGGAACTGCGTTCCCAGATGTACACCCCGTTCATGCAGCTCAGCGACAAAGCCATGACGCTCTCGCCCGGCGGAATCGGCGTCCTCGTACGCAGCGACCTGCCGCCGCAGACCGTGTACGACGCCATGCGCCAGGCCAGCCGGCGCATGAGCAGCGAGCAAGTGCTCTTCGGCTTGCAAACCATGGAGGAAATCATCTCCGACTCCCTCGCCACCCGGCAATTCACTCTGGCGCTGCTGGGAATCTTTGCCGCGGTGGCACTCGCGCTCGCCAGTCTGGGAATCTACGGCGTCGTTTCCTACCTGGTCGGGCAGCGCACGCGCGAGTTCGCCGTGCGCCTCGCCCTCGGCGCGCAGCAAGCAGACGTGCTGCGCAACGTGCTGGGACAGGGCGCGCGCATGGCCTTCGTCGGTGTGGGCGTCGGCCTGGCCGCCGCGCTCGGCCTTACGCGGCTCCTGACGCGCTACTCACTGCTGTTCGGCGTCAGCGCCACCGACCCCCTCACCTACAGCCTCGTGGCTATTCTTCTTACCCTCGTAGCGCTCGCCGCGTGCTACGTGCCCGCGCGGCGCGCCACGCGCGTCGACCCGTTGGTGGCGTTGCGCTACGAGTGACCTACAACCGGGAGGGCGCGACATGAACACGCTCTGGCAGGACATGCGGTACGCAGCCCGCTCGCTCCGGAAGAACTCTGTTTTCGCGGCCATCTCCCTGCTCACGCTCGCCCTCGGCATCGGCGCGAACACCGCGATCTTCAGCGTCGTGCACACCGTGCTGCTGCGGCCACTCCCCTATGCGCGGCCCGACAGGCTGGTCTTCCTCCGCGAATCCACCCGCCTGGGCGTGAGTTCCGTGGCCTATCTCAATTTCCAGGATTGGCAGGCGCAGAACCGCTCTTTCTCCTCGATGGGCGCTTCGCGGGGAGATAGCTTCAACCTGACCGGCGCGGGCGAGCCGGAACGGCTGCCCGGCCGCATGGTTTCCGCCGGTTGGCTGGAGACACTGGGCTTTCACGCCGCCCGCGGGCGCACCATCGCGCCGGACGACGACAAGGAGAACGCCGCGCCGGTCGTGATGCTGAGCGACGGCTTGTGGCGCCGCCGCTTCGAAAGCGACCCGAACATCATCGGCAAGGCAATCACGCTGAACGGCGTGAGCCACACGGTGATAGCCGTCCTGCCCAAAGACTTTCAACATTACAGTTTCGACCCGGTCGACGTGTTCGTGCCCATCGGTGTGGAACTGCGCGACCGCAGGCGCGGCAGCCACCCGGGGATCACCGGGCTGGCGCGTTTGCGCGACGGCGTGACGCTCGACCAGGCGCGCGCAGACATGGACGGTGTCGCGGCCGGCCTCGCCAAGCTGTATCCAGAATCGAACACCGGACACGGTGTGCGCATCATCCCCATTCGGGAAAACCTGCTGGGAGACATACAGCCGGCCCTGCTCGTCCTTCTGGGCGCCGTGGGCGTGGTGCTGCTGATCGTCTGCGCGAATCTCTCCAACCTGCTGCTGGCCCGCGGCGCGGCGCGGCAGAAGGAGATCACCATTCGCCGGGCGCTGGGCGCGGGGCGCGGCCGCTTGGTCCGGCAGCTTCTTACCGAGAGCCTGCTGCTCGCCGTGGCTGGCGGCGCGCTGGGCCTGGCGCTGGCCGCCTGGGCGCTCGACGCGCTGCGGGCCTTCCCGCCCGATAACGTTCCGCGCATCGAACAAGTTGCCGTCGACCCGGTCCTGCTTGGATTTGCCACGCTTCTCTCGCTGCTCACCGGTATCGCTTTCGGCATTCTTCCCGCGCTGAAAGCCTCCGCTGTGGATCTGGTCGCTGCGCTCAAGGGCTCGTCGGCGCAATCCAGCGGCTCGCGCACGCACCAGCGCGTGCGTGGCATGCTGATCGCCGGCGAATTCGCGCTCACGCTGACGCTGCTGATCAGCGCCGGCCTACTGGTGCAAAGCTTCGTCCGGCTGAGCGGCGTGAACCCCGGTTACGACGTGCATGGCCTCGCAAGCGTGGTGATTTCCCTGCCGCGCGCCGAATACCAGGGCCGCAAGCCGCTGGCCTTCTATGAGGAGCTGCGCCGCAGGCTGGCCGGTGTGCCGCAGGTGCAGAGCGTCGCCTACAACAACGATCTGCCGTTCTATACCGACGACGAGGAGATGTTCCACATCGAGGGAGCGCCGCGGCCGAAGCCGGGCGAGTTTCCCCTCGCCGTCGAGTACGTGGTCAGTCCCGGCTACTTCGAAACGATGAAGATCGCCGTGCTCACCGGCCGCACGTTCACCGAGGCGGATGCGTCGTCGGCCATGCCCATGGTCATCGTGGACGAGAACCTCGCGCGCCAATTCTTCGCTGGCAACGCCATCGGCAAATACCTGCGCCTGGGCGACGACGATTCCCTGCCGGCCATGCAAATCATCGGCGTCGTCGCCCACGTGGTGCACTTCAACCTCGACGGCTCGGAGATCACTCCCTACCAGTTCTACTTCAACTACCCGCAGGTGCCCGAGAAATACCTCTACCAGGCCGGCAGCATGATGGGCATTCTCGTGCGCACCAACGGCGACTCGGACAACATCGGCTCGGCGATTCGCCGGCAGGTGCTCGCGCTCGATCGCAACCTGCCCGTCTACTCCGTGTCCAGCATGGAGGACCGGCTCGCCGGCTCCATCGCGCCGCGACGTTTTCTTTCCGCGCTGGTGGGCGCGTTCGCGGTGCTCGCCCTGCTGCTGGCTGCGGCGGGAATCTACGGCGTGATCTCGTATTCCGTGTCGCAGCGAACCCAGGAGATCGGCATCCGCATGGCGCTGGGCGCCAACCGCTCCGGCGTGATGCGTCTGGTGATCGGAGAAGGCGCCAGGATGGCCATTGCCGGAGTCGCGCTGGGGCTCGCCGGCAGCCTGCTCTCGGCGCGCCTGATTGCCACCCAGCTTCACGGCATTAGCTCCACGGATCCGGCCACCTTCATCGGTGTGACGCTCCTGCTCGCGGGAGTGGCGCTGCTCGCCTGCTACGTCCCGGCGCGCCGCGCCACGCGTGTCGATCCTCTCGTGGCGCTTCGGCACGAATAACGACGCGAAAGGGGCGCGCCCATGAGCACATTGCTCCAGGATCTGAGATACGGCGTCCGCATGCTGTGGCGCAGCCGGGGCGTCTCCGCTGTGATCGTGCTGATCCTGGCAATCGGAATCGGTTCGAGCGCGGCGCTGGCCAGCCTGGTCGAAACGCTCCTCATCCGCTATCCCTACGTCACCTCGTCCCGCTTCGACGTCGTCCGCGGCCGCCTGCCGAAGCAGAACGCGAACCTCTTCCGCTATTCCGTGCCGGAATTGCGCGACATCCGCGCCCTCACCGACGTGTTCGAAGACGTCGGCGCCATCCGCGACGCCAATGTCGCCCTCACCGACGGCGAATACCCCGAGCAATTGCGCTGCGGCAATATCACCGTCAACGCCATCGCCATGACCGGCAACCCAGTGTTCCTCGGCCGCACCTTCCGCCCGGAGGAAGACCGCCCCGGCTCGCGCGTCGCCCTCATCGGCTACCGCCTCTGGCAGCAGCACTTCCAGGGCGATCCGCAAATCCTCGGCCGCACCCTGAAGCTCGACGGCGTCGCCTACTCGATCATCGGCGTCATGCCGCCCCACTGGGCGCTCTGGGGAGCGCAGATCTGGGTCCCGCTGGGCCTCGATTGGGCCGATCAGAACCGCTCCGCCCGCGGCCTGTGGGCGCTCGCCCTCCTGCGCAAGGACGTCACGCCCGGGCAGGCTGATGCGCGCCTCGCCGCGCTCGCCGGCCAGATCCAGCAGCAGCACCTAGCCACGAATCCGGAATACGAGGGAATGTCCCTGCGCGTATGGAACGTGAAAGAAGCTGTGCAGGCAGGTTTGCGTCCTGCCGTGCTGGTTTCCGTCTGCGCGGTCGCGCTGCTGCTCCTGATTGCCTGCGCCAACGTCGCCAGCCTTTTGCTCGCGCGCTCCACCGCGCGCCGCCGCGAGATTTCCATCCGCATGGCGCTCGGCGCGGGCCGCGCGCGCATCCTCCGCCAACTGCTCACGGAAAACCTTGTACTCGTGCTTGCCGGCGGTATTGCCGGCGTCGCGCTCGCCTTCACGTGCCTGCCGCTGGTCGTGCGCGTCGTGCCGGTTCAATGGCTGCCCGCGGAGACGGAACCCTCGATGATCACGCTCGACGGCGGCGCAATCGTCGCCGCCATCGCCGTGGCGCTCCTCACGGGAATCCTCTTCGGCGCCGCCCCCGCGTGGTTCGCTTCGCGTCCGCGCTTTGGCGAGGCGCTCAAGGCCGGCGGCCAGCGCGTCTCCGGCGACCGCGTCGGCCAGCGTACGCGCTACGGCCTGATTATCGGCGAAATCGCCCTGACCCTCGTCGTCCTCGCCGGCTCCGTGCTCATGATCGAAAGCTACCGCCGCCTGGAAGGTTTGAACCTCGGCTTCCGCCCCGACCACCTGATCAGCTTCAACGTCACCCTGCCCCCCGCCAAGTATCCGACTGGCGAAAAAATCGCCGCCTTCTACCAGCAGGCGCTCGAACGCATCGCGGCCCTCCCCGGCGTCGTAGGCGCAGCCGCTGGAACCGGCCGCCCCGTCGAAGACGGCCAGGTGAACATCACCATGCAGGACTTCTCCATCGAAGGCCGCCCTGCGCAGAACGGCGAGGTCTCGCCCAACGCCAATTACCGCATCGTCAGCCCCAGTTACTTCGACGTGATGGGCATCGGCCTGAAGCGCGGCCGCAAATTCACGGATGCCGACCGCGCCGGCGCGCCTCGCGCCGCCCTGATCAACGAGACCATGGCCCGCACCTTCTGGCCCCGCGGCGACGCCCTCGGCCAGCGCCTCCGCCTTGGCAATCAGTACCAGATCCGCGGACCGCGCGAAGCCAACGCGGCCGACGATGCGGTAACCATCGTCGGCATCGTCGCCGACGTGCAGCAGACCGTGCGCATCGACACGCCGGTCCGCCAGGAGATGTATTTCCCCCAGCAGCAGCGCGCCAACGGAACCATCGGTCTCGGCATGACCCTCTATGTCCGCAGCGTTCAGGATCCCGCCACGCTCACCAGCGCCATCCGCCGCGCCGTCGCGCAGATTGACGCAGAGCAGCCCATCGCCCGCGTCATCGCCATGGACGAGGTCGTGGCCTCAGCGCTCGGCGCGAAGCGCCTGGCGATGGTGATGCTCGCATTCTTCGCCTTCGTGGCCACAGCGCTCTCAGCCGTCGGCCTCTACGCCGTGATGGCCTACTCCGTCAGCCAGCGCCGCCAGGAAATCGGCGTTCGCCTCGCCATCGGCGCCCAGCCGGAAGACATCCGCCGCCTCGTGCTCAACCAGGGAACGCGTCTTGCGGTCGCCGGCGTCGCCGCCGGAACTGTGGGAACCGCCGCATCCACTCGCCTGATGGGAACCCTCCTCTACAGCGTCTCCCCCACCGACCCATTCATCCTCAGCGGCGTCTCCCTCGGCCTTCTGGCCGTGGCCCTCGCCGCCTCCTGGCTTCCCGCCCGCCGCGCAACCCGCGTCGATCCCCTCGTTGCCCTTCGGCACGAATGAGCGTGAGTAGCACAGGCACTCCTGCCTGTGCGCCTCCACAAGAGCCCGGCCTCCACGGCGAAGCGGTCCGAGTGCCCCGCCGGGCCAAGGCCACTGGCCACGCTTTCATGGCATACTTCCCCCCTCGAACGGCCCCCAGAGGTCCCTCACAGGAGGCACGATGGCTACACAGGAATCCAGCGGAGTGATCGAAGCACTTTCGGACGCGCTGTGGCGCGACGAAAGCCTCTTCACCGACCGGGAACGCGGATTGCTGGCAAGCGTGCTACATCACGCGCGGAGCGACGGCGACGATGCGCAGACACGCCAAGCCGTGGCGCGCCGCATTGCCGCCGCGGTCGGTGAGACCATAGCGCAACGCATTGTCGAAGGAATCGGCGGCGCAATCGCCCCGCGCCTTCTGGCCAGCTACGTGGCGCGCGTCGGCGTTGACGCCACGGATGCAGTCACGCAAGCGGCAGCGACCGTCGCCGGGCCGGGACCACATCCCAGAGCCAGCGTGCACTTCGCCGGACCAGGGCCGCATCCCAAAGCAAGTGTGCAGCTTGCCGGACCTGGCCCGCACCCCAAAGAGCAGAACGTCCGAGGGCCCGGCGGACCACATCCCGGACCGGCGCCATCAACCGGTGGGCCAGGGGGCCCGCACCCAGGACCCGCGCCGACGACCGGTGGACCCGGCGGGCCGCATCCCGGCCCCGCCCCTCGGGGGCCCGGCGGACCGCACCCCGGACCGAATCGCGGGCATGGCCCCGGCGGACCGCACGGACCGAAGCATGGCCCTGGCGGGCCGCGCGGCAAACGGAAGGCACATGCCGGGGCGGAAGGCGCGTTCTCCGCGGGCAGCGCGCCCGTGCTGGTGCTCGATGAGTTTCTCGCTCCGCAAGAGCTCGAGCGCCTGTCGCGCTACGTTCAAGATCGAGAGAGCGATTTTGTTCTGAGTGAGGTGGTCGCGCCCGGAGCCACGGCGGGCGTGGTGGATTTTGAGCACCGCAAGTCGCGCGTCCTCTACGATCTCGGCGAGCACGAGGCGGCCATCTCGGGCCGCATCCTCTCCTATCTGCCGCGCATCCTTCCCGCTGTCGGCGTCGATGCGTTCCCCATCGCCCGCGTCGAGGCGCAAATCACCGCCAGCAATCACGGCGATTTCTTTCGCCCGCACGAGGACAATGGCGAGCCGCCGCTCCAGACCCGCGAGCTCACCTTCGTCTACTTCTTTCATCGCGAGCCGAAGGCGTTCCGCGGCGGAGAACTGCGCATCTATGACTCTCCGGAGCGGGGCAGCTACCGCGCCATCGTTCCCCAGCAAAACCAGATCGTTTTCTTCCCCAGCCATCTGGTGCACGAAATCACGCCGGTCGAATGCCCTTCCGGCGCGTTCCTGGCCAGCCGCTTCACGCTGAATGGCTGGTTCCACCGGCCGGAGTGATGGGCGCGGTGCACAACGCGCGAGGCGGCGTATCCTCTGCAACGCCGGAGGCTCCGCTCGCAGGCCCGCTGGGATCGGCCGCCGACTTTCGTTGTCTGCTCGACGCACAGCCGGCGTTTCTCGTTCCCGAACGCCTTGTGCCGCCGGTGCCGCGCGACGCCACATCTCTGGTGATCAACCCGGATTGCTGGTTCTCGTGGGCCGGCGGCGCGCCTTCTGATGTCGCGAACGCGCTCCGCCTCCTCGGAAACTCCGCCGAGCCGGACGCTGACGCAGTATGGGTCCGGGACGAGCGAACCGGCGCGATACTGCCCTTCGGCGTAGGCGCCGGGCTGCGCGCCGTTCTGGAAGTCGCCGCGCCGGGACGCCCGCTCCCCGCGCCGCTTGCTCCGCCCGTGGCGCGCGCCCTTCACGCCGCAGGCATCCTGATTTCGCCCGCCGGGCGGGAGCGCGAGAAAGTCGATTGGGTCACGGCGATGGCCTCCGCGCGCGCGCACTTCGAAAGGGGTTACGTGCCGCTCGCCGGCCTGATTCATCCCTTCCACCTAGGCGAGATGCGCCGCTACTTCCGCCGGCGGATTCGCACCGGAGCGTTTCCCCTCGGCGACGACCAAAGCGCGCTGCGGCACTTCGCTCATAACGAGCCGGTCGCGCGCTTCTTCCATTACCAGCTCGCCGGAGCGATGAGCCAGGTGGCCGGCGAGCCGGTCAAGCCGTCGTACGTCTATTTCGCCTCGTACCAGGGCGGCGCCGAGCTCGAAAAGCACACCGACCGGGAGCAGTGCGAGTTCAGCATCACGTTCTGTGTGGACTACACGCCGGAACCGGAAGCGCAGACCGGCTGGCCGATTCTCCTCGAGACGCCGCAAGGAACCGTGACTGTCTACCAGGCGATTGGAGACGCTCTGCTCTACCGCGGCTGCCGCGTGCCGCACTACAGGAAGAGACTGTGGCGGGGAGCCACGTCCAGCTCAATCTTCTTTCACTACGTGAGGGAATCGTTCAAAGGACCGCTGAATTGAAGTAGGACAAGCAACGCGGCGCAATCCTCAGTGCAAGCCGGAAACAACGTACAGAACCGACAGCATCCGATACGAGCTGTAGGCAAACAACGACGCGTCAGGCGTCATCACGATGGGCGAGATATAGACGACGCCCGCGGGATCGCGCGGCACCAGGTTCCGCACCGCTTCCATCTTTCCGGTTGCGATGTTCACGCGCGAGACAGCCGCCGGTATCTGCACGTCGTTGTACACGTAAAGCGAAGTGCTGTCCGTGCTCCACTGGATCGGGGAGAAGCGGCTGTCCAGGCCAGGCACCGCCTTCGGCTCGCCGCCGGCCAGAGGATAGACCCGCACGCCTTCGTCCGTGCGGCCTGCCGCGGAGCGGCCGTCTGGCGAGGGCAGAAGCGCGGTCGCTCCCTCCGGCGTGAGCGGCCTGGGTGCGCCACCGGCCAGGTTCTGCACGTACGTTCGCGGCGCGTGGCCGCGCTCGGCGGCATTGATCAGCAGATGTTTCCCGTCGGGAAGAAAGCGCGCTTCGCCGTTTTCGAAATGCTCGATGCCCTGCACATCGACGATGCGCGGCGCGCCCGGGCCAAGGGGCAGCAGGGTGATGCGCTCCGGCGAGCCGGTGAAGACGGAGATGGCCCAGTTGCCGTCCGGCGAGAGTCCGCCCGCGCTGCCGTCGCCCAAGCGGACGGGCGGCGAACCGTCCAGCCCGCGCAGGCACACGGCGTAATTCACTCCGGCGGGCGCGCTGCTCTCTTCGAACAGCACCGACTTCCGGTCGGGCGAAATGTCCTTCGCGATACTCCAGTCATACCAGGTCAGATCGCGACCGTCCGGCGCTCCGGTGCCCGCGGCCTCCAGCGAGATTCTCTCGCTGTCGAAGGAAAGCAGCACTCGCCCGTCGGAGGCCACGTCCTGCAACGTCAGCCCGCCCGGAACACGGAGCAGGGTTCGCGTCCGGCCGGATGTATCGACCGCCATCAGCGCGCGGTTGTAACCGCCCTCGGCGACCGCCGTAAACCACACTTCGGCGCCGTCCGGCGACCACGCCAGCCCATCCTCGGACTGCCAGCCCTTGGAGAGCGTCGTGATCCGGCCCGCGAGATCCGCGACGGCCACGGAGCCGCGGTCGTCCCACAGCGCCGGGTGATCCAGAAACGCAATGCTGTCTCCGCGTGGCGAGAAGCGAATATGGCTGATCCAGCCCGACGTTTCGTGGAGCACCTTGCCGATGGGATATTCCAGCCGGCTCTTGCCCTGTACGCGATGCACGACCGCAAGCTGTCCTGCGGGATCCCAGTCCGCCCAGTGGACCTCTTCCAGAATCTCGCGCGGCGTGCCGCCGACGGGCGGCACGCGCGCCAGCGTGGCCGACACGGCCTCGAGGTGCGCTGCATAGTCGGGCTTCAAAGCAAGCGCCATCTCACCGGTGCGAGAGACTCCCAGCAATCCGGCCGGCGGCAAGTCCAGCGCGTGCGCCGACGCCGCGTCCAGCGCCACCATGAAGAGTTGAATGGGCCGGCCATCCCACGATGCGGCGTAAAGCACGGATTGAGCCGCGGGAGCGAAGCGCGCCGCGAAGACCGTGCCGCGCTGAAAGGTGAGCCGCTGAAATGCGGGCGCCGCGGGCGCGCCGCCGCCCCGACCCCACAGCAGCGCCGCCGCGGCAATCGCCAGAGCAGCGGCCGCTGTTGCCCACGGCAGATAGCGGCGCAGGCGGCGCACGCGGATCGTCGCGAGCGGCAGGATGCGCGAGACCGAGCCTTCCAGCACGGAGCTCAAATCGAACGCCAGGTCCCGCGCGGACTGAAATCGTTCCCCGGGGTTCTTTTCCAGGCAGTGCCGCACAACGCGTTCGAGCGCCGGCGGCACGACGCGCTGCGTCTCCGTCAGTTCCGGGGGATCGACGGTCAGAATCGCGCTCATCGTGTCCGCGGCAGTGTCGCGGCGGAAGGCGCGCTTACCCGTGAGCATTTCGTAGAGGATCGAGCCAAAACTGAAAATATCGGACCGGTGATCCACTTCGAAGCCGCGCACCTGTTCCGGCGACATGTAACCGACGGTGCCGATCACCGCGCCCGAGACGGAATCCGAGGTGAGCGTGACCGCGTCCGGCGCGGAGGAAACAGGCTCAGTGCGTGTGAGCTTCGCCAGGCCGAAGTCGAGAATCTTCGCGCGGCCGTCGCGGGTGATAAAGATGTTGCCCGGCTTCAGGTCGCGGTGCACGATGCCCTTTTCGTGCGCCGCGGCCAGTCCGAGCGCGACCTGCAACGCGACGTCGATGGCCTGCCGAACGGCCAGCGGTCCGGCCCGCAGCCGGTCGTGAAGGGATTCCCCTTCGAGCAGTTCCGCGACGATGTACGGTGCGCCGTCTTCCGTGCCGATGTCGTAGATCGCCAGGATATTGGGATGATTCAGCGCGGCAGCGGCGCGCGCCTCCTGCTCGAAGCGGCGCAGCCGCACGGAATCCCGCGAGAGCGCAGGCGGCAGCACCTTGATGGCTACGTCGCGGCTCAGCCGGTCGTCGCGCGCCCGGTAAACCACACCCATGCCGCCGGCGCCGATTTTTTCGAGGATGCGAAAAGGGCCCAGCGTGGCGGGGGCGGGAGAAGAGGCGGACGGCTCCGTCATTGCCAAATGCTAGGCTCGCGGCGGGCACGAGTCAACGCGTGCGAATCCGCATGTAGGGAATGCATACCGCGGCGCATGCCCGCCGCTGAAACGTGGCATACTCTTCGCGCGTCCAAGTCCATTTGGCACCAGGACTACATCTAAACGGAGCGGAAAACAGATGAATCGAAACTCTCTTTGGGCCGCGCTTGTGTTGGGAGCTCTGGCCGCCATGGCTTCGCCGCGAAGCGCTCGCGCGCAGGATGCGCCGAAGCCGCCGGAGGCCAAGCCTGGCGAGCCGGCGGAGAAGAAGGAGCCGCCAAAGGAAGAGACCTCGGTCACCGAGCACACCATCAAGGTGGGCGGCCAGCCCGTGAGCTACACCGCGACCTTCGGCTCGATCATGCTGAAAGACGACAAGGACGAGCCCACAGCGCTGATCTTCTACACGGCGTACACGCGCAGCGACGCGAAGGACATGACCCAGCGGCCGATCACCTTCGCCTACAACGGCGGACCGGGCTCGGCTTCCGCCTGGCTGCACATGGGCGCGTTCGGGCCGCGGCGCATCATGACGGAAGACCCCAAGTTCACTCCGCCGGCGCCATACCGCCTGGTGGACAACGCCTACAGCCTGATCGACAAGACGGACATCGTGTTCCTCGATCCGGTCGGCACCGGCTTCAGCCGCGCGGTGGGCAAGGCCCAGAACAAGGATTTCTGGGGGATCGATCAGGACGTGCATTCGCTGGCGCAGATGATCCATACCTACGTGAGCCGCAACAACCGGTGGAATTCGCCGAAGTACCTGCTGGGGGAGAGCTACGGAACGTTCCGCTCCGCGGCGCTGGGCGACTACCTCCAAGACCATTACGGCATGGCACTGAATGGAATCGTGCTGATCTCCAGCGTGCTGGACCTGCGCACGCTGACCTTCGCGGAAGGCGACGACCTCTGCTACGTCCTCTACCTGCCGAGTTACGCGGCGACGGCGTGGTACCACAAAGCGTTGAAACCGCAGCCGGCGGACCTGACCGCGTTTCTGGCGGATGCCCGCAAGTTCGCGTCCGGCGAATACGCCGCCGCGCTGATGAAAGGCTCGCAGCTCACTGACGCGGAAAAGGCGGACATGGCCCGCAAGCTGACCGCCTACACCGGCCTGAGCGAAGACTACCTGATCAAGGCCAACCTGCGCGTGAAGCTCCCCCAATTCAACGAAGAGCTGAAGCGCAAGACCGGCGAGACCACCGGACGGCTCGACTCGCGCTACACCGGCTACACGTACGATCTGTTGAGCGAGTATGCCGAATACGATCCGCAGTCGAGCGCGATCTCGAGTGCGTATTCCGCAGCCATCAATTCCTACCTGCGCGAAGAACTGAAGTACAACAAGGACCGCGTGTACAGCCTGCTGGGCGGCGAACCCGGGCGCAACTGGGATTGGAAGCGGCAGAGCGGTCCCCGCGCATTCTTCCCCGGCTCGCCGAACGTCATGGGAGACCTGGCGTCCGCCATGCTCACGAACCCCTTCCTGCAGGTGGAAGTTGAAAACGGCATCTACGATATGGCCACGCCGTTCTACGCCACGGAGTGGACCATGGACCACCTGGGCCTGCCGGCAAAGCTGCAGGAGCACATCAAGCAGAATTACTACGAGGCCGGCCACATGATGTATTTGCAGGAGTCGTCGCTGGCAAAGTTGAAGGACAACATCGCGAAGTTCATCGACAACACTTCGCGCCGCTAACACCGCGGTATGGAATGGCGCCCCGCGCTTGGTTTGCGCGGGGCGCTTTGTTTTTCCGCCCGTTTGCTCTTTAACGTCAGGCCACTGGCGCGTCCGCAAGGCGCAGCCTATAGTTCGGAGGACGGATGGAGACTGCCGGCCGGCAGAACTTATCCGGCGCCGCGGTGTTTCATCAGAAGGATGGACTTATGAAACGCAGACTCCTGCTTGCAATTCTGATTGCCTGCTTCCTCAACACGAGCAACCTGTGTGCCCAGGGCGCGGGCGGCCAGCAGCCCCAGCCGGCCCAGCCGCAGAGCGCCCCGAGCCAGCCCGCCGCGGGAACTCCCGCGCAGACTCCGCCGCCTGCCGACGCGGGCGCGCCACTCAGCAGGCTGGACCTGTCGCCGGATCAGAAGAAACAGATCCACACCATCCGGAAAGAGGCGCAGCAGCAGGTGCAGAAGGTGCGCAGCGATACCTCCCTCACGCCGCAGCAGCAGACGCAGCAAATCCGCCAGATCCGGCGTTCCGCTGCGCAGCAGGTGGACGGAGTGCTCACGCCGGAACAGAAGACCAAGTACGACGCGTGGCGCAAGGCGCACCAGCGGCCCCATCACGCCGCCAAGGCCCAGCCCGCCTGAGCACGGCAGCTGCACGGCCGGTCGCGGACTGCTGCTCCCGCGCGCCTTTCTGATATTCTTTCAGCCGGAATGCCACGCAGGAAGATCGCCCGCGCCGCGCTGACGATTGGATTCTTCGCCTCGGCAGCCTCGCTCGTTTCCTTCGCCGCGAATCAGGCCGTTCCTGGACAAACGCAGACGCCAGCGGCCGTTCCGAATGCAGCTCCGGTGATCCCCGGCCTGCAGACCGGCCCCAACACGCCTCCGCCGCCGCCCCCGCCGACCACAATCATCCTCGATCCGGCGCATGGCGGGCCCGATAGCGGCGCGCACGCCGAGGCGGAAGAGGGCGCGGTGGAAAAAGACCTGGTACTGACGATCGCGCAGGCGATGCGCCGCGAACTCGAGAAACAGGGCGTTCGCGTGGTGCTGACGCGCCAGGGCGATGCGGCGGTCTCGATTGACGACCGCGCGGCGCAGGCCAACGGCCTGCCTTCCGGCTTTTTCGTCAGCCTGCACGTGGGCTCCACCGGCGACCCGAATACCGCGCAGGCATATTCGTTCGGCACTCCGCTGGGCGGAGCGCCTCCGGCATATGTGCCGCGCCCGCTGGGCGTGGACCTGATCCGCTGGGACGACGCACAACAAGCCTACGCCGTGCCGAGCCGCCGATTTGCGGAACTGCTCCAGGTAGAACTCGCGCAGAAGTTGCGGGGCTCGCCCGACGTGCCGCAGTTCGCGGAGATACGGCAACTACGCGTCGTGGCGCACCCCGCGGTGGCCATCGAACTTTCGAGCGTCGGTGAGGAAAACGCGGCCGGGCTGGAGAAGGCCGCCGCTCCGCTGGCCAACGCGCTGGTTAAGGCGCTCGCCGCTTACCGGCAGGCCCAGGAAGCGCGGCCCTGACAATGTCGCGCTTTCTCAAAGTCAGCCTCCTGATCCTGCTCTTTGCAGTGCTCGCCGGCATCGTGGAGTTTCCGGCGTTGCGGATGGAAGTGCGGCAGACCGAGCATCCGGAGCAAACCGAGGAAGCGGCGCGGCGTGAAGTCGTCCGGCCGGTGCAGGACAACCGGCCGCAAGACCGGGAAAAAGTCGCAGTCTTCTGGCTCTCGCAGGTCAACCCGCGCGAACTTGCACCGGTGGAAACGCCGCTGAACCTGGGCACGGATCCGACGCAGCGGGCGCGCGTGGCGCTCGAAGCGCTGATCACCGAAGCGCCGACGCCGGAACAGCGCTCTGTGCCGTTCGGGACAGTCCTGCAGGCGTTCTACATGCTGTCCGACGGCACGGCTGTGGCCGATTTTTCGGACGCCCTTTCGCACGAGCTGCCCGCGGGCATCTCCACGGAGCAGCTCGCGGTGGACGCCATCGTGCGCACGCTGCACGCGGCGGTGCCGCAGGCGCGGCGGCTGAAGATACTGATCGCGGGGCAGGAGGCGGAGACGCTTGCGGGACACGTGGACCTGACCAGCGCGTTCGATTTGAGCGCGATGACGCCGCCCGCACCCGCGCCGGCGCAGGGAACAACTTCCGCGACTCCGGCCGGCCCGCCGCCCGCAGCTCCCGCTGCGCAGCCGTCTAACGCGCCCGCGGCCAAGCCGCCAGTGGCACCGGCTGCGGATGAAAAGAAACCAGCGCCGCGGCCGGGCGCGTAGCTACGAGAGCGGAGGAATCTGTGCGGAACGACGGGCGAGCCTCGAACCAATTGCGACCAGTGCGCTTCACGCCGGACTTCATTCCCAACGCCGAGGGGAGCGTGCTGATCGAGGTGGGCAACACGCGCGTGATTTGCACGGCCAGCGTGGAAGACGGCGTGCCCGGGTTTCTGAAAGGAAGCGGCAAGGGCTGGGTGACCGGCGAATACGGCATGCTGCCTCGGGCGACGGAGTCCAGAACACAACGCGAGTCTTCACGGGGAAAAGCCTCCGGTCGCACGCTGGAGATTCAGCGGCTGATCGGCCGGTCGCTGCGGTCGGTAACGGACGCGACGGCGCTCGGCGAGCGCACCGTCTGGATTGACTGCGACGTGATTCAAGCGGACGGCGGCACGCGTACCGCCTCCATCACGGGAGCGTTTGTCGCGCTGGCGCTGGCGTTCGAGCGCATGGTGGCAGCGCACCTGTTGCGGGCGATTCCACTGCGTGATTCCGTGGCCGCCACCAGCGTGGGAGTGGTGGAGAGCGAGTGCCTGCTTGATCTCTGCTACGACGAAGACTCGCGGGCGTCGGTGGATATGAACGTGGTGATGACCGGCCGCGGAGAATACGTGGAGATTCAAGCCACGGGCGAAGGCCGGCCGTTCCCCGGGCCGGAGTTCGACCGGCTGCTGGAGCTTGGAGCACAAGGCGTGCAGAAACTCTCCGAGGCGCAGCAGGACCTGCTGCAAATGGACTTCCGTGCCCGGCGCTGAGATCGGCATGTTTCTGGCCTCCTCGAACCGCGGGAAGCTCGAGGAATTTCGCGATCTTGCGGCTGCAGACGGGGCCAACCTCCGGCTCGAGCTATTGGCCGGCTTCGCCGACATCACGGCGTTCGAGGAAAAGGCCACAACCATCGCCGAAAACGCCGCCGGGAAGGCGATGTACTACGGACGCGGCGTGGACGACTGGGTGATGGCCGACGATTCGGGCCTGGTTGTGCCTTCGCTGGGCGGCGCACCGGGAGTGCGTTCGAGCCGGTACGCCGGCGTCGAAGGCGATGCAGCGCTGAACATTCGGAAGCTGCTCGGCGCGCTCGAAGGCAAGACGGGCGCGGAACGGGAAGCGCGCTTCGTGTGCGTGCTGGCCCTGGCGCGCGCAGGGCGCGTGCAGGCGGTGTTTTCCGACTCAGTGGATGGAACGATCCTCGAAGCGCCACGCGGCGCCGGCGGGTTCGGCTACGATCCGGTTTTCTTTCACCCTCCTTCGGGGAAAACATTCGCGGAGCTGCCCCGCGGCGAAAAGAACCGGCTGAGCCACCGTGGCCGAGCGTTCGCCAAGCTGGCCGCATACCTGCGCCGGCCCGCGGGCGTGCTATAGTCGCGCGGGCATGAAGAAGCGAAAGACGGCGAAGCGATCCGGGGCGAGGAAACAGGGGAGCAAGCCGGCGCGCTCCAGGCAGGGCGCGTCATCTCGCCGGGGGAAGCCGGCGGGCGGGGCAAAGGGCGCGTCGTCGGCGCGCGTTCGCGCGATCCTTGAAAAGCTGGACGAAGCCTACCCGGCGGCCAACTGCGCCCTGCACCATGACAACCCGTTCCAGCTCCTCATCTCCACGATTCTCTCGGCGCAGTGCACGGACGAGCGCGTGAACCAGGTAACGGCAACGCTCTTTCCCAAATACCCGTCGCCGAAGGATTTCGCCTGCGCGAATCCGCGGGAACTGGAACAGGACATCCGGCCGACCGGCTTCTTCCGCAACAAAACCAAGTCCGTGATGGGTGCGAGCAAAAAAATCGTGGAGGAATTCGGCGGCAAAGTGCCGCAGACAATGGAGGAGTTGCTCACGTTGCCAGGCGTCGCGCGCAAGACCGCGAACGTGGTGCTCGGCAGCGGCTTCGGCATCGCCA
>Ga0335080_10002598_pt1 | contig 18059 bp, 14 predicted proteins | sample Lox_Sample_34_FD_206720 | JGI IMG/M metagenome (GOLD analysis project Ga0335080, IMG submission 206720) | Soil microbial communities from Loxahatchee National Wildlife Refuge, Florida, United States - Lox_Sample_3.4 | ecosystem: Environmental > Terrestrial > Soil > Wetlands | place: USA...
CTCGGCGAGGAGCCCGCGCCCGGCGACGCGCTCGAGCTCGTCTTCGACGGACCGCTGCGCCCACCGGGTAGGGTGGTGTCGCTGCACGTGCGGGCCGGGGCGGACGACGAGGAGGGCGAGCTGCGCCGGGCGCTGGCCGAGGAGGCGGCCGCCGACGCCGTGGCCTGCGGTCGCCCTGTACCCGGCACAGTGCCCCACCACGACGCCCGCACCGTCTGGGAATACCGCACCGCGGCCGGAGTCTGGGCGCGGGCAGCCGGCGTCGAGGACGAGACGCGCGCCCTGACGCTCGGCGGCGCGGTGCGCTTCATGGCTCCTCCGGCCGCCGGTCCCGAGGCGGCCGCCGTACCGGGCGCGGTGCGCTGCCGGCTCGCCCGCGGCCGCTACGAGTGCCCGCCGAGGATCGCGGGCGTACTCGTCAACGCCGTGCCGGCGCGGCACGCGACGGCCGTGCCGGCGGCCCCGCTCGGCACCGACGACGGCGGCGCGCCGGAGGCGTCGGGCGCTGCGGGCCAGCGCGCCTGGCTTCCGGACCGAGACGTCGTGCCGGGCAGCAGTCGGCTCGTCGTGCGGCTCGCCGGTGGCGCCGCGCAGCCTTGGACCGAGGTGGCCGACTGGGACCGCAGCGGCCCGCACGACACGCACTACCGGCTCGACCACGGCACCGGCCAGGTCGCCTTCGGCGACGGGCGCGCGGGCCGCGTGCTGCCCGCGGGCGCCACGGTGACGATCGGCTACGAGGCGGGCGGCGGCCCCGCGGGGAACGTCGCGGCCGGGACGCTCACCCACTGGGCTGGGCCGGGTACCCCGCCGGGCGTCGTCGTCCGGCAGCCGCTGCCTGCTACTGGTGGCGCCGCCGCTGAGGCGCTCGAGGACGCCCTAGGTCGCGCGCTCGGCCTACTCGCCGCGCCTCGCCGGGCCGTGACGCTGCACGACTTCGAGGTGCTCGCGGTCACCACGCCCGGGGCGGGCATCCACCGGGCCCGGGCCGTGGCCCGGCTGCACCCCGACCTCCCGGGGGTGCCGGCTGAGGGCTGCGTGACCGTCGTGGTGGTGCCGTGCGGCCCGCGTGACCGGCCGGTCCCGGCGCCCGGCCTGCTGCGTCTGGTCGACCGGCGGCTGCAGCGGCTGCGGACGGTGGCGACCGAGGTGCACGTCACCGGGCCGCGGTTTGTGTCCGTGTCAGTGCGCGCCCGGCTCCGGATCGCGGCACCCGCGGCCGTCGGCGACGTCGTGGTCGCGGCTCGCGACGCCCTCGCGCGCTACCTGGATCCGCTCGGCGGCGGCCCCACCCGCAACGGCTGGCCGGTCGGCCGCTACGTCTACCGGGCCGAAATCCAGGAACTGCTCATGGGCGTCCCGGGCGTCGTGGCCGTTGACGGCCTGCATTTGGCGCTGTCCGTCCCCGCGGCCGACGCGGGTGCCGCGGCGGCCAGCAAGTGCGGCTGCGGCGGTGCCGAGGCGCGCTGCGGCAACCTCGCCGTGCCGGCGGACGTGCTCGTGACCAGTGGAGGCCACCAACTTGAGGTGGCGGAGAGGAGGACGCCGTGACCCCCAGCGCGATCGAGCGGGTCAACTACGTCAACGGTAGCCGGCTGGAGGCCGCGGACCTGCGGCTCGAGCAGGCGTACCACATCGGGGTCCGGCGGCGGCTGAACCGCGCGCTCTACCAGGCCGGGGTGGCCGCGGGCCTGGAGGTCACCGTGGCGCCCGACGACCCGCACCGCGTGGTCGTCTCGCCGGGTGTGGCGCTCGACGAGGAGGGCCGCGAGATCATCCTGCTCGACCCGCGCACAGTCGAAGTGACGGGAATCCCGAGCACGACGGCGGGTGTCGTCTACGGCAACTACCTCGTGATCGCCTACGCGGAGGAGCCGGTCGCGCGGTTCGCGGACGGCTGCGGGCCGCCAGGCGCGCGGGTCACCTGGGGGGGGCCGTCCCGGGTGCGCGCCGAGCCGGTGCTGCGCTGGCGCGACGTGCTGCCGCGGCCGGGCAGCGGCGAGATCGTGCTGGCCCAGGCGGAGCTGGACGACCAGTGCGCGGTCCGGCGGCTGGTGCTGACCGTCCGCCGGTGGGTGCGACCGACCGAGCCCAGCCGGGTCGTGCCGGTGTCGCTGGAGGGCGAGAAGGACGTCGACCCCAGCAACCCGAAACTGCTGTATTTCCACGTCCGGGGCGGGACGCCGGGCAGCGTCGTGCTGCACCTGCGCTCGGCGCCAATGAGCACGCTCTACTACTCCGAGCTGGGCGGGCACACGCACGCCGACGGCATCGCGGTCGCTCCGGTGCCAGTGCACAGTCATGGGCTCGGCACCATCACCCTTTCCAGCGTGGACGGACACGACCACACGCCGATCATCTCGCGCACGGAGCACTCCGCCCCGGAGGACAACGGCATCACGACGTACCACTCGACGGCCTCCAACCAGAACCTGACCACCCGCACCGGCCTGACCCCCACGAAGGCGGGCGGACACACGCACACCGTGTCGACCGGCCAGCGCACCGCCGACGACGGTGGCGACACCCCGTCGATTACCCGGACCGCGGCGGCGGCTGGGGCGCCGGACCTGAACGCCCGTGCCGGTGCCACCCGGCGCTTCCTCGACGGATTGAATGTGCTGATCGACGCCAACAACGTGACCGACCTGATCCTCGGTTTCCTGCGTGGCCGCGACGGGGCGGCAGCATGGCCGCGGCTGGGCATCGGTGGCGACTCCGGTGGACAGGTCGACCGGCTCGCGCAGCCGCAGGGCACCGGTGCCCTCGATCTCGTCCAGCTGGGTCTCATCGATCTCGGCGGCGAGGAGCATGTGATCAGGCTGGAGCTGTCCGGTGACACCGGCGGCCGCGTCCTCTACAACCTCTACGTGGCCTGACCGATGGACGACGACCCGATCCGGTACGCGCTGCTGCGCGACGGTCGCTCATGGGAGGCGGAGCTCGGCGGGCTGGAGGTCCGGCCCGACGGCTCGCTCGAGCTCGCACGTGTGCCGGGTCCCGCCGACGGCAGCCCGGTGGACCGCCCCGTGTCCGGGGACGTGCCGCCGGCCGGGCTCGCCGTCCGCGGCGAGAACGAAGTGCTCGCTGGCGACGGCGACCGCCTGGTGGTGCTCGATGGCCTGTGCGCCGCGCGGCGGGAGATTCGGTTGCGCGGCGGCCCGGCCGAACGGCCGGGACATCCCCGGGCCCGCGAGGCGCGCGCGCTGCTCGTCACCGGCGGCCACATCCTGGTGGCCGACCCGGGCGCTGGCGCGGTGATGCGCCTGCTCCGTCCGAGCCTCCAGCTCGCCGAGGTGCTGCGGCTGGCCGGCGCGCCGGAGCCGATCGGGCTCGCAGTCGGGGCGGCCGGGCTATACGTGCTCGACGCCGCGAGCCGACGCGTGTTCCGGCTGCAGCGGGACGTGCCCGACGAGGACTTCCGGCGCGCCCAGGAGGCGGCCGGGCTGCCGCCGCGCCACCCGCGTTCCCTCACGGTCGGGCGGGGGCACGGCGACCCCGGCTGGGAAGGTCGCCGCACCGACGTCGTCTACGTCGCCGACGGAGACACCGCGGCGCTGCTCCGGCTCGACGCCGGCGGTGCGCCGCTCGCGCCGCTGCCGGGCGGCCCACAGCGGCCCGGCGCGACAGCCGCGGCCGACGCCCGGCTCTACGTCGCAGACGACGCCACCGGCCGGATCTGGGTCTTCGACGCGGCAGCGGACGGCTGGCTGGGCCCGCTCCCCCGCTGGCGCGGGCCCGCCGCCGGCCTCGCCGTCACCGCAGCGGGCGACCTGCTGGTGCACGCAGGCCCGGGACCGCAGATCGTCCGCCTCGCGGCCGGCGCCGACCGGGTCGAGCGCGGGCACCTGCTCGCGGGCCCGCTCGACGCCGGCGACGGGGCGGGGTGGGGTCGGGTGCGTCTACTGACCGCCGGTCCCACGCCGGGCGGCGCCGTGGAGCTTCGGGCCTTCACCGCAGACGACCCCGCCCAGGGCCCCGGACCCGGCTGGGAGTCGGCGGCGGGCACCGACGTGCTCGCCCCGCGGGCCGCACCCGAGGTGGACCCAGCCGCGCCCGGCGGGCCATGGTCCGTGCGCCCCGGCAGCCGGCTGCCACGGCCGCGCCGCTACCTCTGGGTCCGTGCCGACCTCGTCGCCGGTGCAAGCGCCGACCCCCGCACCTCGCCGGTGCTAGAGCAGGTGCGCGCCGAGAGCGCCGGCGCCGGCTGGCTGGCTCGCCTTCCCGCGCTGTACCGCCAGGCGGACGAGAGCGGTGAGCAGGCCGGCTTCCTACACGACTGGCTGGAGCTGCTCCGATCCATGCTGGGCGAGGTGGACGAGCGGCTAGACGAGCTGCCGCGCACCTTCGACCCGGCCGTCGCGCCCGAGGAGCTGCTCCCCTGGCTGGCCTCCTGGGTAGCGCTGGACCCTCCGCCGAGGATGCCGGCCGCACAGCTGCGCGACCTGATCCTCCGTGCTGTCGCGCTGCACAGCCGGCGGGGCACGGTGTCCGGCCTGCGCGAGCGGGTCGAGCTGTTCACCGGGCTTCGGGTGCGGATCGAGGAGGACTTCCGGCAGCGCCGGATCTGGCGGCTGGGCAGCGCGCCGCTCGGCACGGGCACGGCGCTCGCCCCGCTCGACCCAGCCGGGCTGGTTGCGGCCGACGAGGACGCGGCGCCCCCGGTCGGCGGCTTCACTGTGGGCGGCGCCGGGCCGCTAGCCGCCGGTGCGGCCGGGGACGCGCTCTTCGGCCCGGCCGCGCACCGGTTCCGCGTGGTCGTGCCGCCCGGGCAGCTGGTGTGCGACGCGGATCGCGCGGCCCTGGACCGGGTCGTCGACCGCGAGCGGCCGGCGCACACCGCGTACCACGTCTGCATCGTCGAGCCGCGGCTGCGTGTCGGCGTGCAGGCCCGAGTCGGGCTCGATGCCGTCGTCGCCCGCCGCCCGGCGCCAGGGCGGCTCGACGGCACACGGCTCGGGGCGACGGCCGTGCTCGGCATGGCCGACGAGACAGCGGACCGGATCGGCAGGGCCGGAGTCGCCAGGGCCGTGCAGCCCGGCGCGCACGCCGGCGCAGGGATCGGCGAGGGAGCGACGGGATGACGCAATATGACGTGATGAGGCACCGCGACGGCGGATTCGGCTCCCCGCGGCGCAACCACTACTTCTACAGCAAACTGCTTGACGTCCCGCACCTGGAGATGGAGCAGGGCTATGGCCGCGAGCTGCGGCACCTGCTCAACCGAACGAGCCTCGGCGCAGGCGTCCTGTGCGGGCTCGGGGTGGAGGCGCGCGAAGGACTGTTGCGGGTGCTGCCAGGCGTGGCCGTAGACGCGGCGGGCCGGGAGATCGTTGTGCCGGAGCCCTTCACCGTCGACCCGTGGCGCGCAGGGACCGGCTGCGGGCCAGAGCACGCCACGGAGCCGCTCGACCCGGACACCCGACACGAGGTGACGCTCTGCCTGGCCTACGACGAGTGCCTCACAGACTGGTCACCAGTGCACGTGTCCGACTGCGACCCCAAGTCCCGCTCGGCGCCGGGGACCGTCATCGAGTCCTTCCGCGCCGCCGTACACGAGGGCGCAGACGACGGTCCGCACGGCCTGACGCCGCAGCAGTGTGCGGGCATCTTCGGGCCGGACGCCGGCGTTGGCCGCGGACCGCGGACCATGGTTGCGATGATCGACGTCGGCGGCGCACCTTCGGGCCTGGCCGTCGCCGCCGACGGTACCCGGGCGCTGGTCCTCAACGACCTCGGCGGCGCCCCCGCGCTGCAGGTGCTCGACCTCGCCACGGCCACGGTCACGCACTTGCTGCGCGACGATCGACTGGCGGCACCGTTCGGCGGCGCGAGCGTCGCCCCGGAGGGAGGTCCCGCGCTCGTCACCCACGCCGGCGGAATCGCGGTGGTCGACCTCGAGGCGGACGACCCGGTGATCGTGGACGTCGTGCTCGCCGGGCACCCGTACGGCGCCGGGGCGTCGGCCTATGGCGGCTCGGTGGCCTACGCGCTCGACCCCGCGACCGGCCTCGTCGACCGCGTCGACCTGACCGCGGCCGCCGTGACGGACTCGATCGACACCGGGGGCCCGGTCCTAGACCTCGCGGTGTCACCGCCGGACAGCCACTGGCTGTACGTCGCGGGGGTTCCGGGCCAGGAGATTGTCCGGCTCGACACCACGGACGGCACCCTGTCTGCGGTGGGCGTGCCGGGGGCGGCGACTGGCACCGTGGCAGTCCGGGCCGGCGCCGACGGGCCGGAGGCGTGGACGGCGTTCCCGGGCCGGATCGTGGTCGCCGCAGAGACCGCGAGGCAGCAGTATCCCGGCCCGCCCGAGCCTCGGGACAGCGGCTTCGACCCCGAGGACGGCACTTATCACCTGCTCGCCGCGGACGCCGCCGGCGAAGTCCGGCTCACCTCCGTCGGCGCTGGGGAGGGCGAGCTGGACCTGCCCGCAGGCGCGTCGTCGCTGGCGGTCACGGGTGGCCATCGCGTACTCGTCGCGTCGCCGCCGGACGGGGCCGTGCTGGTCACGGACCGCGGTCGGCTGGACCGGCACCAGCTCATCGCCGAGCAGCTCTCCGGCCCGTGCCCGCCGGCGACCGGCGACTGCGTGCCGATCGCCACCGTGTCGCTGCTCCCGGGCGGCAAGATCGGCACGATCGAGCTGCGGCGCCGACCGATGCTGCTGAGCAACGCCGTGCTTCTCGACCTGATCATCTGCCTGGCCGCGCGCGTGGACGCCTGCTGCGGCGCCAGGCCGCCGGCGCGGATCACGATCGATCCGCCGGCACTCCCGCCGGGCCAGGTGGGCACGCTGTACCCGGACGTGAGCGTCACCGCCTCGGGCGGGCGACCGCCCTACGCGCTCGAGGTGCTCTCCGGCACGGTCCCGCCCGGCCTCACCGCGCAGTCGCCGGGCACCGGCCCGCTCGTTCTGTCCGGGACGCCTATCCAGGCGGGGACGTTCACGTTCGTCGTCCGGGCGACCGACGCCGACGGGGTGCTGGCGACCCGTGGGTACAGCGTCCCGGTCCGGCGGCAGTCTACCGAGGCGCCGATGCGGATCCGGGCCGTCGAGTTCCTCGCGTGCCACTCGATCGGGGCCGGCGGGTTCGAGACGGTCGTCGTCGGCGAACTGCGGCTGGGTGAGCCGACCGTGATCACGGACAACGGATTCTTCGGCATCCGCGTCACGTTCACCGAACCGGTCGACTTCTCGACCGTGACCACGGCCGAGCTCGGCGGCGGGCCACCGGACGCCGCCAACTTCCTCGTCACAGAGGGCGGCCGCGGCCCGCTGACCGGCCGGCTCTCGCAGACTATCCCGGTAGAGACAACGTTCCACGCCGACCTCCAGGGCGACCTCTGGCCGACCGGCGAGTACCGGGTCAGTCTGTTCGGCGACGACGACGGCCCGCGCCGCGCCGTGCGGGCCGCAGGTGGCGCTCAGTTCCGGCTCGACGGCGACGTGCCGGCCGATCCCACCGCCTACCCGCCCTCCGGTGACGGCCGGGAGGGCGGCACCTTCGCCTTCGACCTCGTCGTTAGCCACCCACACTGACCCGCTCAGGAGCACGCTGATGGACCTCATCGCCACCTCACGCGCCGGCGAGCCCCGTCCCGAGCGCGTCCGGTACCACTCCGAGCAACTGCTCACGGCCGACGACATGACCGCTGAGCAGGACTACTTCTGGAGGAAGCTACGCCGGCACAACCGGTTCCTGCACGGCTGGGGGGTCGCCTGCGGCCTGGAGGTGACAGCCGCCCCGACACCCGAGGCGCCCTGGCGGGTGTGCGTCTCCCCTGGCTACGCCGTATCGCCCCAGGGCGACGAGATCCTGCTCGACCGTCCCGCGCCCTTCGACCTGGCCGCTGACTGGCTGCAGGCGCAGGATCCGTGCACCCCCTACCCGTGCCCGCCACGCGGGCAGATGCCTGCGCCGGGCAAGGAAGACCCAGTGTTCCTGGCGATCCGCTACGCCGAGTGCGACGCGCGGCCGGTCCGTCGGCTCACCCACGGCTGCGGCTGCGACGACACCGACTGCGACTGGTCGCGGATCCAGGACTCGTGGGAGCTCGCGCTAACGTGGCAGCTCCCCGACGTGTACGCCGCCGCGGCGGCCGCGGACCAGGCGTGGCGCGACGCTGCTCAGGCCGCCGCAGCCGCCGGGGAGCCCCTGCCCGCGCCGGCGTGTCCGTCGGCCGCCGACGAGCCGTGGGTAGTGCTGGCGCGGATCGTGGTGCCCGCCGACCGCGCCGACCCGATCGCCACGATCTCGCCTCCGCTGCGGCTATTGCTAACGGCCGGGACGCTGGACGTGCTGCGTCACGGCTGACTGCGACCTAGTCAACGTGAGGGCGGGTCTTGCGCATCGAGTTCGGCGGTCAGTGCCATGGGGCCATGAAGCGGTATGTCTCTCGGAGATGACTTGTGCAACTGACGTAGAAGCCGGCGGCGAGCCAACCTGCGCTGGATGCGGCCCGGCTGTCCCGGGTCACCTCGGCTTATCCGCAGTGATGACGTGGACGGAGCTTGCTATGAGGACCTGGACGGACAGCTATGCGCCCTGCTGATCATGCTGGATGGCCGGCTGGGCAAGGAACAGGCGCACCTGCTGCACCATTTCATCGAGGTCGGCGAGTAGGGCCTGGCACTGGAGGAATCGCCCGCGCTCGCCCAAGACAAGACCGGCCTCACCGACCAGGAGCGCGGCGACACGCTGGCGCTGGCCCTCCAGGAGGAAGATGGACGATCTAGTACCCCATGCGCGGGTTCTGACCGCGCGTTACGGGTGTTGGCTGAATTACCTCTCTGTGGCCGATGCGGATAAAGGGAACCGGCTCGTCGGAGACGGCGGTTAGCCTTGCACCGGCGTATCCGAAGGCCAGTGATGGCCGGGCAGGCGGCCAAGGCGGCCTGGCCTTGAGCAGGTCGTCGAACGCGGTTTCTGACCGAAACCCTGATCAGTTTCGGCTGGTTCCGCGCAGGGTGCTGGCCGGAAGTCTTCCCTGTGACGCCAGCGACGCTGCTGGCCTGGCACCGCAGGCTGGCAGCGGGGAAGTACGGCACGAGCAAGCGGCGCAAGCCAGGACGCCCGCCGGCAAGCCTGGGCGTCGTCGCCTGGGCGAGGGAGAATCCGCTGTGGGGACACCAACGTCTCCACGGCGAGCTCATGATGTTCGGCGCGACAGCTTCGCCGTCCACCCGCAACCTTGACCTCGACCTCGGTGAGTCGCATCTGCGCACCGTCCTGGCCGCGTACCAGGCGCATCACAACACGGCTCGGCCGCACCAGCGCATCGCGCAGTACATCCCCGACGGCGACGGCGACGGCGACGGCGACGACCTCACCGTTGCCGACCTCGACCGCGAACGGATCTACCGAAACCCGTCCTGGGCGGCCTGATCAACGAATACTCACGCGTCGCCTGACACCCCCGAAGACTCGCAGGTCGTCAGCCGGATCCAATTTTCGAGCAGACACGCAGCACTTAGCCCCCAGCCGGACTTTTCAGGGATCTGGTTAAGCCTCTGACCTGATCGGTGAGGTTTTCACGTTTAGGGCTGGCCTGGGAAAACGCGGTCTGGCTGGGGCGCCGCCCACAGGTTAAGCGGGTTCAGCCCACACTTTCCGGAGGGCGCGGGTCCGGTTCTGGCCGGCCGGCTGATGCGCGCCGGCGGCCTGGCTAGCGGTTCCAGCGGGGGTCGTTCTCGGCGATGGCCAGGCTGAGTTCCTCGAGCTCGGTGATGAGCTCGCGCAGGCGGCGGTGGTTGTCGAACCACGGGGTGTAGTCGGCGAGCTGCTCATCGGTCAGGATGCGGGTGGCGGTCTTGCCGTTTTTCTTGCGGGTCCACTGGTGGTAGGGGCCGTGCGGCCGGGGCGGGTGGGCGCGGCAGCGGCAGCCGGGGTGGCCGCAGCGGGTCATCCGGTCGGCGACGGTGCCGGGCAGGGCGAAGCTGACGGCGGCGAGGCGGGCGGTGATCTCGGCGGCGATGGCCGCGGCGCGGGCGTGCTGGGCCAGGGTGGGCGACACGCTGTCATTGTCGCAGCCGGGGTGCCGCATCTCGTGCATCTCGTTAAGTATAAGTGCTGTATGCCTGATGACGTTGCCTCCTATATCGGACGGTGGGAGCCGCGGTCGGTGACCGCAGAAGCGGCGGCGTTCGCCCGGGATGTGATCAGCCGGGTCGCCCCGGGCGGACGGGAGCGGGCCAAGAACCTGCTGTGGGCGGCGGGCAAGCTCGCCGATTACGGGCTGGAGCTGGGGCTGGAGCCGGTCCCGGAGGTGTTGCTGCACCCGTCGGTAGCCGAGCGGTTCACCCGGTGCGCGCCGGGGCTGACCGGGGTGGCGCGCCGGACGCTGCGCACCAACCTGCGGTTCATCGGCCGCCGGGTGGTGCCGCAGCTGTATCCGGCCGACGTGCCGCTGCCCCGGGAGAGGTCCAAGCAGCCGTACGGTCCGGCGCAGATCGACGGCTACTTAGCGCTCGCCGATGCCCAGCCCACGGCGGAGCGGCGGATGCGGGCGGCGGGGCTGGTCTGCCTGGGCGCCGGCGCCGGCTGATCCGCGGTGACCTGCGCGAGGTGCGCGGCACCGACGTCGCGTGCCGGTCCGGCGGCGTGCTCGTGGCCGTGCGCGGCGCCCGCCCGCGGACCGTGCCGGTCCTGTCCCGCTACCATGCCCGGCTGCTGGCCGCGGCCCGGTTCGCCGGGACCGGGCTGGTCTGCGGCGGGACCGATCCGGGCCGCCGGAACCTGACGAACCCGCTGATCCGCGCGCTGGACGGCGGCACCGGCCTGCCGCGGCTGGACACCTCCCGGCTGCGAGCGACCTGGCTGGCCGATTGCGCGGAGCTGCTGGGGCTGGCCACGTAGTGCACGCCGCGGGGATCAGCTGCTCCCAGCGGCTCGGTGACCTGGTCGCCGGGCTGGAGCCAGCCGGCGAGGCCCGGGCGGTCACACTGCTCGGGGCAGCGCGCCGGCCATGATCCCGCTGGCAGCGTTCGAGGAGGTCATCGACACCTCCGGCGTCGCGGCCCGGATCGAGGTCCTGCTGCCCGCAGGCGTGCGGCCCCGGCAGCTGAGGGTGCGCACCCTGCTGGCCGGGATGTGCCTGGCCCAGGCCGATCACCGGCCCGCGCACCTGACTCGCGTCCACCAGGCGCTCACCGCGCTGCCCGAGGATGACCAGCGGCGGCTGGGCGTGCTCGCAGACTGGAAGCACGGCCCGCACCAGCTGACCTACCGGCAGACCGAGCGGACATTCGGGCTGGTCTCGGATGCCCTCGGCAACGACGAGCCCGATGGCCTGCCATCACCGGCGCTGCAGGCGATCTGCGATGACCTGCTCGAGGCCTCGGTCCCGGCCGAGTCCAAGGAAACTAGCCGGTCACTGGCCGTGGACTGGGCCGACCTGGACTCCTTCTCCCGCCCCCCGCCGCGCGGCACCAGCGACTGCGCCGACCCCGAGGCGTCCTGGGGCCACCGCAAGAACAACCTGCTGCGCAGCCAAGACGAGCTCTTCTACGGGTGGTACCTGTCCGCCGGCGTCATGGTGCGCGAGGAGAACGGGCCGACCGTCCCGGAGTTCGCCCGCCGCGCCACGGTCTCGTCGTGCCGGCATGACCCGGTCCGCGCGTTCGCGCCCGTGCTGACCGCGATGCCCGCCGCCGGGATCGGCCTCGGCGACATCCTGGATGATTCCGGCTACGCCCACCGCGACGCGGACGCCTGGGCGATCCCGCTGCGCGCCGCCGGCGCCGCCCTCGTCCAGGACCTGCACCCGCACGACCTTTTCCGGCCCCAAGGGCACCCACCACGGCGCCATCATCGCCAACGGCAACCTACTGCCCGCAGACGCCGCGGCCGCTGCTGGAACTCGCCCCGCTCGCCCGCACCGCCACCAGCCAGCAAGCAGCAGACCACGACCGCAAGACCGCCGAGACCGCCCGCTACAAGCTCGGACGTCTCACAGCCGACGACCAAGACGGCTACCACCGCGTGCAGTGCCCCGCCGCCATGGGCAAGATCCGCTGCCCGCTCCGCCCCGCCTCGATGACGCTGGACCGGGACCATCCCGAAATCCTGCAGCCCCCCGAACATCCCCAGGCCTGCTGCACGCAGCAGACGATCACCGTCCCCCCGGACGTGCTCGCCAAGACCGCGCAGAAACACGACTACCCGTCGGCAGCCTGGCGCCGCTCCTACGCCCGCCGCACCGCCGCAGCCACCCCAACGGAATGTCAGACCCGAACGTGAAAATAGGCCCCACTGAAACGTGAAGACCTCTGCGTGGAGCTGAGGGGATCCGAACCCCTGACCCCCTCCATGCCATGGAGCTTCGTACTGTTGGCTGGTGTGTCTGACAGTGGCTGGATGTGAGGTAGAGCGTGATTATCGAACGCTCGGAGAGGCTCGGCGTGGCTCCATGTCGGCCGAAGATGGCTCCCCACTTGGCTCCCCAAAATCTCGTTAGCGGCGCTAATGTTCGAATGGCAGCACCGTATCTCGCCCCCGGGTCCTGAGATTTCTATCGCGACACGGGGCCGTCGGCGCCGACGTCATGCCGCTGAGCCCGGGAGACTGCGAGGATAGATAGCAGACCCTCGCCGATCACTTCAGGAGGCAACGGGATGAGCGCCCAGCCCGACACGCCCGGCCCGGACACCGGTTCGTATGAGGTGATCCATCTAGGCGGGCAGGCCGCGGTCGTGGTGCCAGTGACCGACTTCCTGCGCCTGCGGGCCCTGGAGCAGGCCGCCACCCCCGAAGACCTCGAGGACGCGGAGGACACCGCGGCGGTGCTGGAGTGGAAGGCCCGGGACGCCGCCGACCAGACCACGTTCGTGCCCGCCGACGAAGCAAGGCGCCGGCTGGGTATCCCGCGGTGAGGCTGCGGGTCGATTACGACGAACGGGCGATCAGCCAGGCGGCCGCGTTCCTCGACGACCCGCACGGTATCCGCGCCATCCTGGACGCGATCGACCAGCTGGCCGACGATCCCCGACCGGCCGGATCGTTCCCGTACGGGTCACCCGACCTGCGACGACTGCGGGTCGGCCGGTACCGGGTCCTGTACGAGATCACCGAGGACGCGATCGCGGTCCGGCACATCGCTCGCGGCACTGCGGGTTGACATGGCCGGAAGATGATCCAAGCGGCTGGTGCCGGTTGCTCCGGTGGGATTAAGCGCTACGGGCGCTGAGTCTTCATCTCCGCGATGAAGTTCCGCCAAGACTCGGACTTGAAGGCCAGCTCTGGTCCTCGGCGGTCTTTGGTGTCGCGGATGAGAACGCGGCGGTCTTGCGCGTGGTCGCCGACTTCGACGCAGTTGCCGCCGCCTGAGCCGGTGTAGCTGCTCGTGCGCCAGGTGGCGCCGATTTACGTCCATCGACTACGCAACCGGGCGGGGCGACGCCCAGGTGCTGTTGATTTGAGCGCTCGGGTATCACCTATTGGTCAATCGGCCGCTTCCCAGTCGGCGTCGCGGTCCATCACGCGCTCCAGGATCCGCGGGGACGGCGGGATCTCGGGCTTGGGTGGCCGCAGGATCGGCTCCCGGCCGGATCCGGTCCGGGTGGGGAACGCCGGGCCGAGGTCGCCGTAGTCTGGGTCCTCGGACGGGATCATCTGGCTCCGCCGGTCGGCGAGCTGGCCGGCGAAGGTCCAGTGCCCGGCGGCGAGGTCCTTGATCCACTGGTCCATCTCGCCTGGCGGCTGATCCGGGGCGAGAGTGAGCTCGTCGCGCTGGGCTTCGATGGCGGGCTGGGGTTCGGCCGAGCGCAGCGGCACGAAGTGCTGGGCGGAGTGGCGGCGGCGCAGTTCGGCGTCGGCGGCGATGGCCAGCTGGCGCTGAGCGCGGGTGGCTGCTTCCCAATCAGCACGGTTCGCCATCGTCTGGGCGAATACGGCTTCGCGCTCCCGGTAGGTCCGCTCTAGGGCCTGGTAGCTAGCGGCCAGCTTGTGCTTAGCCGCTGCGTGGTCGTGGTCGCCGCGTTGGGCGGCGACGCGGGCGTCGGCGGCGGTGCGCAGGCCGGACAGGCGAGCGTCCCAGGCGGCGGCGCGGACCTGGCGCAGCTCGTCCCCGACGTACTGGGGGGCCCAGGCGGTCTCGACCGGGTAGGTGTCGCGGAGGTGTAGCAGCCTGCCGTCCGGCATGCCGTGGACATCAGGGCCGTCGGCCGGGCCGAGGGCGGCCAGTGCCTCGTGCCAGGCGGCGCGAGCGTCGGGCGCGGCCGCGACTGGTTCAGGGCCGATCGGGTCAGCCGGGTGGTCGTAGCCAGATAGCTCCCGCCAGGCACCGATGGCGGCAGCACGTTTCTGCCAGGCCAGCCGGTCCAGCGGGTGGGCGGGGACCGGGCCGAGCGCGGCGGTGGCCCAGGCCGAGGGGTGGCTGGCGGCGTGTTCGCCGATCCGGTCCTTTCGGGCGTCCATCAGGGCAGCGATCTCGGCGACGTAGGCGCGGCGAGCCGGGTCGGCGAGGGCGGGGACCTGTTCCGACCACGGCCGGAGCGGCAGCGGGATCAGGGGGCGGAGCCGGTGCCGGATGCGGGCGTCGAGGACGGCGGCGATGTCGCGGGATCCGGCCAGGTCCCTTTCGGCGATCGCGTCGGCCAGGACGCCGGCGGGGTCCAGGCCAGCCAGTTCGGCGCCGCGCAGGGTGCGCCACAGCCACTTCGCCTGATGGCCGGGCTCCCTGCGATAACCGGGCGGCAGGGTGTTCATCAGCTGGACGCGGTAGGCCTGATCCCGGACCGGGGTGGTCTCGGCGGCCCAGATCGCGTGCAAGATGGCCAGGTGGTCGGCGTCGGCCAGGGCCTGGCTGCGGGTCTGGGTGGCGGATCGCTGCTGGCCGTCGCGGTCCAGCACACCGGCCAGCACGGTGAGCGGGTCTGCCGGGGGTGGCGGCGGGAGCGGCCGGGGCGCCGGGGGCGGCGCGGCGGTCGTAGCGGGCGAGCTCGGGGGCCGGGCGCGGGCCCGGGGCCGGGTCGGCGGTCTTGGGTGAGGCGGTGAACACGTAGGCGAGGTTGACCTCGGTGCCGCGGCTCAGCGCGACGTAGGCATGCTGGCGGTCCTCGGTGCCGGTGATGACGGCCAGACCGGTGTGCACGGTGCGGCCCTGGGCGGCGTGGTCGGTGACCGCATATCCCAGTTCGGCATCTTTGCAGTTGTTAAACACGAAGTGTCGGCCGGTCCAGCGGCGCTGCCCGGTGACCGGGTCGGCGTCCAGCGCGCGGCGGACGAGCAGCCCGGCTTTGGTGATGGCCTCGATGCGGAGCAGGTCGCCGTTGGCCAGCGTCCGGCCGGGCTCGCCCGCCTCGACGCCGTGGGCGTTGCGGGTGCAGATGATCAGGTCACCGGCGCTGGCCCGGGTGCCGTCGGCGATCGTGACCGCGGCCCGGGCTGGACGATGCCCACGGTGATGAGGTCGTCGCGGATCCGGCGGTTCAGCTCGCGGCGCAGCGCGTGGTCCGCGGCCATCAGCAGCGTGTCGGTGCCGCCGACGGTCAGCGCGACGTAGGCGGCCGCGGCGGCATCCATCATCTCCTCCGGGTCTCCCCCGATGATCCGGCCGTGCTGGTCGTACTCGGCCAGCACGCTCGCGTCACCGTCACGCAGCCGCAGGCTGGCGGCCTGTTCCCAGGCGTGGTGGAACCGGACGGGCTCGGCCAGCCGGGCGTAGCCCAGCGTCTGGGCGAGCAGGGACATGCCGCCGCCGTTCTCCACCGCCTGCAGCTGGCTGAGATCTCCGGCCAGGATGATCTTGGCGCCGCGGGCCCTGGCGTAGGCGATCAGGTCGGCCAGGTCCGGGCCGGACAGCATCGAAGCCTCGTCGATGACCAGCAGGGTGCCTGGCCCGATCCAGACCGGGCCGCGGGCGCCGCGCCAGCCCGGCAGGTGGCCCAGGAACTGGGCGGCGTTGTACGACTGGGGCACTCCAGCGGCCAGGGTGTTGCGGGCCGACTGGGACGGGGTGATGCCGATCACCGGGCCGAGCCCGGCCCCGGCCCAGATCCGCGCGGCTTCAGCCAGCACCCGGGTCTTCCCGGCCCCGGCCGGCGCGTTGATCACCGACACGAGCCGACCGTCGGCCAGGACGGCCAGCGCGGCGGCGGCCTGGTCCTCGCGCAGCCCGCTGCCGGTGCGCGGATCTTGCGCGTCGCGCGCTTCCTGCGCCTCGCCCGCGTCGTGCGCGCGTCCGGCCAGCGCGTCCTCGAGCCGCGCCGGGTCCGCGCCGAGCGCGTGCACGGCCTGCGCGCGGTTCACGCGCGGCGCGCCGTCCGCGCCGGCCTGCGCGACCATGCGTCCTTCCATGGCCAGCTGCGCGCGCGTGGCGTACCGCGTACCGCCATGCCGCTGGTAGACGCTACGCCCGTCCGCGCGCAGCAAGCTGGCCGGAACCTCCGCCGGCTCGGGCGCCTCCAGGCAGGTCACCGGCTCGAAGTCCGAGGCCAGCGCCCGGTCGGCCAGGTCCTCCAGCAGCGCGGCGGCCGCGGCCGGATCCCGGCCGGTGCGCGGCAGGACGCAGCCCAGGTACTTGATCAGGTCCGCGCGGGTCCACGCGCTCTTGTCCTGCTGCGCCAGCGCTACCGCCTTCTGCGCCGCGCGGGCCGGCTCGAGTTCCGCGGGAACCGGGGCTGGCGAGTCCGGGTTGTGGGCGTGCGCGCCTGCGTTTCCGCCGCCGTGCCAGACGGACGGCGCGACCGACGCCAGCGGGACGCCGAGCGTGCGCGCGAGCTTGTCCGCCCATCCCGCGTGCAACTGCGCGAAATCCAGCGCGCCCTCTTTCTTTGCGCGCGTTTTGAAGTTCGACGCCTGCGCGAGGTGCGCGAGCTCGCGCTGGGACGGCGCGCGGCCGTACCGCTGCTCGAATTGCCTGGCGCGGACGCGCAGGTCCGCGGTGATCGACTCGCGGCGTGAGGAGAACACGCGCATCATCGCGCCGGAGATGCCCTTGATCTCGTACCCGTGGCCGTCATCGCGGGCGGTCCATTCCAGGCCGAACCGGGCGGTGAGGGCCTCTTCCAGGTGCTGGGAGACGATCGCCGCGACCGCACCGATGTGCTCGTTGTAGCCCAGCGAATCCGGGGCCCGCCACTTCCCGTCGATGACCGTCTGGGCGGTGTGGGCGATCTGGGAGTGGACGTGCAGCTGCATGTCGCCATCCCGCGAGGTGTGCTGCAGCCAGTGCGCGACAGCCAGGTCGGCTTCGCGCCACTGGCCGGTCTCCCGGCCCCGCACCCGGGTGCCGTGGGACCCGGTGCGGGGTGTAGCCGGCCTCGCGCTGGAAGTAGCCGAACCCGGCGTGCACGGCCTGCCAGATCATCTCGTCGACCTCGGCGACCAGGGCGGACCAGTACGCATCGCCGTCTCGGTCTCCGGCCTGCCGGGCCAGGCGGGCATTCTCGCCCAGGGAGGCGTGGAAGATCGAGATCGACTTGGAGAACGAGATCGTCAGGTCGAAGAAGACAGGGCTTTGGCGGGCCTTCTTGACGGCCTCGGTCCGCAGCTCGCGTTTGCGTTCGGCGGTGGCGTAAGGCTCGGCGGCCAGGAGCCGGGCGTACAGGTCGGCGGCCTTGCGGCCATCACCCGGAGGCCTGCCCAGCCGGGTGCCATCCGGGGCCTTGCGCTCGCCGAACAACAGCTCATACTGCTCGCGCTCGACCACCTGGCCAGGCTCCAGGCCAAGAACCCCCGCACCGGGACCCCACCACCGGCCGGGCGGTTCTCCCCCGCTCTCGCTGGCCTGGATGTAATAGCTGGCCGCGTCCTTGACCGGGCCGCAGTCAACCTGTTTCCAGATGTAGTCAAGGTCATAGCCCTTGCTCAGCGTCGCGACAACTGCCACTAAGCCCGGCGCCTCCTTGGCGCGGGCGTAGCAGAACTGACCATGTTCATCAGATGGTGCATGGGTGTGGAGGCGGAACTGATCATCGTTCAAGGGTGGCAAAATGGGCGAACAAGATCAGAAACGAGAAACGGACTAAACGGACATATCAGGACACGCGTATAGGCATGGGTGAATCGGGTTAGGGGTGTCCCGTTCAGGTGAAGGCTTCGATGGCCGGATGA
>Ga0335080_10002600_pt1 | contig 18054 bp, 13 predicted proteins | sample Lox_Sample_34_FD_206720 | JGI IMG/M metagenome (GOLD analysis project Ga0335080, IMG submission 206720) | Soil microbial communities from Loxahatchee National Wildlife Refuge, Florida, United States - Lox_Sample_3.4 | ecosystem: Environmental > Terrestrial > Soil > Wetlands | place: USA...
AGCTTGTCGGCACATTCGACGTCGTGTTTCTGCTCGGTGTCCTCTACCACCTGGAGGATCCGGTCAATTCGTTGCGACACGTGGCGGCTCTTACGAACGAGCTGCTCGTGGTCGAGACGCTTCTCGATATGACATGGACGAAGCGTCCTGCGGCTGCCTTCTACCCGGACGCCAAGATCAACAAAGACGCGTCCAACTGGTGGGGCCCAAACCCGCCCGCCGTGCTAGGAATGCTCCGCAGTGCCGGCTTTTCCGACGTGAGGCAGGTCGGGAAGCCCGACCTGCCCGGACACCTGCGCCAGGCCGTCTACAACCTTGGGAACGTCGCGCACAGCCGGCTGGCGCGTGGGCGGGGTCCGCTTCCATGGGGCTACGTACAAACTGGCCGCGGCGTGTTTCACGCGTACCGTTAGATGACCGCCTCGGGGGTGTTCTCCGCTCACACTCGCCAACCCGGGTCAAGCACATCGCCGATGCGCTCCGGGCCTCGTTCCATGGCCACGTTGTGGACGGCACGATACGGACCCTCCGTTTCGTTGGGCGCCGCCGATCGTGGGCGCGATGAGTCACAGGGCGCGGACGTTCCAGCGCGAATCGGGCACGGCGTGTGCGGGCGAGATCAGTCGCAGATCAGCCGCCGGTGGCGGTGCACCCGCCTCCGGCGTCTGTCACCCCGCACGCGACGCGAGTGCCATAGGCCGTGTACGCCACCGCCTCGAACGCTGTCGGCGTGGTCGCCCCGAGGTAGATGACGCCGGCTGTGGCGTCGCTGCGGCCGGGATCGGGGCCGCTTGACAGCAGGTTCTGGAGCGCCGGGGCGCCGGCGCCGATGTCGCCGACCAGCGTGGGACCGGTGTCGAGCGCCGGCGGGTTATTCCGCATGCCGGCCTCTCGCTCGACGGCGAACGCGGCCCCCATGTCGTGTTCGAGCGCCTGCACCTGCGCGGTGTTTTGCTGAGTGTGCTGGTTGAGGAACGTCGGGATCGCGATCGCGGCCAGGAGACCCATCAAGAAAAACACCGATAGCCCTGCGCCGACGATCAGGAAGACGGTACGGCTGCGGCGGGTGTGCGTCGAGTCGATCAGCACGTGGGTCCTGACGATCTTGTCGTGCAGGGCGCGATTGGTTGCGTCGCCGAGCGGCCACAGGCAGTCGAAGAGTCCGAAAACGCCCACAGTGATCCACCCGAGCAGCCCCTTGATGAGCAGCTCGCGCCTGAGCACGATCCCCGGACCTACCGGAGACCCATCGTCCCGGACCACCCGGATGCCGACGAGTTGCTTGCCGAGTGTCTGCCCGTTGCGCAGTCCCTCGCGCGCCATCGTCTTGACGTAATAGGCGATCCCCACCACGAGTCCAAGCAGCAGGCGAAGGAGCGAGGCTCCCGGTGAGTTGCCGAATGCGACCACGAGGATGATCGACACGACGAACACCGGGGCGCCGATGATCAGACCGTCAAGGAGCGCCGCCGCGACCCGCAGCCACCAGCCCGAGTACTCGAGTCGGTCGGACGCGGTAGATCCACCGGGTCCCGGCGGGAACGGCGGCGGGACCGCGGACGGCACGGCAGCGGGCGGAATGGGTTCTTGCGCGAAGGATGGCGGCGGTATCGACATGCCATCGACATCGACCGAGGGCAACAGAACCGTCAAACCACGGCGCCTTGCGCTCAGTCACCCGTCCGCGGGAGCCAGGGGCTTCAAGGAATTGCGGTCAGACCGCTGACCGGCGAGGTCAGAATGACCGGATGAACGCGCCTCCGGGCCAGTGGGTGCGCAAGGCGTAGCCGGCTTATTCCTTGGATTTCGCTAACTCTGGCTGGGAAAACGAAGAGCCCCGCGATCTCGCGGGGCTCTCTTCCAACGTCCGGATGGAGACGCTGTGTAGCTAACCGGAAACGATGCTGTCCCCGTATTGCTGCGTGCAACCTGATGCACCGTCGATATCACCGGACACGACGGCATAATCTGACGCTGGATTCATGATCGCCAGATGATTGTCCGTGATTGCGTCCTCGCAGTTGTTGCTCGTGCTCTCCGACGCATTCTGACCGCCGGTCCACAGATCGATCCAAATCTGAGCACCCGCCGGAGCCGAACCGTCGGCCTTGTCGCCCTTCAGGCTCCAACACGCCTCCGCCTGCGGATCGTTGCCGTCGCCGCATGAGTCCTCGACGATGAAGTAGCGGCGGAAGTTCGGGATGTACCACTTGGTCCCCGCCGGGAACTCGGGGATGTCCTCGCCGTTCACGATCTCATGCCCGACCGCCAGCGTGATCGGATCGGCGTACGTGCCGGTCCCGCCAGCCGTCTGATGGATAACCGGGTAGCTGATCGTGCTCGACCCGGGAGGCGTGTTGTCCCACCATCCGTAGCCGGTGGTGTATGCCTCGAACTGGCACTGGCTGGTCTGCGGGTCGGGCGCAGGATTAGTGGGCACCGAGTTGCAACCGGGGATCGTGCCGCCCGACGTGGTGGTCGTCGGCGGTGGAGCTGTGGTGGTGGTCGGCGGCGGATCAGTAGTGGTGGTCGGCGGCGGCGCGGTGGTCGTCGTCTTGTGCGGGGCAGTCGTCGTTGTCGTTGTCGGGCAGCGCCGATTCCGCTGACACGGCGCCTGGCGGCTGTGTTTGCTGACCGCCGCGGCGGCGGCCGCTCCGGATCCCAACGCTACGAGTCCGACCAAGACAAAGATCGACTGTTTAAGTCGTCTGCGCACAGCTAAGACCTCCCGGTCCAGAGGTGGATGACGGGGCCGTAAGTACCCGATCACCAGTTGTCTAACCGCCCTCCGGGAGAGCCGGTCGATCACGCGCGAATGCTGCTCCTACTCAATCCTGGCAAAGCCTCACCACCCACGACAGAGGCCCCGCAGGTTGCGGGGCCTCTGGACAATCCGGTGGCCATCCCGGGATACCGGGATGGCGTTGATCAGCTGGCTAGCCGCAGCCGGTGTTGAAACCGCAGCTCGAGCACGTGTAGCAGCTGCCCGTGCGCTGCATCATCCCGCCGCACTGTTGGCAGGCCGGACCGAGGTCCAGCCCCTTGCGCATCGCGGGGATGACCGGTGGGGAATCGGTCAGCGCGGTTGTGGCCGGGAGTGCCGCGGTAGGCGAGTGGCCGCCGTTGCCGTTGCCCGGCTTGTCCTGGGTCGCGGGCGGGACGGCGACGTCGCCGAGGTGGGAGCTCGCTGCTTCCTGCGCGGCCTGACGCGCGCGGACCGCAGGAGTCAGGATTCCGAGCTCCTCCTGGAGGTCGATGTCCAGGAACCGTGAGGCCAGCCAGCGCATGATGTAGTCGGGCATTGACTTCGCGAACGGGATCTCCGGGTTCGAGGTCATCCCCTCGGGCTCAAAGCGCATGTAGCTGAACTTGCGCACTAGCGTCTCGAGCGGAACACCGGTCTGCAGCGCGATCGAGATCGCGGTGGCGAACGAGTTCATCATCCCGCGCAATGTCGAGCCTTCCTTACCGATGTCGGTGAGGAAGATCTCGCCGACTGTCCCGTCCTCGTACATCCCGGCAGTGATGTAGCCCTCGTGTCCGCCGATCGAGAACTTGTGCGTGATCGAGCGGCGCTCGCGCGGCATCCGTCGACGCTGCGGGGCCTTGGCGAGCGCCTCGGCGACCGCCTTCTGGATCTCGGCCTCCTTCGACGCCGGCGTGTCCTTCTGGGCGTCGGTCCGGAGCGCCTGGGCGGTCTTAGACCCGTCGCGGTAGATCGCGAGCGCCTTGATGCCAAGGCGCCACCCGGCCAGATAGGCGTCGGCGATGTCTTCGACGGTCGCCGACTCGGGCATGTTGACGGTCTTGGAGATCGCGCCGCTGAGGAAGGGCTGGGTGGCGCCCATCATCTTCAGGTGACCCATGTGGGAGATTGCGCGCTCTCCAACCGCGACGTCGAACACCGGCAGGTGCTCGTCGGCCAGGTCGGGGGCGCCGACGATTGTCCCGTGCTCGTTGACGTACGCGACGACCTGCTCGATCTGCTCATCGTTGTAGCCGAGCGTCTGCAGCGCCAGCGGCACCGTCCGGTTGACGATCGTCATCTGCCCGCCGCCCACGAGCTCCTTGAACTTGACCAACGAGAAGTCGGGCTCGATGCCGGTGGTATCGCAATCCATCAGGAACGAGATCGTGCCCGTGGGGGCCAGCACCGTCGCCTGCGCGTTGCGGTAACCGGTACGCTCGCCGAGTTCGACGGCCTCCTCCCAGCTCCGACGTGCGGCCGACAGCAGGTCGGCGTCTGAGCAGGCCGAATCGGGGATCGCGTACGAGGCGTCGCGGTGCATGCGCATCACGGCGTTGTGCGGATCGCGGTTCTCGGCGTAGCGGTCGTATGGACCCATCGCCGCCGCGGTCCGGGCCGAGCCGAGATAGGCACGACCGGTCATCAGCGCCGTAATCGCCGCGGCCGTTCCCCGTCCGGCGTCGGAGTCGTACGGCACGCCGTTGGCCATCAGGTAGGCGCCGAGATTCGCGTAGCCCATTCCCAGCTGGCGAAACGCGCGGGCGTTGGCGCCGATCTGCTCGGTCGGATAGCTCGACGGCGAGACGATGATCTCCTGCGCGAGGAACATCACGTCGACCGCGTGCTCGAACGACGCGACGTCGAACGTGCCGTCCGGCCGGCGGAACTTCATCAGGTTCAACGAGGCGAGGTTGCAGGCCGAGTTGTCGACGTGCATGTACTCGCTGCATGGGTTGGATGCGTTGATCCGACCCGAGTTCGGGCTCGTGTGCCACTGATTGATGGTCGTGTCGTACTGGATGCCGGGGTCGGCGCAGCGCCATGCTGCCTCGGCGATCTCACGCATCAACTGCCGGGCGGGGATCGGATCGCCGATCGGCGTCCCGGTCACACGACCGATCAGCTGCCACTCCTCGTCGTTCTCGACCGCCCGCATGAAGCGCTCGGTCACCCGCACGGAGTTGTTGGCGTTCTGGTACTGGATCGAGAAGAAGCCCTCGCCGTCGATCGACATGTCGAAACCGGCATCGCGCAGGGCGGCGGCCTTGTCCTCCTCCTTGGCCTTGCACCAGATGAACTCGCGGATGTCGGGGTGGTCGACGTCGAGCACGACCATCTTGGCCGCGCGGCGCGTCTTGCCGCCGGACTTGATCGTGCCGGCCCATGCGTCGGCTCCGCGCATGAAGCTCACCGGACCCGAGGCCGTCCCGCCCTTGGCCAGCGGCTCCATCGAGCCGCGGATCCTCGACAGGTTGATGCCCGAGCCCGACCCGCCGCGGAAGATCATCCCCTCCTTGGTGTTCCATTCGAGGATCGACTCCATCGTGTCGTCGACGCTCAAGATGAAGCACGCCGAGCACTGCGGGGTCTCCTCGAAGCCGACGTTGAACCACACCGGCGAGTTGAACGCCGCCATCTGGTGGAGCAGGATGTGAGTCAGCTCGGCTTCGAAGGTGTCGGCGTCATCCTCGGTGGCGAAGTAGCCGCCGTCGCGCCCCCAGTCGGCGATCGTGCCCGCGACCCGTCCGATCATCTGCTGGACCGAGTGCTCACGGGTTGGCGAGCCGAGCTGGCCGCGGAAATACTTCTGGGCGACGATGTTGGTCGCGTTCTGGGACCAGGACTTGGGGAACTCGACGCCCTGCTGCTCGAAGGAAACCTTGTCGCCATGGCCGATGCGCGCCTCGCGCAGCTCCCACTCGACCGAGTCGAACGGATGCGCGCCGGGCGTCGTGAAAAAGCGCCTGACAGACAGCCCATCGCCCGTCCGTACCTCGGGCGCGAGTTGGGTCTGCGGGGTCTGTTCCATGGCGTACTGCTCCTCTCGTGTTTCCGCGATTTCCCCTGCTCTCAGGCGGCTTTTTGTCAGCCGAGCGGGCAGTGAATGAAAGCGGAGCCCCCGGACGGAAAAACCTGGTCGCTGGAGTTCTCTCCGGAGCTTCAATTTTACTAGGTGGAGGGTCGGTTCCCGGACGCGCCGGAGGGCCGGCCGCGGGCTGGCCAAACCCGCCCGTCTGGTTAGATCCGGCCCGGATGAGCACGGTCAAACGACGACTCGGGCCACCCCGGTGAAGCTCCTCGTCACCGGTGGCGCGGGCTACATCGGCTCGATCGTCGCCAGGCAGCTACTCGCCGATGGGCACGCTGTGACCGTGCTCGACAACCTCGAGCGCGGGCATCGGCAGGCGGTCCCGGAGGGGGCGGAGCTGGTCGTCGCGGACCTGCTCGATCGCGACGCCGTCGACGCGACCGTGCGGGACGGCGGGTTCGACGGCGCGATGCACTTCGCCGCGCTCGCACTCGTCGCGGAGTCGGTCAGCCACCCCGAGCGCTACTACCGGACAAACGTGGGTGGGACCCTGAACCTGCTCGAGGCGATGACCGCCGCCGGGGTTCCCCGCCTGGTGTTTTCCTCGACCTGTGCGGTGTACGGGCAACCGGACGAGGTTCCGATTGCCGAGACGACCGTTCCGATGCCGGTCAACGCGTACGGGGCCTCGAAGCTGGCCGTCGACCTGATGATCCGCGACTTCTGCACCGCCTCAGGGCTCGGTGCGGTCAGCCTGCGGTACTTCAACGTCGCCGGCGCGAGCGGCGGCCTCGGCGAGGATCACGACCCCGAGACGCACCTGATCCCCAATATCCTGCGCGTCGCGCTCGGCTCCGCTGAGGCGGTCAACGTCTACGGGACCGACTATCCGACGCGCGACGGCACAGCGGTCCGCGATTACATCCACGTCGAGGATCTCGCCGACGCCCATCTGCTGGCGCTCGACGGCGCGCGGGCATCCGAGCATCGAGTGTTCAACTTGGGCAATGGCACCGGGTTCTCGGTCCGAGAGGTCATCGCCGCCGCCGAGACGGTCACAGGACGGGAGATCCCAGTCAACGAGTCGCCCCGGCGCCCCGGCGACCCCCCAGAGCTCGTCGCGGCCAGCGCCCTGATTCGATCGCAGCTCGGCTGGGACCCGCAGAAGCCGACGCTCGAGGAGATGGTCGGGGACGCCTGGTCGTTCGCCAAGGCGCGCCCGAACGGCTACTCAGAGTAGGTCGGCAAGCTCGTCGAGCGCCGCCGAGAGCACCTCATCCGGAGGCCGCGACGCGTCGATCTTCCTGATCCGGTCGGGGTCCTCGGCCGCGAGCTCCAAGTACGCGGCCACCGTCCGGTCGAAGAAATCGTTCCGCTCTCGCTCTAGGCGATCGGGCTCCCCGACCCGCGATTGCGACCGACTGCGCCCCTGTTCCGGTTCGATCATCAGCAGCAGAGTGCGATCGGGCCAGGCTGTCCGGATCGCGAACTCGTTGATCGCCCGCACGGCGTCGATTCCCAGCGCCCTGCCGCCTCCCTGGTAGGCGAGCGAGGAGTCGATGAAGCGGTCGAGCAGGACCCACTTCCCCTCGCTCAGGAGCGGCTCGAGCGCCTCCTCGACGAGCTGCGACCGGGCTGCGGCATAGAGAAGGGCCTCGGTACGGGCGGTCACGTGTAGGCCGGGGTCGATCACCAGGTCGCGGATCCGCTCAGCGGCGGGCACGCCGCCCGGTTCGCGCAGCAGCAGGACGTCCAAACCTCGTGCCCGCAAGGCATCGAGGAGCGAGGCGGCGAGCGTCGTCTTGCCCGCGCCGTCGATGCCTTCGATCGTGATCAGCCGACCGCGACTCATATTCGTGGCTCGCGACCCTACCGGGCACTACGATCGAGGCATGCTCGCAGAGCTCGACCGTCACCCGCATGCGCGCGCCGTCCTCGCCCCCGCGCTCGCGACCGGCGGCCAGGCCTCGCACGCGTATCTGTTCTACGGTCCCGGCGGCGCCGGCAAGCGGTCGGCCGCTCGCGCGATGGCCGCCGAGTTGCTCGCCGCCGGCTCGCCCGATCCCGCGAGCGCGCGCGCGAGAGTGGCCTCGGGCGCCCACCCCGACCTCACGTGGGTGGCGCCGAGCGGCGCTCACGAGATCCTCGTCTCGGACATCGACGGTCCGGTCGTGGCGGCGGCGAGCAAGACGCCGTTCGAAGCTGCATGCCGGGTGTTCGTGATCGAGCGGGTCGACGAGCTGGGGGACGAGGCCGCGAACCGCATGCTGAAGACGCTCGAGGAGCCCCCCTCGTTCGTGCACCTGATCCTCCTATCGGACCGGCTGGCCGAGGTGCTTCCGACGATCCGCTCACGCTGCCAGCTCGTCCGGTTCGACGCCCCGACCGTGCAGGAGACGGCAGCTGAGCTGGTGGCGCTCGGGGAGGCCCACGAGACCGCCCTGGCGTGCGCCCAGCTCGGCCTCGGCGACGGCGACCGGGCCCGCGAGCTGACGGGACCGGACGGGCAGGCGCTCCGGGCGGCGGCGGAGCGGTTCGCGCGCGCGGCGATATCGGGCGAAATGGCGCGGACCGAGCCGTGGAGCGCGGTCCTCGCGGCGGTGCGCGCTCGCGGAGAGGCGGTTCGCACGCAACTCGAGACGCGTGCCCGCGAAGACCTCGAGTTCTACCCCCGCAAGGAGCGGAAGCGCGTAGAGACTGAATGGAGCGAACGGATCAGGCGAGCCCGCCGGCGGACCGAGACCGCGGCCCTCGATCTCGTCCTCCAGGTGGTCGCACTGTGGTACGCCGACCTGGCGTCCCTTGCTTGGGGCGCCCCCGATCTCGTCAGGAATGTCGATCGCGTGACCGAGCTCGAGTCTGACGCCGGCCCGGATCCGCAGCGCCTACGCGCCGCGATCGAGGCCGTAGAGGACACGCGGTTGCGATTTCAGCTAAACGTATCCGAGGAGCTTGCATGCGAATCGCTCGCGTATCGCTTGGAGCGGCTGCTCGCGGCATGACGCAGCGGGACGAAGCGCCGTCCGCGCGATCGGCCGAGTCCGAGGTGCGAGGGGACGGCCGGCTCACGGGGCGCGTGTACCTGCGCTCGCCGGCCCACGAGGATCGCGCCGAGTTCATCGGTCTGATGCGCGCCAGCCGAGCCTTCCACCGTCCGTGGGCGACGGCCCCGACCGACGACGAAGCGTTCGACGCGTACCTCGTCGACTCGCGCCGCCCGGACTTTGAGGCGATGCTGGTCTGCCGGCGCGCGGACGCGGCGATCCTCGGGTTCTTCAACCTGTCCCACATCACGCGTGGTTCGCTGCAGAGCGCTTATCTCGGATACGCCGTCGGGAGCAAGTTCGCGAACCAGGGTTACATGCGCGAGGGACTTGATCTCGTCGTCCGTGTCGCGTTCGAGACGCTCCGGTTGCATCGCATCGAGGCCAACATCCAGCCCGGTAACCAGGCATCGATCGCGTTGGCTCGCGGCGCCGGGTTCACCCGCGAAGGGTTCTCCCCGCGGTACCTCAAGATCGGCGGACGCTGGCGCGACCACGAGCGCTGGGCGGTCCTCGCCGAGGATTGGCGCGAGCGCGACGGCCGCGTCGGGGCCCAATCTGAGCGCTGAACTCGGAGGTTGTTCACTTGCCCATAGCGAGTCGCGCCAACGCGTAGATGTCACCCGCTGGCGAGTAACTCCATGTCAGAGGTCGCGCTCACCTTCGATGACGGCCCGCATCCGATGTGGACCCGAGAGATACTGCGTGTCCTAAGTGAGACACCCACCGTACCCGCGACGTTCTTCGTCTGGGGAGAGCAGGCGCTCGACCAGCCTGAGCTCATCTCCGAGATGCTCCGCGCGGGTCACTCCGTGCAGCCGCACTGCTGGCGACACCTAGCGCACTGGGACCTCGACGCGGCCCAGATCAGAACGGACATTGACCGTGTCAGCGCGTTGTTGGCCCGGTTCGACGTGCCGGCACCGCGCATGTGGCGGCCACCGTGGGGGCGACTGCGTCGGACCGATTCGAGACGCATTGCCGAGGAGCGCGGGCTCGAGCTGGCAGGCTGGACGGTCGACAGCCACGACTGGATGGGGCGTCCGGGCGACGAGCTGTACGCCGATGTGAAAGCGCGGATCGCTGCGGCCCGGAATGAGCCGGCGGTGGTGCTGATGCACGACAGCTTCGTCGAGGCGCGCCAGGCGAGGCACCGATCGGACTGCGAGGGGACCGTCGAACTCGTTCGGCGCTTGATCGACGACGAAGAGCTCACGTTCATGCCGTTGCGACACGGCCTGTCGGCCAACCTTACGGAGTCGCCCGAGGTGCCAGCGCCGGGGACCGAGGGTCCGGGCCCCGGGTAGACTGGCCCGACGACGCCGACGTAGCTCAGCTGGTAGAGCACTTCACTCGTAATGAAGGGGTCCGGGGTTCGAGTCCCCGCGTCGGCTCTAGGGATTCGGCCTGTTGAGACCGCCGGCGTGAACGCTGGGGTGAACACGCCGGACATGTTTGCCGCGGCACCGCCCGTCCTCACAGGTGAACGACACCGATACCGGAATGGGGCTCGGGTGGCTCCGGTGGATTGCGATCGCGCGCACGGCGGCCCGTAGCTGCAGGCGGACCAGCGTCAGCGCGTCGCCGTTGCTCAGTGGTCAGCGTGGTGCCGGCGCTGGACGGGTGCCCGTGCCGAACGCGGCGGCGAGCGTCGCCGGGTTGAGCGAGGAGATCGCGGTCACGTACTGGCGCTCAAACGGGGTCAGCGATCGCAGCACCGACGACTCGCTCCGAGTGTTGAGTCGTCGCGATTGCTCGCCGGTGGAAGTGGCCAGGCATGCGATTGCGTACGCGGCAAGCACTACGACGATCGCGACCAACGCGACCAACCGGTGAGATCGTTCGCGACGGGCGGTCCTGCTGATGAATGTAGAGACAGACATCTCACTGCTCCTCTGATTGGTTTGAACGAGCACTGCCGGGACGATCCGGTCGAACGGCAGTCCGGCCTTGCGGTTGACCTCGGCGACGGCGGCCTCCGATGGACCTTCGAATTGGCAGAAGCAGGCTTCGTCCCCGAGCACGATCGTGGAGCCGAGGTAGCGCACGACTGACGCTCCGTCCTTGCGCTCCTCGAGCGCGGGCTCGAGCCTGGCGAGCCCGGGCAGGAGATCTGCGGGCAGGTGGCCCGGCAGGTAGCGCTCGACGACATACACCATGCGCCGAAGCTACGGCTCAGGGTTGGCCGCCCGAAACCGGGAAGACCCTAGCTTTGGGCGAGGCTGTCCGTCGGTTTGGTGCCGGGGACGGGGATGGTTCTCTGGCGGGGTGTTGGTTGCGGCGTCAGAATCGCGGTATGAGTGCGGCAGCGCTCCTGGGTCGCGAGGCGGAGCTCGGCGAGCTACGAGCGTTTCTCGCCGAGGTGACCGAGGGACCGGTGGGGCTCGTGCTCTCGGGGGAGGCAGGGATCGGCAAGACGAGCTTGTGGCGGGCGGGCGTCGAGGAGGCGGGCGCGTGTTTTGGGCGGGTGTTGACGTGCCGTGGTGTGGAGACGGAGGCGTCGCTGTCCTACGCGGGGCTGTCGGATCTACTCGGCGAGGCGCTGGATGAGGCGGCGCCGTCGCTGGCGGCGCCGCGACTCCGAGCACTTGAGGTCGCGCTTCTGCTAGCCGAGCCCAGCGACGGAGCGCTGGATGCTCACGCAGTTGGGCTGGCCGTCCGCGACGTGCTGGAGGTGCTCTCGCGCGACGGCCCGGTCCTCGTCGCGATGGATGATGTGCAGTCTCTCGATCGAGCCTCCGCCGGTGTGCTTCAGGTTGCGTTCAGGCGCTTGCGCCGGGAGCCGATCGGAGTGCTCGCGACCGTTCGCGCCACGCACGATGAATCGCTCTCGTTCGGACTGCGGGATTCGCTGGCTGAGCAGCGGCTTACGGAGTTGAAATTGGGCCCGCTAAGCGTGGGAGCGCTGCGCCATCTGCTCGACGAGCGCCTCGGCCTCCGGTTGACCCGCTCGGAGCTCGGCCGACTGCAGCAGGCATCGGGCGGGAACCCGTTCTTCGCGCTGGAGCTGGGGCGCGAGCTCGTGCGGCTGGAGGACAGGCCATCAGCGGGACAGCGCTTGCGGATCCCAGCAGGCCTCAAAGAGGCAGTCGGGGCGCGGCTGGCGAAGCTACCGGAGGACGCGTCTGACGTGCTGCTGGCGGTCGCTGCGCTTGCCCGGCCCACGGTCGAGTTGGTGGCGGCTGCCCACGGTGATACCGAGCGTGTTCGCACCGCTATCTCGGCGGCGGTCACCAGTGAGATCGTTGAGCTCGATGACTCGCGCATCCGGTTCACCCACCCGCTGCTTGGGGCGATCTGCTACGAGCGGGCGCCGGTGTGGAAGCGCCGCGAGGTTCATCGGGCACTGGCGAGCGCCGTTCCCGACATCGAGGAGCGGGCGCGTCATCTTGCGCTCGCCGCGGAAGGACCTGACGCGGCGGTGGCTGGCGAGCTCGATCGTGCGGCGGAGCATGCGGCGACGCGCGATGCGACGGCTGCCGCCGCCGAGTTGTGCGAGTTGGCTGCGGGACTCACGCCGGAGGATCCGCCCGCATATCGGCGGCGCGTCCTGCGCGCGGCGCACTATCAGCGGCTGGCCGGCGAGCTGGACGGAGCCGCTGCGCTGCTCCATCGGCTTCTCCCTCAGGTTCCAGCCGGCCTCGAGCGCGCTGATGTCCTGCTCGAGCTGCTCCGTACGCTGTCCGGCGACCGCCGGATGAGGAGAGACCTGTTCGACCAGGCGCTTGTCGCGGCGGCGGAAGACGATGTCCGGTCCGCGCGAATCCTTAACTCGCGCGCGGGCTTACAGCTTTGGGATGGAGACGTTTCCGCCGGGCTCGCGGACGCACGGGCCGCGCTCGAGAGTTCCGAGCGCGCGGGCGACCCGGGCTTGCTGGCGATGGCGATCGCGCGAGTGGGGACGCTGGAGGCGTACGCCTGCGATGTCACTCCGGGGCTGCTCGAACGCGGCGCGGAGATCGAGACCCGGCACGGCCTCAAGCTCGAGTATTGGGCCTGCCCGCGTTTTGAGCTCGCGCGGTTGCTGATGCGGCGCGGAGACATCGGGTCGTCGCGAGCGATGCTCGAGCACCTCGTTGCGAGCGCTGCCGCGCGCGGCGATGAGTCCACGCGGGCGATGGTTCAGTGGGTGTTGTGCATGCTCGAGTGGGTGGCCGGCCGGCTGCCGCGAGCGCTCGAGCACGCCGCGGCGGCATACGAGCTTGGCGAGGAGCTGGAGAATCCCCATGGACGTCTGTGGGTGGGCCGGATGAAGGCGCTGGTCGAGGCTGACCTCGGCCTCGTACGGGAGGCCCGCGAGTCCGCCGAGGAGGGGCTTGCCCACTCCGAGGGAACGTCGAACGCGTTCGGGGCGATCGCCGCGACGGGCGCGCTCGGTCGCATCGAGCTGATGCACGCCAACGTCGCGGGAGCTGCCGGCTACCTCCGCGGCCTCCCTGGCCGGCTGCTCGCCGCCGGCATGAACGACCCGACCTGGGCGGTGTGGCCGGACGCGATCGAGGCCATCATCGGGGCTGGCGAGCTCGAACTGGCCCGCGCCGGACTCGACGGCTGGGAGCGCAATTCAAAACGGCTCGCTAGCCCACTGGCGCTGGCCGGCGTTAGGCGCTGCCGCGGCCTGCTCGCGGCCGCCGACGGCGATCTCGACGCCGGTCTCACGATGCTCGAGCTCGCCGTGTCGCAGAGATCGGCCGGCGCCTACCCCCTCGAACTCGGACGCACGCTGCTGAGCCTCGGCATGCTGCGCAGGCGGGCGTTGCAAAAGAAGGCCGCGCGCGAGGCGCTCGAGCAGGCGGCCCGGCAGTTCGAAGAGCTCGGCGCGCCTGTGTGGGCGGAAAGGGCGCGTGCCGAGCTCCGACGGATCAGCGGTCGGCGAGCGGGCGGGGACGAGCTCACCGAGACAGAGTTGCGCGTCGCCGCGCTTGCCGCCGACGGCCTGAGCAACAGGCAGATCGCGTCGGCGCTGTTCATGGGTCTGAGCACGGTGGAGGCCCACCTCTCGCGCGCGTATCGCAAGCTGGGCATCGGCTCGCGTGCGGCACTGGCGAGCCGGCTGGCGCCACCGGCCGATGACGGCGTCAGACCGGGGGACGACCCGAGCCAAACGTAGGGTGTTCCCGGTATCGAGCGCCGGGCAGGGGGATCATGATGTGTCCGACACGAGGGGCAAAGGAAAGGAAGAGAGATGGGCGGCATGGGGTTCGGGAACGCATCCGCACCAGACGCGGCGGGGCACCGGCTTCCGTCCGCGTTGGAGGTAACGCTCCCGCCGGAGTGCGAGGGGTGGGAGGAGCTATATCCACCTCACGCGCTGTTCGTCGAGGAGCGGCGCGAGTTCGACGAGAGCCGGTTCTGGTTCCAGGACGCGGTCCACTATGCCGAGCCGTACTACCCCTTCGACACCGTGCTTGTGGATTGGGTCGACGTCGCTTTCTGTCAATCGAGCGCGCGCCTGTTCGTCATTCCGACATCGCTCGGCGTCGAGTACCGGATCCTTGGCGGCTACGTCTACCTGAGCCCGAACTCGATCACGGACGAGGCGACTATCGCCCGCCGGGCCGATCAGTTTGCGGCCCGGGGCGGCTATTACTACGAACACTGGAATGAGCTCGACCGCCACTGGCGCAGCAAGGTCGACAAGGAGGTTCGCGCGCTCGCGGCGCTGGATGTGCCCGAGTTGCCCGACGTCGAGGACGAGGCGCTCATCAAGACCGGCAGCGGTCTCGGGTCGGCGCACAGGCTTCTGGTCGCCTACGACCAGCTGCTGGCGAGCTTTGACCGGATCTCCCACTACCACTTCGAGCTGATGAACCTTGGATACGGCGCCTACCTGGCGCTGTACGAGGTCTGCCGACAAGCGTTCCCCGATATCTCTGACCCGACGATCGCGAAGATGGTCACCGGCATCGATGTGCTCGCACTCCGCCCGGACGACGAGCTCAAGCGCCTGGCCGCGCGCGCGGTCGAACTCGGCGTCGCATCGCAGGTCCAGACCGCATGCGGCGAGCAGGAGCTTCGCGCAGCCCTGACGGGAACTGCCGCGGGCGACGGCTGGCTCGCCGAGTACCAGCAGGCGAAGGATCCCTGGTTCTATTTCTCGTTCGGGAACGGGCTCTACCACCATCACCGCTCATGGATCGATGACCCGACCCTCCCGCTCACGATGATCGGTTCCTATGCTCGTCGACTGCAGGACGGCGAGGAGATCCGACGTCCACGGGACACGGTGCTCGCCGAGCGCGAGCGCATCACCCGGGAGCACAGCGCGCAGCTGGACAAGCGGACACGTGAGGCCTTCGATCGGCAGCTCTCACTCGCGCGCACGGTCTTTCCCCACATCGAGGACCACAACTTCTATGTTGACCACCGCGCGCATGCGGTGTTCTGGAACAAGGTGCGCGAGTTCGGCACGCTGCTCTCGGCGCACGCCTTCCTCGCCAATCCCGAGGACGTGTTCTTCCTGCGCCATGAGGAGGTGCGCGGTGCGCTCGAGGAGCTGCGACTTCAGTGGAGTTCTGGAGGTGCCGGCGTGCCGAGAGGGCCCACCTACTGGCCGCCGATCATCTCGCGCCGCAAAGAGATCTACGAGGCACTGCGCGGCTGGGCGCCGCCACCTGCCCTCGGCCACGCACCCGAAGTCGTGACCGAACCCGTGACGATCATGCACTGGGGGATCACGACCGAGCGGCTTCAGGACTGGCTTCACTCAACCGCGGCCACCGGAGGAGAGCGCCTGGACGGCATTGCCGGCTCTCCCGGTCTCGTCGAGGGAACGGCCCGAGTGATCCTCGACGTCAAGCAGCTCGCCGACGTGAAGGACGACGAGATTCTCGTCGCACCGTTCACGCAGGCGAGTTGGACACCCGTCTTCGCGAGAATCGCGGGAGCTGTCACCGACGCCGGTGGGGTCATGTGCCACGCCGCGATCGTCGCCCGCGAATACGGTCTCCCCGCTGTCCTCGGGACCGGGTCGGCGACAAAGCGAATCGCCACGGGAGACCTGATCCGCGTCGACGCGGACAACGGAATCGTCACGATCCTAAGCCGCTCCTAGTCCTCGCCGTCCCAGTAGTCGAGCATCCGCCCAGGCCGGGTGAGAAGCACGCGCTCGCCGTGGACATCGCGGGCGGCGAACTTCCCGCTATCGGGATAGCGGACAAGATCGGGCGCGACCAGCGTCGAGAGCATCAGCACGCGGATGGGCGAGTCAGTGCGGTTGCTGAGCTGATGCAGACCGTCGTCCCCGCGCGGAAACGCGACCACGTCGCCCTCGTTTAGGTCAAGCTCGCCATCCGGCGTGCGCAGCGTCGGTCGCCCACGCACCACGAGAAGCCACTCCTCGTTGGCGTAGTGGGTGTGGTATGGCCAGAGACGATCACCCGGATCGACCTCATAGATGCTCGCCCCAATCAGCTCGCCACTGATCCGCCGGCCAACGCGCGCGTGCTTGCCCCCCCACCCTGGACGATCCATGATCCGATCCCAATCGTCACCGTACAGATTGAACACCGTCCGCACGTTGACAGAGTAGCTGCAAGCCGAGCCCGCGGTCGGTGAGGATGCCCCGCTCGCCGTGGAAATCCGCCGCGGCAATGGTACCGTGGGAGATGGTCACAGATTGCTGGCTTGTGTGAACTCCGCGTGGAGTTGGTTGTGTCGTTTGATGAGGTCGATTTCGACGTCGACGGCGAGCTGGGCGAGGCCGCGGTAGCCCCCGACCTTGAGGAACCGGCTGATCTAGGCCTGGTTCTTCTTGCGCATCCAGCGAGCCATCACGCGTTGCACGCCCATACCGAGCTTCTCTCCGAAGCTACCCTCGGGTGGCGCGGCGCCGAGCTGGCGGGCGAGACCAAGGTTGTCCCATTCTGTCCAGGTCTCGACCACCTTGCCATCCCTCCACTGGTCGATGCTGATGCCAGTCACCGACCCATGCGCGCCGGTCGGCGCCAGGCCGGCGAGCTCCCCACGGTGCGTGCCCTCGCTGTGCCAACGCAACACGACCTTATCACCGGCCGCGATCACGTCATCGACGGTCATCCGCACATCGGGGAAAGCCGTCCGATACAGCCCCACCGTGCGCTTGAGCACCTCGGGTCCGCGGAGCGCACGAAGCTCAGTCAGCTCAGCCGGATCGTGGTTGACCGCGTCGGCCGCGATCAGCTGGTCGGCCAACTCGAAAGTGCCGTCGTTGAAGCTTCGCTCGAGCAGCTGGCGTGAGGCTTCAGCAAGGTTTTCCGGTGCCGTGGGCGATGGCGAGGTGTGGTCCGCGCCGGTCGTTGCATCACTGGACATCTCCGTCCACCTCCGTCTGTGTTTCAGCGAGCCTACGCCGGCGCATCCTGTCCCGCAAGGCGACCGCCACCCGCTCTGCCTGCTGGCTCGGACCAGCCTCCTTCTATCGGCAGATCCACGGATTTTGCGTCGAGGCCTCGTCTGTCCGGCGCGTCGGCGTTCCGTGCCGCCGAACGCCTGGCAGCAGCCGAAACGCCGCTAACAGCGGCCGCCGCCAACATTTTTCGTCGACGTCGAACTCACGCGCGGGCCATCGCTGTTCCGCGCACTGCGCGATTAGCTGCTGTTTGTCATTGGGCGAGCGGGCATGCCGCACTGACAGTTCGATGTTCGGCCGGTCAAAGTCACCGATCACCACCTCTGGATCGTGCAGCCCGAGTCGCCGGCAGATCTCGAGCCGCACCGGGGGTGCCGCAGTCGCGGTAAGGGCGATCCGCACCGCCACGCGGAGCTCGTCGGCCCGCGGGCCGAGCCGCAGGTAGTCGGTCCGGAAATCGCGTCCCTACTGGCCGAGTGTGATCGCCAGGATTACCTGCAAATCCTTGACATCCGACCAACTCCGACTCACTACCCATGCCTCGTAATGAAGGGGCCCGGGGTACGAGTCCCCGCGTCGGCTTTCGAGAAACCGCCGCTATTCAGTCAGATTCTCTCGGGCGACGGTACAAAGGTGCGTCCGGCTATCAGCGTGCTGAGCATCACCAAGCGGAGTTGACCCAGCGAGGCATTCCGCACAGCTTCCGCCAGGAGTTCGATGGAGGGTGGACGCTTCGGTTCGGTCCATTGTCGGCGCTACAGGTGGCGAGCGCCCTCAGCGCCTTCGTGTACTAGGCCAATTGGGGCCTGAGCCGAGGCTGAATCACGGCCGTAGGGCGAACCACTGAGATCGATCGCGCTGGGTCGCGTGCGTCGCGGCGCCCGATTGATGGCGATGATCGCGC
>Ga0335080_10002601_pt1 | contig 18054 bp, 17 predicted proteins | sample Lox_Sample_34_FD_206720 | JGI IMG/M metagenome (GOLD analysis project Ga0335080, IMG submission 206720) | Soil microbial communities from Loxahatchee National Wildlife Refuge, Florida, United States - Lox_Sample_3.4 | ecosystem: Environmental > Terrestrial > Soil > Wetlands | place: USA...
GCGCCGATCCAGCCGAGCAGCAGCGCGATCACCGGGCCCAGCGTCGCCTCGAGGAGCGGCAGCTGTTCGCGGCCCCTAGCGCGGATATGTTCCACCTCGAGCGCACCGCCGTGGTGGAGCCGCTCACCCATGATCCCCGACCAGACGTGAGCGGCCCAGAACACCGCCATGGTCGAGATCAGGACGAGGGCAGCAGTCTCCGACGAGGCGTGCTCCTCGCGGAACGGGGCGATCAGGGCTGCGCTGACGATCGAGCCGTACACCGCGGCCGCATAGCGGTTTGCGCGGTCGCGCTCCTGCCCGGCGGATGAAGGCGAGCTGCCGGTCACCGCGCATGAGGATCCCACATCGCGCCACCGACGGTTCCGTCCGCAAACAGCGGACGCACCCGCCAATGCCAGCAGGACCGCTTTGTACCCTGGTTCCCCCGGATGTCCGACGCGAGCTTCGTCCACCTCCACGTTCACAGCGAGTACTCGATCCTGGACGGCGCGTGTCGGATCCCCGACCTCGTCGCCCGCGCCGCCGAGCTCGGGATGCCCGCGGTCTCGCTCACCGATCACGGCTCGATGGCAGGCGCGGTCCAGCTCTTCAAGGCCGCCAGGGGGACAGGCGTCAAGCCGGTGATCGGCTGCGAGGTCTACGTTGCCGAAGACCGCCGTGCTCAGCAGAAGGGCTACGCCCATCTGACGCTCCTTGCCGCCGACAACGCCGGTTACTCCAACCTGATCAAGCTGTCGAGCCTCGGCTACCTGGAGGGCTACTACTACAAGCCCCGTGTCGACTGGGAGCTCCTCGACCGCCACTCGGGCGGCGTGATCGCGCTCTCGGGCTGCCTCTCCGGTCGTGTCTGCAAGGCGCTCGAGGAGGGGCGCGCTTCCGACGCCCGCGCCGAGCTCGACCGCCTCGCGCAGGTGTTCGGGCGCGACAACGTCTACGTCGAGCTGCAAAACGCCCACCTCGACGTTCAGGCCCGGATCCTCCCGCAGCTCACCGAGCTCGCCGAGGCGACCGGCCTTCCGACTGTTGCCACCGGTGACGTCCACTACCTCAGGCACGAAGACGCCAGAGCCCACGAGGCGCTTCTCTGTATCCAGTCGGGCGACTCGCTCAAGAACCCGGACCACTGGCGCTTCGAGACCGACCACTTCTACTTCAAGACGCCGGAGGAGATGGCCGGCGACTTCGCCGGCAGCGACGTCGCCGCCCTGCGCCGCACGCTCGAGGTCGCCGAGCGCTGCACCGTCGAGATCGCGCTCGACAACGTCCTCCTGCCGAAGTTCCCGGTCCCGGACGGCCACGACGCCTTCGACTACCTGGTCGAGCTCTGCGAGAAGGGTCTCGCGAGACGCTACGAGCCGGTCACCGACGAGCTCCGCGACCGGCTCCGCTACGAGCTCAAGACGATCCGGGAGATGGGTTTCACCGACTACTTCCTGATCGTCTGGGACTTCATCCACTTCGCGAAGGAACACGGGATCAGCGTCGGGCCCGGCCGCGGCTCCGCCGCCGGCAGCCTCGTCGCCTACTGCCTCCAGATCACCGACCTCGACCCGATCCGCTACGACCTCCTGTTCGAGCGGTTCCTCAACCCCGGCAGGAAGACGATGCCGGACATGGACATCGACTTTGCGGTCGCCGGCCGGGAGCGCGTCATCAACTACGTAACCGAGAAGTACGGTCGCGACCGGGTCGCCCAGATCATCACCTTCTCGACCATGGCGGCCCGTGCCGCGGTGCGGGACGCCGGGCGGGTGCTCGAGATCCCCTACGGGGTCGTCGACCGGATCGCGAAGTTGATCCCGGAAGGGCCCGGGCAGACGCTCGAGGAATGCCTCAAGCCGGGAGCCGAGCTGCGGAAGGCAGTCGACTCCGACGCGACCGCGAAGGAGATCGTGGAGCTGGCGAGGCCGCTCGAGGGCCTCACGAGGGCCGACTCGATCCACGCTGCGGGCGTCGTGATCGGCGCCGAGCCGCTGATGAATGTCGTCCCCCTCCAGCAGAAGGGCGGCGACCAGGAGGTCGTCACGCAGTTCCAGATGAAGGACGTCGAGGCGCTCGGCCTGCTCAAGATGGACTTCCTCGGCCTCCGCAACCTCGACGTGATCGACAAAGCGGTCGAGCTGGTCGGAGATCTGGACATCGGAACGGTCCCCCTCGACGACGCCGAGACGTATGCCATGCTGGCGCGCGGCGAGGCGACCGGCGTCTTCCAGTTCGAGTCGTCGGGCATGCGCGAGGCTCTCCGCCAGGTCAAGCCGACCGAGTTCGAGGATCTGGTCGCGCTCGGCGCCCTCTACCGCCCCGGCCCGATGCAGTACATCCCGAACTACGCGGCGCGCAAGAACGGGACGGAGACCGTCACCTTCCACGACCCCCGTCTGAAGCCGATCCTGGGTGGCACCTACGGGATCTCGGTGTACCAGGAGCAGAGCATGGAGATCGCCAAGGAGCTCGCCGGCTTCTCGCTCTTCGAGGCCGAGGACCTGCGCCGTGCGATCGGCAAGAAGGATCACGAGCTGATGGCATCCCTGAAGGACAAGTTCATCGAGGGCTGCGTTGCGGGGGGCACCTCGGACGCCGTCGCCCGCCAGCTCTGGGACGACATGGAGAAGGCTCAGGACTACTCGTTCAACAAGGCTCATGCCGCCTGCTACGCGCTCATCTCATTCCGCACCGCGTGGCTCCGGGCGCATCATCCGTGCGAGTACATGGCCGCGCTCATCAGCTCAGTGATGAACACGAAGGACCGCGTGCCGTACTACGTCAACGCCTGCCACGAGCTCGGGATCGAGGTGCTCCCGCCCGACGTCAACGAGTCGCAGGTCGACTTCGCCGTAGTCGACGGCAAGATCCGGTTCGGGCTCAACGCCGTCAAGGGTGTCGGCGAGCTCGCCTGCCGGACGATCATCCGCGCACGCGAGGAGGGCGGGCGGTTCGAGTCGATCTGGGACTTCACCGAGCGGGTCGACCCGTCCGTGGTCAACACGCGCGCGCTCGAGTCGCTCGTCAAGTGCGGCGCACTCCCGGGGCCGCGGATGGGGATGCTCCAGGTGCTCGAACAGGCACTCTCATACGGTCAGAAGCAGCAGGCGGACCGGCTCGCCGGCCAGGGCTCGATCTTCGACAGTGATTTCGGCTCCGCCGAAATCACGAGTGAAAAGCACCACCCTGCCGTGCCGGCCGAGGAGTTCGAGAAGCCCGATCTCCTTCGGCTCGAGAAGGAGACGCTGGGGCTGTACGTGTCCGAGCACCCGCTCTCATCGCTCCGGGGCGAGCTCCGCGCCAAGACCGACGCCACGATCGCCGAGCTCGAACGCCGGCGCGATGGCGAGACCGTCGTTGTCGGCGGGATCGTCAGCGAGGTCCGCCAGCAGCTGACGAAGCGGGGCGAGCAGATGGTGTTCATCCGGCTCGACGACGTAACCGGCGGCATCGACTGCGTCGTCTTCGCCGCAGCGTACGCCGCTACTCCCGAGCTCTGCGCTCCCGACCGGATCGTGATCGTGAAGGGGAGGGTCGACCACAAGGAGGGCGAGACGAAGCTCGTCGCCCAGGAGCTCTCCGCCTTCGAGTCGGTCAAGGCGCGCCGTGAGGTGCGACTGCGCATCGACGCCACCACGGCCCGCGCCGGTATCGTCGGCGAGCTCGCCTCACTGCTTCGGGACTTTCCGGGTGAGAGCCCGGTGCTCGTCGATTGCGTCACCTCGCAAGGGCCGCTCGTGCTCCGTCTCGGGCCCGCGTATCGCGTCGCGCCCGACCCGGATTTCTACGCCGAGGTGCGTGCCCTGCTCGGTGAGTCAGCCCTCGCCTGAGCTACCTCCCGGCGAGGCGTTAATTCTCCGTAAATCCTGTACCCCTGAGGGCTTACTGAGAACCCTCTCAGGCGTTTAACCGAATGTACCGATGTACCGATGAAGGAGCGAAGGAGACCTAACCGATGGCCGCAACCGAGCTGAACATCTTCGCCGAAGAGACCGAGTGGGACAAGGTCGAGCGGTGGCGCGCCGAGGCGCTCGAGAAGGTCGGCTACGACCTGTCCTCCGCACTCGAGCTAGCCGGCAGGCACGACGTCGATCTGCACCAGGCGGTCGAGCTGGTCGAGGCCGGGTGCCCGCCCGAGCTGGCGTTGAAGATCCTCCTCTAGCTCCCCCTCCACAACCGCACGCGCGTTCCTACGGGCACAATCCCGGGCGATGGGGGCCCTGCTCGGATTCATCCCCTCGCCGTCGAGCGGGGTCGTCCATCTCGGGCCTCTGACGATCCACCTCTACGGGTTGACGCTGCTGGTCGCGATCCTCGCCTGCGTCTGGCTGACCAGCCGCCGCTGGAAGCGGGCCGGAGGAGACACCGATCTCGTCATTCGCGTCACGGTCTGGGGCGTCGGGTTCGGGGTCGTCGGCGCCCGGCTCTACCACGACCTCACCTCGTGGAACGAGGTTCCGACACCGAAGTGGGAGGGCGTCTTCGAGGTCTGGAAGGGCGGCCTCGGCATCTGGGGAGGGATCCTGTTCGGGACGATCGCAGGCGTGATCGTCGTCCGTCGCGCAGGTGTCAGCGGGACCGCGTTCATGGACGCTGTCGCTCCGGGTCTGCTCCTCGCCCAGGGGATCGGGCGCATCGGCAACTGGTGGAACCAGGAGCTCTACGGAAAGCCGACGACGCTGCCGTGGGGGCTCAAGATCGACGCACTCCACCAGGGTGGGCTCGCCGACAAGTACCTCGGGGCGAAGGCCTACCAGCCGACATTCCTCTACGAGCTGATCTGGGACCTTGCCGGCGTCCTACTCCTGCTCTGGCTCGACAGGCGCTACACCTTCAGGCCGCCTGCGCTGTTCGCGCTGTACGTGGCCTTCTACTGCTTCGGCCGCTTCTTCGAGGAGCTCCTCCGGATCGACCCGTCGCATCACTTCGCGGGCCTTCGGATCAACGCCTGGGTCTCGATCGTATGCTTCGTCGCGTCCACCGTGTTCTTCGTGTGGTGGCAGTTGCTCGGCCGCGGAGGAGCCGACCGAGCCGAACCTCCCAAGACGAAGCCGCGGCCGCAGCCCGATCCGGCGCGGCCGAAGATGGCCGTACCGAGAGGCCGCGTCCGGTAAGGGGGCTAGCGTGCCGGCGTGGCAGCCGTCAGCCCCGTCGGCGATCTGGACGTCGATCTCGAAGCGTTCGAGGGTCCATTCGATCTCCTGCTGACGCTCGTCCTCCGCGAGGAGCTGCCGCTGCGCGAGGTGGAGCTCGCCGAGGTGGTGATCGCCTTCGTCGAGCACCTGGCTGCGCGCGACCGGCTCGATCTCGACGCCTGCGGTGAGTTCCTCGTCCTGATCTCCGCGCTGCTCGAGCTGAAGGCACGCGGGCTCTTCCCCGACGAGGAGGCGGAGCTGGCCGAGCTCGAGCCCGAGGCTGCGGCCGAGGAGCTTGCGCGGCGCCTCGCCGAGTACCGCCGCGCGAAAGAAGGTGCGCTCTGGCTCGCCGAGCGGCTCTCGTCGTCGCAAGACCGCTTCTTCCGTCTCGGGCCCGCGCCGCTTCCGCCGGCCCGGCCGGAGCCGGCAATCGCAACTCAACCCCCGGCCCGTCTTGCCGAGATGCTGCGCCTGCTCGCCAAGGAGCCGCCTGCCGTCTCGACCGCGCACATGGCGCTCGAGTACCCGCCTGTCTCGCGGTTCGTCGAGCGCTGGCGGTCGCTGCTGCGCCGCCGGGCCCGCCTCGACTTCGACCAGGAGACCGCCGGACTCTCACGAGTCGAGATCGCGGTCGCCTTCCTCGCCGTCCTCGAGCTGGCCTCCCGTCGCGAGCTCGCCGTCGCCCAGGCTGCGGCGTTCGCCCCGATAAGGATTACCCGCCCGTCCGCAGAAAGGAGTCTGACGTGGACCGCCCGCTCCGCCTAGTCGCCTCCAACCCGGTCGAGGAGCTCGCCCGCACCGTCGAGGCGCTCCTCGTCGTCGCGTCGATGCCGCTCTCGGAGGCGGAGCTCGCCGCCGCGACCGGAGACGACCCCGAACGGATCTGCGATTCGCTCGAGCTGCTGGCGGAGCGCTACCGGGAGGGGCGGAGCGGGATCGTGCTCGAGCATGCAGCAGGCGGGTTCGCGTTCCGCGCCTCGCGCGCTGCTGCCGAGGCCTGCGCGCGCCTGTTCGAGCGTCCGGTGGAGCGCGGGCTGACGCAGGCGGCACTCGAGACGCTCGCCATCGTCGCCTACACCGGCCCGTGCACGCGTCCGGAGATCGCCCGGATCCGGGGGGTCAACGCCGACGCCGCCGTTGCCGGGCTCGTCGAGCGCGGCCTCCTCGCCGAAGCCGGGCGCGACCGTGAGTTTGGCGCGGTGCGCTACGCGACCACGCCGCTCTTCGAGCGGGTCTTCGAGCTGCAGTCACTCGCCGAACTGCCGCGTCTCGACGACCTCGGCGCGGACGCAGCCGCGATCCGCGAGCGGCTCGAGGCGATCGCGGAGAAGCGCCCCGCCTGATCGCCTACCGAGCCGCGGGGAACGCGGCCACACGCGTAGCCTTGAGGGAGCCATGGACGTTACGGAGGAGACATTCACCGCCGAGGTGATCGACCGGTCGGCGAGCGTGCCGGTCCTGGTCGACTTCTGGGCGGAGTGGTGCGGCCCCTGCAAGCAGTTGACGCCCGTGCTCGAGGCGGCTGTCGAGGGCCGTGAAGTCGTGCTCGCCAAGGTCGACGTCGACTCGAACCAGGAGCTCGCGCGGCGATTCGGCGTGTCCGGGATCCCGGCCGTGAAGGCTTTCCGCGGCGGCGAGGTGGTAGCCGAGTTCGTCGGTGCTCGCGCGCGGCCGTCGATCGACGAGTTCCTCGACGACTTGACCCGGCCGCCGGTCGCCGAGACGCTCGCCGACGAGGAGGTCGCCGAGGCGCTCCGCGCCGGCGACTACGAGCAGGCGTTCGAGATCCTGCTCGCCCGCGCCGACGACGCCGGGCAGCGGGACGAGGCGCGACGGATCATGATCGAGCTCTTCAACGAGTTGGGGCAGGGGCACGAGCTCTCGATCCGGTACCGCAAGCGGCTCGCCGCGCTCCTCTTCTGACCGCCGGTCGTTGCCCCACCGCTGGGCGGCTGCGATACTCCGGGCCGATGGCCCCTCGCTGGCTCCCGGGGACCTTGGCGCTGGTCGCGTGTCTCGCCGTCCCGGCGGGGATGCTCGCTCCTGCTGCCGGCGGCTCCCGGTCGCGGACCTTGGCGCTGATCACGGTCAAGGCGCCCACGGTGCTGCACATGTCGGACAGCGACATCTACTGCACCGTGATCAAGGAGGGCAGCACCCCGGCGGTCGCATGCTTCCACGACCCGGGCGGTCCGACCTCGAAGGTCCGCAGGGGTTACGCGCTCGCCGCCTTCGACAACTTCGTTGCCGTCGAGCCTCCCGGGAGCACGAAGCCCGTCAAGTCCGAGACGGAGCCCTCGCTCGCCTCGTTCCCGACGATCACCGGCGGCGCCTCGCACTCGAAGCTGGTCGAGCTCTCGCTCAACGACGGAGCTCTCGTCAGCGGCACCCACATGGCGGTGGCCGTCGAGACCGCCAAGGGCGGCGGGAACGCAATCGGAGTGCTCTTCGTCGACTCCAAGGGCGACCCGATCGTGGGCACGAGCACCGTCGGGATCAGCAACCACTTCATCACGATCGTCCAGGTCACCGGTGCCATGACGTCGAAGGTCCTCTGGCGCCACGCGGTCTACTAGAGAATCGCGTCGTGAGGCTGAACGCGTGGCTCGCGCGCGCAGGCGTCGCGTCCCGACGCGGGGCCGACGAGCTGATCAGGGCGGGGCGGGTCACCGTCAACGGCGATCCCGGGCGGCTCAACACCTTCGTCGGTGCCCGGGACCGGGTCGAGCTCGACGGCCGGCTGCTCGGGCTTGAGAAGCTCGCCTACGTCCTGCTCAACAAGCCCGCCGGGGTCGTGACGACGGCGCGGGACCCCGGCGGGCGGCCGACGGTGGTAGGGCTGGTCGGCCACGGCTCGCGAATCGTGCCGGTGGGGAGACTCGACGCGGACACCACGGGGGCCCTGCTGCTGACGAACGACGGCGAGCTCTCCCACCGTCTCGCCCATCCGCGTTACGAGGTCGACAAGGTCTACGTCGCCGAGGTCGAGGGCGACCCGTCCCGCGAGTCGCTCGCCGCGCTCGAGCACGGGATCGATCTCGACGACGGCCGGACGGCGCCCGCCCGGGTGCGTCGCCTGGGCAAGGGACGCGTCGAGCTCGTCCTCCACGAGGGGCGCAAGCACCAGGTGAAGCGTATGCTCGCCGCTGTCGGCCACCCCGTGCGCCGCCTCCACCGGAGCCGCTACGGGCCGCTCGACCTCGAGGGCCTCGAGCCGGGCGACTGGCGCGAGCTGACGCGCGCCGAGGTCGAGAGCCTCCGCGACAACGGGTGACCGCGGGCCGATTGCCGCTCCGAGGTGGTTGAGGGATACTGGCCGTGTGGCGTCGGGCGTGCTGAAGCAGGTCGACGATGCGAACGACGAGTCCGCCGAGCGCGTCGAGGAGGAGAGCCGAGACTCGGATGAGCCCCGGTCCGTCACCGAGCTCCTCGAGCAGCTGGGACGCGAGCTCGGACAGCTGGCTGTCTACGAGGTCGAGCTGGAGACCGCGCGCAACATGCGTGACGTTCGCCGGGGAATGCGCGACGGAGCTGTTGCGATCGTCGCAGCCGTGGCGCTCCTCGCTGCCTTCGTCTTCGCGAATGTCGCCGCGTTCATCGGACTCAGCTCGGCGATGCCGGCATGGCTCGCGGCGCTCGTGCTTGCCGGAGCCTGGGTCGCCCTCGGCGCGCTTCTCGGGCTCGGCGTCTTCGCGCGGGTGCGGCGGTGGCGCCTCTCGAAGGCCTTCCTGACCTCGTCCGAGGAGGTCCTGGGGCAGCTCGAGCGGGCACGGGACGACGCAGGCGAAGCAGTCCGAGTGACGCTCGAACAGCTCGGGCCCGCTCTCTCGATTGAGATTGCCAACGCGGCCATCCCTTCGGCCGGTGGAATCGTCGAGGGCGTGCTCGACGTCTCCGACGACGCTGTCCAGGCGGTCGTGGAGGACCTTCCAGCCGGCAGCGTCGTCAACCAGATCTGGGACGTCGCACTGATCCCGGGCAGGTACGGCCTCCGGATCGCGACGACTGTCCTACGGCGCGACGCGCCGGCGACCGGAAACAGCGAGCGCACCGGGTGAGATCGTCGGGCACGAGACTTCGTCCTGCGACGGTGGGTGACGGACCGCAGCTGCTCGACCTGTGGCGTGAGGCCGGTTCCGCGCCGACGCGCACGGATGACCTCGGGAGCATCGAGAAGCTCCTTGCCTTCGACCCGGGGGCCGTGATCGTCGCAGAAGCCGACAGTCGGATCGTCGGCTCGGTGATCGCCGGCTGGGACGGATGGCGCGGCTCGATCTATCGGCTCGCCGTCGCCCCCGACTTCCGCCGGCTGGGGCTCGGAAGGCAGCTCGTCGCACGGGCGCAGCGGCGGCTCGAAGAGATCGGCGCGCTCCGGCTGCAGGCGATCGTCGTCGAGACCGACCCTCGCGCGACCTCGTTCTGGCGCGCGAGCGGATGGGAGGAGCAGGTAGCCCGCGTCCGCTTCGTCACCGGCTGAGCCGCCGCACGATGCCTCACGGCGCCGGCAGAACGAAGCCCATGCGCTCGTACATCGCCTCGAGCGTCGGGGCGGCGTCCTCCCGGGCGCTCTCGGCGCCGATTGCCAGGAGCCGTGCGAGCTCGGCCGGGTCATCGCGTAGCTCGGCATAGCGCTCCTGGATCGGGGCGAGCAGCTCGACGACCGCGTCGGCGACGTCGCTCTTGAACTGCCCGTAGCCGCGACTGTCATAGCGCACTTCGATCGCGCCGGGCGTCTCGCCCGTGGCGACGGTCATGATGTCGATCAGGTTCGTGATGCCCGGCTTGTCGTCGCCCCGCCGTACCTCGGAGCCCGAGTCGGTGACAGCAGAGCGGACTTTCTTGCGGATCACATCGGGCGGGTCGAGCATCAGCAGCGTTCCCTGTGGCGTTCCTCCGGTCGTGGACATCTTCTTCGTCGGCTCCTGCAGGTCCATGATCCGCGCGCCCACCTCCGGGTACACCCCCGACGGCACCCTGAACGTCTCGCCGAAGCGCGCGTTGAACCGCTCGGCGACGTCGCGCGCGAGCTCGAGATGCTGCCGCTGGTCGTCGCCGATCGGCACGAAGTCGGTCTGGTAGAGCAGGATGTCACCGGCCATCAGGATCGGGTAGGTGAAGAGCCCGGCAGTCACCACCTCCTGGCGCTCACCCTTCTCCTTGAACTGCGTCATCCGCCCGAGCTGCCCGTAGCTCGCGACGCCGGCGAGCAGCCAGGCGGCCTCCGCGTGTGCCGTGACGTGGCTCTGCGCGAACACGGTCGAGCGCTCCGGGCGCAGGCCGGTCGCATAGAGGAGCGCCGCAAGGTCGAGCGTGCGAGCGTGGAGGTCCGCCGGCTCGAAGTCGACGGTGATCGAATGCAGATCGACGATGCAGAAAAACGCCCGCCCGCCCTCGGCGAATGCGCGGTCCTGCGTGGACGCGTACTGGCGGAACCCGCCCGACCAGTTGCCGAAGTGCTTGGCCCCGGTGGGCTGGATACCGGAAAAGATCCTCACGGTTCGAGCTTAGCTCTCGTCCCTACACTTCCTTCGTGGCGGTCTTCGATTCGACCTGGTCCCCGTCGTCCTGGCGGGATCGCGAAGCGCTCCAGCAACCGGAGTGGCCGGACGGCGAGGCGGTCGACCGCGTTCGTGACCGGCTGCACGCGCTGCCGCCGCTCGTCTTCGCCGGCGAGGCCCGCCAGGTTCGCGCCGCGCTCGCCGAGGTCGCCGCGGGCAGGGCGTTCCTGCTCCAGGCCGGCGACTGCGCAGAATCGTTCCACGATTTCGAGCGGCTCACGGACACCGGCGCGGCCTACTCGGCTGTTGCGATCCGGGAGCGGCTGCAGATCCTGCTTCAGATGGCGGCGGTGCTGACCTACGGAGCCGCCCTCCCGGTGCTCAAGATCGGGCGCATCGCGGGCCAGTTCGTCAAGCCCCGCTCCAGCGATGTCGAGCGAACCCCGGACGGCGAGATCCCCGTGTTCCGCGGCCACATGATCCACGACGACCTCCCGACCGCGAGGGCCCGGATCCCCGACCCGGAACGGATGCTCGAGGGATACCACCTCTCGGCGTCGACCCTGAACCTTGTGCGCGGATTCACGAAGGGCGGGTTCGCCGACCTGACGCAGGTGCACTCCTGGAACCAGGACTTCGTCGCCACCTCGCCTCAGGGCAAGCGGTATGAGGTGCTCGCCTCCGAGATCGAGCGCGCACTCGCCTTCATGGCTGCCTGCGGCATCGATCTCGCGGCCACCCCGCAGCTGCATCAGGTCGACGTGTGGACGAGCCACGAGGGGCTGCTCCTCGACTACGAGGAGGGCCTCACACGCCGCGATTCCCTCACCGGCGACTGGTACGACTGCTCGGCTCACATGCTCTGGATCGGCGACCGGACGCGGGCAGCCGACGGCGCGCACGTCGAGTTCTTCTCGGGCGTCCACAACCCGATCGGCTGCAAGCTCGGCCCCGGAGCGGATCCGGACGAGGTCGTCGAGCTCTGTGAGCGCCTGAACGCCGAGCGTGCGCCGGGCCGGCTGACCATGATCGTCCGCCTCGGCGCCGATCGCGTGGCCGAGGCGCTACCACCCCTGCTGCGCGCCGTCGCCCGGGCCGAGCAGCCCGTCGTGTGGGTCTGCGACCCGATGCACGGGAACGGCTTCACGACCGCCGGTGGGCGCAAGACCCGCCATTTCGACGCGATCATGGCCGAGATCGAGGGCTTCTTCGACGCCTGTCGCGCGGAGGGCGCGTGGCCGGGCGGCGTCCACCTCGAGTACACGGGTGAGAACGTGACGGAGTGCCTGGGTGGCTCCGAGGAGCTCGCGGAAGAGCAGCTCGACGACCGCTACGAGACGCTCTGTGATCCGCGCCTGAACGGGCGGCAGTCGCTCGACCTGGCCTTCCGCGTCGCCGAGTTGATGCGCCGGTAGCAATGGCCGTCACCCGGCTCACGATCGTCGGCACCGGGCTGATCGGGGCGTCGCTCGGCCTCGCCGCCCGCGGTCGCGGCGTCGAGGTTGCGGGCTGGGATCCCGATCGGGAGGCCCTGGCGGCCGCCGTCGAGCGTGGCGCGGTCGAGGCCGCGGAGTCGCTCGCACAGGCGGTTGCGGACGCCGAGCTCGTCGTGGTCGCTGCGCCGGTCGCCTCGCTGCCCGGCGAGGTCGCCGCCGTTCTCGGCGCTACGGGCGAGGAGACGACGGTCAGTGATGTGGGTTCCACGAAGACGAGCGTGGTGGCCGCCGCAGGCGGCTCGCCGCGCTTCATCGGCGGGCATCCAATCGCGGGCAAGGAGGCCCACGGCGCCGAGCACGCGTCCGCCGGCCTCTTCGAAGGCGCGACGTGGTTTCTCACCCCGACCGCAGACACGAGCCCGGCGCGCTACAAGCTCCTCCACCGCTTCGTCGTCGACCTCGGTGCGTTCCCCCATGCGATCGAGCCGTCGGCCCACGACGAGCTCGTGGCCCTCACGAGCCACCTCCCTCACGTCCTCGCGAACGTCGTCGTCAACCAGGCGGGAGCCACACAGGTGGAGGGCCACGACCCGCTCGAGAACCCCGGTGGCTCGCTGCGCGACATGACACGGATCGCAGGCGCGAACCCTCGGCTCTGGCGGGAGATCTTCCTCGACAACGCCGACGCCGTCAGGGCCGGCCTGGCGGAGCACCGGCGGCGGATCGAAGAGGTGGAGCGGGCGCTCGAGCGGCGAGACGACGAGTTCATCGGCCGTTGGATCGGGGAGGCCGCCGCGAACCGCCGGCGTATGCTCGAGGTCGCCTACGGGGACGCCGGTGCGTTGCAACGTGTCCAGATCCATGTCGCCGACCGCCCGAACGTCCTTGCCGAGGTCACGCATGCCTTCGGCGCGGCGCGGATCGATATCCGCGACTTCGAGCTCGACCACGTCTCCGCCGAGCAGGGTGGCACGCTCACGGTGATCGTCAGCGGCGAGGACGAGGCCGCCCGCGCGCAAGCGCTGCTCGAGAGCGAGGGATGGAGCTGCGTCGTCTCGGCGGTGCTCGATGAAGGTTGAGCCCGCGGCGTCGCTACGCGGGGCAATCGCCGTTCCCGGCGTGAAGGGGATCTCCCAGCGAGCCGTGCTCCTCGGAGCGTTCGCCGACGGCGAGAGCAGGATCACCGGGTTCGGTCGTGCCGCCGACACCGAGTCGGCGCTCACTGTCGCCCGGGCCGTCGGGGCCGAGGTCCTCGACGGAGGCGGTGACGAGATCCGAATTCGCGGGGTCGGCCTTCGCAACGCGCGCGTGGCGGCAGCGCCGATCGACTGCGGCAACGCCGGCACCGTCATGCGCCTGACCTGCGGGCTCCTCGTGGGTCAGCGAGGGACCTTCGAGCTCGTCGGCGACGAGTCGCTGACCCATCGCCCGCACGAGCGGGTTGCCGCGCCACTCCGTCTCATGGGCGCCGCGATCGAGACCACCAACGGCCACGCCCCGATCCGGATCACGGGCTCGGAGCTCCACCCCATCACCTACGAGCTGCCGGTCGCGAGTGCCCAGGTGAAGTCGGCGGTGCTGCTTGCGGGACTCCTCGCCTCGAGCGGGCCGACGACGGTCGTCGAGACGTTCCCGACGCGCGATCACACCGAGCGGATGCTCGAGTCGCTCGGGTTGCGGATCGCTCGAACCGCCAATTCCGCCGCCGTGTGGCCGGCCGAGCGAATCGAAGGCTTCGAGCTCGAGATCCCCGGCGAGTTCTCGTCGGCGGCGCCCTTCATCACTGCGGCCGTCCTGCTCTCGGGTTCCGATCTCGTGATCAAGGGCCTCAACGTCAACCCGCTCCGCGCCGGAATGCTCGACGTGCTCGACCGGATGGGCGCCCGCGTTGCCGTCTTCAACCGCCGGAGCGTCGGCGGGGAGGCGGTGGCCGACCTCGAGATCCGTTCGACGCCGCTCGTCGCTACCACGGTCGAGCGCGAGGAAGTGCCGAGGCTCGTCGACGAGCTGCCGCTCGTGGCGCTGCTCGGGGCGTTCGCCCACGGAACGACGACCGTGACCGGTGCCGAGGAGCTCCGGGCCAAGGAGACCGACCGGATCGAGACCGTCACCACGGCGCTACGGGCGATCGGCGTCCACATCCAGGCCCGGCCCGACGGGTTCACGATCCGCGGCGTTCCCGCCCGCCCCCGAGGCGGGACGGTCGACGCGGCCGGCGACCACCGGATCGCGATGCTCGCGGCGATCTCGGGTGTCACCTCCCGGGAGGGAGTCCGCATCGTCGGTCCGGAATGTGCCGCGATCAGCTACCCGGGCTTCTACGACGTGCTGGCCAATCTCGCTGTCACCAGCGAGATTGACTAGCAGGACGTCTTGGAGGGCTTCCCACTAGCCTTTTCGTCCGTGAGGACGAGAAGGCGATGATCGTGGCCATCGACGGGCCGGCGGGAGCAGGCAAGAGCACGGTGGCGCGGGGGCTGGCGGCCAGGCTCGGCTTCCGCTACCTGGACACGGGAGCGATGTACCGGGGCCTCACCTGGCTCGCGTTGCGACGCGGGATCGAGCTGGGCGACGGGCCGGCGCTCGGGCTCCTCGCGCTTGAGAACCCGGTTGCGTTCGACGTCTCGGGTCGCGTGTCGATCGACGGGACCGACGTGACCGACTCGATCCGTCGGGTCCAGGTCGACCGCATGGTCCCGGCCGTCGCCCGTCATCCCGAGGTGCGGGAGGTGATGCGCGAGCGCCAGCGCGAGCTCGCCGCCGAGGGGGACGTCGTGATCGAGGGCCGCGACATCGGCACCATCGTCGTCCCGAATGCCGATGTCAAGGTATACCTGGTCGCCGATCCGGAGACCCGGGCGGCCAGGAGGCAGGCGGAGCGTCCGGAGATCGGTGCCGATGCCCTCGCGACCGACCTCAAGCTGCGGGACGAGCTCGACCACGTCCGGATGCAGCCGGCGGACGACGCGCAGAGGATCGACACCACCGACCTTCCGGTCGACGAGGTGATCGCGACGATCGAGGAGCTCGTCCGCGCGCGAGCCGCGGTCTGAGGAGAAGCAGTGGCCTACGGCGACTTCGCCTGGAGGACGTCGAGGCTCTGGCTCTCGCCGCTCACGTATCTGCTCACCCGGGCCCGGGTCTATGGGCGCGAGCGGATGCCGCTCGAAGGCGGTTGCGTGCTCGCGATCAACCACCTCGCGTGGGTCGACATCCCCGTGGTCGGCGCCCAGTCGCCCCGGAACATCAACTACGTGACGAAGATGGAGATGGGCGAGGTGCTGGGATTCGGGAGCTTCCTTCGCTGGCACGGCATCATCCTGATCCGGCGCGGCGAGTCCGATCGGGAGGCGGTGCGGGCGATGCTCGACTACGCCCGCGCCGGCCGGGCGATCGGGGTCTTCGTCGAGGGGACGAGGCAGAAGGAGACCCGCCGCCCTGGGCAGGTCCAGCCGGGAGCGGCGATGGTGGCGATCCAGGCGGACGTCCCGGTCGTGCCGATCGCGGTCTACGGGACGCAATTCTGGAAGCCCGGAAACTTCGCGCCCTGCTCGATCGCGTTCGGTGAGCCCTTCCGCCTCGAGGGGCTGCCACGAGGCGGCAAGGGCTACAGGGAAGGGAGTCTCGAGATCGAGCGCCGGATCAACGTCCTCTTCGACTGGCTGGCAGGCGTGCACGCGCGCGGCCGCCCTCGCGACGAGACGCCGCCGCTGTGAGCGACGCTCCCGCAGACGAGGGCGAGCGCGACCTTCTCGGCACGGTCGCCATCGTCGGCTTCCCGAACGTCGGCAAGTCGACGCTCGTCAACCGGCTGACCTCGACGCGGGCTGCCGTCGTCCACGAGACGAGTGGGACGACCCGGGACCGCAAGGAGCTCGTGTGCGACTGGGGCGGCAAGCGCTTTCTGCTCGTCGACACCGGCGGCGTCGACATCACGAGCAAAAACGCCGTCTCGCGCTCGATCGTCGAGCAGGCGCGGTCGGCGGTCGCGGAGGCCGACCTCGTGCTCCTCGTCGTCGACGCGCGGGCCGGGGTGATGCCGGGTGACGAGGAGCTCGCGGAGATCCTCCGGGCCTCGCACAAGCCCGTGCTCGTGCTCGCGAACAAGATCGACGATCCGGCGCGGGAGTCGCTCGCGCTCGAGGCGCACCGGCTCGGGCTCGGCGACCCGATCGCGCTCTCGGGCATGCACGGGTACGGGACGGGCGACTTGCTCGACGAGGTGGTGGCGCGGCTCGAGGACATCGGCGAGGCGCGCCCCACCGTCGGCGACGAGGCGATCCGCGTCGCGATCCTCGGCCGGCCGAACGTCGGCAAGTCGTCCCTCTTCAACGCCCTGGTCGGCGCCGAGCGCACGATCGTCTCCGAGGTTCCGGGGACGACGCGTGACGCGATCGACACCGTGCTCGAGCGCGACGGGCGCGTCTTCCAGCTGGTCGACACAGCCGGGCTGCGACGCAAGCGCCGTCAGCGACAGGGGATCGAGTACTACTCGGAGCTGAGGGCGCTCGAAGCGGCAGAGCGGGCCGACGTCGCCCTCGTGCTGATCGACGCCGGCGAGGGGATCGTCGAGGGCGACCTCGCCGCTGCTGACGCGGCGAGGAATGCCCTCTGCTCGACGCTCGTCGTCCTGTCGAAATGGGACGTTTCGACCGTGACGATCGAGGACGTTCGTCCTGAGCTCCAGCGGCGGCTGCGGCAGCGGCCTCCGATTGTGACCACGTCGGCGAAGACCGGGCGGGGAATCTCCCGCGTGCTCGACCGCGCCGCCGAGCTCTTCGACAAGCACGCGGGCCGGATCCCGACCGGGGAGCTGAATCGCTTCCTCGCCGAGCTCAAGGAGTCGCGCCAGCCGCCCTCGCGAGGCCGCAAACGGCTGAACCTCCTCTACGGCACCCAGGTCTCGACCAGACCGCCGCGGTTCCGCTTCACCGTCAACGACACGAGCCTCGTCACGCGCGACTACGGCTACTGGGTCGAGAACGAGCTTCGCTCGCGATTCGCGATGGAGGGCGTGCCCGTGGTCATCGACTTCCGCCGGCGCTCATGAAGTCTGTGGTTGTCGTGGGTGGCGGGTCGTGGGGGACCGGGTTCTCGCGGCTGCTCGCCGACCGGGGGCTCGAGGTCACCCTCGCCACGCACCATGCCGACGATGCGGCGGCGATCCGCGAGACGGGCCGAAATCCGAGGTTCCTGACCGAGGTCGATCTGTCGGACGTGGCGGCGACTACGGTCGCCGAGGGGCCGTACGAGGACGCCGACCTGCTCGTTGCTGCGCTGCCGAGCCGGGTGTTCGGCGAGGTCGTGCGCTCGCTGCCGGGGGAGGCGCCCGTGTTGAGCCTGACGAAGGGGCTCGATCCGGAGTCAGGCGAGCGGCTGTCGACCCTTGTGACCGGCCGGTCGGTGGCCGTGATGTCGGGCCCCAACATGGCCGAGGAGCTTGCCGCAGGGCTCCCGGGAGCCGCCGTGATCGCGAGCGAGGACGCAGTCCTGGCTCGCCGCCTCCAGGAGATGCTCAACTCGGTTGCCTTCCGCGTATACCTGAACGACGACCTGGTCGGGGTCGAGCTGTGTGCTGCCGCGAAGAACGTGATCGCGCTGGCGGCAGGCGCCTGCGACGGGATCGGAGCCGGCGACAACGCCAAGGCGGCGCTGATCACGCGCGGCCTGGCCGAGATGGCCCGGCTCGGGGAGGCCGCGGGCGCCGACCAGGACACGTTCTTCGGGCTTGCCGGCATGGGCGATCTGATCGTCACGTGCTGGCACCCTTCGGGCCGAAACCGGCGCGCGGGCGAGCTGATCGCGCGCGGTCGCTCGCCGGAGGATGCGATCGCCGAGATCGGGCAGGTCGTCGAGGGGCTTGCGACTGCGCCCGTGCTCCGGGACCTCGCCCGCCGGCTCGGCGTCGAGCTCCCGATCACCGAGAGCGTCTGCTCGGTGCTCGAGGGCCGGTCGCTCACCGACCTCGCGACTGCTCTGATGGGGCGCCGGCCGACTGAC
>Ga0335080_10002602_pt1 | contig 18049 bp, 9 predicted proteins | sample Lox_Sample_34_FD_206720 | JGI IMG/M metagenome (GOLD analysis project Ga0335080, IMG submission 206720) | Soil microbial communities from Loxahatchee National Wildlife Refuge, Florida, United States - Lox_Sample_3.4 | ecosystem: Environmental > Terrestrial > Soil > Wetlands | place: USA: Florida...
ACGTTGCCAGGAGTGATCGTGTCCCGTACCTGTACCACTTCCCACTCCTTCTCCTTATCGAGCATCGAGCGTTGATACAAGCGATCGTCTTTCCAGTAAAAGCGGCGCTCCTGCCATGGTGTGCGTAATCCCACAAGATGAGTGCCGCCGTCAGGTGCAGCGGGGCCTGACGTCACTAGCGACGCACGTCGTTGAACGGTGCCATGGCAGTCCACGCAGTCGATCTCGATGGCGTTGCGCGTCTCGCCGTAAAGTTTCCCATTGCCGTGGCTGTCCTGCTCGAAGTGGCAGTCGATGCAGTGCATTCCTTTTTCGAGATGAATGTCTTTCAAGTGCACTGCCTTCTTTAGCTTCTCGGGATCATCGAAGGAAACGACCTTGTCGTCGGAGTCGAGCAGATTTCCTTGGCGGTCGTGCTTGAAGACAGCACGGAAGATCCACCCGTGACTATGGAAATCGGCAAATTGTGTGTGCTGAAGCTGCTGGTTGAATTCGGGTGTACCGGTCTTTTCGAGAAACGACGTGTCGGACCACAAGCCGCGTAGAGCCGAGGCTTCGGGATTCCTTGCCTGGACGCGATCTCGCTCTCTGGCATTCGGATGCCGTTGCTCGGTGGGCCACATGTGTTCACCGTCCATTTCGTTGTCCCACCAGGTGTAGCCAAAATAGGTCGCGACCATGTTCGTGCCTGGATGAATGTGGCACACGATGCACTGGCTCGACGGAATCGAACGCGTGAACTGGTGGAGAACAGGGTGGCCGGACTCATTATGCGGAATGGTCGGATCGGAAGTTGCGGTCTGCCCCTGGTTGCCATGGATGGCATACAGGCCGGAATGCTCCGGCGAACGATCGTTGGCATAGACGACGTGGCAAGCGCTGCACCCGCTGGCTCGGTAGTCGCCGGGCTGATCGTTGGTGCCGGGAAATGAGAGCAGGGGATCCAGCAGGCGCGTCTTTTGAAGACCAAGAAAAACCGGGTCCGTGCGGAGTTCTGTGCCGAAGCCGCGCGAACTCAGCTTGATCTCGGGCTTTCCCGGATCTTCGTCAAGGCTGGGATTACCGATCTCGGGTTTTGCTCTGCCCCCTCGTTCAAACACGCGCAGCACATTTCCGGGTTGAGAGATTTCCCAGCGTTCCAGCGGCTCGAGATAAGGGAGAATCCCTTTCTTCCTGACCTCATCCGGCGTCGGTGGCGGGAATGTGCTCAGTCGCTGCGGGGTTCCGTCGGGGCCATAGCTCTCGCCGAACTGCGGAGCTTTTGACGGAAAACTGCCGTTGTTGTAGAGCGCCGCGCCCCACAGCATGGCGCCGTGCGTCATCATGCTCGTCTGGACTTTGCGCACCTCGCTGCTATGGCACCCGGAAGTGCCACAAGTTTTTTCAGCGACGCGCAGGTCTCCCGGGTTCACGAAGCGGGCGTAATCCCAATTTTCGCGCAACCAACCGGTATAGGCGCGCTCAGGATTGGCGGAGGAATGCGCGTCGCTGGGCGCGACGTGCGCTCGCCGCTTCGCTTCGGCATATGCTGTGGAAGTTTGGAGACTATCTGGAGAAACGTGCGCGTCGCTATTTCCACCATGGCAGTCAGTGCAACCCAGGCGGACCGTGCCGGTGGTGTGCATCGTCGGGCTGTCGGTCGAGGTGTGGCAAGTCAGGCAGCCGCCGGACTTTCGGTCGGCTTCGGCTTGCGATTGCAGCAGTAGCGGACTCCCTCCGCTTTGCACTTGAGCGGAAGTCGGAAGGCGGCCCCCAGCCAGACAGAGAAGGGCAGCCGCCAAGAAAATGCCAGGCGAATTGTGAAATATAGATCTCACGCTCTTACCAGTGCGCTAAAACTGGAACTTCACATTGCCGAAAACTGACAGCAGGACTCGGCCATTGAAGATGTCTTGTGAGCCTTGCCCCGGCACCAGCGCCGACGCTCCGCCCCGTACCACGATGTTCTCGCTCAGTGGCGGACGGTACTCGAAGCCCGTTCCAAAATCGGTCCCGATGCTGCGCCGGATCGGAACCTGAAACAGCAGCAACTCAAGCGGCTCTGTCCGATCGAAGCGTAAATAGTTCGAATTGACGAACCCGCGCAGCTTTGGCGTCACGTCGAAATCCGCGCCCAGATTGAAGACATAGATCCCAGGATTCACGAAGTTCGCTTGTCCCTCTTCCTTGCTCGACCGCAGGTCAGGCAGCAGGCTCTTGGGATTTACCAGGGCCACACCAGTTGAGGTCAGGCGGATGCCTTCGCTGTCCCAGAAGCTGAAGTCAGTCCCGGCAAAGTGAGTTTCATCCACGATCGAGTCGAAGCCGCGCGCTGTGCCCTCGGTTCGAGAAGCGCCGGAACGATTGCTGGAATCTCCGGACGCATAAAAAAACGACGCCCGGTACCGCATCCAGTCTTTGTCCACGGAAAGTTCGAGCGCCACCATCTGAGCGTTGATGTTGACGTGACGCCCCGCGATAGTGTTGAAGTCGTCATGTCCCAGTGCCTGATAGAACGCGTTGCTCACGTTGATGCGTCCAATGTGGCCGTTTCCCGTCCACCCCAGGTAGTAGGCGCGAATGTTGTGCGGATGGACGGTGCCGTTGACCACCGCTCCCACCGGCTCCGGGCGCACCAGAAAGCCATTGTCGTCGTAGTGGATGCTCGCGTCGTCTCGGTTGTAATGGAAACTGAACTCGGTCGTATAGCCCTTGGCGAGAAAATCCTGTATGTACAGATTTGCCACGTAGACCTGCTGCCCGCGCTTGTGGAAGGTATTCAGGCCGCTGTTGGTGTTTTTTTCCAGGAAGTCAAACCAGGCGAGATTGTAGGCCAGTCGGTTGGATCGCAAATTGCCAAAGATTCGGACGCCGGGTTGTTCCTCGGAAAAAAGGAAGCCGCGGAAGTCGCTGGTGAACTGCTGAATTCCCGCGCGCACTGAAACAAAATCGTAATTCGGGCTGAGGTCGTGGATCTTCGCCTCGACAAACCCTTCCTGCAAGCCGGCATGATCGTCGAACCGGTTCGTTCCTTTGCGCGGGTCTACGTTGACGAGGCCGCGTTCGCGCGTCTGGAGGAAGTTCAGATTGATCTCCGGCGTTAGACGGATACGAAAGTCCACCGGACGAAAGCTGGCGTCGCCGCGGAAAAGGTCAAACGACAGACGCAGATCCTCGGCAACAAATGCCTGCTCTCCCCGCCCGAAGAAGTCGCTGCTGCCAGGGTTTACCGAATCCAGACCACTCGGTACCGGCAAGCGGCGTCCGTCGAATCCGGTCCGGCTCGTGCCTGTGAAATTGAAAAACCAACGCTCGCCAAAAATTGGTGAGTCTCCCTTGATGCGGTTGCGATTGAAAGGGTCGTACCAGTGACCCTTTACGTACGGCGCGTCGGGCTGCGTCTCATATCGGCGCCACTCGGGCATGACGAGGTCCCACCGATCAGGCTCCGCAGAGAAGTTCGCGGAGTCTGGTGGAATCTGCTCCGGAGTCGCCCTGGTTTGCAATGCTTCTGCGGCGGGATTCAGCAGTCCCGGATAGGGGTGGGCAGCGCTTGCAGGCGCAGGAGGACCACATGGAATTATCGGCACGCCCGATGGACATGAAGGCTGGGGAACGACTTCGCCGGACTCGTGCAGATCCACTTCGAAGAGGGTAACTGGTCCCTTCAATTGCAGAATGGGAATGAGTTTCGTTTCAAAACCTTCGCGCTCGACTTTCAGTTCGTAAATTCCCAATTGAACGTCTCGCAAACGAAAGATCCCTTCAGCATTGCTCGAAGCGGAATAATGCTGATCACCGTCGACCCTGCGCAAATCAAGTTGCACACCGGAAATCGCGCGGCCCTGCTGGTCGCGAATCACACCTTCGAGCGTGCCGGTGATGGAAGGCAAGCGTTCCGGAATGCGACGGTTAGTTTGTTCTTGCGCATTTCTGGCAAAAAGCAGAGTCGACAGGGAAAGCGGAATCAGAAAAACTCCAAATAATAGCGGAGACAAAAAGGAACACCAGAGCGCGCGCCCGCCTGTCTGCACCCGTCCGCACCATCCCAAAGAGAGTTATTTCCCTTGTTACCATGACCGCCGCTCGCATGCAAAGAAAAGCGCCGCATGCGAAACCGCCTGGTCACTAGCATCGCTGGAAGGCAATCACCACACCGCTACTTCGTCTTCATCACATACACCCCATCCCAGTCGGGTTCCGGTGCGTTCTCAATAAATTCCAATACGCGCTCCAGAAAAACCTGCGCGGGACCGTCATCCGGAAAGCGCGTCAGCATTTCCCCCAAGCGGTTTGCTGCTTCCCGCCAATTCTGCTCGCGGTAGGCTTCCATCGCATGATCGAACGCGGCGAGCAATGGCTCGTATTTCTGCTTTTCCGCAGCCACATCCAGCAATTCGTAGATCGTCACCGGCTGCTGCTTTCCCTTAACTCGTATCTTATCCAGGTCGCGGCAAACAAACTTATCCGCAACCTGACGGTATGTGCCTTCGCTGATGACAACGCGGGCGTGGTATTCCTTCGTCATTCCCTCCAGGCGCGAAGCGAGGTTGACGTTGTCCCCCATCACCGTCCACGCCAAACGCTTCGCTGAACCCATGTTGCCCACGTTCACCGGACCCGTGTTAAGACCGACTCCAATCGAAATCTGTTTGCGTCCCTGCGCTTGCCAACGGCCATTCAATTTCTCGAGCGTGCCGACCATCTGCAATGCGCACGCGCACGCGCAATACGCGTGGTCGGTTTGCGGGTAGGGCGAACCCCAGAATGCCATGATCGCGTCGCCGATATACTTGTCGAGCGTGCCCAAATTGCGGAAAATAACGTCCGTCATCTCCCCAAGATACTCATTGAGCAGCAGGACAAGTTCATCGGCGGTCAATCCCTCGGAAAGCGACGTGAAACCGCGGATGTCGCTGAACATCACCGTCAGCTCTTTGGTCTCGCCGCCCGGCCGGATATACTTCTGCGGATCTTTCTCGATGAGCGCGATAACTCCCGGCGAAAGATATTGAGAGAACGTTTTGCGGATTTTTCTCTTCTCGCCCTCTTCAAAGATCATTCGGAAGCTGGTGATCACCGCATAATTCACAACCAGCGTGCCCGCAGGGACCACGCAGCTCAGCCACAGCCCCCAATGCACGAAGCTGAAATACATGAACCAGCCGAAAGCGCCCAGCGTTAAGAAAAGCGAGATGGTCGAATAAAGCGGCTTGGTGCGGCTGAACCAGAATCCGAGAACCAGGCCAAACAGCAGGATGGATCCGGCATCGATCAACTCCTCATACAGGCCGCGAGTCAGAAAGCTGCGCCCCTTCTCGCCGCTGTGCAGCAGGTTGTCGATGATGTTGGCGTGTACCTCTACGCCCATGTATCCACCGTCCCGTTTTTGAAATGGCGTATTGCGCAAATCGCCAATGCCGAGCGCCGTGCCGCCCACCAGCACGATCTTGCCTTTAAAAGTCTCCGCAGGCACCGCGCCACTGAGTACATTCCACATCGAATAGTGTTTGTAGGTACGGTACGGACCGGTGTAGTTGATCAGCGCAGTGCCGTCGTGCCACGGCCGCAGGTCGTGGCGGCCAAGCTTAATTCGTTCCAGTCCATCTTCAGAGATGTAAGCGGCGATCTCCTGGTCGGGAATTTGTTCGTATTCCCGCACCGTCTGCAGGTCAAGCGAGGGAAAGAAATCCTGATCCTTGTAGCGAACGATGAACAAGGCTCTGCGAAGAGTGCCGTCGGCATCGGGGTTGGTGTTGAAGAACCCGTAAGATGCCGCCGCTTCGGCCAGTTGCGCCAGGTTCGCCTCGGCGCCCGGATAGACACTGCCGCCGTTATCGATCCAGGCCCGATTCAAGTCAAAATCGCGGTCGCGCGACTTGACCTTCAGCACCTGCGGAAACGCTTTAGCCCAGATGATGTTGAAATAGTCTTCAGCCCGCTTGGCCTCGACCGAATTGGCGCGCTCCCGATCCAGGAAGAGATGACCGAGCACAACTCGTCCGGACTGTTGCAGCGCTCCCGCAAACGCTGCATCGTAATCGCTGGCGGATGCTAGCTGTTTGATCTTCTTTTGAACCTTGGGGGGAGCCGAAGGGCCAAGCTCATTCTGCAATTGCGCAAGCGCCTGCTGGGCAGAATTGCTCTCCGGCGTCGGGAAAGTAACGTCGAAAGCGATTACGCTCGCGCCAGCCGCGCTCAACCGGTTTACCAGCGTCGCATAGGCGGTGCGAGGCAGCGGGAAGGCGCCGACATTCTGAAGAGTTTTTTCGTCGATGCCGACGATTACGATACGTTCGTCGTGTGGGCGCTCGCCGCGCGCGGCAAAACGCATATCCAACGAGCGTTGCTCGATGTTCTGCAGGAATAGAAAACCGGCCTGGCTGTTGCCCCCAATCCCAGCAAACGCGAAGACGATCAATCCCGTCAGGGTAACGAACAGAGCCAGGACCAGATCGACGTGCCGCACCGTCAATTTACGCAGCCACGCCGGCCAACCGGAAGAGCGATCTTGGGGCCAGGAATGTTCGGGCACGTTCATACCGATCGCGATCCCAGGCTAGCGCCGCCCGAACGAAAGCGACGTATTAATCTCATCGACCACGTAACTATCTACACCCACCATCCTTCGGATTGCACCCTTGCTGCGGCGGCGCCGGCGTACCGGCCCCAAGCCGGGTGCCGATTGTCCAGCCTGCCGCTGCAACTCCGGCGCCGATAATCAGATTGCGAACCAGGTGCGGGTGCCCAGTTGGAGGCAGGCGATCTGGCACCGTCGTCTCTTCTATGCTGGCGCGCTGCACGTCGGGCGGCGTCGACTGCGGTGCAAAGCCCGCTGGCGGAATCACCGAACTGATCACCACCATCTGCCCGGCGTTCACCGTGACCTGACCCTGACTTGTTTCCCCGGAATTCTTCACGACCTTCGCATCGCCGACGGGAGTGACCGTGACCGTTCCCGTATAGCAGATCACCGTCGTCTTATTCGGTTCGTAGCTGACAAAAAAATCGGTGCCGATCACGCCGATGACGGCATTCGCCGTTTTCACTTCGAACTTTCCGCCCGGCTGAGTGATCTTGACGACCTTGCTCCGGACTTTTCCCAGATTCATTTCCAGCGAAGTCTGCTGCGAGGTGGCGTCGTGCTGCACCACTCGCAATTCGCTGTTCGAACCGAGGCTGAGGATCGATCCATCCGTCAGCCCCGCGCGCAGCCGGCCCTTTGCGCCTGTATTGAGCAGGTCGTTCCATTGCAGATTGTCGTTGACCTTTGTGGCTTGGGCATTCTTGGTGGCGGTCGGAATCAAGGCGCGAATCTGCCCGGCAGGCTGCCCCGCCGCTGCGGACTCGCACAGCGCTGGAATCGGCGAGATCAAAAGACACAGGAATCCACCAATAAAACGTCTGAACATAGTCAGGCCCTTCCCTCTGGTTCTACCTTGATTTCTGGGGAGAATAACCGGATTGTGTCATAGCAGAAAGGAATGTCAACGTTACGAGTGTGGTTACACGAAAGTACGCGTTCTCTCGTTTGGACTGCGTAACGTATTACCATTCCGGTTTGACGGCATTTTTCACGGGCAGCCCTTGAGGTGCAATGATCCACTTCCATCGCAGGAACTCGGCACTGGTTGTGGGCGGCGCTTTGTTTCTTCCCCTACTGGCGAGTCTGCTGCTATCGTGCGGCGGTGGCAACACCGCTTCCAATCCTCCTCCTCCCCCTCCTCCGTTGGTGCCCTTATCTGCCGCTGACGTCCAATTAGTCGTCCAAAATGCCGCAGCGTCCCTGAATGTAGGAATGGTCATCGCCGTTGCCGACCGCGCGGGCACGATTCTGGCGGTGTTTGAAAATGCAGGAGCGCCCGCGACCTCTACCGGCAACTTCGCCGCGGTCGTCGATAGTCATGAACTGGCCGTCGCCCTCGCCCGTACAGCCGCTTTTTTCAGCAATGACCAGGCTCCGCTTTCCAGCCGTACCGTGCGCTTCATCAGTGGCATTCATTTTCCGCCCGGTGTCGAAAACGCTCCCAACGGCGACTTGTACAGCATCGAAAACACGAACCGCGGCTGTCCGCTCAACGCCGCTTTTCTTCCAGGGCAAAACATCAGTCCGGCCCGTTCGATTGACGGCCTTAGTCTGGGCTTAGGCATCATCACTGGCAAAGCTGATGTCATGGATAGCGACCCAACCTCCGTAAATCCCGGAGGCGTTCCGCTTTTCAAGAACGGCCATGTGGTCGGCGGAATCGGAGTGGTTTCCTCCTCGGCGCCTGCAGCGGAGTTCGCTGCCTTTTCTGGCGCGTCGGTATCGGGATTTCTCCCCAGCCCGTCGCAATTGCCCCCGCCTGGAGTCGTCATCCTTGGCGGCATCGCCCTGCCCTTTGTAAATCAGACCACTCCTCCAAACGGAATTGGCCCCGGCACTACGACCGGCACCTATACATTGGGACCACTGAACGGCGGCCTTCCTCCCGAAGGCGATCTGGTCGGACCGGCCGCGGGATCATCTCTATCTCAAAGCGACGTGACAGCCATCATCGGCCAGGCAGTCGCCACCGCCGAGATCACCAGAGCTGTAATTCGGCTGCCTCCAGATTCCCCCACTAGTATGACAATTGCAGTCACCGATCTTGATGGTACGGTCCTGGGCCTGCACCGCATGCCGGACGCCACTGTTTTCAGCGTCGACGTAGCCGTAGCCAAGGCTCGCAATGTCATTTATTACAGTGGCGCCAGCGGAACTCCCGACCTGCCTGGCATTCCGGGAGGGACAGCCGTTACCAACCGCACCATCGGCTTTGGCGCACAGCCCCTGTTTCCGCCAGGCATTGACGACTCAGGACTCGGCCCGTTTTTCAGCCTCTACACGTTTGACCTCGCCAATCCGTGTACGCAAGGTTCTCAAACAGCGAACGCCAATCAGAACGGGATAGTCTTTTTCCCCGGAAGCGTGCCCCTCTACAAGAATGGCGTGCTGGTGGGAGGGCTAGGAGTGAGTGGAGACGGTGTCGATGAAGACGATTACGTGACGAACGGCGGTGCTAACGGATTCGAAGCGCCTGACAACATCCGCGCCGACCAGGTCATTATCGAGGGCGTGCGCATGCCATATTTGAAGTTCCCACGAAATCCAACCCGCTGAATTCAGGCGTCCAGAAAGAATTGCAATCAAGAAGTGAAATCCCGCCGAACGCGGGATGAAAGAGAATGGTCGCCACGGAAGGAGTTGCCGCCGAAGCCAGCCTGTTTGAGAACCAGTGCATGTTGCGGTTTGAACGACTCTAAAACGCGATTAGAACGTACAGAAAGGATTACTGGACCCTAAAGCGACCCAGGGGTTCCGCTGCTCCTTCAGCATCGGTCAAAAAGTTCCTCGTAGACCGATTCGCACCTGAAACGGTTCGACGGGGTGAAAAACGTTTGTGAATGCCGGCGTCGCCGTTGGCGTGATTTGCGAGGTATAGGCGTAGTCAATGTCGTGATCGCGGCGGTTCAGCAAATTCAAGAATTCCGCCGAAATGCGCCAGGTCTCGTTAATCCGATAGCCCACCTCTCCGTTAAACAGCGCCGTTGACGTTGAGCGATAAATCGCGTCGGACGTCAAATACCGCGGGCCGAAGTAGCGCAGACGCAAACTCGCCGAAAAGCCTTTAACATCGTGCAGCGTGGCGCCCGATGCAACCACCCACCCAACCGCTTCAGGCACCCACTTACCACCCGGACTATCCGGCGCCGCATCGTCCCCGTCGATGGCAGTAAAGAGCGCGCGCGAGTCCGCCATGTCAAGATCGAAGGCCCAATGTTCCAATGGCGTGTAATAGTTTGCCCATTCGACGCCGTAACGGTTGCTCGGCTGCCGCGAGGCGGTCGTGCCTCCGGTGTCGCCGGACTGTTGCAGTTCAGATGCGCTGTGGAGATACCAGACCACAGCGACGTTACTACCACGTTGGGAATCTACGCTCACAGCATGAGCGAGGATCGTTTGGCAGCGCAGAATGACATGCTGGCGGCAATGATGACGCCGTCAAACGTTGTGAACTGAGGTTAAGTCCGGGGACGGAATCGCTGATCACCGCTTCGGTTCAATGGAGCAGAGTGGATTATGCGGAAAATCGACTCGGTTTTTCCGAGATAGGCTTCCGATCAGATTTCCGTGTTGACAGCCCCAGACCCAACCCATTTGCCTTTTCTAATGCCCAGAGAAGCACGTTCCCCGTCGTTGGGACCCATAACCAGTGCACGTCCTCGATCTTAGTATTCCCAATCAGTACGCTCGGCCTGCTCATCAAGATGTCGGGCGCTGTTTCCGAAGCTCCGCGCGATCTGTCGCAGCAGCGATGAGGTGCGTGGCCATTCGAGTTTGGTCGCATCCGACCAGGCGTTGTATTTTCTTACGAGTTCGCGCTCTAGAGTGCCGCCATCAAACATTCCTCGGGATGTGACGCCCCGCTGGTTGTGAACGCCGACCAAAATGCCATTTTCAACGTGAACGTTGCGCATATCTTCTATGACGTTTCTGACGGCGACATCTGGCCATATGCCATCAGGTCCCTCAGGAGCGAAGGACAGTATTGTGCCAATGTATTGGTCACCGACTGCCCCGCGCTCGGCCTGCACCGCGAGGCGATGTGCATCCTCCACCCAAGCAGCTAACACCGAAGGATCCAAGCCCGCCGTCCCTCTTCCAGGCACGGTATCCCAAGACTGGAGAAGCCTAAAGGCCTGCGTCGCCATTGCCTTTTCTTGCTCCGTCGCCTTATGTTCCTTGGGTTCGCTCTCGGAATGGGGCCGAAAGACCGCACTGAGCACTTGAACAAAAAAATTGGGATCTGTCGCCATGAATCTGTGGAGAACGATTGGTGTACGCTCGGAGTGCTCCAGTAGAGCGAGGTACATCCACTCCAGGCGCGCGATGACAGCGTCTTCTATCGTGCCGTCGGCTTCGAGCTTTTTCAATAGTTCGCCGACCGCCCATTGAAACATCACGGCATCGTTACCGCCATGAGGCCAACGCGCGGTAGCTGCTTCCGTAAGAAGATCGACAATTTTAGGGGATGGAATTCCGTCAGTAGAACCAGCGATTCTTTCCACCACGTGAGCGGCGCGTCCAACAGCGATCATTTGCTGAATCACGTACAGCTTGTCCTCGGTGCTTTCGGCCCTTGAGAAGAATTCGGCTCGCTCCCAATATGCTCTGTTGATTTCCTCTCCGAATGAGGCCGCGGAGTCCCAGATCTTTCGATCAGAAGGTAACGCGAGTAAGAGCCTCACGATGGCCGCTTCGCTCCAGTGCTCCGCCTTGGCCATCGAGAGCAATGATTCTCCCCACGACACGCCATAATGGACGCTTCCCGCCACTACCAACCCACGCACAAACTCCCGTATTGGCGCCGCGTCATCTTCCACTAGTTTTTTCAGGACCTGCGTCGCTTCACTGGGTGTGGCGGAAGCTTCCAAGAGTGCCACCCCCACAAAGAATGGAACCTTCGCTTTTTCAATAAGTCGGCGCACTTCAGAGAAGCAGGGACTTTGAGCGAGAAGTTCAGCAACGGCCTGCTTGCGCAAATTAGCAAGCTCCTTCTCCCGAGCCTCCCATTCCTCAACACGGCGCCCTTGCAAAAGGGGAGCATCATGGGAGAAGAGCCAAGCGCGTTGTAGAACCGAATCAACAGGACCGAACTGTTGATATATCGATTCGATGCGAGCGATCTCCTCGGTTCTCAAGGCCCATTCTGCATGTGAGAAGGACCGATGATGACTAATGAGTTTACGCAAAGCGGCCCAGATTGGGAGCTTTCGCTCATCTTGCTGAATCTGTGCCGCAACATGAGTAAGCGTGATCCATCCCTTCTCTCGGCATTCTGGGGAAAAGCCAGCCAGATGATCGATTAGTTCTGCCCAGCGGTCGGGGTCCGTGCTGGCGTCATCGATTAAGCGTTCAGCTAACGCGGTGGCCGCATCAAAAATGAGACGGTTCGTTACAATCTCAGGTTCCGTAACTTCAAAATCCCGCCATTTCGGGCGTGGGTTGTAGGAGCTTGTATCGTATCCTTTAGGAAAAATCCCGAGCATCAGATTCCAAGCCGCCGTTGGCTCGACCTTGCGCAAGCGGTCGATAACCTTCAAACGTTGGGTGCATGTGGCGTTGGTCTGCGGCAACCATAAGAGGAAGATGGACCGCAGCGAGTTTTTGGGCCTGTTTGCATATCTGCCTTCAGGATCTAGTACGACGAGCCGAGCGAGGATTTCAGCCGCACGACTCAGGTAGTCGGGACTCCAAGCGAGCGTTTCTAGAGCCCACAGGAGATTAGAGTGGTAAGCACGCCCGAAGAGCGGGCCCCCATCTTCCCTAAAGAGAACCATCACGGGCTGATCCTCGCGGGACAGGCTTTCCTCAATAGCGCTCATGAAGTTCTCCGGAGAGACCTCGGCTAACGTGCGCAACTCCGAAGCAAGTGACCACCAACGGCGTTCATCCGCATTCCCGAGCAGTCCACGAACGATCACGTCTGCGTATTCGTGCGCATCAGGCACCGCGCGAACCTGATTGCCATACATTGCAAGCAGCAAGAGTGTCTCTGTGATTCCCGACACAAGCCAAGGTGAATACTTCGGACCCTGACCACGCACTCCGGCAAGCCAGCGTTCGTCAGAGTTCATTTCGAACCGCGGATCGGCGGCGCCAAGAACCGTCTGAGCGACGCTGTTGAATCGCTCCAAGTCTTGCTTGCTGATGAGTCCGGCAAGACGGAACCATGCATCATAGGGGGATGCAATTTTCCATGTCTTGCCTGCATGCCGTAGTGGCGTATCTGGAGAGTCTATCCAGCTTGGGCAGCGCGCGCTGAACACATCAAACGTCGCACCGGATAGCGATTCCAGCACCGCCCGATCTCCTTCATGATCCTCATCCCATGCGCCAGCGAGTAGCGCCGGTAGCAACGCTTTGCCTTTCTCGCCCTCTGCCCACACGGGAGTCAGTGCTCCAGCCGCAGACGGAATCAGGCGCCGAAGAATCGAAAGCTTCCGTGCTGAATCTCGCGCGAGTGCGTTGGCCCTAGTGCTCGGGACCCCCATCTGCTCAAGCGCATCCTGAAATGGCTCGAACCTAGGCCTGCTCAGGACGTTTACCAAATCGGTAGTACCAACACGAGAGCCATACGTCACGAGTACATGATGTCCCTGTTGCGCTAGTCGTGCGGCAAGGTCAGCCTCGGAAGCTTCCATGATGATGACAAGAGGGGAGGGACTATTGCCAAGACCGCGAGCCACTTCGGGTGAAGAGGCGATCAGGCAACGCGACAAGTAGAATTTGCGGTATTGCTCCGGTAACTGATCAATTGCGGCGTATAAGAAGGCCGCAGCCTCGGCGGCTGAATCGCCCTGGATATTACGTATAGCAGGGCCCCCGTAAAGCCACGGCATGTTCCAGTCGTTCCGCCTCGTCGTGGATCTCGTACCAGGCCATGCCGAACATCTCCGATAACATTCGCTCGATCAAATGGTGGCGAACCATCGTCCGCTCGGCGATTTCCCGTCCTTGCGAGGTAAGGCAGATCTGCCCTTCTTTCTTGATGGAAACAAGCCCGTCCTTCTTCAATCGCTTCAGGGCAAACGTTACCGCGGGCCTGGTCACGGACAGCCAATGGGCAAGCGTCGCGGGTATCACGGTCTGCCCCTCGGCTTCCGCTTCCGCAATGGCTTTCAGATAGTCTTCTTTGGAGATCGTGATCATGGTCGCGTGAGAACTCCACCAAATGCGTGCAGTCTAACACTTCCACTCCGACGTTTCGTTTGAGTGCGCCAGTGGCGCAGTACCTACTCGGAACTCCCACATCAAACAAGCGACGGGAGTCGGGTGGATTGTGATCGTCATTTTCTGCCCGAGGCGCAGGTATTCTTACCCGATTCCGAACCATACTGGGGAGGGGGGCGCAAGTGGGGAGAGATGTCGAAAGGGTCAAGCGTTGATTAGTTGCTAGAAGTCGGCCTTCGCCTCGACAACCGACACGCTGTGTCCACTGTTTCGCAAGACCTTCTTTAATGATCTGCAAGATCCCCGACAAGATCAGCCACAGCATCACGATGAGTAGAAGGTCACTTCCAACAGCATGACCAGCCCTTCCCGCACGGTGAACTTCGATCGCTTCATGGCTCCAGTCCCATCATGAAGGTTTCGAAAGAGAGGACAGCACGGGGTTGTCCGTACTGCCCTCATCGACGGGGGCGTCGGCTAGAAGTGGAACCCGAGTTGGGCCGTCAGCGCTCGGGGCGTTACATAGTGCGTCCCGCTGAAGGTCGAAAGGAAGTTATACAGCGCCGTTTTGTTCGTGATGTTGACGCCGGTTAGCGTGAGGCTCCATTTGTAATGCTCGCCTTTGAACAGGTTGTCGTCGCCCACGGCCACGTCGAACAAGTGACGCGGCGCGATGCGCTGCGGATTGTGGTCGTCATTCTCGGTTCCTGGAGCCGGGATTGAAACAAGGGTTGAGCCATATTGCGAGGGAGCGCAGGTGGTGAGAGGCTGCGCCAGCGTCGGGCGCTGGCTTCCGCAGAACAGTCCTGCTTGCAGTTGCTGATCCGCCGAGAGTCCGGTCAAATCCACCGGCGTGGTCGTGTCAGTTGCGAAGGGCACCGCGCCAGCGACGAGTCCGCTGTCATAGCGCCAGTTGAATCCGAGCCATGGACCCACTTTCCACGGCTGGTATTGGGTGTGAAAAGTCATGTTGAACTTTTCGTCGTGGTCTATGCGGAACACGCCAGTTCCGACGGGAGTTGCCCCGGCCCCACCCAGTTGTGGATAGAAAAAGCGTGCGGCCACGCTGGAGAAGACCATGAGAGCCGAGAGTCCGTGAAAGTCGGGAACGCTGACTCGGCCCGCCACTCCGGGAATTTTCGACCGCGCCCATTCGACCGGGAAGGTAATCGGCGTGGCGCCGAGGACGCTGAAGTCGTAGCCGTTGTGCGTGTACTTCCAGATGTACTCGCCCGAAAATACCAGGTACCGCCCAAATGCCTGTTGCAGACCGGCGTGGAACTCATTGCGCCAGCCCGGACCCAACGGATTCGATACGGGCGAATTACAGCCAAGCAGGGGATTCAGAACATCATTGGCGCAACCGATACTGGACAGCACCAGGTTCTCGTTAAAAGGAGTCTCCAATGTTCGGGCGTAGGAGACGCGAAGAACGGTATTGGTACGCTTAATGTTGTAAGCGACGCCAAGCCGAGGTTCGGCTTCCTTGTGGGTGGTGATCCCGTTGTAGAAATCGCCCCGCAATCCCAGGTTCAAAGCCCAGTTGCCTTTGGTGATTGAGTCTTGGATGTAAAGAGCGAGTTCCTTGACGTCGGTATGGCCGTTAAACGTGTAGAGTCCGGCCGTGGACGTGGAGCAGTTGTCATTTCCAGACGGAGTTGGCCGGGTCAGGTCATAGCAGCCGAGCAAGGGATCAAAGGCGGCGATATTCGGATTGACGATGCCGTCGTTTGGCTGTAGACCAAGCCCGGCGCATTGCGTCGGGTCATTGGGAACGGAAGGATCGGTCCCTAACCAATACGGATTGCCGCTCAAGTCCAGACATGGCGCGTTGACCGTCGGATCGACGATCCCAAACGGATCATGCTCGTCAAGGAACGTCTGTTCGTAAGTGACCCCCGCTTTAAGGTTGTGAATTCCCTTGACGTAAGAGACATCCGAGCGCGCGCCCGCATTCAGGAGCGTGCGTCTCTGACTCACCGTCTCGCTCTGCTCACCCGGCCCTCCGAGGTCCGCGAACGGATTCGCGCTGGGATAGTAGTTGTAGGCGTCGCGCCGCACAAACCCACCCAGAGTAAACACAGTGTTCGTATTGATCACGTGCGTCCACGTCGGCGCGATGTTGAAGGTCTTAATCTGGGAGCGCTGGTCGGCCGGGCCCACCACATTCCCGTAGGGATCGAGGCCGCCGTTGTCGACAATTACGCCGCTCCACGGCGTCGCCAATTGCGAATCGTACGAATTCGGCGTCTGGAACCACGAGCGCGTGAACCCGAAGTTCAAGTGCAGCGAATCGACCTTCGATAACGAGTAATCGATCCGGTCGAAAACATTCTCTTCGTTGCCCTTGTCATGCATCACGACAAACTCGGGAGGATCAAGAAACCTGCCGCTGTTCAGGCCGCTGATCGAGATGAAGTTTCCCCAGTTGGCTCCTCCATAGGCCAGATCGCCCGACACGGTGGAAGTTCCAAACGTCCCGTACGAAGCGCTTACGCTGCCGTGCGGCGTGGTTACACCCTGCCCCGAACGCGTGGTCGCGACTACGACCACGCTGGTCTTGTCACCGTATTCGGCCGGGGGAGCGCCCGAGATGACTTCTAAGGACTGGATGGATTCGAGAGGAATCTGGTTGGAGAAAACTTTGCTCTGCTGGTCGGTGATGGGCTGGCCGTCGACGGAAAACGAGTTTTCCGCGTGATCGCCGAGGCCGTGGAAGAGGCCGTTCGAGTCGGCGGCGATGCCCGGCGTGGTAAGCGTGACTTCCGAACTCAATGACGACGACGCACTTTCCAGGGGAAGCTTGTCGATCAACTCCTTATCGATGTCGGTATGGAACGTTGGATCGTTCTCGACCAAATCGGCGCCAGCTTCGACCGTAACCGAGGTAGACGAACCAGTTACCCGAAGACTGATCTTGACGCTGGCGGGTACTACCGACCGGACCTCCACATCCTGCGCATTCTGGGCAAATCCAGTAGCTGTCACGGTCATGTGGTACGGGTTAAATGGCACGTTCGAAAAACTAAAATTCCCCTTACTGTCTGTGGTGGTCGTCCGGTCATAGCCGCTGACCGCTTGATGCAGCTCGACCGTTGCATTTGCAACCACTGCGCCCGAAGGGTCAAAAACAGTGCCATTGAGCGATCCCGAACCTCCACCCGACTGCGCGTAAGCGCTCAGGCCTAGCCCCAAATAGAAAACCACCAGGAAAGCCGCATGAAGCGACTTCTTATAAGAAGCCAACATGAATTCCTCCAGAACATTGGTCTAAGAATGATAGGAACCGGTTCTAGGGATACGAACCGGCCTAGACACACCGCGATTGGATTCTTAGACGCCAGGAGGCGGGCGAACGCTGAGCGCGAATGCTACGAAGCGCTGTTTGCCCGAGACTGGCTCTGCCCGAAAGGTGGACACGACAACGAACGTCGTCGGGCGCGGTGTGGTGGCGGCTTTTGGGGAAGCTGAATGGGCGGCAATGCAGACCGTGCACGTGGCCGAGTCGGCGGAGGAAGAGTGTTGGTGCGCGGCGAATGCCATTGCCGACCAGAAAGTCAGCAACAAGCACAAACACGCTATTCTCTTCGATATCCGCCGCATGAGGGTTTCCCCATCGAAACTTCACTTGAATCTATACCAGAATTGGAAAGGAACGCAATGAAAGAGTACCGAGCCGGGTATGTATATTGGCACCAATGAGGTTCCAGCTCGCAGGGATGTTCAGAGCCCAGATCTACGGCGCTCATGTGATTCCGGATAGCCCCTGGCATGTCAGTGGTCTAGTGCACAGCACGCTTGTGTTTTGTCTTTTCTGGGCATCCAATCCTAGTGGTGGTGTGATAGGTGGAGTCCTCCGTAGAAGCCCAGCACGACGATCACAATTGCCCACGCAATGATCAAGACCAGCTGATGGCCTGCTCACTACCGCCCGCTTTCTTGTTCCGCTTCTGACTCTTCTTAGAGATTGATACCATCAGGTCGCTGCTTTGCGCCTCCAATACCAATTCCCGAATCCAGGGAAGCTTTGATCGAGGTGGATACCGCGCTGTTGATTGCCGTGTTCTCTTCACATTCAGGGCACTCTTGTATGGAAAGCTGCGTCCACAGTTTCCCAATGGGTTTCGGAAACCTTCACGAACAAAACGGGCTGATCCTGCACTCCTGGAACTCGCGGGGCAGGGCCAGGATCTCGCCGGCGTCTCGACAGCGCACAGCCCATTCAAGCAGGGCTCGGTACTGGTTGAACGCAACGATATTCCCCAGCCACTCTGTGCCCGATGAGGTCGTAATTACCACCACGTTCGGCACATC
>Ga0335080_10002603_pt1 | contig 18046 bp, 12 predicted proteins | sample Lox_Sample_34_FD_206720 | JGI IMG/M metagenome (GOLD analysis project Ga0335080, IMG submission 206720) | Soil microbial communities from Loxahatchee National Wildlife Refuge, Florida, United States - Lox_Sample_3.4 | ecosystem: Environmental > Terrestrial > Soil > Wetlands | place: USA...
CAGCCGGAACTCCTCCGGGACGATCGGCAGGTCGTCCATCCGCCACTTCTTGAACTTCTCGTCGTACTCCTCCGGCTGGACGAGCTCGACGAGGTGGCCGACGGCGAACGTCACGATCGTGTCGTCGGATTCGTAGTAGGTGTCGTTGTTCTCGAAGCTTCCGGGCAGCGCATCGACCAGATCGCGGGCGACGGACGGCTTCTCGGCGATTACGAGCGTCTTCATCGAAATCACCTTAGCGAGTGGGACGAGGGAGAGAAATGTGACGATTGGCTGCCATGGTGTCGCCTCTCTATCTGTTCGTCGGCCTCGTCAGCTGGCCGGTCGTGAGGGGGGTCTATCGTCTTCGCGCTCACGGCCTCGAACACCTTCCCGAGGGAGGATTCGTCCTCGCGGCCAACCACGTCTCGAACTTCGATCCCTGGCCGATCGGGACGCCGCTCCTGCCTCGGCGCCAGCTGCGCTTCATGGCCAAGTCGGAGCTGTTCAACCCCCTGCTGGCGCCGATCCTGCGGGCGGGCGGGGCCTTCCGGGTGCGCCGCGGCAAGGGCGACGTCGAGGCGATCCGGACCGCGGTCGACCTGGTCGAGAGCGGCGAGATCGTGGTCATGTTCCCGGAGGGCACCAGGCGCGACAAGGGGCTCTTCAAGCGGCGAGCCCCCCGGCCGCACACGGGCGCGGCCCGGATCGCCCTGACCGCGAACGCGCCGCTCGTGCCCGCCGCGATCGCCGGTACCGACCGGCTGCTCAGGCTTGGCCCGCTGCGCGTCGCCTACGGCGAGCCGCTCGATCTCTCGGAGTACCGGGGGCTCGACCAGAAGCACGCCGCCGAGCTGGCGACCGAGCGGCTGATGGCGCGGATCGAAGAGCTCCGAGGCGAGCTGTGAGGCCGCTGCTCGTGGTCGACGGCGACTCGCTCGCGCACCGGGCCTACCACGCGATGCCCAAGAGCGTGCGCCTGGGCGGCGTCCTCGGCTTCGCGAACATGCTGGTGCGGCTCTGGGAGGCCGAGGAGCCGCGGGCCGTGCTCGTCGGGTGGGACTCGCTCGGCGAGCCGACCTACCGCAACGAGGCGTTCGAGGCCTACCAGAGCGGGCGGCAGTTCGACCCGGAGCTGCTCGAGCAACTCGACATGCTCCCGGAGCTCGTGGGCGCGATGGGCTTCGCAGCCGCGAAGGGCGCGGGCTACGAGGCGGACGACTTCCTCGCCGCCGCAGTCGCCTCGGAGGAGGCCCGCGGCGGCTCTTCGGTCGTCGCGACGTCCGACCGCGACGCCTTCCAGCTCGCGAGCGACCGGACGACGATCCTGCAGCCGGTGCGCGGCGTCTCGGAGCTGGCGCGGATCGGGCCCGCCGAGGTGGTCGAGCGCTACGGCGTGGAGCCCGAGCAGGTGCCCGACTTCATCGCGCTGCGCGGCGATCCGTCCGACAAGCTGCCCGGCGCGGCCGGAGTCGGGCCGAAGAAGGCGGCTGACGTCCTCCGCGAGTACGGCACGCTCGAGGCGGCGCTCGAGGCAGGAAGGTTCTCGGCCGAGGCGGAGGACTTGCGGCTCTACCGTCGAATAGCGCTGCTGGACGCCTCCGCCCCTCTTCCTCCCCTCGAAGACCAAATCCCCTCCTGGGCGGAGGCGTCCGCTCTCGCGAGCGACTGGGGCCTGAACGCGCTGGCCGAGCGCCTGGCGAAGCTCGGGTGAAGATCGAGCTCATAAGCCATCCGCTCCTGAGCGAGCTCCATCCGACGGAGCCGCACGTCGAGACGCGGGAGCGGCTCCTCGTTCTGCTGGACGCGTTCGACGTGGTCGAGGGCCGGCCGGCCTCGCGTGAACAAGTGGAGCGCTGCCACGAGCCCGCCTACCTCGACCGGCTCGCCGCGCTGGAGGCGCCGACCCTGCTCGACCCGGACACCGTCGCCTCGGCGACGAGCTGGGAGGCGGCGCTGCTCGCGGCCGGTTGCGCGCTCGAGGCCGTCGAGCGCGGCGGCTTCGCGCTCGTCCGCCCGCCCGGCCACCACGCGCTCGCGGGCCGCGCGATGGGCTTCTGCCTGCTGAACAACGTCGCCGTCGCCGCGCGCCACGCACAGGCCGGGCTCGGGCTCGAGCAGGTCGCGATCGTCGACTGGGACGTCCACCACGGCAACGGCACCGAGGAGATCTTCCGCGGCGACGGGTCGGTCTTCTTCGTCTCGCTGCACCAGTGGCCGTTCTATCCGGGCAGCGGCGGGCCGGGCGAGGGCGACGAGACGACGCTGAACGTGCCGCTCCCGGCCGGGTCGGGCGACGAGGACTACCTGCGCGCCTTCGACGAGCTGGTCGCGCCCGCCGTGCTGGCGTTCGAGCCCGAGCTCGTGCTCGTCTCGGCCGGCTTCGACGCGCATGTCGACGACCCGCTCGCCGGGATGCGCGTCACCGCGGACGGTTTCCGCGAGCTGGCAAGGCGCAGCGCCGAGCTCGGCCCCCGCATGGCCGCGGTGCTCGAGGGCGGCTACGACCCGCGCACCCTCCCGGGCCTGGTCGCCGCGGCGCTCGAAGGCTTCTCGAAATGACGACGGCCGGCCCTTCTGGAGGCCGGCCGTGTCGCCGAGGAAGCACAGAGCCACCGCGCTTCAGACACCTATGCGAGGGAGAGGGTGGGTGTCCCTCCAAGTATCGGAGCGCAGCCGGTCGGGGCGTGGGTGAATCGCATCCCCCACGGTGGGGGATTTCTACGCTGCGCGGGCGGAATTGAGGGCTTCGAGCGCCTCGCGTCGCGAGGAGACGCCGAGCTTGCGCAGCAGGCTCTTCACGTGCGAGCGGACGGTGTGCTCGGAGATGTAGAGCCGCGCCGCGATCTCGTCGGTGCCGAGATGGTCGTCGAGCAGCAGCAGCACCTCGACCTCGCGGGCGCTGAGCGAATGGGCGATCCGGTCGGGGACGCCTCTAGTGCCGCCTTCGCGCACCTGCTCGAGCAGCCGGCGGGCGACCTCGCCCGAGAGTGCGGCCTCGCCGTTGCCGACCCCGCGCAGGAACTGGACGATCCGCTCCGGAGGCTCGCTCTTGAGCAGGTAGCCGGCCGCGCCGCCGCGGATCGCGGAGAGCAGGTTCTCCTCGGTGCCGGAGGCGGTCAGGACGACGACCTCGCACTCGGGCGCGGCGTCGCGGATCCGCGGCAGCGCCTCGAGGCCGCCTAGGCCGGGCATCGAGAGGTCGAGCAGCACGAGCTGCGGCTGGAGCTTGCGCGCGAGCTCGATCGCCTCCTCGCCGTCCCCGGCCTCGCCGGCGATGGTGAAGCCGTGCTGACCGAGAAGCGCGGCCAGAGCCTCGCGCGTGATGGGATGGTCGTCCGCAAGCAGGATCCGCATACGGCCCTTATCGGCAGCCCGTCGCGTGCCGACAAGGGTTGAGTGGCTATGCGGCACGAAGAGCGTGACGACTACCAGGCCTGGCTCTGGGGCGAGGTGCTGCTGATCGGGCTGCTCGGCGCCGCGCTGGCACTGTTCGTCGCCTACCCGAGCCTCCGCAACACCTACTCGCTGCCCCAGGTGCGGCTCGTGCTCGACACGGCCGTCACCCTGGCCGCGGCGATCGTCGCGCTCCTGGCCGGGATCCGGTTCTCCGTCGACGGTCGCCGGCTCGACCTGCTGCTCTGCGGCGGGTTCGCCGCGGCGGCCGCGTCGACGCTCGCCTTCTCGATCGCGCCGCTGCTCGGGGGCCAGCCCTTGCACCGGACCGAGTTCTGGGCCGGGCTCGGCGGACGGCTGTTCGCCGCGACGCTGATCGCCGCCGCGCCTTTCACCAAGCGCCGGGTCAACGCCCGGGCGCGTGCCCTGGGCGAGATGCTCTTCGCGGTCGCGATCGTGCTCGCGCTCTGCTGGGGAATCGCCGAGCGGGCCGGCGGCGCGCTACCGGCGATCACGGAAAGCAACGCCACGCAGCAGCCGTTCCAGCTGATGGGCGCTCTCGGCGCGCAGGCGCTGCTGTCGCTCGTGGCCATGGTCGGCTGGGGGCTCCGCTTCCGGGCGCACCGAAACGACCTCGACCGCTGGCTCTGCCTCGGCGCCACCCTGGCGCTGTTCGCGGAGCTCCACTACGTCTTCACGCCGCTGCTCTCGGCCCGCTACGTCTCGCAGGGCGACTTCCTGCGGCTGCTCTCGTACAGCGTGCTGCTCGTCGGCGTCTGGCGGGCGATCCGCTTCGCCGAGTTCGGCCGCGCAGTGGCCGAGGAGCGCGCCCGCGTCGCGCGCGAGATCCACGACGGGCTCGCCCAGTACCTCTTCGCCGTCTCGACGCACGCCAGCAGGCTCGAGAGCGGCGGCTCCCTCGAGACGATCCTGCCCCAGCTCAAGGAGGCGGCCGCGGCCGCCCAGCAGGAGGCGCGGTTCGCCGTGCTCGCGCTTTCGTCGGCCGGCGGCTCGGCGCCGTTCGACTCGGCCCTGCGCCGCTACGTGGACTTCCTGACCGCCGACGGCCAGCTCGAGGTCGACCTGGAGATCCAGGACGGGATCCGGCTCGCACCCGACGAGCAGATCGAGGTCTTCCGGATCGTCCAGGAAGGGCTTGCGAACGCGCGCAAGCACGCTGGAGCGCGGCGGGCCGAGGTCCGGATCGAGGAGCGCGAGGGCGAGCGCTTCGTCACCGTCGTCGACGACGGCTCCGGCTTTCTCGAGGACGAGATCGCGCCCGGCCAGGGGCTGAAGAACATGCGGGCCCGCGCGGCCTCGATCGGCGGCGGCTTCCGGCTGGTCTCGACCCCGGGCCGCGGGACCGCGCTCGAAGTCGTGCTTCGCGCCTAGGCAGATCGTAGCCCGCTTGACTCTCCGGGCTCGAGGTTCCAATATCACGGGTGACGGGCCCGAAGCAGGGTCCGTCCGGGCGGGGACACTGGGTTCAGAGGGGAGTTGGAGAACTTGTTGCGATTGCATGCTCGGCGACGCCGAGCCGTGTACCTCGTCGCTGCAACGTTTTCGGCCTGTCTCCTGAGCTTCGCCGTCAGCGGCGTCGCCTCGGGGTCGGGCCATCGGCTGGCGGTGACGAGGGCCAAGCTGACGCCGACGTCGACCTACGCGGTCGGGAAGTCGGCCACCGGCTACGTCGCGAAGACCGACCGGTCGCTGCTCGGCAAGAGCGGCTCGAAGCTGGTCAACGTGGTGATCAAGTACGCGTTCACCCCGACAGCGACGTACGCGGGCGGAATCCGCGGCTACAAGGCCACGAGCCCGCGCGTGACGCACAAGGCGATCACGATGAAGGCCAAGGCGGTCACGAGGTACCAGGCGTACCTCGGGCGCCGAATCCACACGATCAACTCGGCCGTACAGAAGGCCGTTCCCGGTATCAAGTTCGGCAGGAGCTTCAGGCTCCTCTACGGCGGTGTCGCTGCACGTGTCCCCGCCGACAAGGTCGAGGCGGTGCTCGGCGTCAAGGGCGTGGTGGCGGTGCAGAAGGACGCGCTCAACCATCCGCTCGACGACAACACGAGCTTCATCGGGGCGACGAGCGTGTGGCCGTCGCTCGGCGGCTCGACGACGGCCGGCTCGAACGTGGTCGTCGCAATGCTCGACACCGGCATCTGGCCGGAGAACCCGTTCTTCGCCGACCACGGCGTGGGCGCGCCTCCGAAGCCGCTCTCCGCGTATCACTGCGACTTCGGCGACGGATCGGACGTGGCGCACCTCGGGCCCACGTTCGCGTGCAACAACAAGCTGATCGGCGCCTACAACTTCACGCAGACGTACATGGCGGTGATCGGCTCCGACGGGCAGGAGTTCTGCAACAACACCTCGGGCCAGTGCTCGGTGCGCGACTCCGAGGGCCATGGAACGCACACGGCCTCGACGGCGGCAGGCGACTGCGTCTCCTCGGCGATCCTCTACGGCGCCGAGCGCGGCCCGGTCTGCGGGGTCGCCCCCGGCGCGCACGTGATCGAGTACCGCGTCTGCCTCTCGCAGGGCTGCTTCGGCTCCGACACGATGGCGGCCGCCGAGCAGGCGATCGCCGACGGTGCCAACGTGATCAGCTACTCGATCTCGGGCGGCGCACAGCCGTACACCGACCCGACCGAGCTCGCGTTCCTCGACGCGACGAATGCGGGAATCTCGGTCAGCGCGGCGGCCGGCAACAGCGGCCCCGGCTCCGGGACCTCCGATCACGGCGGACCGTGGGTGACCACGGTCGGCGCCTCGACGGGCCCGCGCCAGTTCGGCTCCACGCTGCACCTGACCGCGGACGGCGGCGCGACGCTCGACGTTCCTGGCGTGACCCTCACGAACGGGATCGGCAGCGCCACGCCGGTCGTGATGGCAGCCACGCTGCCCGGTGAGGACGCGCTCTGCGACATGACCCTCGCCCCCGGCACGGCGACCGGCAAGGTGGTCGTCTGTGAGCGCGGCAACAACGGCCGCATCGACAAGGGCCGCAGGGTCCTCGCCGGCGGCGCGGCGGGGATGATCCTCTACAACCAGTCGGCCGCGGTCACCGACCTCGAGTCCGACAACCACTACCTGCCGGCGATCCAGACCCAGTTCAACGGGGGCTCGATCCCGACCTTCGTCGCCGGCCACACGAACGTAATGGCGACGTGGGCGCAGGGCACGGCGCAGCCTGCGCAGGCCGACGTGATGGCCTCGTTCTCGTCGCGCGGCCCTCTCGGAGACTGGATCAAGCCGGACATCGTCGCCCCGGGCGTCCAGGTGCTGGGCGGCATGACACCGCAGCCCGACCAGACGACGGCCGACAACGGGCCTCCGGGCAACCTCTACCAGGCGATCGCCGGCACCTCGATGGCGACCCCGCACGTCGCCGGTGCCTCCGCGCTCGTCAAGGCGGCGCACCCGTCGTGGACGCCTGAGGAGATCAAGTCGGCGATCATGACCTCGTCCGTGCAGTCCGTCGTGAAGGAAGACGGCGTCACGCCGGCCGGTGTGTTCGACATGGGCGCAGGACGCGTCCAGGTCGACCGCGCGGTCAACCCGACGCTCGTCTTCAACGAGACGTACGCGGACTTCGTCGCCGCGGGCAGCGACACGATCCACCGGGTCGACCTGAACCTGCCGAGCGTCGACGCAACCACGATGAGCGGCTCGATCGCGACCCACCGGACGGCGATCAACGTCTCCGGCAAGAGCCAGAACATGGCGGTGCAGATCACGCAGCCGGCCGGCGTCACGATCACGGTCGGGAACAACAACCACGACCTGCACATCGCCAAGGGCGGGACGCTGACCTTCCCGATCGCGATCAGCGCGCCTGACGTGGCGAACGGCCAGTACGAGGGCCGGATCACCCTCGTCCCGCAGCGGGGCGGGAACCAGGTCACGATCCCGGTTGCGTTCGTCAAGCAGCAGGGCTCGGTCACGCTCTCGAACAGCTGCTCGCCGGGCTCGTTCCCGGCGAAGACGGGCGTGTCGCACTGCACCGTGGCAGCGCAGAACCTGGGCACCATCGCGTCGAACGTCAGCCTCTCGGTTGCGGCACGGGAGAAGGGCAAGCCGCTGCAGTACAAGAACATCGGCGCGCCCGGCTCGGTCGTCGGCTCGGGCGAAGGCGTCCAGTGGAGCGGCCCGCTCACGGGTGCGCTCCCACCCCCGGTCCAGTCGATCGACTCGACCGGCGCGGAGCCGTACGGATACATCCCGCTCTCCTCGTTCGGCATCACGCCGATCCCCGGAACCGGCGACGAGACGATCTCGAACTTCGGCACGCCGACCTACTACTTCGGCGGCGAGCAGTACAGCTCGATCGGGCTTGTCTCGAACGGCTACGCGGTCGTCGGCGGCGGTGACTCGAACGACATCAACTTCATCCCGCAGACGTTCCCGGACCCGGCGCGGCCGAACAACGTCGTGGCTCCGTTCTGGACCGACCTCAACCCGTCCTTCGGAGGCGCCATGTACATCGGCATCCTCGGCGACGGGACGGACAACTGGATCGTTGCCGATTGGGAGAACGTCCGGAACTACGACACTGCGGACACGCACACGTTCGAGGTCTGGATCCGGCTCCCCGGCGGCACCGGCGGCAGCGGCGCCGGCAGCGAGCAGATCTCGATGGAGTACGGCCCGAACGGTGCGCAGGATCCGGACAACCCACCCGGCGACTCGAACTGGGGCGCCGAGAACCGTGACGGGTCGAGCGGCATCTCGCTCAGCGCATACCCCGGCAACGGCGCCTCGCGGGCAGTCCACATGGGCGCGCCCACCCCGGGCGGCTCGGTGTCGATTCCGTTCGACATCACGAGCAAGAAGCCCGGCACGTACCACTCAGACGCGTCGCTGACCTCGAGCACCACGCCTGGGATCACCCAGGTCGTGCAAACGCTCGTGGTCACGCCCTAGGCGCGGAAACGACCAACGACAGCGAAGGGCCGCCTGCGGGCGGCCCTTCGCGTACTTGACTTGACGCGGTCTTCATACCAATATCACCGCGACGGACCACGGCGGCAGGCACGGCAGGCCGCCTTCAAGGGAAATCGGGAGAGGGGAGTTGAAGGTGTCCAAAAGGACGCACCTCCGGCGTCGCCGGGGCACGGCGCTGCTGGCAGCGTTGCTGTTGGTCGGAGTCCTGAGCGTCGCCGCCGCAGGCGTCGCCTCGGGCTCGGCCAGCAAGCTGTCTGCCGTACAGGGCCAGGTCAGACAGGTTTCGACCTATGCGGTCGGCAAGTCGGCCAGCGGCTACGCCGCGAAGACGGACCAGTCGCTGCTCGGCAAGACCGACTCGAAGCTGGTCAACGTCGTCATCAAGTATGCGTTCACACCGACGGCGAGCTACGCCGGGAAGATCCGTGGCCTCAAGGCCACGAGCCCGCGCGTGACGCACAAGTCGCTGCGGAAGAACGCTCGGGCGGTCAAGGCCTACCAGGCCTTCGCCGCGAAGAGGATCCATTCGATCAACGCAGCGGTCAAGCAGGCCGTTCCGGCGATCAAGCTCGGGCAGAGCTTCAGGATGGCCTACGGCGGCGTGGCTGCACGCGTGCCCGCCAACAAGGTCGAGGCCCTGCTGGGCGTCAAGGGCGTGGTGGCGGTACAGAAGGACACGCTCAACCAGCCGCTCGACGACAACACGAGCTTCATCGGGGCGACCAACGTCTGGCCGTCGCTCGGCGGCTCGACCCATGCGGGCAACAACGTCGTCATCGGCGTGATCGACACGGGCGTGTGGCCCGAGCACCCGATGCTCTCGCCGGCCGGCGTTCCCGCGCCCGCGGGCGGCATCAAGGGCTGCCAGTTCGGTGACGGCACCGACGTTGCCCACCTCGGGCCGACGTTCGCGTGCAACAACAAGCTGGTCGGCGCCTACGCGAAGACGGCCACCTACATGGCCGCGATCGGCTCGAACGGGCAGGAGTTCTGCAACAACACGACCGGCCAGTGCTCGGCGCGCGACTCCGAGGGCCACGGCACGCACACGACCACGACCGCCGGCGGCGACTGCGTCGCTTCGGCCGTGCTCTACGGCGTGGAGCGTGGCCCGGTCTGCGGAATCGCTCCGGGCGCGCACATCGAGCAGTTCCGCGTCTGCCTGGCGCAGGGCTGCTTCGGCTCCGACTCCGTCTCGGCCGTCGCACAGGCGATCGCCGACGGCGTCAACGTCATCAACTTCTCGATCTCGGGCGGCGGCTCGCCGTACACCGACCCGGTCGAGCTTGCGTTCCTCGACGCGACGAACGCGGGGATCTCGGTCAACGCCGCGGCCGGCAACGCCGGCCCGGGTGCCGCAACCTCCGACCACGGCGGGCCGTGGACGACGACCGTGGGCGCCTCGACCGGCCCGCGCGCGTTCGGCTCCACGCTGCACCTGACCGCGGACGGCGGCGCGATCCTGGACGTCCCGGGCGTGACCCTGACCAACGGGATCGGCAGCGCAACGCCGGTGGTCATGGCCGCAACGCTGCCGAAGGCAGGCGGCGGTCTGGAGGACGCGCTCTGCCAGTCGGACCTCGCAGCGGGTGCGGCCTCGGGCAAGGTCGTGGTCTGCAACCGCGGCAACAACGGCCGCATCGACAAGGGCCGCAGGGTCCTTCAGGGCGGCGCGGCAGGGATGATCCTGACGAACCAGTCGGCCGCGGTCACCGACCTCGAGTCCGACAACCACTACCTGCCCGCGATCCAGACCCAGTGGAACTCGGGCTCGATCCAGACGTTCGTCACGACCCACACGAACGTGATGGCGACGTGGCCGCAGGGCGCCGCGCAGGCGGCGCAGGCCGACGTGATGGCCTCGTTCTCGTCCCGCGGCCCGACCGGCGACTGGATCAAGCCGGACGTGACCGCTCCGGGCGTGCAGGTGCTCGCGGGCACGACGCCGCAGCCCGACCAGACGACGGCCGACAACGGCCCGCCTGGGAACCTCTACATGGCGATCGCCGGTACCTCGATGTCGAGCCCGCACGCGGCCGGCGTCTCGGCGCTCGTCAAGGCGGCACACCCCTCGTGGACGCCCGAGGAGATCAAGTCAGCCCTGATGACCTCGTCGGTCCAGACGGTCGTCAAGGAAGACGGCGTCACGCCTGCGGGCGTGTTCGACATGGGCGGCGGCTCGATCCGCGCAGACCGCGCGGTCAACCCGACGCTCGTCTTCAACGAGACGTACGCGGACTTCGTCGCCGCGGGCAGCGACACGGTCCACCGGGTCGACCTGAACCTGCCGAGCATCGACGCGACGACGTTCGGCGGCTCGCTCACGACCCACCGGACGGCGTTCAACGTCTCAGGGAAGAAGCAGAACCTGGCGGTGCAGATCACGCAGCCGGCCGGCGTCACGATCACGGTCGGCAACAAGAACCACGACCTGCACATCGCACCCGGGAGCTCGCTCACCTTCCCGATCACGATCAGCGCTCCGGACGTGGCCAACGGGCAGTACCAGGCCCGGATCAACCTCGTCCCGCAGAGGGGCGGGAACACGGTCACGATGCCGGTCGCGTTCGTGAAGAAGCAGGGCTCGACCACGTTGACCAACTCGTGCTCGCCGCTCTCGTTCGCGGCGAAGACAGGCGTTTCGCACTGCACGGTGACCGCGCAGAACCTCGCGGCGTCGCCTGCGACCGCCTCGATCAACGTCACCACGCGCGAGCAGGGCAAGGCGCTCCGCTACAAGAACATCGGCGCGCCGGGCTCGGTCATCGACGGCGGTGACGGCGTCCAGTGGAGCGGGACGCTGACTGCAGCCTCCGCTCCGCCGGTCAACGCGATCAACAACATCACGGGAAGCGGCCCGGCGGGCGGCTACCTGCCGCTGTACCTCTTCGGCGGGAACCTCGTGATCCCGGGTGGCGACGATGCGCTCACGAACGTGAACGTGCCGTCGTTCAACTACGGCGGCGAGGCGTACACCCGGATCGGCGTGGTCACAAACGGGTACGTGGTGGTCGGCGGAGGCGATGCCTCCGACGTCAACTTCTTCCCGCAGACGTTCCCGAACCCGGGCAGGCCGAACAACGTCATGGCCCCGTTCTGGACCGACCTGAACACGACAGGTGGGACCGGCGGAACGCCGGCCGGAACCCCCGGGAACAACGTGATCCTCGTGAACACGCTGACCGACGGCGCCGGGCACTCCTGGATCGTCGTCGACTTCGAGAAGGTCCGTAACTTCAGCAACGCGACCACCCACACTGGCGAGATCTGGATCCAGTACCAGGGTGGCGAGCAGCTGACGTGGTCGTACGAGACGGCGAACGCGGCGTCCGGCGACCCGGGCTCGGCGATCAACTGGGGCGCCGAGAACCGCGACGGCTCGAGCGGCAAGAACCTCGCCGCACCTCCGGCCGACAACACCGAGTACCGACCGGTGCTCGGGCCTCCGATTCCGGGCGGCTCGGTCTCGATCCCGTTCGACGTCTGGGGTAAGAAGGTCGGCACCTGGCACTCGGATGCGACGCTGCTCTCCAGCCTCGTTCCGGGAGCCACGATCGCGAGCCAGTCGCTCACGATCACCCCGTAAGCGAAAGGTCAGTTCGACCTGCGAAGGGCCGCCTCCGGGCGGCCCTTCGTCATCCCGGGGGTGGCGCGCTCGCCCTCCTGTCTCTACGATGCGTGCGAGGAACGGGGAATGAGGATCGCGGGAGTGAGAAAAGGGGTCTTGGCCGTCGTCGGCTTGCTGGCGCTGGGCGCTGCGGGCTTCGCGCTCGCCGACACCCAGACCGTCTCCCTCGGCTCCAGCGGCCCCGACCCGGCGACCGTGACCGTCAACTGGGGCGACACGCTCGAGATCCAGAACGACGACTCCGTCGGCCACGGGCTCACGTCCCGCTACCCGGAGCTGAAGGTCGACACGATCCCGGCCGGCCAGACCTACACGACGTCCTTCACCAACCGCACGATCACCTACGGCTACCGGCAGACCGGCGCCAAGCGCTACCCGGGATTCGTGATCGTGAAGTTCTCCGGCCACGTCTCGCTCGGCGCCCGGCCGGTCGCGGTGGCCCGCGGCCAGGCAGTGCGCCTCAAGGGCGTCGCCACACGGCACCACACGCCGGTGCTCCTCGAGCTGCGGCAGGGCGGCAGCACGACCTGGACGCGGCTGAAGGTTGTCTCCAGCGGCTCGCGCGGCGGCTTCTCCGCGGCGGTGCGACTCCAACGCGGCGGCAAGGTGCGAGCGTCGATCGAGGCCGGGCGGATTCGCTCGGCGACCGTGACCGTGGACGTCAAGCCGGCGATCTCGATCTCGGCGGGCGGCGGCCGCATTCATGCGCGGGTGAGCCCGGCCGGCGCGGCCTCGCAGCTGACGCTCCAGTGCCGTGCGAAGGGCCGCTGGCGGGAGATCACCTCTCGCGCGACGAGCGCGAACGGGAGCGTCTCGTTTCCGGCGCACGGCGGCACCCTCCGGGTCAGCGCCCTGCGGCGCCACCTCGCGGCCGGCTACGCGCCGCAGAGCAGCCGTGCGATCTCGCGCAGCGGCGGCTGCTAGCTAGAGCAGGGAGCGGCCGCGCATCGACGGTAGCGGCTCGAGGCCGAGCAGCTCGAGCACCGTCGGCGCCACGTCCAGCAGGTCCATCGTCTCGACGGCCCCAGGCTCGATTCCGGGCCCGGCCATGATCAGCAGGCCGTCCTGGGCGTGGTTGGCGTCGTCCGGGCCGGTGTCGTTCTCGTAGGTGTAAACGCCGTCGCCGCCGCCGACCGTACCGACCGCGCGCCAGGCGAGATCGCCGAAGAAGACGAGCAGGTCGGGCGCGACGCCGTTCACCTCCTCGTAGAGGTCCTCCGGCCGGTAGACGCGGGTGCCGAGCGGCTCTCCGTCGGGCCCGGGGAGCGCCTCGAGGCGCCCCGACAGCTCCTTCAGGACGCCGTCGAGCTCACCGGGTGGAACCGTCCCCTGCGGCTCGCGGCCCTGCACGTTGAGGAACACGCGGCCGTAGTAGCCCCCCTCACCCCAGGCGGTCGTGCCGCTCCAGTCGACGCCGGCGTCGCGGAGCGACGAGACCCCGTTGGGCTCGGCCAGCGTGCGCAGGAAGCCTTCGCGCCGGAGCCACTCGTTCAGGCGGATCCCGCCCTCCATCCGGCGCGCGCCGTGGTCTGAGACGACCAGGACGGTCGTCTCGTCGCCGGCGCGCTCGAGCAGCCGCGAGATCAGCCCGTCGAGATGCCGCAGGTAGTCGAGGATCGCGTTGCCATAGCCGCTCGACGGGTCATGCCGCCGATGTTCGGGGTCGAGGTCCTTCCAGAAGCCGTGGTGCATCCGGTCGAGGCCGATCTCGACCATCGCGAACAGCTGCCAGGGGCGCGTGTCGAGCAGGTGCTCGGCAAGCCGGAAGCGCCGGTCGGTCATCTCGTAGACCTGCCGGAGCAGGTCGTCCTTGTCCTCGGTGCGGAAGTCGTCGCAGTCGAACAGGTACTCGCCGACGACCTGGTCGATTTCGTGCGCGAGCTGCGGCGGGTAGGTGTAGCGGCTCTCGAGCGAGGGCGTCAGGAAGCAGCTCACCAGCACGCCGTTCAGCGGCCGCGGCGGATAGGTCCCCGGGACGCCGAGCACGATCGAGGGCTTGCCGTAGCGCGTCGCGAGATCCCAGAGCCGCGGCGCGTGGACGGCCGAGCCGTCGGCGACGAAGAGCCCGTCGTAGGAGTGGTCGGCCCGGTTGCGGAAGCCGTAGATGCCGAGGTCGCCCGGGGTGCGGCTGGCCATCATGCACGACCACGCGGGCACGGTGATCGGCGGCACCACCGAGCGCAGGCGGCCGTAGCGGCCGCGCTCCATCAGGCCGCTCAGCGTGGGCAGCTCCGCCCGCCAGCGCTCCAACACGAGCGACGGCTCGGCGCAGTCGAGCCCGATCAGCATCACCTTCGCCCCCACCCCGCACGGAGTGTAGTCCGATTTCCGGGCGAATCCGGAGAGCTGGCCTACACTGATATCGATGCCTATCCCGGAGCTGACGGTGGTCGGGCTCGATGCGGCGACGTTCGACGTGATCGACCCTCTGGTGCAGGCGGGCGACCTGCCGAATCTGGCGCGCCTGCTCGAGGGAGGCGCCCGCGGGTCGCTGCGCTCCACCACGCATCCACTGACGCCGCTGGCCTGGACGACGATGGTCACGGGCGTCAACGCCGGCCGGCACGGGATCTGGGACTTCACCGAGCGCGACGAGAGCGGCTACGGCATGCGGATCGTCAACGGCAGCCGCACACGGGCGCCGGCGGTCTGGTCGCGGCTCTCGGCCGCGGGCAGGCGGGTCGGGATCGTCAACGTCCCGTTCACCTGGCCGGCGCGCGAGGTGAACGGCTTCGCGATCGCCGGCATGGACGCGGCTGCGCGCGAGGACGGAATGACCTCGCCGCGCGACCTGATCGCCGAGCTGCAGCGCCACTTCGGCCGGCTGCTGCTCGATCACTCGTTCCCGCTCGACAGCCGTGGGCGGCTCGACCTGGAGCTCGTCCGCAAGGCCTGCGCGCAGAAGGTCGAGATCGTCGACTGGCTCGTCTCGCGCTTCGCGCCCGAGCTGCTGTTCGTCGTCTTCATGGCCGCCGACCACATCCACCACCTCGCGTGGCCCGAGTGGGAGGAGCACGGACGCGACAGCACGGTCGCCGAGGTCTATCGGATCCTCGACTCGGCGCTCGGGACGATGCTCGGGCGCCTCGGAGACGATCCCAGCGTGCTCGTCGTCTCCGACCACGGCGGCGGCTCGCTCGAGGGCGTCGTCAACCTCAATGCCTGGCTGGCGCAAGAGGGCTACCTGCACTACGCCAATGGGAACGGGGTCACGGGCCGTGGGCTCGGGCGGCGCGTCTACGAGCTGCGGCGCAAGCTGCCGGGGGAGTGGCGCTACTCGCTCAAGCAGCGGCTTCCGCGCCTGCGGGAGCGTGCCTACCGGCTGCAGGCGCCGAGCGTGGTCGACTGGCACCGGACGGAGGCGTTCTCGTACGGGATCTTCGGCAACGTCGTTCTCAACGTCGCGGGACGGGAGCAGTTCGGCATCGTCAAGCCGGGAGCCGAGTACGAGCGCCTGCGGGAGGAGATCCGCGGTCGGCTGCTCGAGCTCCGCTGGCTCGACGGCGAGAAGATCGTCGCGGCCGTGCACCGGCGGGAGGAGCTCTACGCCGGTCCCCAGCTGGAGCGGATCCCCGACCTGATCGTCGAGTTCCGCAACTACGCATGGCTCGGCAAGGGCAACCTCTCGAAGCGGACGCCGACGATCGAGGACGCGGTCACGATTCGCGCGCACCCGACCCAGGCGTACGTGGGCAGCCACCGGCCGGACGGGATCTTCGTCCTCTCGGGACCGGCCGCCCGCGCGGGCGCCGAGCTGCACGGCGGGATCGCCGACATCGCTCCGACGATCCTCTACCTGCTCGGGGAGCCGATCCCCGCGGAGCTGGAGGGGCGCCTGCTGGCCGAGGCGATCGATCCCGTGCTGCTCGACGAGCGGCTGCCGGAGTTCGCCGACACCGAGGCGGTCGCGGCCCTGGTGGCTGCGAGCCCGGAGCTCGAGAGCCCGCCCGAGGTCGAGGAGCGGCTCCGCAGCCTCGGCTACGTCGAGTAGAGACGCTCCAGGTACGCGCGGAGATCGGCCGCGAGGCTGCTTTCCGAGGCCGCGCGCTCGGCGAGCGGCGGCGGGTCGGCGAGCGCCGCGGGTAGGCCGGCCGGGTCCTCGACGAGCGTGACGAGGCCCGCCTCCGCGAGCCGCCGCGCGAACGGAACCTGATGGTCGTCCACCGCCTCGCCGAAGCGGTGCAGCCGCGGCACCACGAGCGGTCGCTTGCCTTCGGCCACCGCAGTCATCACCGAGCCGACGCCTGCATGCGAGACGACGGCGCGGGCCCGGCGGACGTACTCGACGAGCTGCGGGTACTCCAGGTAGTCGAACCAGCCGGCGCCCGCTGGACGGTGGCTCGAGGCCCCGCCCTGGACGACGAGCTCCTCATCGAGCCCGTCGAGCCCGCCCAGCAGCCGGTCGAAGGGGTACGCCTGCGTCCCGAGGGTGACGAAGATCACGCGTGACGGGGCACTAGTCGAACACCGTGCCGCAGTAGTGCGCACGTGGCAGGGCGCGCTGCAGCTCGGGCCACTGGACGTACGTCCGCGAGACCGCGGGCGCGACCAGCCGGTAGCTGAGCGACGGCCGGTCGATCCGGGAGAGCGTCTCGACGTAGACGATCTTCGCGCCGAGCAGCCGCCCGAGCCAGACGAACGGCACGGCGACCCCGGCTCCGGTCGTGACGACGGCGAACGGCCGCACGCGCCGGACGACGCGCGAGGCGAGCACGATGTTGCGGAGGAGGTTCGGCACGTTCCGGTTGGTCGGCTGGTGCGCATGGACGACCTCCTCGCCGGCGAGCAGGGCCCGCGAGTCGCCCGCGTCGAAGGTCACCCAGACCCGGTCGAAGCCCTCCCAGGCCTCGCGCAGGGCCAGCAGCTGCAGCAGGTGCCCGCCGGAGGAGCAGACGAGCAGCAGGCGTTTGTTCAGTACGCGCCGCTCTTCTGCAGGACCCGCGGAATGGTGCGGGCGAGGAGCTTCACATCGCCCCAGAGCGACCAGTTCGTGACGTAGAGGTAGTCGAGGGTGATCATCTCGCGGAACGGGATGTCGCTCCGCCCCAGCACCTGCCAGAGGCCGGTCACGCCCGGGGTCAGCCGCAGGCGCTGGCGACCGGCGCCGACGACGTTCTCGTCCTCGGCCAGGATCAGCGGGCGCGGGCCGACGAGGCTCATCTCGCCGCGGAGCACGTTCCAGAGCTGCGGCAGCTCGTCGATCGACCAGCGCCGCAGGAAGCGGCCGAACGGCGTGATCCGCGGGTCGTCCGGGATCTTGAACATCCGCGGGCCGTTCTCGGTGTGCTTGTTCAGGTGCGCCAGCTCGGCCTTCCGCTCCTCGGCATCCGCGTACATCGTCCTGAACTTGAAGATCGTGAAGCGGCGGTCCTCGGCTCCCATCCGCTCCTGGCGGAAGAGCACCGGGCCCGGCGATTCGAGCTTGATCCGCAGCGCCGCGTAGAGGAGCAGCGGCGCCAGCAGCACGAGCAGGGCCGCCGAGACGAACACGTCGAGACAGCGCTTGAGCAGCCACGACGAGCGCGACAGGCGAGGCGCGCGCAGCCCGACCAGCGGCAGGCCCTCGACGTCGTGCACCTGCATCCGCGAGCCGATCACCTCGTACAGGCGCGGGACGATGTCCACCTGGACGCCCAGCTCCATGCAGCGCTGGAAGAGGTCGATCTGCTCCTGCGCCGGCAGCCGCGAGAAGGCGAAGATCACGCGCTCGACCCGGTAGCCGCGCAGCACCGCCTCGATCCGCGAGGTCGCGCCCAGCTGCGGCGGCCCCTCCTCGAGGCTGCGCAGCGGGTCGTGCAGCGGGTCGTCGTCGAGGAACCCGATGACCTCGAGGCCGTATTCCGGCCGGCGGCCGAGCCTGCGGGCGATCTCCGAGCCGACGCGGCCGGCGCCGACGATCAGCGTGCGCTCGCGCGGCACGAACCGTCGCCGCACGACCGACCTCGCGCCTGCGCGGGCGGTGAGCATCAGGGTGATCGCCGCAAGCCAGAACGCGGTCGTCAGCCCGAGCTGCGGATGGCCGATGCCCGTGCCGTTCAGGGCCAGAACGCCGAGCCAGGTGGTCAGGGTCGCCAGCAGGATCACGCCGGG
>Ga0335080_10002605_pt1 | contig 18042 bp, 17 predicted proteins | sample Lox_Sample_34_FD_206720 | JGI IMG/M metagenome (GOLD analysis project Ga0335080, IMG submission 206720) | Soil microbial communities from Loxahatchee National Wildlife Refuge, Florida, United States - Lox_Sample_3.4 | ecosystem: Environmental > Terrestrial > Soil > Wetlands | place: USA...
GTACAAGGCCAAGTAACCAAGGATCGTCGGCACGGCGGGGGATGCGGCTGCGATTTTGCATCGGGCTCGTTGCGGTTGCGCTCATAGGGCTGCCCCCCGCGACGGCGTTCGCGGGCGCCGCTCCCGCGGGAGACGAGGCGGACGAGGAGCGCGGCGTCACCTACCGGCTCGGCAGCGTGGCGATAAACCTCAGCTTCGATGCCGGGTTCGGCGCGTTTTCGGCCACCAATACCGCGATGGCCGCACAAGCCGCCGCCACAGCCGCAGCTCGCGAACCTTTCATCGTCCCCTCCCGTTCTTATCGTTATCGACCGCGCCGTCGCGAGCGCTCCCTTACTGGTTAACCGCGGCACGTGGTGTTTGTCCAGGGCCGGCCGGGTCGTGCTATCGTTCGCCGCTTCCTGTGGCGGGGCCGGTTCGTGAGCATGACGATCGACATTCGCGCGGTGCCGACGCATCTGCATGTGACGTTGGGCGGTCAATACACGTTTGACGACATGAAGACGGCCCTGATCCGCGTGCGCCAGAGCGTCGACGACTACCAGAGCGCGAAGCTGCTGATCGATTGTCTTGGAATGGTCGGCGACCCGTCGCTTCGCGAGAGATTCGAGCTCGTGGCGTTCGTCCTGCAGCAGCGCATCAACGCCATCCTCCACGGCAAGCCCGTCAACGTGCCCACGGCCATCGTGGGTGCCAGGCCCTTGCTGCACCCCGGCCGCTACGGGATCCGGCTGCTGGTCGAACGCGGTCTGAGGCTCATGATCTGCGAGGACAAGGCGGAAGCGCTCGCCTGGCTTGGCGTCGAGGCCCAGCCGCAGGAACCCGTGACGTGACGCCTGCTGCCGGGGCTAGCCCGGCACCCGGATGAACACCCGGCTGTCGCGCACCGTGACGTCGACCGGCTTCAGGCGCACGTTGGGATCGCCCGGATGGCGGCCCGTCTCGATGCTGAATTCGTAGCCGTGCCACGGGCAGATGATGTTCATCGTCTTGGAGAAGCGGATGCCGAGGCTGGTCTTGTCCGGCATGATCGCTTCCTCGGTCTGCGGAATCATCTTTCCCTGACAGACCGGACCGCCGTAATGCGGGCACTCGTTCTCGTAGGCGATCAGCGTCTCGCCGCGGCGGAAGATGCCGACCTCGACGTCGCCCACCGCCAGAACGCGGCAATCGCCGTCGGCGAAATCGCCGAGGCTCCCCACCTCGATCTCCGTCATCCCCGTCTCTCCAAATCCGCGATCGCGCCGGACAACGGCCGGCGGAACCACATGGCCACATCGAACAGGTTCAAATCGACGGCGCGGATCATCGCGCACACCGCCGTGACCGCCTCGGTCGCGGTCACGTCATGCCTGTCGAAGGGCGGGATCTCCGTCTCCGCGTCCTCGGCCTTGGCGGCGTAGATCTTGACCGCGGCGGTCAGCACGCGGCGCAGCGCATCGTCGGAGATCGCCGCCGGCTCGCCGCGCTTGAGGGCCGCGTCCACGGCGCTGCAGAATGCGGCGCCGGTGTCCTTACGATGCTGCCGCCGCGCAGGCCGCTTTGGTTTGGATCGCGCGCGCGCCTTCGGACGTTTGACCATCAGGCGGGCACCTTCTCGCGCGCCGGCGCCCCCGGCTCCTTCGCGAGCTTCGTCTTCGGCACCTCGAAGCCGAACAGGCGCGCCGCGTTCAAGCCGAGGATGTTGCGCTTGGCCTTCTCGGTCAGGAATGGCAGGTGGGTGATCGAATTCGGCAGGTCGAAGTCCCAGTGCGGCCAGTCGGAGGCGAACAGGAGCTGGGTCTCGGCGTTGATCGCCTCGAAGGTCGCCTCGGTCAGCTTCATGTTGCTCGTCTCGAGCGGCTGGCTCGTGTAGTACATCTCGCGCATGTAGTCGCTGGGCTTGCGCTTGAGCAGCGGCGCCTCGGAGCTGCGCATCATGTATTCGGAATCCAGGCGCTGCATGAGGAACGGCACCCAGGCAAGGCCGCTCTCGACCCAGATCACCTTGAGCTTGGGAAAGCGCTCCGGGATGCCGTTGATGATCCAGTTCGTCATGTGGATCATGTTGAAGTAGCAGAACGACAGCGCGTGCATCGACAGGAAGCGGTTGGTCTGCTTCATCGACTCATCGCCCCAGTGGAAGCCCGAATGGAACGCGAGCGGCTTCCCGGACGCCTGGATCGCCGAATAGAGCCGCATGTAGTCGTTGTGGTGTACGGGCTTATAGCGCGTGGAGACCACCGTGAAGCCGATCACGCCGGGCTTGTCGGCGAATTCCTCGACCACGTCGACCGACGCCACAGGGTCGTTGAAGGGCAGGTACATGAGGCCCTTGAGGCGGTCCTCCTCGGGCAGCACCTCCTCGCAGAGCCAGCGATTGAACGCCGTGCCGAGTGCCACCTCGACCTCGGCCTGCGGATGCATGCCCAGCACCAGCATCGGCGTCGGGAACACCACCATCGTATCGATGCCCATGCTGTCCATGGCGCGCCGGGTGAGCACGACCTGGCGGTGGCCTTCGCTTGCCGCCACTGCCTCGGCCTGCTGCTGCTGGTGCGGAATGCGCCCGAACAGGTCCTGGTAGAGCATGCCGGGTGTCGCGTTGAGCAGGCCGGGCGGCGAGCCGCCGCGGTCCTTGAACGCCTTGGCGGCGTGGCGGAGGTAGTCGTTGTCGATGCGGTCGGTGATCTCGGACCAGAACGCCGTCTCGGTCACGTGCGCGTCGATGTCGGCGATGAAGTAGTCCTTGTACTGCCGCGCGTCCTTGGCGGCATGGGCCAGCACGTCGCGGGTGTCGCTCTTGATCGTGATCCTGGGGAGCTCGCGGATCTCGGCCCGTTTCGCCGGTCCGCCGCCATTGCCGTTTCCGCTGGCGCGCGCTGTCTTCGCCATGGGCCCCTCCTCGTAACGTATGTCCGACTTTGGCCGGAGTTTATCAACGCGTCAGCGCCGGAGCGAGCCCCAAAACCCGGCGGACGCGGGAGTCGGGCCCGTTGCATGATTGCGGCTCGCCCCCGGCGCCCCTTTGCTATATTTCTGCAACCGTGGCGTGATAGTTGCAGACTAAGCCCGCGGCAGCGCGAGTGCAGATACGGGGACCGCCCATTGAAGCGGGCTCGAACCAGAAAAAGGGATAGGGCATCGGTGGACGACCAGCCAAGCGTCGACCGACGTGGTCCTGCGAAGGGGCCCGCCGGAGTCAAAAGCATCAACCTGGCGCTGCAGGGCGGCGGAGCACATGGCGCGTTCGCGTGGGGCGTGATCGACCGGCTGCTCGAAGACGAGCGCATCGCCTTCGAGGGCATCAGCGCCACCAGTGCCGGCGCCATGAACGCGACCGTCACTGCCTATGGCCTTACGATCGGTGGCCGCGAAGGCGCGCGCACGGCGCTGGCCGCGTTCTGGCGCCGGATCAGCGACGCGGCACCGTTGAGCCCGCTGCGTCCGTCGCCGTGGGACAAGCTGTTCAACCGGCATTCGATGGACAGCAATCCTGCGTTCCTGTTCTTCGACCTGTTGACGCGGGTCCTGTCGCCGTATCAGTTCAATCCGTTCGACTTCAACCCGCTGCGCGACGTGCTCGAAGCGTCGGTGGATTTCGAGCTGCTGCGCGCCAGGAACGTCGTCAAGCTGTTCCTGTGCGCGACGAATGTGCGCAGCGGCAAGGTCAAGATCTTCGAGAACGGCGAGATCACGCCGTCGGCCGTGCTGGCCTCCGGCTGCCTGCCCTTCCTGTTCCGCGCGGTCGAGATCGACGGCGAGCCCTACTGGGACGGCGGCTATATGGGAAACCCCGCGATCTTCCCGCTGATCTACGGCTGCCAGTCGGCCGACGTCCTGATCGTGCACATCAACCCGATCACGCGCGATTCCGTCCCTCAAACCGCGAGCGACATCCTCAATCGCCTGAACGAGATCAGCTTCAACTCCTCGCTGATGCGCGAGATGCGGGCGATCGCTTTCGTCACCAAGCTGATCGACGAAGGCGAGCTCAAGTCCAAAAAGAACATGCGGCGCATCCTGATCCATGCGGTCGAGGCCGAGGCCCTGATGAAGGATCTGGGCGTCGCCAGCAAGCTCAACACCGATTGGGACTTCCTGGTCCATCTGCGCGACATCGGCCGCGAGCGGGCCGACGCGTGGCTGCGCCAGAATTTCGACAAGCTCGGCGTCGATTCGACGGTCGACATACGCGAGACATATCTCTGACTCCAACCACAGGGCGACGACGATGAACGAGAAAGAGATTCTGAACCTGCCGGCCATGCCCGCCGCGAGCCCGAGCTACCCGTTCGGGCCGTTCCGCTTCATCAACCGCGAATACTTCATCATCATCTACGAGAGCGATCCCGACGCCATCCGCCACGCCGTGCCGGCGCCCCTCGAGCCCGCGCCTGAGAATCTCGTCTATTACGAATGGATCCGCATGCCGGACAGCTCCGGCTTCGGCGACTACACCGAAAGCGGCGTCGTCATCCCGTGCACGTGGAAGGGCGAGCCGTGCAACTTCACCGCCCAGATGTATCTCGACGACGATCCGCCGATCGTCGCCGGACGCGAGATCTGGGGCTTTCCGAAGAAATACGCCCATCCGAAGCTCGAGATCGCATCCGACACGCTGACCGGGACGTTGAAGTACAGCGGCCAGACGGTGGCGATGGGCACGATGGCCTACAAGCACGAAGTCTTCGCGCGCGATCCCAGGAAGACGGTTGCGGCCCTTTCGAAGCTGCAGGTCAATCTCAAGCTCATTCCCGACGTCGACGGCAAGCCCGCCATTGCCCAGCTCGTCGCCTATAACCTGACCGAGATCAAGGTAAAGGGGTCGTGGTCGGGTGCGGCGCGGCTGCATCTCATCCCGCATGTCAACGCGCCGGTGGCCGACCTGCCGGTGCGCAAGATCGTGACCGGCCGGCATTTCATCGCCGACCTCACGCTGCCCTACGGCCGGGTCTTGCACGACTATCTGGCCAAGAAAAAGGCGCTTTAGCGGGTAAATCGCCCGGAGCTCCCGCCCGCCGGCGGGGCGGCCTGTTGGTTGGCATGCCGTTCGCATGAACCAGGCGCGGTCGGTCGCTCGACGACCGCGTTCGCGTTGGGGTCAGGGCATGAATTTGCGTGGGCTTCGCTGGCTGTGGATCCTGGGATCGTTCGCCTGGGCGGGCGGTGCCATGGCCGACGATTCGGTGACCGTGCAGCTCGGCTGGATCCCGGGCGGCGATCGCGCCTTCTTCTACCTGGGCAAGGACGCCGGCCTGTTCGCGGCCGAGCATCTCGACGTCCGCATCCTGCCGGGCAAGGGAGCGACGGACGTGATCACGAAGCTCGCCACGGGTGTGGCCGATTTCGGCGACGCGGGTCTGGATGCCATTCTGACCGCAAAGATCCAGGGCGATGTGCCGGTCAAAGCGGTCATGCCCGTATTCACGATCGCGCCGGACGGCCTGACGACGACGACCGGCAGCGGCATTCGCAGCCTGAAGGACCTCGCCGGCAAGTCGGTCGCCACCTCGCCCTTCACGTCATCGAACGGGCCGTGGCCGTTCCTGCTACGCCTCAACGGCGTCGATCCGGAGAAGGTGCGGCTGGTCAAGGCCGACCCGTCCGCTCTCGTCCCCATGCTGGCGGCGGGACAGGTGGACGCGATCATCCAGTTCGTCAACAACGAGCCGCTCGTCAGCAAGGTGCTGCGCGAGAACAACAAGGAGATCGTCGTTCTCCCGTGGTCGCAATACGGCCTCCAGGGCTATTCGAACTCGATAGCGGTTTCAGACAAGACGCTCGCCACCCGGCGCGACCTGGTCTTCCGCTTCACACGCGCCTTGCGCAAGGCCATTACGGCGACCCGCGACGATCCGGCCCGCGCGGTCGCCGCCCTCAAGGCCGCCGTGCCGCAAACCGATGCCGAGGCGGCTGAGGGAATGGCGCGCGCCAGCCTGCCGCTGATCTTCAACGCCAACACGGCCCGGGACGGCCTCGGCGTCTTCTCGCCCGCCCTGGTCAAAACGACCTGGGAGTGGGCGGCGAAGGAGCAGGGCGCGCCGCTCGACAAGCTCGACCCGATGCAGGCCGTGGACCTGACGATCGCGGCCGAGTAGCCGCTCGACGGCACGAAGACATTCTGGAGGACGGAGATGATTATCTATCAGCCCCCGGTTGCGCCGCAGCAGATTCCCGTCATCGACCTCGCGCCGTCCTTCACCGGCGATCCGGCCGCGTTCGACGCGGTGGCGTACGAGATCCACAAGGCCTGCCGCGAGATGGGCTTCTTCTACGTCTCCAGACACGGCGTTCCGCAAGGGCTGATCGACCGGAGCTTTGCCTGGTCGAAGAGATTTTTCGATCTGCCGCGCGGGGAGAAGCTCGCATTGGACATGCGGAAGTCTCCATCGACCTCGGGCTATGAGTCCGGCGTGCAACAACTGGACAGCCAGGATACGGCCGCGGAAAAGGCGCCGCCGGACCTCAAGGAGAGTTTCCAGTTCTGCATCGATCTCCCGGATGACCATCCCTGGGCGCTGAAGCGCCTCCGGAACTACGGGCACAACCAGTGGCCGGCGCAGTTGGCCGGATTCCGCGAGCACATGCTCGAATACCAGAGCGTGCTCGCCGCGCTGCGCACGCATTTGCTGCGCCTGGTCGCGCGGTCGCTCGACCTGCCCGCCGACTGGTTCGCACCCTACTTCGAGATGCACTCGGGCTCGATGCGCCTGCTCAAGTACCCGCCGCAGCCGACGGACGCGGCGTTCAACCAGCTCGGGGCCGGGGCGCATACCGATTGGGGCGCCCTGACGATCCTGGCCCAAGACGACATGGGCGGGCTCGAGGTGAGGAATGCGCGCGGCGATTGGGTGAGTGCCACGCCGATACCGGGCACGTTCATCATCAATCTCGGCGACCTGATGGCCCGCTGGTCGAACGGCATCTACAACGCCAACATGCATCGCGTGCTCAACAACCGCAGCGGCCGCGACCGCTATTCCATTGTGGCGTTCAACAGCCCGCGGCCCGATGCGGTAATCGAACCGATGCCGGGATGCGTCACCGCCGAGTTTCCGCGGAAATTCCCGACCTGCACATCCCAGGAGCACACGAACGAGATGTTCCGGCGGTCGTACGGATATTCGCCGGGGGCCGCGACGGCCGCCTAGAGCGGCCGCTCCGGACCGTCGCTGGCCTGGACCAGTTTGGCCGGCGCCACCACGATCAGCGCGAGGCCGCAGAGGGTCAGCGCCGCACCCAGCATGAACTGCAGGGTGATCTGCTCGCCGAGCATGACCGCGCTCGACAGGATTCCGAACATCGGGTTGGTCAGGGTGAACGGCATGACGACCGAGACGGGATGCGCCTGCACGAGCTTGAACCAGATGCCGTAGCCGACGAACGTGGTCATCACCACGAGATAGAGGATGGCGCCGGCGCCGGTGAGCGTGAGGCCCGAGAGCGACGACAGCGGCGACTGTTCGAATATCCACGACTCGATCAGCAGCACCGGGGCGGCGAACACGGCGAGCCATGCATTTGCGGCAAACGGCGAGATACGGCCGAGCGACTTCATCTGGAGGCTCGCTATCGCCCAGAAGAATGCGGCGGCGATCATCAGGACGAGGCCGGTCCAGCCGGCTGCGAAGATATTGGGCGTGCCTGCGATCACGACGACGCCCACGAAGGCAAGAGCGATGCCGGAAATCGCGCGGGCGCTCAGCCGCTCGCCGAACACGAAGCCGGCAAGAATCACGGCAAACGGCAGCTGCAGCTGCTGCAGCACGGCCGCGGCCGACGCATCGACGTAGCGCAGCCCGATGAACATACACGGGAAGTGCAGAACGGCGAGCGTCAGCGACAGGCGCAACAGCTGCCTCATCTGAGCGCCGGAGACCGGGTAGAAGAAGGCCGCAGCCGCGACGATGAAGAACCGGACGGCCAGCATGAACAGCGGCGGCAGCTCGTTCACGCCGATCTTCGAAATCGGAGTGCTGATGCCCCAGATGACGCTGAGGACGACGACGAGCGCGAGGTCGCGCCACCCGAGGTTCAGTCTAAACGATGTGCCCCATGCGAGCGGCGGCGACCCGGGCATGGCGGCGCGAGACCTCTACGCTTCCACGGCCTCACCGAGATACTCGGCTGCCGCCTGGACGCCGCCCGCCCCGTAGGGAATCCTGAGCGCCTTGAGCCCCATTTCCACCACGCCGAGCGTGCCGAGGATCATCGGCGCATTCACGTGGCCCATATGTGCGATGCGGAAGGCCTTGCCGCCAAGCTCGCCGATGCCGCGGCCGAGCACGACGCCGCATTTGGTGTGGCAATACGTGCGCAACGCCTCCGGATTATGACCGCCGTTCATGAGGATGGTCGTCACCGTGTCCGAACGCTCGCCCGGCTCCTGGATGTTGAAGCCGACTGCCTGCCCCTTGGACCATGCGTCCACCGCCCGCCGCACCGCTTCGGCGAGCAGGCGGTGGCGGAGGAACGCGCCGTCCAGCGTTTCGGCGAACAGCATGTCGAGCGCCTGGCGCAGCCCGAACAGCAGGTGCTCGGGCGCCGTGCCGGCGTATTTCTGGTAGTGCTCGTCGCCGTCGCGGCTCGTCCAGTCCCAATAGGGCGTGCGCAGGTCCGCGCGCGCGGACGCGGCCTTGGCACGCGGCCCGGCCGCGACGAGGCCGAGGCCGGGCGGGGTCATCAACCCTTTCTGCGATCCCGAGACCGCCACGTCCACCCCCCAGGCATCCATCTCGAACGGCATGCAGCCGAGCGAGGCCACGACGTCGACCAGCAGCAGCGCGCCGTGGCCGGCGGCGCGGATCGCGCGGCCGATGGCGGCGATGTCGTTCACGACGCCCGAGGCGGTGTCGATCTGCACGGCAAGGACCGCCTTGATCTCGCCCGCCTTGTCCTGCCTGAGCCGCGCCTCGAGGTCGGCCGGCCGCACCGCACGGCGCCAGTCGCCCTTGAGCACTTCGACCTTGGCGCCGAGGCCGGCCGCGGCATTGCCCCAGCCGACCGCGAAGCGACCGCTCTCCAGCACCAGCACCTTGTCGCCGCGCGACAGCACGTTCGTCAGGGCCGCCTCCCACGCGCCATGGCCGTTGGAGATGTAGATGTAGGTGCGGCCCTCGGTCTTGAACACGCGCTTGAGGTCGCGCAGCAGACCGTCGGTCAGCTGGACCAGCGGCCCGGCGTAGATGTCGACCGCCGGACGGTGCATGGCGCCCAGCACCTCGTCCGGAATCGTGGTGGGCCCCGGTATGGCCAGGAATTCGCGGCCCGCTCGAACGACCATCTACGCCCCTCGTGTGTGACGATTCGCGGCCATAGTTGCACGGACAACCGATCGCCTCAAAGCGCTTGCACCGCAATCCTGCGATGCTAATCGCTCAGGCGCTTCATCACGTCGTAGAGTGCTGCCTGCCCTTCGAAGCCGATGCCCGGGCGCTCGGGCAGGGTGAGATAGCCGTTCTCGACGCGCGCGTCGTCGGCGAAGCCGCCGAAGACGCCGAACACGCCAGGATAGGACTCGGCTCCGCCCAAGCCGAAGCCCCCGGCGATGTGCAGCGCCATCTGATTGCCGCCATGCGGGAACAGGTTGGCTCGGCGCCAGCCGTGACGGTCGAGCATCGCGACGGTCCGTGAATACTGCACGATCCCATAGGCCTGCGGCGGATCGACCTGGATGATGTCACGGTCGCCGCGCAGGGCACCGAAGCGCACTAGGTTCTCGACGTCCATGGCCGAGAACAGGTTCTCGCCGGTGGCAAGCGCCGGCGCGTAGACGGCCGCGAGTTCGGCCAGCAGGGCGTAGTCGAGCGGATCGCACGGCTCCTCGAACCAGCGCAGCCGGTAAGGGGCCAGCGCCTTCGCGTAGGCCAGCGCCTCGTCACGCTCGAACTTGCAGTTCGCATCGACCGCGAGACGATCGTGAGCCACCACTTTGAGCACCGCCTCGATCCGGCGGAGGTCCTCGGCGAGCGGGGCTCCACCCACCTTCATCTTGACCATCGTGTAGCCGGCGTCGAGGTGCCGGCGCATCTCATCCTGCAGATCGGCAAGGGTCTGGCCGGGAAAATACCAGCCGCCGCCCACATAACAGAACACCCGCGTGGCGATCCGCCCCTTGTTGAACCGCTCGGCGAGCACGCGGTGCAGCGGCTTCTCCTCGATCTTCGCGACGACGTCCCACAAGGCGACCTCGATGGTGCCGATGCCCACCGAACGCTCGCTGTGGCCGCCGGCCTTCTCGCGCTGGAGCATACAGGCGAGCGCCCTGGCGGGATCGAAATTGGTCCCACTGTCATCGAGCAGGCTCTCAGGTGCGGCGCGCAGCAGGCGCGGGATGAAGCGCGCCCGCATCTGCGCGCCGCAGGCATAGCGGCCGGTGGAATTGAATGCGAAGCCGGTGACCGGACGGCCGGCCCGGCGGACGTCCGTGGCGACCGCCACGACCGAGGTCGTCATCTCGGAAAAATCGAAACTGGAATTCCGGATCTGCGAATTGATCGGGACTGCGGTTTCGCGGATATCGACGATGCGCATGCGGAAGCCCTGCGGCAGGAACAGGACTCTTTATAGCGCGCCCTCCGCGCACGCGCGATCCGCACATCCCAGGCCTGGCTCAGGCCGACCCGTTCCCGCCATTCGCTGCGCGCACCGGCACCCGGACGATGAATTCCGCGCCCGAGCTCGACGACCGGACGTCGAGGGACGCTCCGAGCTGGCTCGCGAGCGCCCGTATGATCCGCATGCCGAGGCCCTTGCTCGCCGACGGGTCGAACCCTGGCGGCAGGCCCACGCCCTCGTCGCGCACCGAAATCGTCAGGAGTCCTCCATCGTCGCGGGCCACGCGCACGAACACGACGCCATCCGTGCCCTCGGGATAGGCGTATTTCATTGCGTTCATGACCAGCTCGTTCACCACGAGGGCGATCGGAACCGCGCGATCGGTCGGCACGTGTACGCCGTCCGGTGCTGTTACGTCGACGTGGCAATGCCCGACCGAGCTATCGAGGTCGCGGCACACGTCCGCGAGATACCGGCCGAGATCGATGGTCGCGATCTGACTGTCCCGGTAGAGGCTCTCATGCGCCCGGGCGACCGCCATGACGCGGCCTGTGGCGTCCTGCAGGTCGCGACGCGCCGCGTTGTCGGGTGTGGCACCCGCCTGCAGGCTCAGCATCGTGGCGACGAGCTGCAAGCTGTTCTTGACCCGGTGGTTCAGTTCCGCCAGCAGGAGCTTGTGCGTGTCGACGGCGGCGCGCAGATCGCGCTCCATGCGCTGACGTTCGATGGCGGTGCCGACGATGTTTGCGGCACCCTGCAGGAACGTCAGGTCGTAATCGGTGAATTCGCCCGCCGACCGGCTGTCCACCTCCAGCACGCCGAACGGGTCACCGTCGCCGCGCAGGATCACGTTCATCGCCCGGCGGATGCCATACCTGACCAGGAGCGCCGGCGTGCGAAAACGCTTCTCGTGCTCGAGATGGTTCGAGATGACCGGCTTTCCGGTGCGCAGTGCGAACCCGCCCGGCGAGGCGAGATCGGCGCCAACCGTGGCTCTGCCGATGACCTCCGGTCCCCAGCCCACTCCCGCGCGCACCACGAACTCGCCCTGGTCCGGCATGTATTCCATGATTTTCGAAAACTCGGCATCCAGCCCTTCGGCCGCGAGTGCCGCGGTGCGATCGAGGAGTTGGGCGAACGGAATACCCTGGAGCGACAGGACGCCCAGCTCGGCCAGGATCTCCTGCTGGCGCAGGCGCGTTTCGAGAAGACGCGGCGTGAGCTCCAGCGGCGGACGGCCGACCGGCGGTTCGACGACCGCCGCTGCCGCTATGGGTAGAGATGTGGGCATGCTGTCCCCTGCCCGTTCTCGGGCCTTCAAGCGACAGCCTGCGCCTGCCACGGCCCTGACGCGCGATGCGCGCCGGCTTCTTCTGAGCAAGCGGTAGGTCTGGTCTACACCGTCCGAACCGGCGTGTCCAAAGTCAAATCCGGCGCCGGCTGCCGGCAAGGGCTGGCACGAATATCACTTCTCCAACCCGGCGACGAAGAAGATCGAGAAGAAGAAGACCTACCTGATCCGCGTCGGCGACTATTACCTCGGGGTCGGCGCCTACATCGCCAGCTGACCGGCCACACAGGTTCCCGAGCACAGCGGGCCGGCTGAGGCGAGAGCCTCGGTCGGCCCGTTTGCCATCGGGACCGCAGATCTGAGGATTTTGGCCCCTGGTATCCCCTTGCGGTGCCTTGGTAATTTTCTCCGATGCGGTCCCGACAAATCTTCCGCAAGCGGGCCTGGCGCCCCTGGCTGGCAACCTCGTCGCTTACCGTCGGTTTGGCGGCCGCCTTCTGTCTGGTCTGGCTGGTCCCCGATGCGTGGCGCGCGTGGGCTGCGACCGGCGTCATCGCGCTCATGGCAGCGCTTCTGCTTGGCCTCATTCGCGACAAGTCGAGGCGTCCAGGCTCGGCGGCGGACGAGCTGCAAGAGGCGATGGACGCATTGCCCGATGGCGTCGTGATCTACGATACCGACACGCGCCGGGTGATGATGAACCGCCGGTTCCGCGAAATTCACGCGGCGAATCCGCTGGGCAGCGATCCGATGGCGCCGCTGGACGAGGTGTTGCGCGCCGCGATCAAGTCCGGCGAGCTCCAGGTTCCGGCCAACACCGATGCCGAGACCTGGATCCGCGAGCGCATCGCGCATCACCGGAGCGGCTCGCACGAATACTTCCAACACTCCGACGGCCGCCGGATCCGCATCCTGGAGCGCCGGATGCACGACGGGCGGATGATCGCCATCCATGCCGACATCAGCGAGCTGAAGGCGGCACAGGAGGCCGCGGAAACGGCCAACCACGCCAAATCGCAGTTCCTCGCCAGCATGAGCCACGAGCTGCGGACGCCGCTCAACGCCGTGCTCGGGTTTGCGCAGCTATTGCAGGCCAACCGCACGCGGAACCTGACCGAAGACCAGAAGGATCATGTCCAGCGCATCCTTTCCAGCGGCGAGCACCTCCTGAACCTGATCAATGAGGTCCTCGACCTCGCCGGCATCGAGGCGGGCAAGCTCAAGCTCTCGCTGGAGCGGGTGAGGCTCGCGGATATCGTCCGCGATCTCGCGGGCGCTATGGCGCCGCTCGCCGAGCGCGCCGGGGTCAGCTTGCTGACCGAGGCCGCGGACGCCGATGTGCGCGCCGACCAGACACGCCTGCGGCAGGTGCTGTTCAACCTCGTCGCAAACGCGATCAAGTACAATCGCGAGAACGGCTCGGTCCGCATCGAGGTCGCGCGTGCGCCCGAGGAACGGATCCGTGTCTCCATCGCCGATACCGGACGGGGCATCCGGGCCGACCGGCACGACAGGCTCTTCCAGCCGTTCCAGCGCCTGGGCGCGGAAGAGGGGGCGGTGGAAGGTACGGGCATCGGTCTTGCGATTTCGAGGCGGCTGATCGAGGCGATGGGCGGCACGATGGGGTTCAAGAGCGAGCCCGGCGTCGGCAGCACGTTCTGGTTCGAGCTGCCGGCCGCCGCCGACGAGGTGCGCGAAGACCCGGCGCGCGGAGCGGCCCTTCACCGCCTCTCCTATCTCTCCGGGATCGAACGCTCGATCCTCTACGTGGAGGACAATCCCGCCAATCTCGACCTCATCGAGCGGATCTTCGCGACCTTGCCCAACGTGACCCTGCTCGCGGCGCAGACGGCGCGCGCCGGGCTCGAGCTCGCGGCCACACGGCGGCCGGACCTCATCGTGCTCGACATCACTTTGCCCGGGATGAGCGGCTACGATGTCCTGGCGCGCCTCAAGGCGATGCCGGAGACAAAGCACATCCCGGTGCTGGCACTCTCCGCCTTGGCCATGCCCGACGACATCAGCCACGGCCTCGCGGCTGGCTTCTCCCGCTACGTCACCAAGCCGATCGACGTCAACGCGTTCCTGGCAGCGGTCGAGGAGACCTTGCGCGGCAGCGCGATCCGTCTGGCTGTCGGAGAGGGCTGACCCGAGCAACTGCGGCTGCCCAGAAATGCGGCGAGCCTGCGGGCACGGCGCAAAATTTTTGGGCGCTGACCGGCAGCCGGTCTTTTCAAATGCGTCTTAAGGATGCGGCGGCGCCGGTGGCACGCGCGTTGCAGCTTTGGGCACAGGGCCGCCTCTCAGGCGGGGACACTCGCTGCCCGTTGCGCCACAGGTTGATGAACGGCGATCCCAAGCTGAGGCATTCAGGCCTCTCAATCGGAGCATCATGAACACGGGCGTTCTCACAGCCGGCCATCCGCCGACTCGCGGTTCACATCGCCGGTGCCGTCGATGAACATGATCCGGCGGCGGGAACGTCTGGTGGTCGTCGGCAACGGCATGGCCGGCATGCGGGCGGTCGAGGAGCTGCTGAAACGCGATCCCAGCCGCTACGACATCACCGTATTCGGCGCCGAACCGCACGTGAACTACGACCGGATCATGCTCTCGTCGGTTCTCGCCGGCGAGAAGGAAATCGGCGACACCATCATCAATCCGCTGGCGTGGTACAGCGACAACGCCATCCGGCTGTTCACCGGTGATCCGGTGGTCGCCATCGACCGCGTGGCGAAGACAGTGACCTCGACGAGCGGACGCACCGAGCCGTACGACCGCCTGCTGCTCGCGACCGGCTCGCGGCCGATCGTGCCCCCCATCCCGGGTCTCGATCTGCCGGGTGTCTGCGCGTTCCGCGACATCGCCGACATCGACCAGATGATCGGCGCCTCGCAAAAATATCGGCGCGCGATCGTGATCGGCGGCGGCCTCCTGGGCCTAGAAGCCGCGAACGGCCTGATGAAGCGCGGCATGTCGGTCGCCGTGGTTCACCTCATGGACACCCTGATGGAGCGCCAGCTCGATCAGACGGCAGGCAAGCTTCTCCAGCGCGAGCTCGACGGGCGCGGGCTCAACTTCTTCATGAACGGACAGACCGAGGAGATCTTCGGCAACGGCCGCGTGGAAGGCGTGCGCCTTGCCGATGGCCGCGACGTGCCGGGCGACCTCGCGGTGATGGCGATCGGTATCCGGCCCAATATCGACCTGGCGCGGAAGGCGGGCCTCGACATCCACCGCGGCATCGCGGTCTTCGACGACATGCGCACGTCCGACCCGGCGATTTTCGCCGTGGGCGAATGCGTCGAGCATCGGGGGCGCACCTATGGGCTGGTCGCGCCGCTCTACGAGATGGCAAAGATCTGCGCGGACCACCTCGCCGACGACACGGCGAATTCCGCCTATGCGGGATCGGTGCCGGCGACCAGGCTCAAGGTCACTGGCATCGACGTGTTCTCGGCGGGTGATTTCCAGGGCGGCGAAGATTGCACGGAGATGTCGTTCCACGACACCAGCCGCCAGGTCTACAAGAAGCTGACCCTGCGCGAGGGACGGATCGAGGGCATCGTCCTCTATGGCGACGTCGCCGACAGCGGCTGGTATCTCGACCTGCTGCGCAAGCGCGAGGACATCGCCGCGTTCAAGGACGCCCTGCTCTTCGGCCAGCGCGTCGCCGCGGCCATGGGCAAGGCCACACTCCCCAGCGTGGCCGATCTCCCCGCGGAGCATCAGATTTGCGGCTGCAACGGCGTCTGCAAGGGAACCATCGTCGAGGCGATCTCCGCCAAGGGCTTGACCTCGCTCGAAGCCGTGCGGCGGCACACCAAGGCTTCGGCGTCCTGCGGCTCCTGCACCGGGCTCGTCGAGGCGCTCCTGGCGGCGACCGTCGGCGAGGCCGCAGTCGCCCCCAAGGTGCAGGGCATGTGCCGCTGCACGACGCTCACCCATGAAGAAGTGCGGCGACGCATCCGCGACGAGCGGCTGACGTCGATCCCGGCTGTCATGTCGGCGCTTGGCTGGGCGAACCCCGAAGGCTGTCATTCGTGCCGGCCCGCCCTCAATTTCTACCTGCTCTGCGCCTGGCCCGGCGAGTATCAGGACGACGCCCAGTCGCGCTTCATCAACGAGCGGGCGCACGCGAACATCCAGAAAGACGGCACGTTCTCGGTCATCCCGCGCATGTGGGGCGGCATGACCACCGCAGCCGAGCTCCGCGCCATCGCCGACGTGGTCGACAAATACGCGATTCCGACCGTGAAGCTGACGGGCGGCCAGCGGGTCGACATGCTGGGCGTCCGGAAGGAGATCCTGCCCGCCGTGTGGCGCGACCTCAACCGGGCCGGGCTCGTGTCCGGCCACGCCTACGGCAAGGCGCTGCGAACGGTGAAGACCTGCGTGGGATCCGAATGGTGCCGCTTCGGGACGCAGGACTCCACGTCCATGGGCATCGCCCTCGAGAAGATGACCTGGGGCTCCTGGCATCCCCATAAGGTCAAGCTCGCGGTCTCCGGCTGCCCGCGCAACTGCGCCGAGGCGACGATCAAGGATTTCGGTGTGGTCGCCGTCGACAGCGGCTGGGAGCTGCACGTCGCGGGGAACGGCGGCATCAAAGTGCGCGCCACCGACTTCCTGTGCAAGGTCGCGACGGACGCCGAAGTCCTCGAATACTGCGGCGCGTTCCTGCAGCTGTACCGCGAGGAGGCTCGCTATCTGGAACGGACGGCACCGTGGGTCGAGCGTGTCGGCCTGGATTACGTCAAGGCGCGCATCGTCGAGGACGAAGCGAGCCGCAAGGAGCTGCATGCGCGCTTCCTGTGGTCGCAGAAATTCTTCCAGACGGATCCGTGGGCCGAACGCTCGGCCGATGACGACGACCCGCGCCGCGCAGAGTTCCGCGTGCTCGCCGAGATCGACTAGGGATCGACATGCAAACGACGACCACGGCGATGACCTGGCATGACGTCGGCACGATCGAGGATATTCCGCGGCTGGGATCGCGGGTCGTGGCGACGGCAGACCGTCGCATCGCGGTGTTCCGCACCGGGGGCAACGAAATCTTCGCGCTCGACGATCGCTGCCCACACAAGAACGGCCCCCTCTCTCAGGGCATCGTACACGGGCGCGCGGTGACCTGCCCTCTGCACAACTGGACGATCGATCTTGCGACCGGGGAAGCCGCGGAACCGGACCGCGGCTGCGTCCGGACGTTTCCGGTGAAAGTCGAGGGCCGCCGCATCCTGCTCAAGCTGGATGTCGCGGCCGATGGCTGAGACGCCGCCTGGGAGAGCGGCGCCGAAGAGTACCTCGATAGCGACGCCTATTTTTCCAGGGCCCGTCGATAATCGCCACCCGCACACGGCGATGTGCTACGATTGCGCATCGTCGGTGAGCACCCCTTGAGTTCCGACGGCAGAGAGACCAACCGGCCCCGAGATAAAAGCGGGCCTGAAATGCTCCCGCCTCAGGTTTTCCCGGGAGCGCTCGCTCGATGCGTCTCAGAAAAAATCTCGTCTCCGCGAAAAGATCTCGAGGACGTAACGGCGCCGCCTCGTGAACTGCGAATGCCAAACGGGAAGATCACCGGCCAACACATGATCGTCACGGGTATCTGCAGATGAGTGAACTCAGTCGCAACGGGACTGCGATCGCGGTGCGAGAGCTTGTGCTTTCGCTGGTCGGGCTCGAGGTCCAAGTCTCGGTCTATGTCGACCGCGTGCTGCCCAGAGAGTACCGGTCTGTCAGGCCCGTGCGTACCATGGGTCCGGGTGGCGCCCGCGTGTCCGTCGAAATGGTCGGCCCGGACAGCGCGGACCTGGCGGGCAAAAGGCCTCTCACCGCCAGGAGCGAGGCGCACGCGTGGTGCAACGAAGAGATCTTGAGCGCGGTCCGCCGGGCTGCGGAGCGGATCATGTGCACACACCCGGCATGGCGGCGGCGTCCTCATTGATGCTCGCGGCGATACGAAGACGCGACCGGCGCCCGGCACCGAAAGTCATGAAGGTTGTTATTTGCATTCATTCGTGCGACGGTCGCGTCGTGGGAACGGCGACTCGATAAAAAATCCGCTTCAACAGGTTCAAGTTCCCCCGCGCAGAGGCCCGATCGGCCGCGCTCAGAAGCTTTAGCGTTTGTCAGGTTTTTCGCAGATCGCCCGGTGCCGGGCGTCTGATGCGCGCGCGTCGGGCATCAGGTATCGTGTCGTCTTCAAAAGG